>ERZ1673737.1111-NODE-1111-length-28350-cov-41.681675_pt1 | contig 28350 bp, 32 predicted proteins | sample MGYA00580211_ERZ1673737 | MGnify/ENA primary metagenome ERZ1673737 (study PRJEB41218, sample SAMN15661789) | gut metagenome | host: Homo sapiens | place: Canada: London | collected 2015-08-20/2019-03-30 | study: EMG produced TPA metagenomics assembly of... | reverse complement strand
GGAGATACGCCCCAACTGCGGCTTCGCCTTGTTGTGACCACTCCGACCGCGCACAGAAGCCTTTGAGCCGCTTTTAGTGGGTTATGGCTTTGCAGGGTAAGGGATTGATAGGCGATCCCTTTCAATCCCTCATTGGTATCGGCGGCTAACCCTCAGTGCTACCTGTCATTTCATCCTGCCGCCTTACATGCGCTGACGCGCATCAATCCCCGTTCCTCAATGGAACGAAAACTCACGCTAACAGGGTAGTGACCGGGTAGCCGCTATAACTGTCAACGAAATTAGCTTGTAGGTTAATTTTATCTTGCCAGAAATTAGCCTGTAGGTTAATATTGATGGAAATGGGAGATCATATGTTTAGCGTCGTTTATCACCCGGAAGCCAGGGAAGAAGCCACAGCATTACCCGTAAAAATCAGGGTGAAGTTTGACCGTCTCATCGGCAAACTGGAGTATGACGCCCGATTACTGCGGGAACCGGACACAAAGCCCCTGGGCGATGGACTTTTTGAGATCCGCACGATGGGGACGGACATAGCCAGAGGCATCTGGGTATATCACAAAGGCAATACCATCATCATGCTCCGGGTTTTCATCAAGAAGTCACAGAAAACGCCAGCGAAAGAAATCGATCTCGCCAAAAAGCGGTTAGCGGAGGTACTTAATGAAACTGGTAAGCCATAAAGAACTGCATAACGAGTGGATGCAGGACGATGAATATCGCGCTGCATGGCAGGAAGAAGAACGCAAGGAGAAGCTCAGAGAGCTACTTGCGGAATGGCGTAAACATGACAACCTGACAAAAGCGCAGGTTGCTGAACGCATGGGGGTTACACCTCCGGTTATTTCCCGCCTGGAAAACAACATCACCAAAGCCAGCATCGATACACTGACCCGCTACGCTCACGCCTGTGGCATCAAGAAACCTGTCATTGCCCTGTACTGAATAACCAGTACATCAGGGACTGACTTTTTGGATTCGGTCAGCCCCAAAAACTGGTCAGTCAGGGCTAAGTGGAAGTATCCGCCTGCTGTTCGACGTTAAATTTCAATTTAAACAATGAATTATCTCCTTAGCGTAGGTTTTCGTTCCATTGGCCATCAAACCCCAAAATCAATCTAACTGACAGGAACTACTTGATAAAATTTTCTTCGGGTAGAATGAGTACATCATCGTTTGCGGATACTGTGGTTTTTAAGGAATAATAATGGCTGTTAATCAAGCGAAGATTCTTGAGAATCTTGAACAACTTGTAGGAAATTCTGAGCAAAACGAATTTATCTACGGCTTTTTAACCGCTTTTGAGTTCCCTAAAGCGACCCTGAGTCAGATTCGCCAGGGTGGAGCGCGTAATGTTGCGAAAGAACCCGGACACGTTGGGTTAAAAAATAAGCTTTATTATCAGCCAGTGGCTGGTTCCGATGATATCGAATCAGCTTTTCAGCAACGTATTGACGATACGGCTGTTGCAAAAAATAAGATCCGCTTTGTTCTGATGACCAATTTTGTTCGCTTTTTAGCCTGGGACACACTGACGAAGGAGCGTATCGATATTGAGTTTGAAGAGTTACCACGTAACTACGGTTTCTTCTTACCTCTGGTTGGACTGGAGAAGGCGATTCTCAATAGTGAAAATCCGGCCGATGTGAAAGCCGCTGAAAAGATGGGGAAGCTGTTTGATCTTATCAAAGAGCGTAATGAGTTAAGCAAAGCAGAAGATATCCACGTGCTTAATATCTTCCTCACACGTTTGTTGTTTTGTTTTTTTGCCGAAGACACGGGCATCTTTGAAAAAGGTCAGTTTACTTCCGCCGTTAAGAGTTACACCGCTGAGGATGGCAGCGATTTAGATCAGTTTTTGACAGACCTGTTTGCTGTGATGAACAGCAAGTCGAATAGTGAATTTAGACAGTCACTTCCTGTTCATTTAACGGCATTCCCTTATGTTAATGGTGGCTTATTCGCCAGCGATGAGCCTGTTCCAGATCTGGGGTTGAAAGGCAGGCGTATTTTACTCGAATGCAGTGCAATGGACTGGAGTGCGATAAACCCTGACATTTTCGGCAGTATGTTCCAGGCTGTGATTGATGTGGAGCAGCGTAGCCGTTTAGGGCAGCATTACACTTCATACAGCAACATCATGAAGGTCATACAACCGCTATTTCTTGACCCGCTGCGTACTGAGCTGGAAAAACAACGTACAAATGTGAATGGTCTTAAAAGATTGTTGGTCCGATTGGGCAAAATAAAAATTTTCGATCCCGCGTGTGGTTCCGGGAATTTCTTAATTATCGCCTATAAAGAATTACGTCTTCTGGAAATTGATGTGATCCGGGCGCTATTGCAGAGTGACCCGCAATCAATCTTTATGAGTGGTATCCATCTTGATCAATTCTATGGCATTGAAATTGATGATTTTGCCTGTGAGATAGCCCGTCTTTCTCTCTGGCTTGCGGAGCATCAGCTAAATAAACAGTGGGAAGCGCATATCGGTTCAGCGCCGCCAGCATTACCGCTGCGTTCATCAGGTAAAATCTGGAGTGGCAACAGTCTGCAAACAGAGTGGCAGACTGTATGTCCAAAGGGTGTTGATGATGAAGTTTATGTGATTGGTAATCCGCCGTTCCTGGGAACCCTGGGCCGTTCTGATGAGCAGCGAGCTGATATGCAGGCAGTATTTAGCGGTTTTAAATCATTGGGGGGTCTGGATTTTGTTGCCTGCTGGTTCTGGAAAGGGGCGCAATATATCCAGAACAGCCGTGCTGAACTGGCACTGGTAGCAACAAATTCGTTATGTCAGGGAGAGCAGGTGGCAACACTCTGGCCGCCAATTTTCGCCCTGGGTTTACATATACATTTGGCATATTCCTCATTTCCCTGGGAAAATAATGCCCGCGATAAAGCCGCAGTACATGTGGTTATTGTCGGCCTGTCAGGGCGAAGTAAAACGCGTCAACTTTTCCAGCAGGTGGACAGGCAGTGGCACAGCAAACTGGTGAGCAATATTAGCCCTTATCTGGTTGAAGGTAGCAACATAGCCGTGTTGGCGAAAACAAAACCGATGGTAAAGAATGTCCCTCCGCTATTGTTTGGAAATAAACCCACGGACGGCGGTCACTTGCTTTTGAATAGGGGGGAACGTGATGCTTTGCTATGGCAGGAACCGCAGGCGGCTCGATGGATAAAAAAAATATTAGGATCTGACGAGTTTCTCAATGGTCAGGAGCGCTGGTGCTTATGGTTGGTGGGTATTTCCAGTGCAGAGCTCCAGTGTATGCCGCTTGTATACAGTCGTGTTCAAAAAGTGGCTGAAATACGCGGGAAAAGTGCCAAGTTAAGTACACAAAAAAAATCAAAAATACCACACCTTTTTGATGAAATTCGGCAGCCTGAATCCGGGGATTACATCCTGATCCCTCGCGTTTCATCTGAACGCAGAACTTATATTCCCATTGGATTTTTCAACTCAGACATAATCAGTTCCGACAGAAACTTTATTCTACCGAATGGCACTTTGTATGAGTTTGCCATCCTGACGTCGTTAATGCATAACGACTGGATGCGTCTGGTTACAATGCGTCTTGAAAGTCGTTACAGTTACGGTAATAAAGTGGTTTACAACACTTTCCCCTGGCCTGTTGTGAGTGAAGAACAGCGTAATAACATAATTTCATTAGCTAAAACAGTGTTACTGGCGCGGGAAAATTACCCAGAAAATACGCTGGCCGAGTTGTATGACCCGTTAAAGATGCCCGCAGACCTTCTGGAAGCCCATCAGGCGCTGGATAAGGCAGTTGACCGTCTCTACAGCGACAAGCCATTCAGGGACTCTACTGAGCGCTTAAGCTGCCTGTTGGAACGTTATGAATCATTGACTAAAGCATAGATTTCGCCCTACCAGCAAGGGCATGCAGAGGATTACATATTGTGGACAATATCTTACAGGTGACTTACGGACAGACCGGGCAAAGTGCGTGCCTTAATAATCTGGGAATGCGTGAGATGCAGTCGCGCGCTTTTGAGCAGCGCAAAAGTCCTTATCTCCTTATCAAAGCGCCACCCGCGTCCGGTAAATCAAGAGCGTTAATGTTCCTTGCGCTGGATAAGCTCGTCAATCAGAGTTTACGCAAAGCTATTGTTGCTGTCCCTGAAATGTCCATCGGCGGTTCGTTTAAAGATACTGAACTTACTAAGCATGGCTTCTTTGCTGACTGGGAAGTGAAACCTGAAAATAATCTGTGCATTGGCGGTGGAGAGGCAGGGAAGGTTGAAGCCTTTAAACGGTTTATGGCGAGTCCAGACGACATTCTGGTATGTACTCATGCCACCCTGCGCTTTGCTTTCGACAAGCTGGACATTGAATCATTTAATGACTGTCTGGTGGCTATAGATGAGTTTCATCATGTCTCTGCGGATGAAAATAACCGTCTGGGTGCTCTTATCGATGCTCTGATGAAGAGTTCTAATGCACATATTGTTGCGATGACGGGGTCTTACTTTCGGGGCGATACAGTCCCCATTTTGCAGCCCGAAGATGAAGCGCGATTTACAAAAGTGACTTACACCTATTATGAGCAACTTAACGGTTATCAGTATTTAAAATCACTGGGTATTGGCTACCACTTTTATCAGGGAACGTATATCAACGCCCTGCCGTCGGTGCTGGATGTCAGCAAAAAAACAATTATTCATATTCCCAATGTTAATTCCGGTGAGTCGACAAAAGACAAGCATGCCGAAGTGGACGCCATTCTGGATGTAATTGGTGAGGTGCAACAGCAAGAGCCAGATACTGGTATCTATCGTGTAAGACGTAAAGCCGACGGCAAAATATTGCGCGTAGCGAATCTGGTTGATGATAACCCGGCGGAAAGACCGAAGGTGCAGGCGTATCTGCGTAATATCCACACTGCTGATGATATGGACATCATTATTGCATTAGGTATGGCAAAAGAGGGATTTGACTGGCCTTTCTGTGAACATGTGCTGACCATTGGTTATCGAAGCTCGATGACGGAGATTGTGCAAATCATTGGACGTGCGACACGAGATTGTGTGGGCAAAACTCACGCACAATTTACCAACCTTATCGCTCAGCCTGATGCACAGGATGATGATGTTAAAGTGTCGGTAAACAACATGCTTAAGGCCATCACTACCTCGTTGTTGATGGAGCAGATTATGGCTCCAAATATTCAATTTAAGCCACGCACTCAATGGACGGGCGAGCCGTTACCAGCCAATACGGTGCTGGTTGATGATCACACCTTACCGGTATCTGACAAGGTCCTGACAATCCTGAACGGCGGTAAAAACGAGATCCTGGCGGCGCTAATGGCGAATGAGCAGGTGGTTAAAGAAGCGATTACGGAGTCAGCACCGCCTGAGGTGATCACGCAGGCGGTGTTACCATCGGTGATACAAACGCTTCACCCTGATCTGACTGAATACGAACTGGAGCAGGTGCGCAGTGGTATTTTGCAGAGTCTATTTATCGGTCAGTATGGCGGTCTTATAGATGAAGCTGATTTGCCGCCTTATGCGATTGTCGATGGCACTCCGGGTCAACGTACCGGCAATCCGAATGACTCATCAAGTGGGAATAATCAGTTTATAAAAATGGGTGATAAATTCATCAACATTGAAAATCTGAATATTGACCTGATTGATGCGGTGAATCCTTTCCACGGTGCTTATGAGATTTTGTCAAAATCTGTCACCGCGACGATGCTGAAAACTATTCAGGAAGCCGTCAGGGCGAATCAGGCGCAGGTCTCTGAGGAAGAAGCAGTGATGCTCTGGCCCAGAATAAAAGCATTTGCCAGTGAACATAAGCGGGAACCCTCACTGAACGCCAGTGACGCAATAGAGGTTCGTTACGCTGAAGCACTAGCCTATATTCGGAAAATGAAACAGCAGCGTGCTGTGCGACAGGAACAGTAACTTATGCTCAGACTTTCCCCCTCTCAGCCTCGTCATAACATGACCATTGACGATATTTTTTCTGAAGCTGATGATCTGGGTTTACTGGTGGTCGAACCACTGAAAATGCATTCACCTGCCGGTAATCTTCCACTCAGTCGCTTAGAAGAGATTAATGCTTTTTATGTTGTTCATGGCCGGCCGCCCCTGCCCGATTCGGAGGAGTTTAAGGAAACGCTGCTTGCTCAACGTTTGCGGGCACTCAGAGCCAACAAACAATGCCATGATGCGTTGCGGCCGTTTGACATCCATGGTTTGCTTGATGATATCGAGATTTCCCGTGAATCATCGGGATCGCCGCCAGCCCCCTCTGTCGTTGTTGATAAGTCTGAGCAGGTCACCTCGCTGGATGATATCTTCGCTGATGATGATGGGTTGCTCTCATTTTCTGAACCCGATATTTTCACGCTAAAACATGTTCCTGTTGAAAGGAAAATAAAGCCTGATGAAATTGCCAGACGGCAGCCGTGTCCGGATTTCCATCGATTTTCTTCACTGTTTGAGACCGTTCACAATGGTCTGAAAACGGGAGCTTTTTCATTTGTCCGTTTCCGCCATGAGTTAAAAATGTATGAGGGCGATTTTTTTATTCTCAACGGCATTATGGGCTATGTAGACAAAGTCGGTGAGCGACTGGAGGAATATGGGCCCTGGAATGCACGTCTGCATCTGGTGTTCGAAAACGGAACTGAGATGAATATGCTTTTCCTCTCACTGACGCATGGTCTGGTACGGGACACCGAAGGTCGTAAAATCATTCTGAATGGCCAAAATGTGCGGCCCGATGATACGCCGGTTCCAACAGGATATGTTTATGTCCTTGCCACGAATAGTACACAGCCTGCTCTTCAGCGTTTCAAACCTGATTTGTATAAAATTGGCTTTACTGAAGGCACCGTCGAAGAACGGATTAAACATGCTGAAAAAGATAAAACCTTCCTCGAAGCCTCTGTTCGCATAGTCATGATTACGCAATGTTTCAACATCAACACACACAAACTTGAAGCGCTTATTCATGGTTTTTTAGGGATGCAGCGGCTGAATATCTCGCTACGGGGTCTGGATGGACAAACTTACCATCCCCGTGAATGGTTCCATGCACCTTTATCGACGGTGCTGTCGGTTATCAAGTACATTCTTGACGGTACAATTTCACAATACCGGATGGACAACACGACAGGAAAGATTGTCGTTAAGAGTGAGTCGCCACGTCTGAGATAGCCACTATATGTTGATGTTCATAGTAATTCATTGATTACTATTAGTGATTTTCGTTGTTTTCTCAAGGCTGCCTGTCAACTCAGTAGATGACCTGAACTCGTTTTTGTTGGCGATGATCAAGTAATTTGCAAACGGGTAATCAAGTGAATGCAAATACAAGGACTGGCCTTTTTTGTTTCGGTCAGTCCCAAAATTTGGTTCGCCAAATGCCTTTTATGTTAAATCCATAACTTCTATATAACAAATAGCGATTAACGCTGCTTTCTCGCTTCAAAGCGTCATTTTTATACGTGATATCTGGTTAAACTGGCCTATATCGCCATGTTAAATTTTTGTTAAAATCTGCAAGTTAGTTAACAAATTTAACATTTTTCCATTTCATCTACCTTTCCCTACGAACTGTCGATAACATTACTTTATATTTTCATATAATTATATTATTTCGGCCAAGGTGTGGGATTGCCGCTAAATCCCCATGATAGCATCACGACTGTTTTCGACTGTGTATCTGTCGTCTCCTTACTATAACAGTTGACGTGCAATACAATATGTATTACATTTATTTGACTACATTTTGTAGTTCTTATATTGAGGTTAACACAATGTCAGTCAGGAAAGAATTTTTAAAAAATAGCCTTTTTAATCAGGTTGATGATAGCGTTTCAGCCCCTATATCGATCCGTCTTCCAACAGTTTTAAACAATGAGTTAGACGAACTATCTTTAAGTCTTGATCGCTCCAAGAGTTCACTTATCAGCGAGTTTATAAAAGCCGGAATAGCTGCTGCAAATGAGCTGCTAAAAGAGCACTCGCTGATTAGCGATGAAATGAAAGAGCAGTTTGTAGATCAGCGTGAGGACAACGCTGCGAGTTTCATGGATAGAAAAACCTTCATGCTAAACACGAACTACAACAACGATGAAGAAACACATTTCGATATGCTGAAAAACCAAGAGGCCGCAGCCTTTTGCAAAGGCTGGAAGGAGTACATCAGCCAGCTTTCTAAAGGCGATACGGTTTATCTGTATCAGAGCGGTGTTGGCATCATTGCTTCTGGGGTTGTGGATGGTGAGCTGGTGAAAAGCGAACATAATGGCGTTGCTGATGATAAGTATGCCAAGTCACTTAAAGACTTTAAGACTGGCTTTAAAGCTATCTCTGCCCGTCGTTTTAAAGAGTTAACCGGGGGGGGAGCTAATTTCCGTAGAACTATGGTTGAGCTTAATTCGATGCAGTCTTATGCAATAGCTCAAGAGATCGAGAGACTTACTTCCGCACCCTAAGAATAATTAGATCCTAAATCATGAGAGCACTCCGATGTATTGCCCTGCGGTGTGTGTCGGTGTGCGCTTACGGTGAAAGAATAAAAAAAAATGTATAAACCTATAATTATATTTTTATAGGTTTGTGTTTACTCTTTTGTGTGGCTGCGTTACACTCAAACCAAATCTATATTTTTCTATAAAAATATTTTAATAGGGGGTTGTATGACCGCTGTTATCGCGCTGGCTAACGGGAAAGGTGGGGTGAAAAAGTCCTCGATGTCACGGGCTATCGCCACCGAGTATACAAAGGCAGGATGGGGGGTTCTTGGGCTGGATATGGATATTGATCAGGGGTCTTTCCTGGACTGGGGGCAACGTAGGTTGCGGAATGGTTTTGAACCTCCGGTGACAATTCAGGGATGCGGGACGGTTTCACAGGCGAAGAAACAGATCGAATCCGGGCAATGGGATTTGATTGTCATCGACAGTGCGGCGTATGCCACGAAATCGTTACTCAGCCTGATTGATATTGTCGATTTGCTGGTACTGCCGACAGGGTTTAGCGTGGATGATCTACGAACGACCGTTACGACCGTAAACGCGCTGCGTAACAAAGGACATTCGACAGATAAAATGGCGGTGGTGTTTGCGGGGGTAAGTGAAAGTGAAAGTGAATATCGTGCGGCGCTGGAATACCTGCAACCCTGCGGCGTTCCCGTCATTCCGGGCGCTATTCCTTTTCTGACATCGTTCAGCCAGGCGCAGGATAAAGGGCTTGCTCTTACGGAGTCGCCTTTCCCTGGCCCACGGCAGAAAGCTGATGATGTTGTGCAGGGGGTGATCGACCGACTGACAACGCTTACGCAGTAGCATATAATAATATAATTATATTTATCTATGAGGTGATATTATGGCGAACGTCCCAGCAAAACCGCGCAATACCAAAGGTGAGCCGCCAAGCCAGGCGGATACGGAACACGGCTTTAATCCTACCCGGAAAAGTGCTGATGGCCGTAAGGCACAGCTTAACTTATACATTGATATGGAGCTGAAACGTGAGTTCCGCTCCATTGCTGCGGCCAACGATATGAAACATGGGGAGCTGTTCGAGGCGTACCAGGAATTCTGGAAAAAACACCATTGACAGAAATATGATCTTCTTTATGGTGACTGGATTTCATGTTAATGTTTTTAACAATTTTTACTGTGGAAGGATTACCGCATGTCTGATGTTGGAAGTAGCGATAGAGCTCAGGGGATTTCATTACGTAAATCAATCGGAATCTATGCGCTCTGCATAGTGCTCATGATGGTGTTCTGGAACCTCAATGCTAGAACGACCTGGTTTCCCGGAATCATTACGTTTATCGCGTATTTTGTTTTTGGGTTCGTGCTTAATCGAATTGTATTGAGACGGTTAATTGAATGGCATCCGATGTATAACACCATTGCTAATGTATCGAGTGCAAAATTATCCTCTTTTATCCTGTGGCCTATCTCTTACCTGTTTTTATTTATCCGCCTTATGATAAATAAGGTACTGTAAGAAAAATGCCGCTTCTGAAGGCGGCATTTCACTGCCAGCTATGGTTGTAACTCCCGTTTTTACTCCGTCACGGCTTCCTTTCTGCTTTTTGCCTGCGCCACTGCCACGGCTCCACTGGATCAGATGATGACCACAGCCCGATTCTATGCCGTCTGGCTTCTTCTTCAAGGCGTAGCATTGTTTCGTCACTGGCACGGCCATGATATCGATAAGCCCACGCCATACCCGCTTTAACCTGCTCTGCATTGATATCGATACCGTCAATCATCAATGTTCCCAGCCAGCGGCCATAACGATCTGTATTGTTGGCTATGACCACCGTCTGTTTCTGGACGGCCAGCTTTAACAAGTTTTGCTTCGAGCGCTGGCCGAACGGTTGCCCCGATTCCGGGGCATCGATACCGTTAAGGCGAACTTTCATCATTTTGCCATCGGCGAGTACCTGGACAGTATCACCATCGACGACCCGGACAACACGGCCAGAAAAGTCCGCCAGGCAAAGGGCGGGGAAAAGCAGGGGCAGAAACACAAGCAAACGAGATCGGCATTTCATTTGTCACACCTTATAAAAATAGGTTTATATAAATAATCACTGGCCGCCGCTGGCGGCTGCTTGCTCCAGTTCATCAATGGTGCGAAAAAGAAACATTTCGCGGTTTTTCGCGTCGAACGGCACCGGAACGTTGTTCCTCATTACCGTTTTGATGGAGTCAAACAGCCGGATTAACGATGTTTTGGTTTTGTCATCCGGCGTGACATACATCGCGTAGTGCCAGCGTCCGGCATCGCTGGCCGCCAGATGACTGTTAATGATGTTGATATAGCGTGCGCGGGTTTTCATTGAGCGTTCAGTTTCGACGGCGACGATTGCGCCGCTATCTAACGTGATAATCCCGTCAGGACGATGGCGAACGCCAGGATAACGCGCAATAAACTCCCCCCGATCACCATTAAGCCAGCCTTGCCCGCCTTTCTCTTCCAGTGCAATTCTGACCCGATGATTCAGGAGCCGGTGTTCCAGTGTCCAGTATTTGAGTTTCCCCGGTTCAAAATAACCGGGGAATACTTTATCATCGGGTTTAACCACCATCGCCAGCCCTTGCATGGTGATCCCCCATAGTGATTTTTTTCCGGCTATTACCGGGTATTCATGTTTTATCAGAAACCCCAATGCAACCGCTTTATTCAGTAGCGCATACGTTGGGCGGTGACTTTTACCCTTAAACCCAACCACCTTTTTCAGAGTTTTAAAATCGGAGTATGTTTCTTCTTTAAGGAATGTCAGCAATGCAAGCATTTTTCTGTTTGCGGCTTCTTTCCTTTCTGCAACGTTATGAATAAGCATTTCAGCCCTCACAGATTGATTGATGGCTTATGTTCCTGACTTTCATTTTTTTCTGGTGTGGTTTGTTTATACTCAAATGAAAGAAGTTCGATGTTTTCTTTTTTGACCTGAACCTGAAACATCTTTGTGGCTCTTGGTAGTTCGGTTGATGTAAATACAAAACCAACTTTTTCAGGTAGATTTAAAAACATATTACTGTCAACGTAGTAACTTTCTGCCTGTCTTATCATTCGGTCTGTATCCACTTTTTCCGTTAATGATAAATCAGTTCGTACTTTTCTCATTTCATCATCAACTAGGATAGAACCTGTCATTTTTGCCGCCCATTCTGCTGTTTCGGGGTTTTGGATTTTATAAATCAATTTGAATTTGGCGTTTTCAATGATAGCGCCAATAACTGAATCACCATTTAAATCAGACGGGCAGTCACGCAGATCGTCTATCGCCTGAAAAGCCATGAATATATGCACGCCTTTATCTCGTGCCGTTCCAAGTCCTTCAAGAGCAGGACGAGAGAGATGATATTTCAACTCGTCGAGGAAAATAGCAACGGTACGCGGGGTGCTGTTTATTCTGTCTCTGGTCTCTGCTATTTGTATTAGCCGGGTCAGAATCATTCTTTGTGCGGAAATTATCTTTTGATTTCGCGTCGAGCCAATAATGTAACAACATCCACCTTCATCAAAAATCTCTTTTAATGAAAATCCATTTTTGGCATTAATTGAGTTAACTAAAGCAATTTCTTCCAGTTCACCAAAAAATGCGGGGACATCTTCACGTAATGACTGAACAAAGTCAGTGTTAAATAAATCACGAAGCGTCATTCCTTTTTCATAAATTGCAGATGTATTTCTGGCTGCGCGACGGTCAGAGATACGATAAAAATCTGAAGCCTCCCCTTTCTTAGCCAGGCTAAAGCCAGCGTTAAATAATTCCTCCAGTTGTTCATGAGAGATATCAGCCAGTAAATCAAGCTGAAAGTTTAGCTTGTTTAAATTTATAAGTGTGAATTTCTTGCCTGCTTTTTTACATGCTTCCCTAAGTACGTGCGGTGCCCATTCATCATCTTTTGGATCTTCTACAAAAACAGCCTCACCTAAAAGGATAGCCTGATAAAGTAGAACGGTTGCAGTTACGCCTTTCCCGGAACCTGTTGTGCCGATAATTGCTGCGTGTTGTGTTTTGAATTCTTTTATGGTTATGTATTGCGGTTGGTCATCTTTGTTTAAGCCAATAAAAACACCTTTCTTTAAATCAATGTAATCGAGTGGATTGTATTCTATGCTGTCGGGTAACAGCTCTTTTACTTTACGTACATCCGTTCTGGTATTTCTCTCCAGCTTGCTTTTCTTAATCATTCGATGTTTTAGGTTGTCAATTTCTCCTGCTAAAAGTCGTCGGGCTGCAATATGAAATATTAATCCTGCCGCCGTAAATATTATGGTCATGATCCACAGAGGAACTCTAAACAGTATGTTGTTATCGAGTGACTTAAAAAAGTAGCTCAACCCCTGAATGGTTAGCGGTGATATGGTGCCGGATATAAAAAAGAATATGGACACACACGCCACCGACTTTAACCAGAACGGGGCGTTCTTTCTTTCCTCACGGGGAAGGTGGAATATAAAAGGTAATGTAAGACCTGCGAGCAGAGATAATATGACAGGGCTGTTTTGCAGCCATAACAGAAATAAGGAAAATGCATCGGCAAAGGCATTCAGCCTTTGCATCAGGTGGGAACCCATATCTATTTTCTCCATACGAAACTGTCGTGTTGGGCGCAAAAGATGGGAGCAGCTTATAGGAGCGTAACCACGCTCCCATGCAATGCTCCCATAATATGCTCCGATGAATAGGCAAAAGGCGCTGATCGCCAGTGGCGATCAAGCCCGTTATCCGCGCTTTCAGAATACAGCCGACCAGTGGTCGTCTATCCTCTGAAACGCCCGAATGACGGGCAACGGCGTGTGCCATTACGTTCGGGCTGGACGCCCTCACTGCATGACACATGGGGGTAATGTCCCGGCTGGACGCCGAGCCAAAACCCCCAAAGTCAAAGGCGGCACACCGTCGCGCGCTACGCGCGACCAACCCCTTTAAGACGCTGCGTTTAGCCTATTTTTCCTCGCAAGCTCGAAAAAATCGGAACGCTGCTTTAAAGGGGTTGGTCGCGCCTAATCGGTAATATCCCCCGCTGGGGCGGGTTATATTACCTGGCTGCGACGGTGTGCGGGGCAAGCCCCCCACAAAAAACGGCACGTGGGCGTGCCTTTTTGCTCGCTGGGGCGGCAAAATTTTTGCGGCTCCCCCCGGCCTGCTCAATTCGCTGTGGGCGAATGTTCGCAGGTGGGCGCGGTTCCTGAAAATTAGCAATTTCTTCGAAATTGAATTTTCTTTCCGCGTACCACTTCATTATTTTTCGTCTTAACAATTTCTTCGAAATTGAAGCCAAAAATAATGAAGCCTTAAAATCCCGCCGCCTGTTAGTCTGTGTATTGTACAATACACTTTTGTTTTGTGTGATTACATCTGCTCGCGGTATATTTCAGCTCTGCACTCCCTTTCAGCTTCCAGTGCTTCACTGTAGGATACATCATCAATTTTCGTGCCTTTACTTTCTGCGTACCTCATTAATTTATTTGCGTCGGCTTCATTAAGTTCTGAAAGATGATCGCGCAAAAGATCTATAAAACAGCTTTCGTATATTTCATAATATAGCCCACAACCTCTGTGGGCTTCTTTTGATAACGTGTTATATACCAGGGCTACAGGTATTATGTCCTGATTTTTTGAGTGTGTATTCTTAATGAATAAATCTTCGTTTATCATTTTGAACCTCTCATATCAAAATGGATATGTCAGTTATCCTTTCACTCTGCCAAATTTTGAAAGGATTTTGCTTATTGATTCAGGGTCTGCGGCTTTACATTCGCCTAAAAATTCTTTTCGCATATCGAATGTTTTACCCGGATTAAAACGATGGTGTTTTTTAAAAGCGTTGATTTTAAAAAATGCGCGTTCTGCTGAACTGCATTCACTCCCACCACTATTACCCGTTGCTTTTCCGTACATGCAAAGAACAACTTCGCATGGGTCAGCGGCAAATGAATAAATCGGCGTTCCTGCGGTCAGGCATAATACAGCCGCCGTGATAACGGTTTTTTTCATGGTAAATCCTTATTAGATTGTGTTGATTAAATGGATTGGCGAGAGAAATAAATAGTGGTTTCTCTGCATGTCAGACAATTAAAGACGGGCTGGTATTCAATAACACCTTTTGCGCCATTCTGGCGAAGCCAGTTTTTAGCATTAATGAAATCAGTACCGGATTGTGCAGTGACGACAATTCGTGTTGAATGGGCGGCTGCGTAAAATACTGCTGGAGTCCATATTGTATCGTGGAAACTTTGTGCGCTGATTGATGATGTCCATTTACCGTTAACTGTCGGGGAAGGGACTATAACGTTATTGTCACTCCATTGCGGTAAACTGGTATTTAATGGCTCAGCGGCTTTATCCCACTCTACAGGAACGGGAGGCGGTGGCGATGAACATCCTGTAACTATTGCTGCCAACATAATGACTTTAATTTTCTTTATCATGCTTTCATTTCCTCAAAATACTGGTTTCTATGAATTGGACGGAAATAGATGTCATTCATTCGGCGGACATTTCCGTCTAAATCAATGCTCACAATCACGTCCAGGCTATCCAGAACCTTACGTAACATAAATGTATAGGGGAGCTGGGCGCACTGTGGATTTTCATAGCAACGGGTAATAAACCCATCGATAGCTTCTTTCGCTGATCCTGCGTGAATGGAGGTCATACTCCCTTCATGCCCGGAACCTGTTATTTTAAGGAAGTCCCAGGCTTCCGCACCGCGAACCTCTGTTAATAAAATGCGATCAGGATTCATACGGTAATTCCAGCGTAAAAGGCTCGCCGGGGTAACGATAGACCCTTTTTCATCTGATGATTCTGACGGATAAAAAAGATGGACGTAGTTTTTATGAATAAAGAACGTGATTTCCGGGTTGTCCTCAATGGTTGATATCCGAAGATGTACCGGAATATAACCTATCAACATTTTCATGTAGGTAGTTTTCCCGGTGCTGGTTTCTCCGGCGACCGCGAGTGTTTTACCGTACTCAACGCATTTCTCCATAAACAGAGGAATATTTTTTGTATTGTACAATGCAATTAATTCCTCATCGTGCGTCTCCGTTTTTTCCTCGCCTGTTACCCGGTTATAAAATCCCGCATCAATATACGCCTGGTGCGGGATTTGTACCTTTGATGGCTTACGGATGGTAATAGACACCGTATCGCGCTCACAGGCCGGAGGAACAATCACCTGGCACCGTTCGCCGGATTCCAGCGTAGCTGACAGCCCCGGCTTAATATCTTCGATATTGTCGCCGTGGTGCTTTGCCAGGCACCGGGCAAAGTTGTAGCAATCCTCATAGGACAAAGGAACGGCGTGTTGCTCCCATACGCCGTTGATTTTGGTATACAGCTCACCGGGACGGTTGACGGCGATCTCCGTCAGGCCGGGAAGCTCCAGAAAGTCGCCAAAGAAACGCTGTTTATAGCGGTCGAGGGAAATATTCTTAGCGGTCATTTTTCAACCTCAGTGTATAGATGTTGGAAAAATCAATATCCTCACCTGTGATCAGGTTGATGATCTCGCCCTGATTCTTATAGAGCGTTGGGGGAATATTGATGCTGTTCTCCAGCGTAGTACGCGCCATATCAGCCATAGCCTGGCGGCTGTTTTCCGTATAGTCCGTATTGCGGTCTTTTTTACCCGCGCTATTGGATGCCCATGCGCCAATATCGGGGATCATGCCGACCATTAACGCGCCGCCGAACCGTTCCCAAAAGTGCGAATCTATCCAGCCATCAACGCCAGCCTCGCCCAGCTCGCCAGCCGCGCTGGTATCAACCAACGGGATATCGAGATAAGGCGGCTGGCGGGTGCGTAGCTTCGTTGCAATGATGAATGCCCGCCCTTGCCCGTGCTTCATACCTTCTTCTGCTATGGCGCGGTAAAGTAATGATGCTGTGGTGCCTTTCTCTATCAGCTTCGTGTTGCCGCTGGCGCTCCAGATGTCAGTAGTGACCGTGCAGCGAAGTTTCCCCGCCCGGTCAGATACAAAGCGGCGATCCAGTGAGCAGGGGATCGAGGTATTTTCCGGGATGTACAGGTCAGGGTTATAGGGTATCCGCCGTACTGGCGCTGGGCTTTGCCCCGGTGACGGTGCGGCGGTATTTTGCGGCTGACCGGGAGGTGTGGCCGCGCTGCTGTCCTGTTGTCCGGTGGTTGTTGCCGATCTCAGCGTCATTTCCTGCTGCCGGGTTTTTACCTGGTTCTGTGTGGTGGCCGAACCGTCACGGCGAATTAGGAAGCTGGCTTTATTGAGTTCTGGCGGGGCGGTCGGTGCCGCCTGCCCTGTTCCCGCCGTGCTGCTCTGGCCGTTGTTCTGCTGCTCTGGCTCTTCTTCGGCTGTATCGGTGGACATACCGAGATCGTTACGCTGTCGGTAATCGCTTTTGTTCGTCTGCGGGGCTGTGTCCTGTTTCTTTTCTTCCGTGGGCTGCCACAGGATATTGCGATAAACCCAGTTACCGCCCCATGCCAGGAAGATAAGCGCGACCGCGACAATGGCAAGAAAGGCGGTTGCTTTGCCCCGTTTACGCTTTTTCAGCTTGTTAACGGCGGGTTGTACCGGGTCTTTCTCTTCGTCGTCCTGCGCATTGAGAAGCTCTGTCTCCCTTTTAGCGCGGGCTTCCCGCTCAAGCGTGGCAATATCATCCTCAGCGTGTGCCGGGGACGCCTGCGCTTCATCCGGCACAGGCACTTTGTTTTCGTCGTTCATATGCGCGTTTCCTTTTATAAAAATATAAAACTATTTTTATAGGTTAATTGGATTCCGGTTTTTCCACTCTTTCCACCTGCCGGGATACGGTGGAACCATCGGCGGCGTGTACCTTGCCAAATCCGCTATTTTCCAGACCCACAACAGCATTACCGGAACGCAGTACCAGGCGTGGCGTCACCTCCTGAATCACCAGTACGGTGAAGTCGCCTTTCTTCTGGATACTGCTGTTAACCACATGCTCTTTGCCGTTCAGCTCTTTGGTGACGGAAGGAATGGACTTAGACGGGGAGAAGCCCACGAACGTAAAGCGACCATCGTCGTAAGCAAAATCGGGAACAATGTTGAGACTGCCTTTGCCCGGATATTGGGTGTAACTCCAGTTACGGGGCATCTGCGCCGAGTTCAGCGCTTTCTGGACGCTGGCCTGCTGCTGCTTCTGCTCCCACTCGCGCTGTCTGGCCGTCGCCTCCCGACTGGCTTTGTCCCGTTCTTCGCCCGGATAGCGATAGCTCACCTGGAAAGCCGGTTGCTGCGTTGATTTATCGTCAATGACGTTCAGCTCGACGTTGTACAGGCGCTTACTGGTGACAACCAGCATGTTGGTATGCCAATCCCGGCTGTTCGGGGGGATCACGACCTGCGTTGTGTTGCCATCCTCTCCGGGCGCTCCCTGCGTGAGCGCTACCGGGCGAACGTTGACCCGGTTTGCATCCGGCGTGGCTTCCCACGCCTCATCAAAGCCGGGTTTGGCGCTTATGACCGCCTCATCGTTATCAAAGACCAGAGTTGTCATAAAGCCGGGTTTGGTGTTAACGACGGTGACGTTCTGCGGGTTATAGATAACCTGCTGCACGCGGGAGTCATAGCGGCTTGCCTGCGGTATGGCCGCACCCCATGCCGCGCTGCACATCATCAATGCCAGTGCGGTAAACGTTAACTTTTTCATCATTCACCTCCCCGGATTTCGCGGTCGGTCTGCCAACTGGTGACGGTAAAGCCGAAGTAGTTGATCTCGCGCTCCGCATCGCTCATTTCCTTGTCAGGGTCAGAATGGAACGTGAACCGGGCATCCCAATATTCGTTGCGGGTGCTGTTATCAGCCAGACGGCGGATAATCTTCTTGTAGCGGATGGTGGCGACCCTATCAGGGGCTGTCGCATCGGTGATCTGGTTGGACAAGATCTCCACTTTCACGGTGTGCGCCCCGTTCTTATAAACCTTGTCAGGGGCGTTTTTTCCGGCGTAAAGCGCCAGATAGTCATCGTTTACCTGGGGAGCGTTGTAGACCTGTACCGTCTCGTAGTCGTCCTGCAAAGAGGGGTAGACATACCGCTCACGTACTTTGACGTAGTTTGCGGCCATCGCCTTTTGATAGGCTTCTGTTGCGGTCAGGCTGGTTTTCGATGTCCGGGTAACGTGTTCCACCCGTCCCGTGTGGTTATCCACGGTATACAGCTCGACGTCCGTCTGTTTCAGCGGCAACATCACGACCACGGCGACGAGCGCCAGTACCGCAATCAGCAGACCCACGCCGCCAACAACAAAACCGGCTTTCGTGGCGCGTTTATCCCGCTCAATCATTTGCTGCTCAAAGGTGCGGGATTCAGCAATTAATTTCTGTTCACTCATGACTGTTTAACTCCGCCATAATTTGAGGGGTGTTTACGGGTTCTCCCTTACCGCTAAAGGCAGAGGGAGGCGTGTTCTGGGCGCAGCCAGAAAGCGCGCACAGCAAAGCCAGCGCAATCAAGCGTTTCATCAATGATTTCCTCAACTGAATTAGAAATATGAAAATATAATTATATTTTCATAGGTTGGTATTTCGGGGGGATGGGCTGGAGACGTCTGGCCTAGCTGTTGAACTTCTTAACCGCGGATTCTCTCGACTGTGCCAGCCTCCGCGCTTCGTTCCGGGCTATCATCTGCTCAATCGCGTATTTACGCGCTTTAGACGCGTTATAGCCTAATTCACCTCCGGGCTTGCCGGGCTTACCTGCATTTGCATCCTTCCAGCCCTGAATGTTGTCCTGGGCGGAACGTTTGGTTTCTTTAACTGCTCCCCCGGCCAGCTTCCCGGCACCAAAAGCAGCAGCACCGATACCTACAGCGGCCAGCCCCTGCATGGATACGGTAGCACTTGCCCCGGCCAGTGCTGCGGCTACTTTAGCGGAGATATACACCAGTATTGCGGCGCAGATACCAGCCAAACAGACCTGTGCACCTAGTTCCACAATATTTGACTGTGCAGCTCCGGCTTGAGATTGGGCTAATATTTTAGTCATAAAGTTTATGACTATTCTTAATGATAATGCTGAAAATAGAACGGTTAATATCGCTGCAAATATATTTTGCAACCAGTTATTAAACATTGGTCGCAAAAAACCATACATAAGGCAAAAAATAAAAATAGGCGCAGTGATGCTAAGAAGTAAGATCATTATCTCAGCGACCATCGAAACAAAAGCTGTTAAAACCATAAGAATGAATATCCCAAGCCATACATAAAATTGAGCGGTCATCCCTTCATCTTTTACATATGTGGAATTATCCATGTCGTGTAATGTTTTTCCCAAAACTTTTGCCTTATCCCATAAGGTATCTAGCATTTGCCAGATATTGTCCCCTCCAGAAAAACCCTCCTTTAAACCGTTGATGGCATCAATCACGCCATCAAGGTAGCCACTGACGTTAGCCACGAACGACAGGATGATCGCCATCCGCATGATGTCCCACATCGTGTCTTCCATCGGCGTGGAGAGCTTACCTGCTAATGTCTGATAGCCTCTCCACATGATGTAGATGGTGGCTGATGCAGCGGCCAGCCCCATAACCATTGATGAATGTTCCATCATCAACCCACTGGTAGATTGAGTTATCCCACCAATTAGCTGTTTATCTATAAATTCAAATGTACCGAGTTCGGCCATAAAGAACCTCTCTAATCATGGAATTTTAGCGTTGGTGCGTTTAATTGCTGTATTTGATAATGGGCTTCATTTGCGTTTTTGCAGTTTTCAGAAGCGTCTCCGCTTTTTTGACATTTTTCATAAACAACTTTTAATTCATCAGGATGATCACGATACCATTTCGTTGTTTTCGCTTCTTCCTTGCATCCTGAAATAATGGCTACAAGTGAAAGGGCAACGATGGCAATAATTTTATTCATAATCTTTCCTTACTCATGAAATTTTAAAGTTGGCGCGTTTAACTGCTGCTGATTCCACTGTTTAACACGCTCCGCCTCAAGCGCATTTTCGCGCTTCTCTGCTGCTTTCACGCTCATTTCCCATTGGGTGGTAAGCGTGTTTAGCATGACAGATTTTAGCTGAATACTGTTTGCAAGGTCTTGAGATTCTTTCGAATCTTTGGCTAACGCTACCCTGTTGGAGAGGCTGTTGATTTCCCCCAGGGTCTGGCTTACCTGATTCTGAACCTCGTCGGTTTGCTCAAGCTGGATAGCCTTGTTGATGACCTGCTGCTTGCATACGTTGGCATAACTCCCCGATTGTGCCGTGTTGCAGGTGTCGAAAATTTTATACTTCTCGTACAACGCATCGAACTGCCCGGAGGAACCGCCGGAGAGAAGCAAATCATTCAGCGCCTGTCCGGGCTTGCGCAGCTTTTCAAGGTCAGCTTTCAGGCCTTTGGCCTGATCTACAAAATCAGCAACATCACGAACGCCAGTGGCCGTCGCCAGTTGGTCTTTATATGCCTGTATTTGTGACTGGTAGTGTCTGGCCGTTTCCATCCAGCGCTTTAACTCCTGCGCCCACTGCACGTCCCGCATAGGGTCAGCATCAACAGCGACGGGAATACCAGCATGAGCCAGTGGGCTTGCAATGACGCAAGCCAGAATAAGAGTACGAAAGCGAGTTTTCATCGTGTATCTCCTTTGGGTCAGAGCGCTTTAGCCAGGTAGGTATCGAGCCATTCATGAGGCTGCATTCCTTCCCGGTAAATCGATTCGAATATTTCGAGATTGGGGGCATCGCCGCTCATGACTTTGGTGTATCTGCCGATACCCGACAGGTCGAGCGTGACACGAGCGGCAAAACGTTTGGTATCGCCGCGCTTGAACTGATTTTTCACCACAACATATTGGCGGGCTTGCGGGTCAAGCCCTTTCACCACATCGAACACTTCCGGCTCAAACTTCATACCGTCAACATAGTGTGCGCGGTCGGCGTTGGGGTTCGCCGCTAGAATCTGTGTCCCGCACTGCTCAATCACTGCAGGAGCGATATCATCTTTGATGATCTCAGCCGGGGATTGAGTACCGACGACCAGCATCCCGTTCAGCTTACGGATGGTTTTCAGCTTGTTATAAGCAAAGTCCTTAAACACCGGATCGCGTAACCACTTCCAGAATTCATCCATGAAAATGACCAGGCGTCGCCCGTCAAGCAGGCTGGTAATGCGGTACAGCAGATAAAACGAGATTGGCGCACATACGCTTGCGTCGTCCAGGAACTCCGTTCCGTCGATGCCGAAGTTATCGCAGTTGCTGATATCGAACGTGTCAGACTGGTTATCAAACACCCAGCCGAACTCACCGCCCTGCGCCCATTGGGACAACCGAATGCTAAGGCCGTTTTCCTGGGCTTCTTTCGTAGCCGGCTCAGGCAAATTTTCCAGCATTCGGGTAATGCCGTAGACGCGATATTGCGGCTCGTCATTCATCACAGCATTAACCGCATCACTCAGACGGCGTTCATCACGTGGGGAGATCGTCGAACCGTTGCGGGTACAAAGGATTTTCATCAGTTGCTTGATGAAATTGATATTGCGTTTGGTTGCAGGTAATGAGAACGGGTTCCACCCTGTAGACTCACCACTGATAACCCGATAGTAACGGCCACCCAGCGCCCGGATGTTCATCTCTGCGCCCCGGTCTTTATCGAGGTAAACGGTTGTCAGCCGTTTGGTTTTGGCATCCGGGGAGAAGCTATCCTCGCGCCCGTATTTCTGCTGCATGATCTCAAAGAACGTCATCAACATGGTTTTACCCGAACCGTTCGTACCGAGGATGCAGGTACTGGCCGGGTTCTTCTCGTTGAATTCGTCCTTATCTGCCAGTGTGTTATGCAGGTTGATATAGTAGCCATCGCCTGACGGGGTGCGCAGTAAAGCCATCGCATCCCCCCAGGGGGCTTTATCGCGCTTGCCCGGATAGAAATTATGGAGTGCGGCCAGCTCCACAAAGTTCTGGCTACTCAGCTCCCCTTTACGTGGCCGCAGGTTGTAGTTGCCTGGCAGTTGCGCCATATACGCTGCTGAAAGCGATATTTCTGCCGGAACAGGCGTTATCCCGATGTTGTTCAGCGCGTTACTGATTTCGTTCGTATCAGCAACCAGGCTTTCCAGCGACGGGGAATACACCATGATGGAAAAATGGTGCTTTCCGTAAGCGATTTTCCCCGATGTCAGCAGGTCAAGCGCCACATCCAGATCCAGCCGCTGGGAAACAGCATCGTCGTCGGCACTCATCAAAAGGCGACGGGTACGCTTAATGGCCTTTTTCGCTTCCTCACGTGACATACAGGTGTAAGACTGCGTGACCACGTAATCGCAGGGCGCATAAAGAAGGGAGTCCATCATTCCCGTGGCGGTTTCTTCGGAGAACTCTTTAACCTCCAGCCCCCTGAAATATTGCGTACCGTTGGCGTGGTTTATCTGCCCGGATTCAGCCGAAAAGAACAACGCCGCCGCTCCCATCACGTCATAGGCCGGGGTACGGGTGACGCGCACTTTTCGCCACTGGTGCGTTAACAGATATTCATAGAAAGCCAGTTGAGACGAAAACACCGCGCTTCCTTCGGTAAACGTACCGAGAGGCCGCGCACCATAGCGCGACAGCGCGGTATCGAGCGTGCTTTTTATTTCCAGCATTTCCAGCAAAGCACCGTCCAGCTCCTTTAGTTTCTGGCTGTCTTTCATCCGTTTGCGTTCTGCTTTTTCAAGGCTGACAAACGGGCGATAGCAGACCGTCAGGAACAGGCGGTTGCGCCGGAACAGACCGACAGAAGCGTAGTAAAGACGGCTAACTTCATCTGCATACGGGTTGCCGGAATCTTTATGAAGATTGTCGGTAAACGTATTGCGGTCGTTATGGATGTAGAAAGTAACGGGCATACCTTCGAATGAGCGGATTAGCCCGTGTAACTGGTTCGTCCCGAACTGGAGCGATTCGTCAGACTCGCAGTCGAACGGCGTTCCCATCAATTCCCAGGTGCAGTACAGATCGCTTTTAGGTGAACGAACCACATGCTGATGAATGTGCGATGAGTACGGGATGTACTTCTTGATGGTGGCACACTGATTTAGTTTCATGGCGTCGAGAAACTCCTTGATATCAACATCATCATGCTCAACGGGCATAAATGTTGTTGCGCCAAATAAACGGTTTGCTACCGGCTTTCCCTTCGCTCTCAGCCATACGGCAATCAGATTGAACCGCATCGGTTCATTTCTGGTAAGGGACTTCATCACCAGAAATTGCACAGGAAGTAAGAACAGGAGAGCGACGGAAGTCCAGATAGCAACGATGATGGTTACACCCGTGACAGCCAGCAGGGGCACCATTGGCACCCCCCACAGCGCCGCCGGGCGTTTCATTGCCTTGAGCAGCTTTGCCATATGTTCAGCCTCTTAGCTCATCAGCAGAGCGCCGATTTCACTGCCTCCGCCAATTAAAATGCCGCCAATGATGATGTAGCCGCACTGCGACAGGCTCTCGCCTTTCCACAGCGTCTTATAGCCAATCCAGATCACGGCCACGGTGATCGTGATAGCCGCCAGACCATGCAGCCCGCTGGATACCTTCTCCATGATGGTATTTGCCCGGCTAAAACCATCAGCGAACGCCGGACTGGCAGCAAAAACGCTCATGGCCGGAGCCAGAACATAAGCAGATGCACGGCTGATTAATTCCTTTAACTTACTGAAAAGTTTCATTTTTCTTCCTCTTTCGTTGTTACATCGCGATTTCCGCGCACAACCTGCGCGGGGTAATAGACGGTGGCCGCCTTTTTCTGGCGGAGTTGAGCCGGAACGCCGCGAACGATCGCCCCCGGCCACACCACGCGCGGGCGCGTCGGCGCATCCACAGGCGTAGCTTTCAGGGTGGCCGCTGGGGTTGCGATATCATCGCGGGTGCCGGGGACGGCATAGCGGGTATCCGCCGGGGAGTAGCCAATCCGCTGTACATAGCTCGTCTTTGAAAAAGCGGGTTCCTGCTGTTGTCCGGTACTGAAATTGCCGGAGTAGTAGCAGCTCAACGCCCTTTTCAGGGTGCCGCCCCGCTGGTAGCAGTCGGTGATGATTTTTTCGTAGACGGAAAGATTGATGCAGGGATTGAAAAGGTCAGTAGCGGTGACGCCGTAACGCTTAAAATTGGTGCTGGTTATCTGCATCAGACCAACAGAGTAGCGGCGACCTTTCGCCTCAATCTGATTGGTGATGCTGACTGCATCCTCCTTACTTTTTGGCATGTGAGTAATAAAGCCTTTATCGCCGGGTTTCCGTTCGGGCTTAGGCACGATCTCAGCGATGGCATAGGGGTTGTAACCGGACTCCACCCTTGCCACATCGAGGGACGTAGAAGGGTGAACGGTGGTGGCACACTGCATAGCCACCGCCAGAAAAGCAGTGGTGGAAAGCATGGCAACCTCAGAACAGAAAAATGGTGATCAGCCAGATGATGAACAGAACGAACAACCAGCCAGCGAACGCAAACCAGGCATTGGGATTGTCTCGATTCATTGTGCTGTCTCCCTGTTTTAACTGACAGGAGCCGCCTGCGGCGCTGCGTCATCTTTAGGTTCGAGGAGTACCAGCTTGCCGGAAACGGAAATACCGGGCGTGATCATGATGTTCAGCCCCGGCTTGCCATTGTGTGCGAAGGCCGCACCGACTTTCGTCCAGTACGTATTTTTTTCGCCGTTCTCGCCGGGCTGGGTTTCCTGCGTGAGGTACACGTTATAGGTGGGTTTTCTCATTGCATTACTCCTTCTGTTTCTCTGCGAGTAGCTGCCGGAGCAGCTCAGTACGGGCTTGCTCACCAAATTCATCCATCAGGAACTGGAGAAAGGTGCTTGGCCGGATATTTGATTCTGACAGGTAGCTGATTTCGCGGGCTTGCTTTGCTAACTCCTGATAGCGCTTTTGCCCGATGTAAATAACAGCCGTGCTTGATTTTCCTGGTACGCTTTTCGGCATGAGGTAAAAACTCCTATGAAAAAAGCACCGCAGCTTATGAAGCCTGCGGTGCAAGGGAGGTCAGGTTGTGGTTAGTGGTATTGGTTCTGGAGTAGTTTTGAAAAGGCTACCTGGCGTTGGAGCGGAGACCTTATCAGAGAGAGTTTTTGAATTTTTGCCAGCAAATCCGGGGCAATATTTCGGCACTCGATAGCATCTTCATCAGGATTGAGCGCCATCAGACGGGCGCATTCAATCGCTGTTATCACTGATTTGGGGACGGTGCAGGGTGTTGAACCGAAGCTGACAAAACCATGAGCGCCCGGAATGGATGTGATTGTCGATGTATGCGTTATGTTGACGTCAAAGCAGAGGAAAAGATAATTAGGAAACAACACCTTCTCTTCCTGACGTACCGCCCGGCAATCCTTACGTGGCGTTACTTTGATATAGCGGGGGCAAAACACCTCGACATCCAGTCCCTCGACTCTTCGGGTGATGCGTTCAACATCCTGATTGTTGCAGTATAAAACGTACCATTCATACATAAGATCCTCCCTAATGGGCACAAGCCCCCATTTTCCGCCGTCCTAAGTTGGCGGAACTTAGAGCGCGTACTCATAGCTTAACTGTATAAATTTACAGTTGGTATTTTATACAGTCATTTCGGGGTGTCAACATCAAGAACTGCTAATGATAATAACATTGAGTGATTCAAAATCAACCTTTGATGGTGATTCATTATGTTGACGACAAGGTTTTTAACACCTTGTAAGATGGGATCCCCAAAGGGGGGGGGTTGCATATATGGTGCCTAAGAGACTGAAAGAAGCCAGGATGGAGGCAGGATTATCGCAGGCAAAATTATCCCAGCTTCTCAGCGTGGAAGAGGGGGTTAACACACGCTCTAGGTTTTCGAGCTACGAGGTAGGGAGAACGGAACCGCCGTTTAGTCTGGTTAAAAAAATTGCGGAATTACTCGACTATCCAGCGAACTATTTTTACACCGAGGATGATGATTTTGCTAAAGCTGTCTTGCAATTTCACCGAGAGCGCACCGATCCAGAGTCAAATCCTCATTACAATTCGGTAGTAATAGAAGCAAGAAAATTATCATCAAAGCTTGATAAGGTGAGAAAAACCGTAGCCCAGTTGAACGAATACCTGAAAGAGTGAGCTATAGCTAGATTACTGGTGGGACGCTGCCGCGCTTCGCTTGTCCAACCCCTGATTTCTACACAAAAAATTTGCGTAAAAATCAGGGGTTACGTGTTTTTAATGGCGGGATGATGTGAGCTAATGGAGATCTATATTAACAGTCTCAATGTTTTGTAATTCAAACAAGCTAATGAATTATATACAAAAAACCAGATGGTGTTTTTGCTGATCTTTGATGTGATAATTGATCCTAATGTAACATCGTGGTAATTTACCGACGTTTACAGTATTCATGCGGGTGGGACGTTCCCGGTAATAGCGTCCAGGGAAGGGGGAAGCGAAAGCTCAACCCCTGAATGCAAAAACCCCCTGAAATCTGCTACGAACTTGGCGGGACGTTCAGATATTCAGGGGGTCGAAAGCAGGCGCTGGCCTGTGAAGGATTATAGCAAATGCATAACCTAACACAACCCCCTTACACCGCCATAAGTGCGGGCGGGTGTGACTGATAAGAGTTTCTCTCTCAAATCACCTGCTTCACCTACGGGCATCGCAAAGCAAAGCCCCTGTTATAACGTTGCCTCGCGCAAGCGTCGCCGGTTCCTCAATCGGTGGATTAAGTCGCTGGCGACCGAAGCCGGGCGCATCAAAATCAAAAACGAACTTCGGCGCCGCATCCGGCACAACAAGTATTGGGTCAACGAGGCCAATAAATACGGTATCGAAACACTCTGCGAGCTGATGCTGGCCATCTTTGACGATCTGGATTTAAGAGACTGGCAAACCCGGCATAACCTGGAGACGCTTTCTGATCGCGCAGGTTTGTCTACTCGCAGTGATGCCGGAAATAAATCTGTCTCCCGTGCGAGTAACGGATGCGATCGCCTGGTCTGGCTGGATGCGATTATCACAGAGAAAGCAGCCTTCAATCCTTATGACGCCCGTTGTGCCTGTAAGCACATTGAGGTAACAGAGGATTTCTTTGCCATTCTCGGCGTTCCGCTGAAACAGGTCTACCGGGAACGCGCCAGGCTACTTAAGGCCGACCCGAATGAAATCATATCATCCGGGGATGTGCGGTTAATCGCAATCAGGGTTGAAAACTGGACGCGCAAGGCCGCAGCCGGATTAGCCAGGATGAAAGCGAGGCGTGACGCTGCTCGCCAGCGCAAACAGGAATACTACTCACCAACCTTTGCCTGACCTCCACAAACTACCGCCTTAGCTGGCGGGGATTCTGCACGTCTGCAATAAACCTCAGTACAAAAAGTAGCCTAAACGTACAATAATTTTCGAAATCCAAACCATCCCCCCTGTCTGAATGACGGATTTTTCGGCGGTTCTGGCGTAGACCTTCCACAACTGCTGTATAGCTTGTGGGTAAGTGACAATGAAGTGCAAACGATATGCCGCAATTACTCTTTTGGTTTATCTTTTAATTACTTACGTATTAAAAGATAAACCAAAAAATAAAAGACATTACTGTTATCCCCTTTAAAAAGTGGATAACCGAACAGCATCGGCGCAAGCGCCTCAAAAGTAGCTCCCCACGCTAAAGCGCGGGGCATTTAGATCGGAATCGTGAGAGGGCTAACAGCTCGCCTGTTAGCCGTCGAGGGATTGGACAAATCCGGCCACGCCGGATGCGTCAGCAAATATCGCTGAACACCTTGCTTACACGCTCGTAAGCGGCTCTCACGACCCGCTAACGCGGAGATACGCCCCAACTGCGGCTTCGCCTTGTTGTGACCA
>ERZ1673737.1110-NODE-1110-length-28355-cov-4.074417_pt1 | contig 28355 bp, 29 predicted proteins | sample MGYA00580211_ERZ1673737 | MGnify/ENA primary metagenome ERZ1673737 (study PRJEB41218, sample SAMN15661789) | gut metagenome | host: Homo sapiens | place: Canada: London | collected 2015-08-20/2019-03-30 | study: EMG produced TPA metagenomics assembly of... | reverse complement strand
GTGCCTGTGCCTGTGCCTGTGCCTGCTCCTGCTCCTGCTCCTGACGCCGAAGCTCCGCGCCACGCTCGGCCGCAAGGTGTGCCTCGACCTCCCGCTCACCAAGACCGGGGACTACACTAGCCAACAGGAGAAGAATAGACCGCTCTATGCGGCGTACCTGCTCCCGCATACTGAATGCCTGAAAACGGGGGTCATTGGCAGTTGCCGCAGGGTCTGCAGGTCCACCAACACGGGCCAAAGCCTCGAGATGACGTTGTGCAGGGGTGATAACTGCTCGCAGTATTTGCTGAGGGATATCGGTTTCTGACAGGAGAGTGACCAACATAGAAACGGCGACCATGATGTAGCGTCTCCAGGTGCCAGGCTCACTAGTCAAGTAGCAGACGAACCAAAGACGTACGAATAGCCAGATGCGACTCATGTGGCGGGCCAAGCCGGCTTGTTCGATATTGTTACCGCGTCTCTGTTGGTTCGGCATTGCCTGGCGGAACACGTTCTCGACTATTGCTGCGTTCTGGGCAGGTTGCGGAGGGACGGGTGCATCAGATGCTGCTGCAGGTGGCGAATAAATTGTTCCGTCTAACTGTGCGCCTGGCAGATGAATTGTTCCGTCCAACTGCGCACCTGGGGCCAGGATGACCTGGGGGGTTCCACCTGGCCCAGTCACGATAAAGATGCTATGGTTTTCGGAAACCGACGAATTGAGGATGCAGCAACCTTGAGCATTGGTTGCAATATTGGCTGAGGCATGGCTATGGCTGCCCGTTGATGTTCTCTCTCGAAGTTGCATGTTTTCCAGTTGGCATACACGAGTATAAGCGTCCATGATGCGTGCAATCAATGCTCCAACCTCTGGCAGCGGACGCCGTCTGTTGAACTGGGCATCTTGAATTCCCAGAAGTTCCGTCCGAACGTTGACGATATGCCGCATCGAGGAGGCTACGAGACCACGCTCCAGCTGCCGTTCGATCTCTTCGGTTTGGCTTCGCAGGTTGGCAAGACGCAGGTTGGTGTCGTCATCGGTCTGTGGTTGGAATCCTTGGAATCCCCCACCAGTGTTAGTGTTGTGGAGTGGGCCAAAAGGATTTCCGTTGGGGTGTGCGGCTCCGAAACCCGCGATGCCCGGTCCGAATGGACTTGGATTACCTGGGATGGGACCGAATAAACCTGAACCGGTTGGGCGATTGGATCCGAACAAACTCGAGCCAGCTGGTGCATTGGATCCGAACCCACTTGGGTGAGCTGCGTTGGGTCCGAATGGACTCGAGCCAGCTGGTGCATTGGATCCGAATCCACTTGAATGAGCTGCGTTGGGTCCGAATAAGCCCGAGCCAGCTGTAGGGTTGGGCCCAAATGGACTCGGATTCGCTGCAGAATTGCCGAATAAACCCGGGGTACTGGTAGCAAATGGTCTTGCCCGAAATGGACGTAGGCGATCAGAGACAGCTTGTGACGATGGGTGAGAGGCACTAGAAGCTAGCGCGTGAGTCGGTTCGGGTGGTGGCAGCACGAGATGCAGTGCGTGAGTAGAGTCCTGCAAGATGGTTTGGTCAATGAGAAGACAATAAAAAGCATCAGAATATCAGCAGACTTACATTTGTAGACGGCAGGAAGCCTACAAGAGTGACGTTGTCGTCAAGGAGTGCTTTGCCTTGGTAGATGAGTCGTTGAGTTGATGGATGAGGGTGTCCGGGGAAGGTCTCGGAAATGCGGGCCCGAAGCTGACCTACAGTTGTGGTCAAAGGCAGATTCTCAATCGTGAATCGCCCAGGAGGAGGCAGAATCTGGCAGAGGATGTTGAGGGTTGTGGTTGCGCCCTCGCCGGAGGAAGAAGGTGCGTCCGCCATTGTAGGTGGTGGGCAGTGGGCTCAACGTTGGACTTTCTGGAGTTGTGAATGCAGGTATGTGCAACGCAGTGATGGGAAAGGAAGGTGCGGCAAAAGAAGCTATGAAAGCTATATCTTGGAGCTGGTGTGGGGAAGATATGCGTTATCGGAGCTGTGGTTGTATGAAGCTGCGATTGCGCCGGTGGAGGGGTGAGGGGTGGAGGGAAATCCTGCTAGAGAAGAGTCTCCAGTTATTGACGTGAGAGGAACCCCTTTGACACAAAGGAGATTTGAGGGTGTCAGATCTTCAAGCGCAAGAAGTAGAGAAAGCTGGACTTGATCTTGATATCTGGCATCAAAATATCGATAAGCGATAAGCTCGGTAGGAATGGCTGGGGATGTGGGAAAAGGAGGCTGGGGATGCGAAGGAGAGAAAGACAACAAAAGATGCAAAGAAATACCACAACGCCAATTGAGCAGAGAGAGAGCAACTACAGCAACGAAGTCGACAAACATCGTATTCCACGTGCCCATGTGCCATTCTGCCCGGGCGGTGTATCGGCGACGCTTCTTCCCCCCGGGAAAAAACGCTCAGAGCACAGTTGATCTTCGCCTGTATGAAACATGGCCAAGCGCCTCCTTTATTCTTTACCGTCTTCTGGCATAGGGCCCATGGAGATATTCTCGTTCCGGGCTACAGCCCGCCACAAAGCCAGTCTTCGGCACTTTTCATCCACATCATGGAGATATCAAAAGGACAATAACCCCGAAAACAACAGAGGTGGATTTGGTTCCCGACTACGATTCGCCCTACGAAACACCAAGGTCGAATGGTATCCAATCCCGGTCGGACTCGGTATTGGCCTGCTTGGATTGCTGCATTTCTACAAGTCACAGCGCGCGGAGCGAGATCGCGTGGCCCGCGATGCCGCTGGAGATGAATGGGACCAAAGCAAAAAACCACCGCGTCGGCCGAGGATTGTGCCGTCCGGTCCATGGCATGTCCAGATCATGTCCACACTGCCCCTGAAGGCCATGTCGCGGCTCTGGGGTCAGTTCAACGAAATTGAACTCCCCTATTACTTCCGCGTTCCTGGATTCAAATTATACTCCTGGGCCTTTGGCGTCAACCTTGAAGAAGTTGCCGAGCCCGACCTGCACACCTACCCCAACTTGGCTGCCTTTTTCTACCGCAAATTGAAGCCTGGCGTTCGACCTCTAGACCCCGACCCACGAGCACTTCTGGCACCGTCCGATGGTCGCATTTTGCAATTTGGAATGATTGAGCGGGGTGAAGTTGAACAAGTGAAGGGGATGACCTATAGTCTGGATGCTCTCCTGGGTTCGGCCACACCTGCGCACGCCGACCACACGAAGCGACTCATGGACAAGGACACCGAGGAAACACAAAAGGATTCGGAGAATATGGCTGCGCATGAGGAGTTTGCTCGCATGAACGGCATCTCCTACACGCTTCCGAGCTTGTTGTCTGGTGAATCAGAAGCCCCTAAGCGACATGCCTCCCTGGACGCCTCTACAGAATCCAAGCCGACATCAGAAATCCAAGTGCAAGAGGAACTGGCTCGCGGTGACGGGACCCCCTGGTACGCGCCGCAAACCGCAGCCAACCACGCCTTGTTCTACGTTGTGATCTATCTGGCCCCGGGAGACTACCACCGCTTCCATTCCCCAGCTCCATGGGTGGTCGAAAGCCGTCGCCACTTCGCCGGCGAGTTATACTCCGTTTCGCCATACCTGCAAAAGCACCTTCCCGGTCTGTTCACCCTCAATGAGCGCGTTGCCCTCCTTGGCCGGTGGCGATGGGGATTCTTCAGTTACACACCGGTCGGAGCCACCAACGTGGGCTCCATCAAAATCAATTTTGATTCGGAGCTGCGCACTAACAGCCTGTTGACCGACACCGCGGCGGACTTGGCAGCAGCCTTGGCATTGAAGCGAGGCGAGCAGTATCCCGGTTTTGTTGAAGCGACCTACCGCCATGCTAGCCGGACTCTTGGTGGACATCCGCTGCAGCGCGGCGAGGAAATGGGCGGATTCCAGCTAGGCAGCTCGATCGTTCTTGTCTTTGAGGCTCCTCTGGGTACTCGCAAGTCAGTGGATGCCGGCTGGCCGGATGATACTCCGACTGATGGGTGGAAGTGGAATATCGAGAAGGGACAGCGCATCAAAGTAGGCGAGAAGTTGGGCTTTGTTGATGCGTGAATGTTGCACAGCCCTGCACTCTTTTTAGAGGCCTGCTGAGACCATTGTATTATACCCTTGCTGGACAGCACGGTCAAAACTAGCTTAATCTACAAATTCTACAAGCACTCCATACAAACCTGTAACTATACAACTTTGTTAATTATTGGCTGCAGACCCGTTATCAAAGCACTGACCACCCCTTGGCACTTTGCCGCTCGCGTCACTCATCTCTTGCACTCTTGAAACAATCCTTGACTGTGATGTATATTTAGTACTGTAGCACAAAAACTAGGATGTTGTAGTATATACCAGTTGCTTGTATTGCGCCATTCATATGTCAGACCGTCGGAATAACAATGCCCCATCACAGCCACTGTGGAGAGGGAGCCTATCCAAGGAACTATCAACGTGGGCGAGAGTGCCAAGATCCCTGCCAGGAATGTCGTCAGCCTTTCTTCTTTCTTCCTTTCTACAACTCCCCGTCCTCTCTCTCAAGGACAATCGTGATACTTCCAACTCATGGCCGTCTTTACCTTGCCGCGGTCATTTCAGAATGTCAATGCCATTCAAGCCCCGATGGGCATCAGCGGCTTCTTGTCGGAAGGCGCCCACTCCAGCCACCCCTCGTTCTTTCATTTAGTGCTGCTCGTCTTTGAGGCCGTGCTGGAAGTTGTCTGTGTCAGTCTGCCTGGCTATATCGCCGCCCGCCAGGGCATGTTTGATGCAGATGCCCAGAAGCTCGTGGCGAACCTCAACGTGACTCTGTTCACTCCTTGTCTGAGTATGGAAACCGTTGCTGAAGCTCTCCCCCGAAAAGGAGATGAGTCTTGTGATCGGCAAAGCTGACAGTTACAGTTTTCACAAAATTGGGCTCCCAATTGACCGCCGAGAAGCTGACGGACCTGGCCATCATCCCTGTCATCTTCGTCGTCCAGACCTTCGTGTCATACTTCTGTTCCTGGGTCGTTACAAAATGCTGTGGCTTCAAGAAACGCCAGTCCAATTTCGTGGCTGCCATGGCGGTATGTGATTTGTGACATCATACGAGACGCGTTACTGATAAGGATCCCAATAGGTCTTCGGCAATTCAAACTCCCTCCCCATCTCCCTCGTGGTATCGCTCTCAGCAACTCTGAAAGGCCTCCACTGGGACCAGATTCCAAATGACAACGATGACGAAGTTGCCGCGCGTGGAATCCTCTATCTCCTTATCTTCCAACAACTGGGCCAACTCGTGCGCTGGAGCTGGGGATACCACATTCTCCTCGCCCCCAAGGACCGATACCTGGAGGAAACAGAGCGCGAAGTGACAGATAACTCAGTCATTGAACAGGGCCAGGCGCGCTACACCGACAACCCCGCCCAAACAGACCCAGACGAACCGCTCGTCCGGACACAGAGCTCAGACGATCTACACCATGCGCAACACGCGCACACCTCACGCGACTTCCAATCCGGAGACCAAACGCCCGTGTCAACACGTGCATATTCCTACTCCAAGCTCTCCTCCGCCCACTCCGACGGCGCAGACTCGGATGATACCCCATCCGTAATCGGACCACCACCAACCGGCCCCTTCCTTCCGCGCCAAAGCTCCCGGGGCGACATCCTCCAATTCCCCGACGTAGAAATCACAGCCCGGGAAGCCCAAGAGGCAGAGCAAACCCGTGTCCAGCGCTGGAAATCATCTCTGCGCAAATCCCGAGATCGCCAAGGGCGCTGGTGGGAGAAGAAGACGAACGCGCTCCAAGCACGCCTCCCACCCAAGCTCCAAAAAGGTCTCTCATCAACCAGCCGCGGCGCCCGCCGCTTCGTCAATGGCTTATGGGATTTCATGAACCCGCCTCTGTGGGCAATGCTAGTCTCAATAATCGTCGCCTCGGTACCCGCCCTGCAACGACTCTTCTTCGACGATGGCACCTTTATCCGTAACTCGGTAACCCGTGCAATCGATCAGAATGGACAGGTCGCCGTGCCACTTATCTTGGTCGTGCTGGGCGCGAACTTGGCTCGGAACACTCTGCCCGAAGAGGCGCTTGAGGATATGGAACATCCCCGCGAAGAGCGCAAATTGATTATCGCTTCGTTGGTGGCGCGCATGCTGATGCCGACTATTATCATGGCACCGCTTTTGGCGCTTACGGCTAAGTTCGTGCCGATTAGTATTCTCGACGATCCGATCTTCGTTATTGTCTGCTTCTTGCTTACTGGCGCGCCGTCGGCGTTGCAATTGGCGCAAATTTGCCAGATTAATAACGTTTATGTTGGGGCTATGTCGAAGCTTCTCTTCCAGAGCTATGTTGTCTGGTAAGTTCAGCTCAGTTCCAGTGCAGGAGCTTTCTCCCCTGCTCATTCTTCGTGACATGGCTGCTAACCTACTTTCTTTCTATAGGATCCTCCCGTCAACCCTCGTCCTCGTCATGTGCGCTTTGGAAGTCGTCGAGTGGGCTAGTGCATCTACGTAAATTCCTTGTTCTCTCTCTTTCTCTTGTATCCTATCCTGAAGGGCGAAGCCGGTCTTCCTTTGGTTTCCTCTGGGCTTGATATATGACAGCCCTCTCACTGCAAATATTTGTAATACCTCTCGTTTTCTCTCATTTGGCTCGCTACTGGCGTTATGAGTCGTTCGCTCTGCACGCAGAATATGCGAACGTCTGTACTTAAACCTAGGTCTTTTTCTTTAGTATTAGTATGTCACTAACAGATCGATCCTTTTCTCTGTTTACCTTGGCTTAGGCAGATCCTCTGCACTCGCGGCATTAGAGAAGATGTGAATGCTATCTAGGAACTCGTTGCTGAGATCTATGAGCGCCCTCAAATCCAGGCTTTTCCCAAAAAAAAAAGCAAAATAATGGCATCGGCCTATATATTAAGCCTCGTGACGGTATAGCAGAGTATTTGTTATCTTGACAAACCGTGTAACAGCAATATAGCTATTGTACATCTAAAGGAGACTCGGATCGATGCACGTCACCGGCCTTGACAAGTGCATGTGAAAGGTTTGTTTGATGACAGGGGAGAAATCATTATCGAATTTCGAGCAAACAAAGAGCTCATGATTCGGTGCCTTGCTCTATTCTACGCTTCTCTCTATCTGCGAAGATAGCTAGACCCTCCGAAATTCCAAGTGCTCCGTAGAATTTTGGATCTTTTGGGAACCTTGCTTCATCGCCATGAATCTATGGCATCTTCGCTAGAAGTGCTTTTTGTAGTGCTAGAGAGTTTTATTGAATCATTTGACTGCCTGAAGTCTTACAGCCTATGCTGAAAAAGAGTTTCAATTGGGTTGACCGTTACCTTGTAATATTGCTATTAAACGGTTGCTAGTAACCCCAGCAACTAACCTAGCAACCTAGCTAGAGAGGCCCTTATTTAGTAGATAGCAGTAAGTAGCCCTGCTACCCCAACACTGGAGAATCAGAACAGACTCGCCCATCACCATCACCACCACCCACCCCCAACTCACTTCCATTTCCAACATCAATCAACATAGCCATCCCGGTAACAGAATGCCAAAGAACATGACAATGCAAAAGCCAAACCCCAACGTTTTCGGCCCGGAATCGGAGCACGGCATACCCGCGACTTGGGATGTTGACCGTGTCACGTAGTGCAGCCCGGGAGAGGACGTACGGGCTGAAAATGTGTGGGTTTGAGTTTGGGTTGATTTCGTCTTCTGTGGATTGGTCTGGGTGGTCAGGGGATAAGGATGCAGATGAGGTGGAGTCCCTTTCCAGGTCTGAACCTGCGTGTGGTGGTGATTTATCTGTGAAGGGGTTGTAGGAGCCCCAGCCGGAGCTTGCTTGATATGTCGCTAGGATGTAGAAGTGGTGGCCATGCTTCAGTGTGGTTTGTTAGATTGTGCTAGTGTGTTTGTTTGGTCGGATGGGAGAGCAAGGGAATATTCTTTTCATACCAGGTGGAATGGATGGGATCCTTCGTCTAGGTTGTTGATTACTAGGTCGATCCATACTGAGTCCGGTCCTGTAGTAATTGTGAATTGGTTCTTATCCCATTTTGTACGAGGTAGGGTGGTCAACGGTGCTGGTGGATCTTGCTGTGGTTTCCAGGTTGTTTGGTTGATATAGCCGAATGGTTTGTTGGAGTAGCGGGCCATCTTTTGGATCTTGGTGTAGATGACATGTGTTTGTTCTGCTGTCGGTGGAAGTGAGTTTAGAATCGAGGGTGCGGATGGTACTTCTTGGATGTTGAGATGCTTGATAACCACCGGTGCCTGTGAGCTGGTATTGAAAGTGGAAGTTGGATGATGATTAATTGGGAATGTTTGATCAGGGGTCAATGCTGGATTGGCGTACTTGAAACAGCTGAGTAGTTGTAAGCAGGAACTTCATGGTGTATGTGCTAAATGTACATACTTTTGATCTAATTGAACCGTCATATATGACTGCTTGTTGGTGCTCTGCGACGACGGCCGAAGGATAAAGTCCATGCGCTGTCCGGGATACAGGATCCCAATAGAATTGGTATTTCGCTGTCGCGGACGCTGTACATCAATACTATCCACCTGCATAAGATCCAGTACGTGATGGCTGAAGGAGAGAGTGAACCCAGCAAGTGCGCTAGAAATGGTTAACCGATTCTTTTTTTTTTTTTTTTTGAAGGTAGAAGTACATACCCAGTGTTCGCAACACGTATTCTATATGTCATATCAGGAACGAGGTCCATGATTGACGAGTTCATACCCTTAATGCAATCCACCGGCAGGGCAGGAACAGCCATGCTGCAATCAAAGCGTCCCACTCCATTGATGAGCAGAGAATCAGGGACGGGCTAGTAGGTTTGCTCATTAGTGACTCAATGACACATTGCGCATGATATAACTATCAGGCCATACCTCATTCCCAAAGTTCCCAGGGTCCATGTACCACTCAAGGACCTCACTTGCAGGCCGATGATACCAGTCGCCGATAAGAAGCAGAAGCTCTTTTTCATAAGTGTATGGCTGATCATTATTTTCTTTCTGGGCCATCAAGCCTCGAACGGTCGATTTTGAAGCCGGCGCATGAACAACTAGTCCACCATAAAGGCCATCGGCTCGCGAGACCCCCGAATGAGCATGATACCAAAAAGTACCACTTTGATCGGATGGAATAGTCAAATTGTATACAAATCGACTCCCGGGGGAAATGGGACATTGAGAAACTCCGGCAGCCCCGTCCATAGAATCTGACGGTGTCAGCTCTAAAACTTCAAGTTCCGATACTGCAAGTACATACTGGCAACATGAAGGCCATGCCAGTGAAGCGTAACCGACTCATCTAGCAGCCCATTCTCAACAGTGATGATCAAGGTATCACCAGAGCGGGCCTCAACCGTCGGGCCAGGAAACAGGTCTAATTCAATATCCTCCGGTCAGCCCAAAAGCACAACTTCACCCCACCTGCGCACTCACCATTGATGAGATAGACCCGCTTCAGTACACCATCCGGTCTGCGATGGTCCACTGTAATATGCCAGTCCAGGTACTGTGTCACCGGCGCTCGGTACACATGATCCTCCGGGTGAAGTTCGATTCTTGGCCGAGTTGCGATTTCCTGGTGTTTTTGGAGGTGTTGATGCTTTCCAGTCAGGATCAAAGGCGCAGATGAGAACTGAGTTGATCGGAGTAGGTATGCAAGCCCGATTAGGAAACATGCGACCAATGACCAGGTCACGATCGGCCATGGCCGGGCTTGATTCGGCATCTGTTGAGTTCGAGGTTGCTCAGGGCGAGTGCGGACAGTCCGCCGACTGCTCTAGTGCTCTACCTCTGTCTTTCAAATACAGTAGAAGCAACTAGAGCGTCACCGGTGTTGCAGAAATAACACGGAGTACCGATAAGTCCGGAAAGTGACCTCATGCCTCATGCCGCCCTTGCTGGGAAGGGGAATGCACGTCTGAATCAAGACTGCGACCTTGCAGAAAGACATGCAACCCACGTGCACTGAAGCAATCAATCAGAATATCCTCAATCATGGTGGTCATCCATGAAAAAAGAGACTATGCCCGAAGTAAACAGTCGCTGTTCCTGCCGCAAGTATACTTCGCTTTAGCGTTGGCCACACCCATGGGTCAATTCTTCACGTGGAGCCCCAACCAGATCACATTGGCCGATCACCAGGTACATCCCGCTATAACATCAAATGTTTACGATTTCGGTGTTTCTTCTATAGTTCTACGCGCGAACCCCGATACATCGCTTATGCACGTTACGATCGACACTCCAGGAATGCCAGCCCATCCCTGCGCTCTGATCGCTGACTTCCGACTCGTGCTTCCTTTTCGAGCTATGGTACCATGGAGCTCATGCAACCTTTCATCTGGAGACCAAGAGAGCTCCGAGGTCTGGTATAGGCGGGTCTCACTTCTTGTGGGGTATAGGTACATATAGTAGTCGGTTTCTCCTTCCTTCTTACGACGCATCACTTCTTCAATATCCATTATGACTTCCAAGTTACTTGGAGGTATAACTCTAGCAGTGCTGCTAGGAAGCAGCACTGTGACGGCTGGATCGTTGAAAGACATTGAGCATGTAGTCCTCTTCATGCAGGAAAACCGTTCGTGGGACAGTGTAAGTTCCCCTGTTATACTGAACAGTTTCATCTTGCTCACTCCATAACTTCAGTACTTTGGTACCATGGCTGGAGTCCGTGGCTTCAATGATCCCAATGTTCAGGTCAACCCCGATGGGAATTCAGTTTGGCACCAGTAAGTCCAGATACAATATCAACCAGAATGCTTCTAACAGTCGCCAGAGTTGTCGATCCCAGCCAGTCCAACGATACCAAGACCTTGCTTCCTTGGTATCTGGGTCATAAGGGCGGTGACTGGAGTGACGCCATTCAGTGCATGGTAGCTGGTAGCAATGGCTACCAGGAGAATCAGGGTTCTCTGAACAACGGCTCCAACAACCACTGGGTGACCAAGAATACACCCTGGAGCTGGGGACATCTCAAGCGTCAGGATATTCCAGTTCAGTTTGCCATTGCTGAAGGTTGGACTTCGGGAGATATGTACCAGGTACGAGACCAGATCAGAAGTCACTTGAGTTGATGAGGCTGATAAGCGCAGGAGAGTCAAATCACAGCCACAAACCCTAATCGGGTTACCCTCGTTAGCGGCTCTATCAATGTGCCTGGTAGTCCTCAGTCCAAGGACCAGGGTGGTGTGTACATTGACAACAACGAGGTACCAGGTACGTATCACCTGTTTCTCTATTTTGTAGCACTGAAGTATTGCCATCTGACTCAATTTCCAGGTTGTGACGATCATGGTATCAACTGCTATCCGCTCAAGTGGAAGACCGTATATGAATTCTACGAAGAAGCAGGTGTCTCTTGGCAGCTATTCCAAGATACGAACAACTTTGACGACAATCCTTTGGCTTGGTTCCAGCAGTTCCAAAATGCCTCAAAGAGCAGCCCTCTCAACCAGAAAGGCATGTCATTTGTGAGCCTCGACGCATTCTATCAGCGAGCTGCCAATGGGACATTGCCTGAGGTCAGTTTCATTGTTGGCCCTGCCGAGTTGTCAGAGCACCCGCCCTACATGCCCAAAGATGGAGCTTGGCTGCAGAAGAAGGTCGTTGATGCGGTTACCAATAGCCCCAAGTACAACTCCACCCTCCTGATGGTCAGCTATGACGAAACTGGTGGCTTCGGTGACCATGTCACTCCATTCCATTCCCCCGTGAACACACCAGGAGAATGGATGAAAGATCCTTTGGGTCTGTTCTCGGATATTTTCTCAGGACCCGGGTTCCGGGTCCCTTTCTATATGATCTCTCCATGGACACGAGGAAACCGTGTGTTTACTGAGCGAGCAGACCACAACTCCCAGATCTTGTTCGTTGAGGAATGGCTGACAGCCCGAGGCTACAAAAACATCCAAACTGACCAGATGGTGTCTTGGCGACGTGAACATATGTCCAATCTGGTCAACGCCCTCGACTTCGAGAACCCGGACTACTCCCTTCCCAAGCTGCCCGATGCACAAACGCCAGACACCAATTCCAAGGGAGGCTACACCGGTACCTCGAACTGCCAATCCCGTCACTCCCAAACCCGCCCTCCAGTCCCATACGGCGAGCAGGACAATGCAACTGATACCAACGGCCTCTGGTTCGAAGACGGATACAAAGAGGTAGTCGGCTACCTAACAGAAGGCCGCTACCTAGTCTTCGAGAAAGATGGAGCAGCCCTCACAAACCCAGGCAACGGCAAATCCCTCACCACCAGCCCAGCAACCTCACAGCACAATGCCAAGTCACAGCGGTGGGTCATCTATTACACCGAAGACGAGGAGAGCCAAGTCTTTACCATGTCCAGCGCTCTGGATGGCAGATGGCTTGGAGCGAATAATGCCATGTTGCCTAAGAACGAGAGTGCAAATGCCGTCAAGGTGCGATTCTCATTCAATGGAAATGGTCGCGGCCATTCCATTCAACACCTCCATCAGGGACAATATGTCGATATCAACACTCAGGGGCGTAAGAGTGGGGCTGGTGGCTATAAGGTCTTTAGTGTTTCATACCGTGATTAAACTGGGGTTTGGTCTGATGTCATTACGGCAAATTGCATGGCCATCTTGTCTGAGACTGGATGGCCAGGAATCGATTTTAAGTTCTTGTCTATTACTATAGTGGTTGATCCTCTGAGAGGCTGGTAGCTAAAATGAAAATACAGTGGAATTTTTTTATATTTTGACAGCTGGTCAGAGTACAGTACACCGCCGACTATAAGTTAATTAGATTGCGTTAGATTCAACTGCCCGGTTGATGCAGTAATGCCAAGCATGCTATTTCCATATAATATGCTAAGAATAGAAAGATTCACACATATTATTTTAAATCAAACTCAAGCTCCAAATAGCGGATGCATCTAAGCCTTGGTAATAGTAAACGGTCCAGCAGCGTTGAACAAAGTGGGCATCTGCAGTATGTAATTAGCATCAATCAACCAAAAGAGAAGCAAATCCAGCCCCAAATAATACGGTACAACCACAACAAGGGGAGCCAAGCAGAAAAACAAGAAAGCTTACCTGAGGAGCAGTAGACAAACTAGTCCCAAGTCTCAAATACCAAACGGAGCCATCCTTAACCTGAGGCAAATCCTTAGGAATAGTAACATCCACAGCACCCGCCTTCTCCTTAATACCAGTAGCGATCTTAATCGACTGATCGAAGTTCACAGCGTTCGGCACGCGGACTGGGTTATTGTACAGCCAGACGCTGTAGTCGTCGCCGGGGTACTGGTTCAACGGATCCGGGCATCGTCCAGTGGGCTTGCGGTTGAAGCGGACGCGGACGGTTTGGCCTGGAGAGACGGTTGAGTTATCGGGGATGCCTTGGTAGACGTTAACGCAAGAGTAGTCGCGCTTGCCCCATGCTAGAAGTCAGATTTAGTTGGTTAGTGGGTTGGGTTTGGTATGGTGGTTGGGATGTTCATACGCTGGTTCTTGTCGAAGAGGGCGGTGCTGGTTGCCACGAGGGAAGCGAGGATGGGGATGGTGAACTTCATTTTGGACTTTGAGGTGAGGATAGTAAATAGTAGTTATTGGAAAGTAGAGAACTGTTTGTTTGTATTTTGGAGGAATTGGAAGCACAACAGGGTCTCTTTTATAATGAGCCGGAATCATACGGCTGCCACTGACGAAACAGGCCCTAAATTTAGCTGCGGCTACTAGACCCCAGTCTGCAAGATTTAAGTGACGATGTTTCACTCAGCCTCTCCACATCGACTCGGATTAAATTTTGTCTGCTTGGCGTGAGAGAGCGGTCGGTGAGGTGTGATTGATCCGGGCTTGGCTATGCAGATCTCTGGGGTGGCCAATGTCGCAGTTCTCGTATACTTGCTCACGAGGTCCATACCCAGCTGCACTGCGAGCTGAGCGGTGTAGAGCAAATTATCTGTTTATGCTGTCTATTGAAAATCAAAATGGTACGTCTCAAATATTTGACTGTCATGTTTGGTCGACAATGTTGTTGTTTATATAGTTTAGCTCTTCATCGGTAGTTGCCACCACAACCCGCGAATGACCCAAAGTAGCTTATTAGATTAGTAGATTAGCTGAATACTTAAAGGGTCCTTGATTTTAAAGGTCGCTTTCTTTTGGAAGACAAAGCGACCTCTGTGTACATATTTTCAGAAAAGAAACCAAGAACGGCTGACCGAAGCGAGAAGCCACCTCGGAGTCGCCGCAACTTTTTGTACGTAAGTTTCTATCTCGCCTGTCCTTTCAAGTAGGGGTAATTTATCCTTGGAAACATCGTTGTTTGCGTGTCCAATATGTACGTATATTGAGTAAAATTGGTTTCTATTTGATTAGGACATCTTTTTAGAAAGCCAGATATATATAGTTAGCTGCCGAAAACTGATTTACTCCACTTTGGAATAGGAATTTGGACATTGTTGCCAAAGGCCTACCGCTTTAGATAGCTGTAGTCGTTGCAATAATTGAGCCATGATACCTCGCTAAGTGTTAAGTACCCTTGAGCCCATCCATAGATGCTCTTGTGGTATGCGAATTCCTAGCATTTAAGAAACTACAACAAATTCTAGAAGAAATCAAATAACTATAAGGGATAGTGTTTATGATACAAAGAATCAAAGGCCTTCATGCGCTCATAAATGTGTTGATCTATACGATGAACCCGAGGCAGTCGAACATGGGCAAAAAGGTGGTGTAAAAGAGAGGCCAAAGAAGGGCGAAAACAATGCACACAATTATGACCCTTTTTGTAATTATGTGAGCTACTCCATATATACGGGCTTGCGAATCCATCTCAGTTTGCGAATCCATGTCAGCTTATACCGTTGTGGCGAACCTAACACGCATCTTTGTTCCATCAACGGGCTTCGCAGTGATCTCCAATGTCTAAATGTTATCAGCACATAGCTACCGCATCCAGAAACTTCCAAGCACTTACACTGTACAGCTCTGAATGGACATCGTACTGCCCGTTTGCTTTCATAGTTGGTGCACCCGAATCATCACATTTGAAGGCTCCAAGCCCTACCTTGTCCCAATCGTACCGGCGTACCGCACACGCGAGAATGACCAGTGCCTCAATGTTTGCAAGCTCCTGCCCAATGCAGTTGCGCGGTCCTCGCTCGAAAGGACGCCATGCACTCGGGGGGATGGGGGCGCTGTCTTTTACTCCTCCTAGCCAGCGCTCGGGGATGAATTCGTTGCTTTCGTCACCATACACGCTCTTATCACGCTGTATGATACTATGACAGGTATATAAAATTGTACCATCCAGGCACAGTTCTTCACCATTTGGTAACTGAACGGTCATTCCGGTGTTTGAAGGTGACGAACGTGCCGTGGCAGCTGGTGGGAACAAACGAAGGATCTCCTTTATTACGGCAGAAGTGTAGGTCAGCTTCTGGAGTAGCTCCTCCCCACGTTCCAAAATATTGCCCCGAACAACAGATGGCGAGCTATCGGTTCCAAAGATTTCATCCAATTCGAGACAAACGAGGCGTAGAACCCGGGGAGTCCGACTCAGTTGATAAAATGACCATTGCAACACGATACTGGTCGTATCATGGCCAGCAAATAAGAAAGTCTTAAGTTGATCACAAGTCTGGGTCAGAATCTCTGGCGTCAATTTAGGATGTTCTGCCAGACTGAGAGCGAGCACGCTGCGAGATGACTTGTCGGGATTGGATCCTTCCTCAAATTTCTCTGTAATGATCGCTTTGAGAAGCCTATCAAGCCGACGTCCCATAGCACGTCTCTGGAAGGGAAGCAATAACTTCCATCTACCATTATTGTGGCGATAGCTGTAGCCCAGTTCACGGTAAAGTCGAACCAACTCGCCTTGTTTGTCTTCTTCGAGTTGAGCATCCATGTTAGTATCCATGGTGACCGCGCCTGTAGACAAGGTTAGAGCACATATCTGTGAGGGGACAGAAAGAAGTATTCACCGATAATGTCGAATGTCAAGTTTGTACATAGATCGTCAAGTGAGAATTCCTCACCAGTGGTGGCGTAGTGGTCCAGGCGTTCTAGAAAAAGCTGGGTCTTGTCGAGAATACAGGGCATCAGACTCATGAGATGCTTGTGCGAGAATCCTGGATTGAATCGCTTGCGTAGGCCTTTCCATTCTTCATTCTATATAATGGTTAGATCGTATATATTTTCGCCGACTACCTCAACTTACTTCTGCAACAAGAATCGAGCTTGCTCCGAACAAATCTTGGTACCACCGGATGGTGGGTGACTTTGGAGTACTGTACTGGAAAAGCTTTGAGCTTTTCGAAATCTGCTCTGCGACTTCGTGATTGCAAACAATACACATAACATGGGTAATTGGTCGGAAATCAGCAATAAATAGAGGAGGGTTGCCGAGTTTGTCGTGCATGTCTTGGAAGAGTTCATCTAGTTGCCAGTTAGACCCATGCTGCCAGATTAAAGAAACGTTTAGTCCTACCGACGTGAACATTCGGTCTGTGATTGTTCCTGATTTTACCGACGGTGGCCAAATGACCCCACACTAATGATGGTGGAAGCTGGGGTAGGTGTGCATATTGCTTGGTTCTGTAGTATGTGACAATTTTCCACAGATAGATCACGAATAGTGGAAATATGCCCACAAGTATAGTCCATGCAATATTAGGCGACATTGCTCAAGTTCTTGCAACTGTGAAAAGAATTGCGGTCAATGCCAGAGGTCTAAGGGTCATGATTGTGCCTGAGGCGTCAATGTAATGACGGCTCGCGACGTTCTGATTCGCTGTTCGAGCCCCTTTTGGAGGGAGCTGAGACTCAACACTCACATTGAATGCCCTAAAATGGTGACTCGAGGGAGAATCTGGTCGTGTCTCCACCCCGAGGGTCCGGTCGGATTAGGAGCAGGAAGTCAAAATCAGGATGCAATACTTGCAAGTCAGTTAAGTCTTACGCGTGAGGAACCAAGTTTTCATTGAGGGTCATTCCCGAGAAGATAGAGCTGATAATCGTCCAGAATTCGTCGCATCCGGTGTGGAGAGGAGAAACCACACTGCGTAAGATGCACTAGCACAGGTCGACAATGCGTATACAGCACCGTGTCTCTTCACCCAGCATTGGTCATTTCGCATCCGTCATTTCATTTTGGACAGCGCGAGCGCCGTGCATTTGACTATTACTTTCATCAGCAGGGCGCGCCCTTGCCGGTGCATCGGATCTTACCTTCTGGAGCGGATCCGTGTTGCAGATCTGCCGGTTGGAACCTGCAGTATGGGATGCAGTCATCTCACTTAGTGCGCTATACGAGAAGGCCGCCCATTTGCGATTCAAAACCATTATCCCTTCTCAATAATCCAGCCAATGTGCGCCATGGCTATCACGAAGAAGCTTTGGTTAGATTGTCAATTCCAGTGCTGTCTTCGACCAATTAGAAATGTCAACAATTCTGTATTCGATTACCCCTATTTCCTGCTATTCATGGGTCCAGTCTAATTGCATAATGATGCATGCATCGGATCATTAAGATCCGGTCTCACGCAGTAATCGTAAGGTAGTTAAGTTAATATTGACATAATTCAGGGTTAGATTTGGACCTGGCTTTTCAAACCTCTCAGATTATGATTTGTGGCCAATAATACAACAGTTTCATCCTGTATTTGAATATGCAGAGATCGCTTTAATGACTGGCCGCCTAGTAGTCTCGAACTCAAAGATCTGGGCATGATCCAAATGTTCATACCACAGCAGCTCAAGCCCGCACCCCATCCAGGGTTTATTTTTCCATGCAGGTGTTGCTTCTTTCTCAGCTGTAACTTCTGATGATGAGCTCACCAAGTACTGCCCCACTGTTTCGGTGTCCACAATCAAATCCTTACCGCCTAAAACAACAGTGACATTTCTACCGTGCTGGTGCTGTTCGGTCTTTGTCCCAAGGTCCTCCTTCCAAAGGATATTATCAACCCAGGTAAATCTCCTTGCCAATGTATGCGCAACTCCTATGTCTTTACTTGCAAAATACCACAGCTGGTATTCATTGGCCCGTGCTGGCCGACGGGCTATGAAGTTGTATGTCACATCGGGCAGATGGAGAAGAAATGAAACCGGATCAATGAAGACGGCAGGCCCGACGAGGGGAGCACACTGATCGGACTTAAGAAGGTGTGCAGCGATTATGGAGCCATAAGAATGAGACACAAGCACGAATTTGTTCCATCCATGATACCGCATTATCTTCATAATCTCACAAATCATCACATCCTTTTCCAGAGCTGGATAGGTTATCCGAGAGCTTACTGGCATGATCTCAAGAGCGATGATGCCAACCTCATTGTCGTCAGTCGCTTCCGACTCTAGTTCATTGTTGAGGTCTCGAAGGAAGCTCGTGTAAGTGTACAGGCCAACTCCGATACCATGGATGAATAGTACGGGTAGCCGTTTTTTGGAAGTATGCCGTCGATGCCAGTATGTCAGGTGTGGTGCTGGTGATCGAAACTTCGTGAGTATCGTCAGAGGCCGAAATGGAAAGACGGTGAAGAACCGCGAAAACGAATTGCGATGAAAGTCGAACCCATTGTATAGCATTTTGCAGTACGTCATCGTGTCAACCACGAAGACGCACTAAGCGGGTTAAGTGTCAGTCTGACAGGGTTCCCTCACACATAAAGGAGAGAGCGATAACTGACAGTGTACCATAGCAGACTTCGATGTAAGCCACCTGCTTCATCAAGGAGCTGTCCTAGGCCTTTGACGTCCATTCTTCCCGGTGGTAATTTTCGTCCAATCAGCTTCTCAATTTCTGCTGTATAGGACTCGATGTCCTCCTCATCCTGCTGGGCTTGCTCCAGGGTGTATGCAGGCCCGAAGAAAGACCATCTGATAAAGTCTTTCACGTTATCACGCTTGATGGATTCAGTTCCTGCAACCATAAGCCACCGGCTGAGATGTTTCTCCAGATTTGGCACATTCGTATTGCAACTCCTGAACAATTTATCACGGCACTCCGTTGATAAAGGTCGATGGCAGATAGGAGTGCGGTGGAGTGCATATTTAAGCGGTAAAAATACCGTGGTGAAAAAGACTGCCTCTGCAGTGAGCCAGATTTGGATAGGGTAGGATACGTGTCCAAGATAAATCGGCAGGTGAAAGAAATGAACAGCGAGTAAATGAATAGTGTATAAAATACTGATTGGTGTAATGTTGTGAAGGAATACGATGCACATCCGAATAAAGAAGTACTCAGCAGTTGATGTCCCGATCATCGTGATTTTAAACGATGTCTCAATAAGTTGGATTTGGCGGTGGGAGAAAAGCAGGAGGGACGCGCAGGGAATGACATCTAATGATATAAATGGCTATTAGTATGTTTGATTGTTGAATCAGATATAGCCAGGATGAAGTCACCCAACAAATATTAAAATCAAGGAAATATTAAAATGGTTGGTCTCGAGCCTGTTTGTTGAAAGTAGCAAGCACCACATGCCTGTGATTACGTATGATGCAGCCGCGCCGAGCATTCCGTTGTTGCTGCGCCCCAGTCAAATACAAATTCCCGTTTATCGTGGCAATATAAACCACGCCCGCCCCAATCGGCTGGTTTGTTGATATACGACATGGGACGGTTGATTCTAGATTATAGCATGCGATAAGCCAGTTGGCAGTGAAGGGAGTAAAATATCATCACAAAGAGCTGGTGGACACAACAAGATTCAAGATGTGGCATTTTCTAAAGCTTAGCTTCGCCGATGTGTCCTTCATGGTTGATAATGACAAGGCCATAGCCTTCTTCTTGCGCCTTGCATATTTCATTCAAGCGTCCTTAGAGTGTTTGATCGCAGTGAGATTACACAGCGAAGGAATTGAAAGAGAAAGAGCCCAATCAGTACTCAAAATCCAAATTTCCGTCCGAGCCAAAAGTGTCATCGGCAATCTCCTGGTAGTCTTTCTCCAGAGCCGCCAGGTCCTCCCGAGCTTCGAGGAACTCGCCTTCTTCCATGCCCTCACCCGTATACCAGTGAACGAAGGCACGTTTAGTGTACATGAGATCGAACTTGTGGTCGAGACGACCCCACGCCTCCGCGATGGCGGTTGAGTTGGAGAGCATCGTGACCGAGCGGTCAACTGAAGCTAGCTCGCTCTCTGGTACACTCATAGGCTTGTGGGGATTGATTCCAAGCTTAAAGCCAGTTGGACACCACTCGACGAGGTTAAAAGAAGACCTGGCCTTGACTTCGGCCACAGCCTGTGAACATTCGTGTGGTACCACGTCCCCCCGGTATAGAAGAGCCACAGCCATATACTTGCCATTGTTAGGATTGCAAATAACCATCTGGTTGTTAGGTTCGAAGCCTGCAAAACAGTTAGTATGAAGGAATAATACTGTAAAAAGGTAAAAAGGTTATAAAGCGTACACTGTAAGGTTATATCCTTGGTCTTGAAGCTCTCGTGGCCGCTGCAGTTGCTAGAGATGACGGGAGCATATGAAACGAGAGGGTAATGAATCCGTGGAAACGGCACGAGATTGGTCTGGAACTCATTCAAATCAACGTTGAGGGCTCCATTAAAACGCAAGCTAGATGTAATAGAGCTAACAACCTGGGCGATAAGTCGGTTGAGGTGCTCATACCCAGGACGAGGGATATCCAGGTTGCGCTTACAGATACCAAAGACAGCCTCATTGTCGATAAGGAAAGTGCATTCAGAGTTCTCAATAGTGCCATGTGTGGACAGAACGGCATTGTAGGGTTCTACCACAGCAGTTGCCACGCGGGGAGAAGGGTAGACAACGAACTCCAACTTCGACTTCTTGCTATACTCAGCAGAAAGACGCTCCAGCAAAAGCGCACCGAAACCAGAGCCGGTCCCACCACCAAAAGAGTGGAAGATCAAAAATCCCTGAAGGGAGGAGCAGTTATCTGTGAGGATATAAGTAAAGAGGCTAAAAATCAAGGGAGTGAGTGTTCAATATGCACACCGGCTATACGGCGAATCCGGTCAGCAACGCCGTCAATGAGTCCCTTTCCGACGGTGTAGTAGCCACGAGCAACTATACGTATCAGCTTGCTTTAGCACATATCTTCAAGGTATCTGGAATTCACACAGTTGTTGGCGGCATCTTCCTTTCCGCTTATCAGCTGATCCGGGTGGAACAGATGGCGGTAAATACCAGTGCGTATTTCGTCAATGGGCTAGGTAATCATCCATCTGTCAACTTGACTCCATTTCGAGACACTAGTCACTTAGTACCTACCGAAGGGTCAAGGTCAACAAAGACTGACCGAGGCACGTATTTGCCATTTCCAGTTTCGGTGAAAAACGTCTCATGAGATGTGTCAAGGCCAATCTCGTCGGCCGGATTGGGATTTATATGGCCATCAGGCGAAATGCCGTGTTCGAGAAGGTAGCTGTATCATCACCGACCGGTTAACCATTGTTGAGCGAATCCTAAAGAGTGAAGACTTACAGCTCCCAGGCGGCGTTGCCTAACTGGATACCAGCCTGGCCGAGATGAATATGACAGATCTAGCCATTTAGCACGTCAGTGTTCATTCTCCAAGCGTTTGGGTTAGTCTTATACGCAACAGTATCGAATGCCACACCGCGAGACCTAATTGTGCATCTCGAGATTTTCGGTGGGAATATCAATGGAAGAGGACAAAACCATCAACACGGCCAATATTGAAAGGCAACAGAACAGCACGTACTTCGCCGCGCATAGTGAATAGACAAAAGATCGCAAATTATGTTCCGTTCTGGTAAACAGGCGGGACATGGAAGGAGTGGAGGTTAATGAGAAACCAAATTCCCAATACCGGAAAATAGTGGACCCCAGCCACAGAGCGGTCTGCCCTTAGCTTTTAAGGTCCCAACGCTAATACGGACGATAATAGTGATTTGTTGTTGTGATCCAGTACAAGGCTGCAGATCATTTCACTCCCAATCAACTGCGTCTTTGCCCATGCCGCCGGGCCCTAAGCCATTGCCGATAATTGGCAATGTCCACTAAGCTCCTAAGTACTCATCTATGCTGCGTGTTATGGACATTTACTATCGTTGGAAGCCTACTTCTGCGTTCCGATACCGATGTAAATATCTTGGATACCATGAATCGGACAGCGTTGCAGCATCCCACTTACTAAAGCCGCGTAGAATTTAGTCTTCCGCAAAGCCCACCGTTGGGCCTGGAGCTCGGGCCCAAAGCCCAACCCTCGGCCCACGGTAGGGGCCTAATAGGGGCCTAATAGGCTCCTATAGTTCCTATTCTTGCATAAAATCCTGGTCTTGGCGGTTATATGCCGCTGGAAGACTGATGAACCTCTATCCGAGAGTATGATGCAGAGCACTTGTTTTAATGTGACGTAAATTACTGTACTTTATGGGAAACTCCTGGAACACTGCACACTGCTAATTAATCAACATAAATTACCGTTTTCTAAAACTGTTTGGGTTGGTATATTAAATATTGCTATAGTATGGTGAACTTGCAGAAATAACCTTGCATTCTGATTTACCTTAGAAAGTAAATCCTAAAATAGAGTCATATATGCCTAAACATCTTTAATTTAAATTAAAAAGCGAGGCGTTTGGTAGTTTATAGCACTTATATCGCTAATGATATAGGTAATATGGTCCGATTTCCGAGGCCAGCAAACACCACCCAATACGGTAACTTACCTCGTGCTCCCCTCATCCCTCATCTCCCCTCTTCCTCCTTTCTTCTCTTCCTCTCTTTGACTTAACAACCCAAAGCTGGACATTGGCAACTTTTCAGGATACGCCCTGATTGTCAAAATGAGGGGCTCGACGAACGCCCCAAACTCTCCGGCGAGAATCCGAATGAAAGCTTCCTTTGGCGCCGATACAGCCCGCTCCCCACATGCTACAGTGAAAGCCATCTGCCATCTGCCATCTGCCGTGATATATACGAGACGCCAGTCCAAGCAAGAGACGAAGTTTGCGGTGTGAATGATCCACTACTACTAGCCCGGCAAAGATAACTTATCAAACACTGAGTGGTGTGATGGTGTGACCTCCTGCCGAATCGGAGATCCCTGGCTGTTTTGCCCAGATATGGAGACAACTGCCAGATCCGCAAGGCACCTGGGTCACCTGAGTGATAACTGCCAATTTTTCGCCACTTTCTATTTTGTCCAAACATCTCCTCGAACTTCGATTTACGATAACGTTACAGTACTCCCTACATATATTCTGTTAATTGAATCACTTCCGGCTCATCTTCCCAGGTCCCACTGCAGTTGGGTTGCAACCCAAGGGACCAGTTCTCCGTACCCACATCCATTTCCGTTCGCTTATCAAACTGTTTCTAGGGGTCCAATTTATCCCCCACCTTGCCTCCTTTCTATTCCCAAGTTTCTCGTTTCTAGGGTTTGGGCCTTTCTTTTCGCCTGGAAGTGCAGTTCAAACTGGTCGCGTGCCTGCCGATAAGCTATCCAGCCCCTTTCTTGGCTCGCGTGGACACATGCCGTCATTCGCCGAAGACAATGCTCCTGGTCCCGAATTAACAGGTAGGCTCCATCTCTTTGCCCGCTTTGTAGTTAGGAATCCACTCTCTCGTCCTCGTCCCATATAACCACACGTCCCCTGGCTTGTAATTCTGTCTCCATCGCGACTCGACATCTCTTGCCCCCAGCAGCACCTCGAATCGTCTCTTAATCCAAATACTAATTCCCACAGAATCGTCGATTTCGGGAACAGGCTTGGATCTCCGCTCTTTGACCAAGGCCTTACACGCAAGTGGGACGGTCGATTCCCCAGACGGCTCCTCTCTGAAACAGTATCGGGCTTCCATATCCCAGCCCATTGCGCAACCTCCCACCTCCTCCATGCCTTCTCTCGACGGCCCTTCGAGCGTCAACGATGCAATGACCCAAGAGGGTAGGGAGCAATACAGGCCCGAAGAAGATACCCAGGGTCTCTTCCACCAAGTATACGAATGGTTACACCATGAGAAAACCAGACGACAGAATCGTAAGGCACGGAAATCCGAAGCAGTCTCCTCCAGTGCGACAAGCGATTCGCCCGCCGAGGACGGTCCCATAGAAAGGCCTAACTCCAACCCCTCCGAAAGCACCTTCTCCTTGGATAAACTGGAGAAGATCCTCCTTCAGTATGCGACCAACCGACCCAGCAGTGCCATAGGCTCGAATGCGTCGGTCAAACGCCAAAGTCGGCGTCGCCATAAAGGCCTGCAAAGAGGTTCTGCCTCCGACTCAGAAGGCACAGATGTCGAGGCACCCGTGCCAGGCGTGGAAGCCTACTTGGACAACTCCAAGACACTTGCCTACACCGGTGGCGCTGCAGTAGAAGAGGATACTGACGCCAATGCCAATGTCAAGGCTGCCAAGGACCGAGAGGGCTGGATGATTTTCAAGACTGAGATCGTGCGCATTGTACATACGCTGCAACTTAAAGGCTGGCGCAAAGTCCCGGCGGATCTGGCTGGCGATATTGAGGTGGTTCGACTTAGCGGTGCTCTCACGAACGCCGTGTATGTAGTTGCACCACCCAAGAACCTGCCTCCCCCCAAAACGGACAGCAAGTCTACTTTAGTGTCCAGGACACCCCCACCGTAAGCATCGACATCTCCCCTATTTTGAAGCCCTAGCTAATCGGCATTGTAGGAAGCTTCTCCTCCGAATCTATGGCCCGCAGGTGGATCATCTAATCGATCGAGAGAAGGAGCTACAGATCCTCCGCCGCCTAGGCCGGAAGAACATCGGTCCTCGCGTTCTGGGCACATTCCTGAATGGTCGATTCGAAGAGTACTTCGAGGCCCGTCCTCTTACACCCCAGGAACTGCGCATGCCCGAAACGGCAAAGCAGATTGCCAAGCGGATGAGAGAGCTGCACGAGGGTATTGAACTCCTCGAAGAAGAACGCGAAGGCGGACCCATGATTTTCAAGAACTGGGACAAGTGGGTGGATCGTTGCGAGCAAGTGACCACCTGGCTCGACAAGGAAATCCAGTCTCCGCAGAATGAGGCCAAAGCCGCATCTGAACCATGGCGTCGTCGCGGCTTTGTCTGCGGTGTGACATGGGACATGTTCCGCAAAGCCGTGGATAATTACCGACTTTGGTTAATTGCCGAGTCTGGTGGAATTGCTGAGATCAAGCGCCAGTTGGTGTTCGCGCACAATGATGTAAGTTCTCTTCGTGGATATTGCGAGATGTTGTATTGACTCGTCTCTAGACCCAGTATGGCAATCTTCTTCGTATGGAGCCAGCCACACAGTCGCCTCTGCTCTTGCCTGCAAATGAGCACAAGCAGCTCGTTGTCATCGACTTCGAATACTCCTCCGCCAATACCCCTGGCCTGGAGTTCGCCAACCACTTTGTGAGTCCCCGATGCTAGCAACAAAGAAGCAAGGCCCTAGATCTAACAGCAACAGACCGAGTGGTGCTACAACTACCATGACGAAGAACGCTCCTGGGCCTGCAACACTCGCGCCTACCCAACCCCAGACCAGCAATACCAGTTCGTATCGACCTACCTTACCCACCGACCTGCCGTCGGCGGCGGAACCATCTCTCCCCTGGCCACACCCAACATCCGCGGTCGCACCGCAACGGGCATCATACCTCTAGACCTTGACGAGACAGCCGACGGGCCCAGCTCTCAATTCGCACAGATTGAAAAGTCCAACGACGAAGAGCTGGATAGAGAGGTGCGCTTCCTCATGCAGCAGACTCGACTGTGGCGGGTGATGAACTCCGCGCAGTGGGTTGCATGGGGTATTGTGCAGGCCAAGGTGCCCGGCATGGAAGAAGGTATCGCGGAGATGGCAGCTGCCAATGGGCACAGCGAGAACGGACAGCACGAGGGTAACGGTAACGGCAACAGCAACGGACACAGCGAGGAGAGGCCGCCTGTTGACGCGGACATCGACGAAGAAGGAGATTTCGATTATCTGGCTTACGCCCAGGACCGGATTATGTTCTTCTGGTCTGACCTGCTGGCACTGGGCTTGGTCAAGGCGGAGGATCTGCCTGCGCCTATGGTTGAGCATATCAAGTCGCGCCTTGTGGAGCATTGAGTGGCTGTCAGTTTGGCTCTAAGCCAGGGGAGAATAATGTTTTATATTCAGGAACGGGACGGAGAATGTCCCTTGCACATCATCATTACGAGTTACGATGTGGACGCCAGTACATAGCACTGCGTCGATTTCGGTGATTTATCACACCTATGTATGTACTGCACTCTAGCGTTGGGGTTTCAACATCATCATCGAATACCATACCAGATCTTTGTTTCGTATCGACCATTATCATCGTCCTGCTTCGCCAAGGGTATCTGAAATGCCGACATAGAAAAGCTCAAGGACAAAGAAGAACAACCACAAGTACAAGAAGAGAAGAGCATCTAACGCTGCATCTCAAGCTTCTTCCTCGTCTCCTTCTTAGCGTTCTCAACCCACTCTCCATAAGCCTTCCCCTCAGAATCCTTCTTATCCTTCATCCCAACAACCCCTTTCATCATCTCCCCAATAAAGCCAACAAAGTTATGTCTTCGCAGCGTATTCTCCCACTGCCACGCAGCCCTCTTCCTCTCCTCCCTCTCAAGCGTTTCCACATCCCCAATCTCCCTCGCCGAAACCCTCGGATCCCTTACAACTGCCATAAGATTGAAATGCGTCTCCCCAGCCGGATACCGCGCAATTCTCCGCTGAAGAACCTCAATCACCTTCTCAGGGAAAGACCCCGCATCACACGCCCCATGACTAATAGGATGAGGCTGCAACCCGTCAAGCTCATACAACTTCCCATTAACAGGCGTATACGCAATGAAATGGTAAGCGTCTGCGCCCTTCTCGTCGTCCTGCGGACGGGCGGTTTCATCCGCGAACGGGCTAGCACGCGCAAAGCTGTTGTGTGCTGTGCGGATGGCTTCTGAGTTTGAGAGAGCCTCGCCTCGGAGTTCGGGCGGGAAGCCTGTTGTGAATTCTTTGAAGCTGGATAGTTCGGGCCCGAGGGTTATCGCTGGTTGTCCAGCTGGGGGATTGTCGTGGTTTAGGATTACGGAGAGGATGGCTTGGGTGCCGCAGGCGTTTTGAATTGTCTGTGCTGCGAAGAAGAGGTTGTTGTCTGTTGCTGTTTGGTCGTATTCGCCGTCTAGGGGGGCTTCGGCACGGGCGCCTGCTGCTTCGCGGGTCCATTTGAAGAGGAAGATTACGCCGTAGACGGGGCTGGGTGGGGTTAGCTTTTGATGAGGTTCTCGGTCTTGGTCTTGGTTGTGGTGTTGAGGTTGTACGGATTGGGTCGGGATTTTGGATCTTGAAGGGGTAGTGATGCTCACCTGAGGGATCTGATTGTATCCGGGTCGAGGGAGATGAGCTCCTCGAATTGGGTGTCCTTTACTCCCAAGGTCTCGATCAGCGAGGTGAAAAGGCCCTAGCATGTGTCAGTAAGCTGGTTCCGACGATTGTTAGAGAGATCGTACCTCGTCTGACTCGATTGTGCTCCAGCCAGCAGCGTCGCTCATTTTAAATGTCTGTTGTGCTGTGTAGACTGGTTGATTAGGAGTGAAGAGTGGGCCGTGCTCGAGCTTGAGAATCAAGCGTTGCTTTGTTCCCCAAAATGGAAAGCGGTTATGTCATTGTCACATGATCGCATGTTTGCTCTGCTTGTCACGTGCCACTTCTTATATAGGTCTCAGAGAAGAGCACAGCACACTATTCTTCTCAAAATCAGAAAATGAGATAATGAGATAATATAGTAGAGACAGAATGTGCAAATGAGTGGGATTTTTGAATATCAAGGCGTACATTCATGACTCGATCATGAACTTCTTCCACATTCCGCATTCCTATTCCCAGAAATGGATGGTCGCTTGATATCGCGTAGTGAATTGGAGTGAACAATAATCTATGATTACTCCTCTTACCTTACCGGAGATAAAAAGGGGTCTGTAGATCTGTCCCCGATAAGATCTCTGTTATCTTGTTGACTAAGGTAAGTAGGCTTTCTAAACTTGCAAGTCTTGCCAGCGTAAGTTTAGAAGCGATCTAGGAAGGAGCTAACAGCTGAAGAATTACTATACGGACGACAAGAATAGTAAGACGATCATTACCAGAAGCTGCATATTTCTATAAAACGATAAAGCATACTTCACCGGTATTTAATTAACTTAGAGCAAAAGTAAGGCCCTGCGGAAGGGTCATCTAAGACGCAAACACCATGTACAAGCTTAATCCCTAATAGCCAAATACCCATCAGATAGCGCAAGGACAGCGAGAGGCTCCATGTGACACATGCAGCAAAAGAAAGAACAAAAGATAAATATAGAAATACAGTGGTTTTTCAAAAGTATTTGGCCGCCGGTACTTCGGGCTAGGACCCACTTTTAAATATTG
>ERZ1673737.1103-NODE-1103-length-28510-cov-18.066807_pt1 | contig 28510 bp, 22 predicted proteins | sample MGYA00580211_ERZ1673737 | MGnify/ENA primary metagenome ERZ1673737 (study PRJEB41218, sample SAMN15661789) | gut metagenome | host: Homo sapiens | place: Canada: London | collected 2015-08-20/2019-03-30 | study: EMG produced TPA metagenomics assembly of... | reverse complement strand
CGTCTTGGCAGCGAGATCAGCGCCGCCTGCGGCCAGCTGCGCCGGGACGAAATGAATGGTAAGGCGTAAATCGCAAGAGGAGAAGCCTATGAAACTAGCAGGAAAAACGGATGTGGGCCGCGTCCGGCAGGAAAATCAGGATGATTACCGTGCCGGGGAACTGCCCGGCGGTGCTGTCTGGGCACTGGTGTGTGATGGTATGGGCGGTGCCAAAGGCGGCCGCGAGGCCTCACAGGGGGCCTGCAATGTCATCGAACAGGTGTTTCAGGAGCAGTACGCCCAGTGCGGAGCAGGGCAGGAGGGAGCCTTTTTGAAAAAGGCCCTCATCAGTGCCAACCGCTATGTGTTCAACAAAGCCGCCCACGAGGAATCGCTGGCCGGCATGGGCACCACGGCGGTCTGCGCCCTGGTGCGGGGCGGGGAAGCCACCCTCTGCCACGCGGGCGATTCCCGCGCCTACCTCTGCCGGGGCGGTAAACTGACCCAGCTTACCCACGACCACTCCTATGTGCAGGAGCTGGTGGACTGCGGCACCATCACGGAGGAGGAGGCCGAGCATCATCCCCAGAAGAACATCATCACCAGGGCGCTGGGCGTGGATTACCGGCTGGAGCCGGAGGTCACTTCGGTGCAGCTGCAGGCAAAGGATCTGCTGCTGCTCTGCTCGGACGGCCTGACCAACATGGTGCCGGTGGAGCAGATGGAGCAGCTGCTGGCGCAGGGCCCGTTCTACGATCTGCCCGACCGGCTGGTGAATGCCGCCAACGAGAACGGCGGCTCCGACAACATCACCGCTCTGCTGCTGGCTGTGGAACCTACGGAGGTGCACCATGGATAACCTGATCGGCAAAACGCTGGATGGTCTGTACACGGTGCGGGAACTCATCGGCACCGGCGGCATGGCCAATGTCTACAAGGCCGTTGTGGGGCCGGGCGGCCCGGTGCCGGAGGGCACGGTCGTGGCCGTCAAGGTGCTGCGGCAGGAGCTCATGCACGACCCCGACCTTGTGCGCCGCTTCAAGAACGAGTCCAAGGCCATCTCGCTGCTCAACCACCCCAACATCGTCAAGGTGTATGATGTCTCGGTGAGCGACCATCTGCAGTATATCGTCATGGAATATGTGGACGGTATGACCCTGCGCGAGTATCTGAACGAGCGGGGCGGCAAGCTGACCAGCCGGGAGACCGTCCATTTTATCTCCCAGATCCTGAAAGCGCTGGACCATGCCCACCGCAACGGCGTGGTGCACCGGGACATCAAGCCCCAGAACATCATGCTGCTGGACAACGGCCAGCTGCGGATGATGGATTTCGGCATTGCCCGCATCTCCCGGGCCGAGAACCAGCTCTCGGGCGGCAAGGCCATGGGCAGCGTCCACTATATCAGCCCGGAGCAGGCCAAGGGCGATGAGACCGACTTCACCAGCGACCTCTATTCGGTGGGCGTGATGATGTACGAGATGCTCTCAGGGCATCTGCCCTTCGATGCCGATGACGTGGTGGAGGTGGCCATCAAGCAGATCTCGGATCAGCCCAGGAGCCTGCGGGAACTGGCACCCTGGGTGCCGGTGGGGCTGGTGGAGATCACCGAGCGCGCCATGGCAAAGCGGACCGAAAACCGCTACAAGAGCGCCGCTGAGATGCTGGAAGCCCTCAACGCCTATGTAGAGAACCCGGCCATCGTGTTCAACTACACCTATCTCCCCGATGAAATTCCTGAAAAGGTGGTGGAACCCCCTATGCCCAGAAAAGAATCCCGTCCGGAGCGCGGCAGTGCCCCGGCAAAAGGCAGAAAAAAGAAAAAGCGCACCGTGTTCCTGCCGGTGCTGTTCGGCATCACTGTGGCCTTTGCACTGGCCTGCGCGGCCCTGTGCTGGATGATCCTGAATGATTCCAGCTCCCTGATGGGGGAAAAGGCTGATGTGGTGCTGGCAGATTACAGCGGCATGACCCAGGATGAGGTCAACGCTTCTCAGCAGGTGGCATCCGGCCAGATCGTCATCAACTGGGAGCAGGCTTACAGCAACGATTACGCCGCCGGTTACGTCTACCGGCAGTCCCCGGTGGCGGGCCGTACCGTCCGTGAGGGCCAGAGCGTGACCCTGACCGTCAGCCTGGGCATTCAGTATGTCACCGTGCCGGATGTCTCCAATTATGTGCAGGCAGATGGTGAGCAGCAGCTCAAGGATCTGGGGGTCTCTGTCCTGATCACCCAGGCGGTGGAGCCCAGCGTGGCCGCAGGCTCCATCATCCGCACCGAACCTGCTGCGGGCAGTCAGGTGGCTGCAGGCTCCACAGTGGTGGTCTATGTCAGCCGCCCGCAGGTCAACACCACGGCCAAGGTGCCTGCCCTGACCGGTCTCAAGAGCGTGAACGATGCCCGCTCCGTGCTGGTGCAGAACAAGCTGGGCCTTGGCAGCACCACCGAGCAGTACAGCGACCAGCCCGCAGGTACCATCATCGGCCAGAGCCCGGCGGCAGGATCTACCGTCAAGGTGAACAGCCGTGTCAGCATTACCGTGAGCGCAGGCCCCGAGCCGGTGCCTGAGACCCCGGCTGAACAGCCGGGCAGCTCCTCCAGCGATTGGTGGAGCGGCCTGATCGGGGGCAGCTCTTCCAGCAGCGGCGATTCTTCCAGCAGTGAGGGCACCGGCCTGGGCGACTGGTGGAGCGCGCTGCTGTCCTGAGGGAGGAACGGATGAAGGGATATATCGTAAAAGGAATTGGCGGATTTTACTACGTCAAGACCGAAGAGGGTGTGATCGAGTGCAAGCCCCGGGGCATCTTCCGCAAACAGAAGATCACCCCCGTGGCGGGCGATGAGGTGACGCTGGAGACCGAGAACGGTGCGGCAGTCATTGCCGAGATCGCACCCCGCAAAAACGTGTTTGTCCGGCCGCCTGTGGCCAATCTGGATGTGTTGTTCCTTGTGGCCAGCACCACCCAGCCCACCCCCAGCACGCTGGTGCTGGACAAGCTCTCGGCCATTGCCGTGGACAAGGGCGTGCAGCCCGTCATCGTCTGCACCAAGGCTGACCTCGGCGAGGTGGAGTTCCTGCGCAGCGCCTATGAAAGATCCACTCTGCCCTTTATTGCCATCCGCTACGACAGCGGGGAAGGGCTGGACGAGGTCAGGCAGTGGATCAGCGGGCGGCTCTGCGCCTTCTGCGGCAACTCCGGTGTAGGCAAATCGACCCTGCTGAACACCCTGCTGCCTCAGGCCGAGCGGGAGACCAGCGCCATCAGCCAGAAGCTGGGGCGCGGCCGCCATACCACCCGCGAGGTGACCATCTTTGAGGCCTTTGGGGGCCGCATTGCGGATACCCCCGGTTTTGCCAGCCTGGAAGCCAACCGCGCAGGGTTCATCCCCAAGGAGAATCTGGAGCACGCCTTCCCGGAGTTCGGGCCCTACCTTGGGCAGTGCCAGTTCACCGGCTGCTCTCACCGCACGGAAAAGGGCTGTGCCATCCGTGCCGCTCTGGCCGAGGGAAAGCTCTCCCAGACTCGGTACGACAGCTACTGTGCCATGTATGAGGAAGTCAAGGATGTCAAGGACTGGCAGAGGAGGGGAATGTGATGCGCTGCGTGATCCTCTCGGCCTGCCCGGTCTCGCCGGAGCTGAAGCGTCTGCTCCGCCCCGATGACTTCATCATCGCCTGTGATGCTGGCTACCGCAACTGCGCGCCGCTGGGCTGCAAGCCCAATATCATCCTGGGAGATTTCGATACCGCGCCCTGTCCGGTGCAGCAGAACGACGATATCATCGTCCTGCCTCACGTCAAGGACGACACCGACACCGAATATGCCGCTAAGCTTGCCAGTGAGAAGGGCTTTACCGAGGTGCTTCTTCTGGGGGCACTGGGCGGCAGGCGGATCGAGCATACCCTCTCGAATCTTGCCACCGGCCTTGGGCTGGAAGAACGGGGCGTGCGGGCAACGCTTCAGGATGAGCGCAGCCGCATTACCTTTGTCCGCTCCGGCGAGACCCGCGCCTACCCGAAGGAGGAGTTCTTCTACTTCTCCGCTTTCCCCATGGAGGGCAGGGCGGAGGGCGTGTGTGAGCACGGTTCCTACTATGAGCTCACCGATGATGTGCTGGTGGCCGGTTACCCGCTGGGAGTCAGCAATGAGTATGCCGAAGGCTCAGACTGCATCACCATCTCCTCCCGCAAGGGGGCGCTGGTGGTCGTGGAAACGGTGCCGGATACACCGATCCTGACCGAGAACAAGGCCTGAGCCGCACACTTTGCCGTCCTGCCGCTTATATTGTGGTATCACACCACGAAAGGCGGGAGAGCGATGCAGGTGGTCGTTATCAAAAGCCCGAAGTGTCTGCGCGGCGTTCTGCGCAGGCTGTTCGGCATCAAAAAGGGATAAGAAAAATACCGGGGCAGGCGGCTGCTCCGGTATTTTTTGTGGCACATCATTCTTTTGTGGTATAGGTCAGATCCAGCACCGGGCCAAAGGGGTCAAAGATGAGGTTCTGGATTCCGGGTGCGATCAGCAGGCGCTTCTGCTGGGCAAACAGAGGGACCGCCACGGCATCGCTGAGCAGCTGGCGCTCACAATCGCCCAGCAGGCGGCAGCGGGAGCTTCCGGTGGCCTGGGCGCTGGCCTGCAGCTGGGTGGTATACAGGGAATCTGCATAGCCGGTCAGGCCGCCGCCCGCTGCGGTGAACTGGTTCAGCATGTTGTACACACTGCCGCCCTCGGCGCTGATGGGAGCCAAGGCAATGGTATAGTCCCCCTCGGCCAGCCGTTTCGCAAAGGTCTCCTCGTCCACTTCCTCTACGGAGAAGAAGAGGGAAAACTCCTTTTGCCACACGCCGTTGATCTCCTCAGCGGCGCTGGTCACGCCGGAACCGGCAGGCACCATCAGGCTGACCTTGTTGAAGTCGGAGGTGGTCAGCGTCTGCCGCGCCGTGAGGTAGAGCGCTCGGGCATCCACCGCGGCGGGAGTCACATCCCCGGCGGTATCCCGGTAGTTCATGCCGTCCACAGTCAGGCCGTCCGGTACCAGACCGTTGGCGGCGGCATAGAGCCCGCCGTCCGGCACCTCGGCTGCACCCCGCGCGGCGGAGGCCAGTGCCTGCCGCAGCTCGGTGGAAGCAAACACGCTGCTGCAGTTGAACAGCAGGCTCCATGTGGTATCGGAGTAGGAGAGGGAAGTCAGGGTGGTGGGCACGGCGGTGTCGTCCGGGGCGGCAGAGCACTTCTCGTTGGCAATCAGCTCTGCGGCGGACTGCCCGGCGCTGTTGGTGTTCTGCACCAGCCGCAGGCTGTCGATGAGGCTGCCCGAGGGGGCACGCCGCAGGAACAGGCCGCTGGCTGTCCAGTTGTAGATGTAAAAGCTGCCGCTGGAAAGGGTGGACGAGGCATTCAGACCGTAGGTGCCCCGGGTGGAATTGAAAAATTCCTCATCGCAGGGCATGGCACCGGGCAGGGTGAGCTTCTCGAGGAAGTTGTCATCGGCACTGCTCAGGTGGAACACCAGCGTCAGCGGCCCGGAGGCCGTGACCCCCAGCGCGCTCTCGGGCATCTGCCCGGCCAGCACCGCGGCGCTGTTTTCAAGGGCCGCAAACTCCACCGCGTAGGGGGAGTTGGTCTCCGCCCGGAACAAGCGCCGGAAAGCGAACACAAAATCCTCGGCGGTGATGGCGTAGTCAGTGGCGTTGCCCTTGGCGGCGGTGTAAGTCAGGCCGTCCTTGAGGTAGAAGGTGTAGGTGCAGCCATCGGAGGACTTCTCCCACCGTTCGCAGAGGGCAGGCTCATATTTGCCGCTGGGATCTTTGCGGACAAGGCCGCTGTACAGGTTCTCGCAGGCGATGACATCCGCAGAAGCCGAGGCCACCTGCGGGTCAAGGTTGGCCGGGATGCTGTCCACGAACCAGGTGAAGCTGTTGGAGCCCGAACCACAGCCGGTCAGGGCAAAAACAAACGCAATGGTCAGCACCACTGCGGAAAAGCGGATCAGGGAATGTTTCAAGAAAATGCGCTCCTTGTAAGATGATACAATTAAAGTATAGCGGAAACGGTCGGAAAAGACAATCGACATTTTGTGAATTTAGATAGGATTTCGGTGCATCCGGGGCCAGAACAAGGTTTGGCGTTGCCAATTGGCTGGAAAAGGTGTAAAATGGAGCAGTGAATCAATTTCAGCCTGAATTTTCATAGAGGAGGTTCTTTCTTTATGCAGAAAGATCAGCAGAAGCTTGCAGAACTCATCCGGGGCAAAAAGGTGGCGTTCATCGGTGCCGGTGTCAGCCACAAGACCCTTATCAAGGAGTTTGTGGAGCTGGGGGCCCATGTGACCCTGTGCGACCAGAAAAAGAGCGTGGAGGAGTTTGGCGATTATGCCGCTACCATCCGGGAACTGGGCATTGACCTGAGCCTGGGCGAACACTATCTGGACGGCTTCAAGGGCCAGGATATCATCATGCGCACCCCCGGCTTTGTGGGCTACTTTGAAAAGCCCCTGCAGGATGCCATGGCGGCGGGCACCATGGTCACCAGCGAGGTCGAGCTCTTCTTCGATTTCTGCCCCTGCGAGATCGTGGCCGTGACCGGCTCTGACGGCAAGACCACCACCACCACCCTCATCTCCAAGTTCTACGAGGCCGCAGGCCGCAAAGTACATCTGGGCGGCAACATCGGCGCTGCCCTGCTGCCCATGCTGCCTGAGGTCCGGCCGGAGGATGTGGCTGTGGTGGAGCTGTCCAGCTTCCAGCTCATCAGCATGCACCAGAGCCCGAAGATCGCGGTGGTGACCAACGTCACCCCCAACCACCTCGATCATCATAAGGATATGCAGGAGTACATCGACGCAAAACGCAACATCCTGCTCTACCAGAACCCGCCCTGCCGTGCCGTGCTGGGCTACGAGAATGAGATCAGCCGTTCCATGCAGAAGGACTGCAAGGGCAGGCAGGTCTGGTTCACCCGCCTGCACGATACCGACAACGGTGCCTTCCTGCGCAAAGAGGACAACATGCTCTGCATGGCCGAGGACGGCGTGGTAACGCCCTTCCTGGCCCAGAAGGACATCAAGCTGCGGGGCCTGCACAATATCGAGAATCTGCTGGCCGCTGCCGCCGCAGTCTGGGGCGAGGTGCCCGTAGAGGCCATCCAGAAGGTGGGCAGCACCTTTACCGGCGTGGAGCACCGCATTGAGCCGGTGCGCACGCTGGACGGCGTGCTCTACTACAACGATTCCATCGGCACCAGCCCCACCCGCACCATTGCGGGCCTGCGCAGCTTTGACCAGAAGGTCATCCTCATTGCGGGCGGCTACGATAAGCACATCCCCTATGAGCCGCTGGCCCCCGAGATCGTGGCCCACGTCAAGGATCTGGTGCTGATGGGTGCCACCGGCCCCCGCATTGAAAAGGCCCTGCGAGAGGACCCCGGTTTCAACGAGGCCGCACTGCCCATCCAGCACGCGGACAATATGCAGCACGCTGTGGAACTGGCCCGTGCCGCCGCAAAGCCCGGCGATATCATCATCCTGTCTCCCGCCAGCGCATCCTTCGACCTCTACCCCAACTTTGAGGTGCGCGGCCGCGAGTTCAAGAACATCGTCAACGCACTGAAATGATCACGCAGGTCAGAACGCCCCGCCAGAGGCAGCGGTTCCGCAGCGCCTGCCGCGGAAAGCTCTGCTTTGGGGTCACGATGCCGCAGGCGCTGGCGCTCTTCGGCAAAAGCCAGCCGGGCCGGTTCTTCGCCGGGCCAACGCTGGCGCTGGATGTGGGCGGCAGTACCGCCTGGCTGGCGGGCCACGCCAACCCGGACGAACTGGCCAGCTTCCTGCATTTCTGCGGCTGTAAGGCGGTCATCCTGGACGAAGCCGAGTGCCCGCCGCCCACCGGCTGGGCCCGGGTAAAGTCCCTTTTTGTCTTTGGCCTGGCACCCGGAAAGCAGCTGCCGGAACCCGCTGTGGAAGAAACGCTCTGGGCCTCCCTGCATTTTGACCCGGAGCCACCGGCGGGCCCCGTTGCACAGATGCTGTTTCCGGACCGCCCCACGCGGCGGGATGACTTTTACTCTGAGCTCTGCTCAAAGCGCGCCCGCGGCAGGGCTGTGGTCTGGGCTCTGGAGCAGAGCGGGGAGCTTGCCTGCACCGTGGGCGCTTACGCCATTGGAACGGAGCAGGCTTACATGGCCTGCGGCGAGACTGCGGAGCCCCTGCGGGGGCGCGGCATCGGCGGGCGGCTTATCGTCCGGCTGGCCAACACCCTCTCGGCGCAGGGCCTGCAGCCCCTTTTCCTCTGCTCCCCGGAACGGGTGCACTTTTATACCCGCCTCGGCTTTGAAAAGCTGGGAGAGTATGCCCGGTACGAAGCCACAGTCTGACACGTCGGGAGTTTCTCTGAGGACCGTCCGCTGGGGTGGGACCCTGTTGCCGCAGGCAATAGGGCGGGCGATGGAATGGCCTGCAACGACAGCGACCGCCGCCAGTGGCGGATGCAGGAAGCTGTTGTTGGGGCCGCGGCCAGCAAGACGCAAGCAATGCGCGGCGGATGCTGGGAGCCGCAATCCGAACTCGTGTCCGAGGAGAAAGCTGCCGACGTGTCATCATAGCATAAACTTACAAAAAGATTAAGGAACCAAAATGTCAATGTTGAACCACTTTTTTGATTATAAACCCGAAGTCCTGGCGCTGGACGAAAAAGCCATGGAGCTCTGCCAGCCCTATTTCCACCACATGGAGGAGATCCGGGACTACAACCAGCTGAAAATGCTCAAGGCCTTTGCCGATACCCAGATGTCCTCCACCGATATGCTGGGCACCACCGGCTACGGCCTGTGGGATACCGGCCGCGCCAAGCTCGAGCAGATCTTTGCCGAGGTGATGGGCGCGGAGGATGCCCTTGTGCGCAGCCAGTTCCAGAGCGGCACCCATACGCTGGCGGTGGCCCTGTTCGGCCTGCTGCGGGCAGGGGATACCCTGCTGGCAGCTACCGGCCGCCCCTACGATACGCTGGAGGGCGTGATCGGTCTGGACGGCAAGGGCAAGGGCACCGGCACCCTGATGGACTACGGCATCCGGTACGACGAAGTCCCCCTCAAGGCCGACTTCACCCCGGATTACGCGCTGATCGCTCAAAAGGCCCCGGGGGCAAAGGTCTGCCATATCCAGCGCAGCCGCGGCTACCTGCAGCGCAATGCCTTTGATCTGGATACCATTCAGAAGATCGCCGACACGGCCCGTGCCGCCAACCCTGAGATCATCATCTTTGTGGACAACTGCTATGGTGAGTTCACCCAGATGAAGGAGCCCTGCCAGGCAGGTGCGGACCTTGTGGTGGGCAGTCTCATCAAGAACCCGGGCGGCGGCATTGCCCCCACCGGCGGCTATATCGCTGGCCGGAAGGATCTGGTGGAGCTGTGTGCCTACCGCCTGAACGCCCCCGGACTGGGCAAGGAGCTGGGCTGTACGCTGGAAACGCCCCGTGATATGTATCTTGGCTTCTACTATGCCCCCGGCGTGGTGTGTGAGGCCATCAAGACCGCCATCTATGCCCAGTGCCTGCTGGAGCTGGTGGGCAAAAAGCCCATCCCGCGCTACTGCGAAGACCACAACGATATCGTGACCTGCTTCGATGCCGATACCGCCGATGCCCTCATCGGCTTCTGCCGCGGCATTCAGGCCGCCAGCCCCGTGGACAGCTATGCCGCACCGGAACCCTCTCCGGAGCCAGGCTATACCGATGAGGTCATCATGGCAAGCGGCAGCTTTACTCAGGGCAGCACCATTGAGCTTTCCTGCGACGGCCCCCTGCGTGAGCCTTACACCTGCTACCTGCAGGGCGGCCTGAACTTTGCCGCAAGCCGTGCCGGTGTCCTGCTGGCCGTGCAGAATGCTTATTTCAAGGATTGATCTTTTCAGAAAGAAAGCGTGAATCAAATGAATCGTGTTACTCCCATTGATGCCCGGATGCTGGAACGCTTTGAGCAGGGCTATGCTGCCCGCCCGGAGCTGAATGTGATGTCCAATGCAGTTTCCCGCACGGCTCTGCCGGACGCGGCCTTTGTGCCCGCCGCCGCTGCCAAGCTGCGGATGGACTTCTCTGTGCTGGTCAAGACCAATAACATCACCAACCAGAAGCAGAGCGGCCGCTGCTGGATGTTCTCCACCCTGAACGTCCTGCGCCAGCGGGTGATCGCCAAGTGCGATCTGGAGGATTTCTCCTTCTCTCCCACCTATCTGGCGTTCTACGATAAGCTGGAAAAGGCAAATCTCTTCCTTGAGAACATCCTCCACTTTGCGGATCAGGATCTGACCGACCGTGAGACCTACACCCTGCTGGGCAACCCGCTGCCCGACGGCGGCCAGTGGGATATGGCCATCAGCCTGATCAAAAAGTACGGTGTGGTGCCCTCCTGGGTCATGCCGGAAACTGTCCACTCCACCGGCACGGCCAAGTATCTGTCCATCCTGAACCGCAAGCTGCGGGAGGATGCGCTGGAACTGCGGGCCATGGTAAAAGAGGGAAAGGACACGGCCGCCCGCCGCGAGGAGATGCTGGCGGAGATCTACAACGCCCTGTGCATCCTCTACGGCCAGCCTCCCAGGAGCTTTGACTTTGAGTATACCGACAAGGATGAGCACTACCACTGCGACCGGAACCTGACCCCGCACACCTTCCTTGAGAAATATGTGGGCAATGATCTGGATGATTACGTCGTCATCATCTCCTCGCCCATCCATGCGCTGAACCGCACCTACTGCCAGCCCTTTATGGGTGACGTGGTGGAGGAGAATATGTTCTGGCTGAACCTCTCGCAGGAGGAGCTGGAGGATCTGACCATCCGTCAGCTGCAGGCAGGGGAGGGGGTCATGTTCAGCTGCGACTGCCACCCCGACGGCGACCGCGCCAACGGTTATTGGGACCCCGACTGCTTCCAGTACGGCGAGGTGCTGGGCGGCCTGACCTTTGGCATGACCAAGGCCGAACGGCTGCTCACCCGTGAAAGCACCATGAACCATTGCATGATGTTCTGCGGTGTCAATCTGGACGAGAACGGCAAGGCTGACCGCTGGAAGATCGAGAACAGCTGGGGCGATGCCTCCGGCCAGAAGGGCTACTACATCGGCAGCGAGAAGTGGTTCAAGGCCAATGTCTACCAGATCACCGTCCGCAAGAGCCTGCTGAGCGATGCCCAGCGCGCCCTGCTGGATCAGGAGCCCCTGCCCATGAAGCTGTGGGACCCGCTGGCTTGAATTCAAATAGATGCTATAAAGAAATCCCCCCCGCCTATGGCGGAGGGGATTTCTCTGTTAAGCGGGTAATAGGGGAAGCTTCAACGTGAAGCAGCTGCCTTTGCCCACTTCACTTTCCAATAGGATTTCTCCGTGGTGCAGGTGGGCAAGCTCCTGAGCAATGGTCAGTCCCAGACCTGTGGAGTCGTGCTTGGAAGAGGTGGTGGTATGGAAATACCGGTCAAATACGGCGGCCTGATCCTCCGGCGCAATGCCGCAGCCCGTGTCCCGGACGCTCACCAGAGCAGCACCGGCCTCCACCCGGCTGTTGACGGTGATGCTCCCTCCTGCAGGGGTGTAGTGAATGGCATTTGTCAACAGGTTCTGCAGGATCTGCTGCAGCCGGATCTGGTCGCCCCACACCGGCAGCTCCGAAGTCGGGGGAGTCTGAAGCACCACGCCCTTCTTCTCAGCCTCCTCCCGGCAGCTGTCACAGACCGCAGCGATGACCTCCCCCAGAGATACCCGGTCCTCGTTGAGCATCACCTGTTTCTGCTCCAGCTTTGCAGCCAGAAACAGATCCTCCGTCAGGCGGCGGAGAAAGGCCGTCCGCTGCTGTAAGGCGGGCAGCAGGGCCGGCAGGGCCTCCGGAGCAGCCTCCAGCGTATCCAGGCCACTGCTGACCGCAAACAGGGGGCTGCGCAGGTCGTGGAAAATGTTCAGCATCATGCTTTTCCGGGCCTCGGTCTCCTCCGTCAGGGCCTTTGTCCGCTGAATGACCCGGGCATCCAGCTCCCGGGCCAGCTGCTCCGCCCGGTCAAATTGCAGGGCATACCGGCGGCAGACGTAGGCCATGCAGCCCAGAGTAAAAGGCGCATCGTAGATCCGGGCACACCGGAACAGGTAGAAAAACACGCTCTCCTGAAAAAACGGCACGTACATGCCCGGCAGGACCACCCATACACGGAAGCCAATGGTGATGGCACAGGGAAACAGCATCAGCAGGGCAGCGTCGGAGCCCCGGGCATACATTGCCATCAGTATGCCCAGACAGTAGCCCATGCCCAAAAGCAGCCCCACCGCCCGTACACGGCTGAGGGAAATCAGCGTCAGAACAAGATACCCCAGCGTCAGAAGCAGGGAACGGAGCCGCTGCCCGTGAGACACCGGCACAGCCCCTGTCAGGGCGGCGCACAGCAGAATACCTGCCAGAACCGTGACGGTAAAAAATCCCCGGCGGAAAAAGACGCTCCAGCCGGAACTTCCCACCGGAGCCAGAATGATCACCAGAGCCCAGAGGGTCAGCACCGTCAGATACAGCAGAAAATACCCCAGTTCCTTCTGAGGCTTGTATCGATACAGGGCCAGCACCACCGCCCCCAGAGTGCAGAATACCGCAATGGCCATCCACTGCAGCACCGTGCGGAAGGTCAGGGCAGCCACTCCTTTTTCCGGGAACAGGGCAGCCCATGCCATCAATTGGGCTTCGGAGTCCATGCCGGGGACCCCAAAATCCGCCAGCGCCGGCAGTCGCTGGTTGAACCAGATCCCTGCCAACCCAATGGCCAGTGCCAGTGCCCCGGCGGCAGCCGGAAGCAGAAATCGCTTTTTTATCATAAAAAGACCCCCTGCAAAACTTTGGAGAACCGGTTGAGAACAGCCCGGAAATACGGTATACTAGATAAAGATATTATAGCAAATTCACGCCGAAAAGGGGAGGGCAAACCGCATGATCCGCATTCTTCTGGTGGAAGATGATCCGGTGATCCGGGACACTACCAGCTATTTCTTGAAATGTCAGCAGAATTTTGAGGTGGTCTGCGCTGACACCGGCGGCGAAGCGCTGAGCCACGCCCGGGAAAAGTTCGATGTGATCCTGATGGATATCCTTCTGCCGGACACCAACGGCATGGAACTGTGCCAGCGCCTGCGCAGCTGGTACCACTGCCCCATCATTTTTACTTCCTGTCTGGACGATACAGACACAGTGGTACGGGCGCTGGAATTGGGAGGCGATGATTTCCTGACCAAGCCCTACAACCACAAAGTTCTGCTGGCCCGCATCATGGCAAACATCCGCCGTGTCCAGATGGATGCCGCAGAGCCCAGCGTCAGCGGCTACCACTGTGCGGCCTTTACGCTGGATTCCAACAGCCATTGCGTGGAAAAGGATGGCCGGAGCATCCATCTGGCCGATATGGAGTACCGCATCCTGATCCTCTTCATCCGGCATCCCAACACCTTCTTTACCGCAAACGAGCTTTACCGGAAGATCTGGGGGAAGGAAAGCCTGGGGGATGTCCGCACTGTGCAGGTGCATATCCATAACCTCCGCAGTAAGATCGAGCCCGACCCCGCCAAGCCCATCTACCTCAAAAATGTCTGGGGCAAAGGCTATATTTTCCGCCCGGAAGGGGAGACGGAGGCCTGAAATGGTTTTGCTGTCTTAAATATCGTTAATCCTCAAAGCACCCACTTCTTAAGGAAACTTAAGCCGTGGGTGCTTTTTTCTGCTCTGATTTGACCGTTATTTATCAAACAAAGTGGAAAACAGGAATTTCCCAGCGAAGAAACGGCAAAGATGTTTAAGAATTCTTAAAAGACAACAGGCGGACTTTGTGTTAATTTATTATCGAACGAAGTCTGCACCGCATTGTGGCGGTGCGTTTCGGATAAGAAGGAAAATCAAAGAATAAGAACAGAAAAAGAGAAGAAAGGATCATCCAAGCATGAACAAGATCTCGCGTAAAGGCTTTCTGAAGATCGCCGCTGCCGCTGCCATGTCCGGTGTCACCGCCGGTGCACTGGCTGCCTGCAACGCTGCAAGCTCCTCCACCGCCGCTTCCTCCGGTGCAGCAGGCACCTACACCCCCGGTACCTACACCGGCACTGCTGAGGGCATTTCCTCTACCGTCAAGGTCACCATGACCTTCTCCGACAGCGCTGTGACCGACGTTGTGGTCGATACCTCCGGCGAGACCGCTTCCTACGGCGCTGCTGCTGCCGAGGAGCTGAAGAACCAGCTGCTGAACGCCGGCTCTGACGAGATCGACGGCGTGTCCGGCTCCACCATCACCTCCGATGCCGTGAAGAAGGCCGCCAAGAGCTGCTTTGCACAGGCAAAGGGAGAGGCAACTGTAACTTCCGTTCAGCTGCCCACCGGTGACGAGACCGATTGGCTGGGCAAGGAGCCTGACATCGACGAGGCTGCCATCACCGAGACCGTGGACACCGATATCCTCATCGTGGGTGCCGGCAACGGTGGTATGTTCGCTGCTGCTTATGCCGCTGCCAAGGGCCTGAACTTCCGTGTCATCGAGCAGAACGGCAATGTGCAGGATACCCGTCACTGGGTGGGTGCCGTGGACGGCTTTGGCGCTCAGGAACAGGGCATCAAGATGGATCGTGCCAAGCTGCTGAGTGAGGTTTCCCGTTACGCCTCCGGCAAGTGCGACCAGCGCGTGGTCAAGACCTGGATCAACGAGTCTGCCGAGATGATCGAATTTGTCCGCTCCATCATGGAGGACAAGTACGGCGTGAAGATGATCTACACCTACGGCGACGAGGCCAAATGGCCTGCAGAAAACGCCGAGCACAACACCGATTATATGTACCCCGAGATCGAGTATACCTATGATCGCTCCAGTGGTGCCGCCCGGAACGAGCTGCTGCTTCAGTACATTCAGGAGCTGGGCTACGATGTGGACTTCAAGACCAGTTTGGCCAAGCTGGAAAAGAACAGCGATGGCCGCATTACCGGCATCATCGCCCAGAGCACCGAGGATGACCACTTCATCCGCTACAACGCCAACAAGGGCGTGCTGCTGGCCTGCGGCGGCTTCCCCGGCAACCCCTACATGATGGAGCAGCTGGACCCCCTGGGCACCTCCGTCACCACTGCCTGCTCCTACTCTCCCTCCGATAAGGGCTACGGCATTCGGGCTGCAATGTGGGCCGGTGCCAATCTGGACAAGGAAGCCGCTCCCATGCTGTTTGACCGCGGCATCGTGGCCCCCGGCGTGGAAGGCGGCTATGTGGACAGCGACACTGCCTTTGGCGGCAAGGCATTCCCGGGTACCATCCGTCAGTACAACCCCGGCACCCAGCCCTTCCTGAAGGTGAACCGCAACGGCGAGCGCTTTGCCAACGAGAGCAGCCCCTACAATGACATCGTCTACGCCGCTGCTCACCAGCCGGGCCGTGTCTACGCTCAGATCTGCGATGCCAACATTCTGGAGGACGCAAAGCGTTTCCACACCATCGGCTGCTCTGCCCAGACCCGTAACGGCGGTGAGAAGTACATTCAGGGTAAGATGGACGAGGCGATCGAGGCCGGTGCATTGTTCAAGTGCGATACGCTGGACGAGCTGGCTGACAAGATGGGCTTTACTGGCGCTGCCAAGGACACCTTCCTTGCCACCGTGGAGCGCTACAACGAGCTCTACGACAAGCAGAACGACGAGGACTTCGGCAAGCCCGCTTACCGCCTCAGCGCCATCCGCACCGCTCCCTTCTACGGCTGCTGGCTGGGTGCCTCTCTGCTGACTACGGAGCAGGGCATTGCCATCAACGAAAAGGGTCAGGCTCTGGACAACGATAACAAGCCCATGCCCGGTCTGTATATCACCGGCGATATGTCCGGCAGCTTCTTTGCCAACAACTATCCCTGCCTGATGGCCGGTGTGGCTATGGGCCGCACCCTGACCTTCGCTATGAAGAGCATCAAGCAGATGGCCGGTCTGGAATGATGTCACTTCCCGGAAAATGAACTGAAAACCGCATAAAAATGCAGCGCCGCTGAAGCCCTGAAAAGCTTCGGCGGCGCTGTTTTACGTTTCCCTCTATACACAAAAAATGTCAGGCAGTCCTCAGCACACGGCGCGGCGGGGAGCGGCCAGAGGCTCGATCACCGGCGGGTGCATCCCTTCCCGGTAGTCCAGATCCCCCTGATCCATGCCGCGGAGCAGTACCTCGGCGGTGGCAATGTTGGTGGCAATGGGTACGCTGTGCATATCACACAGGCGGAGCAGATTCTGCTCGTTGGAGCTGCCGCTGTCGGCCCGGAGCGGGTCGCGGAAGAACAGCACCAGATCCACTTCATCGCAGGCAACACGGGCGGTGATCTGCTGGATGCCGCCCAGCTTTCCGGAGAGGTAACAGTGAACTGGCAAGCCGGTGGCCTGGTTCAACATCCGGCCGGTGGTACCGGTGGCAATGACAGTGTTCCGGGACAGGATACCACTGTAGGCGGTGCAGAACTGAAGTGCAAGTTCTTTGCGGGAATCATGTGCAAGAATGGCAATTGTCATAATTCGCTCTCTCCTTTGTACTAGTGTCGTCATGCGGACATCCGTTTGAAATGGATTGCAGTTGTGGGAAGGACAGTTCCGAGCGCACTTCAGAGCGCCCCGCCGAACTTGTTCCCATACTTTCCAATATAGTTTTACCGCGTCGAAATATGGGTTGTCAAGGGGAAAATGAGAATTTTTACCCTAATTTCCGATAAAAGTACGACTTTGTTTTTGTGCAGAATGGAGAAACGAAAAATACATCGTGATACGAACAGAAAAATAATTTCCGAAATTTTGGTCCGAAAATGTTTCTATAACAAAAACAGTCCATCCCTGTAAAACAAAAATACAGGCCGCTGTCCTTCCACTGCGGCCTGTAAGAAAAAAACGGAAAAATGTTTTCGCAATTGAACGGTTCAGCGGATCTGGCCGCTGCCGTGGATGATGTACTTGTAGCTGCACAGCTCTTCCAGCCCCATGGGGCCACGGGCATGGAGCTTCTGGGTGGAAATGCCCATCTCGCACCCCAGCCCGAACTCCCCGCCATCGGTAAAGCGGGTGGAGCAGTTGACGTAGACTGCCGCACTGTCCACCGCCGCCGTAAAGAGGGCGGCATGGGCCTCGTCCCGGGTCAGGATAGCTTCGCTGTGGCCGGTGGAGTGCGCGGCGATGTGGCCGACGGCCTCCTCCACGCTGTCCACGACCTTGACAGCCAGAATGTAGTCCAGAAACTCAGTGTCAAAATCGGCAGGGCCTGCAGGGGTGCCGGGGATGATGGCGGTGGCACGCGGGTCCAGCCGCAGCTCCACCGGGTGCAGCCCCTTTGCAGCGCGGTCAGGGCCCAGCCGCCGGGCCAGCTTGGGCAGGAACTCTGCCGCAATGTCACGGTGCACCAGGCACACCTCCTCCGCGTTGCAGACGCTGGGGCGGCTGGCCTTGGCGTTTTCGATGATGTCCAGCGCCTTGTCCTGTTCGGCAGAAGCATCCACGAAGATGTGGCAGATGCCGGTACCGGTCTGGATGCAGGGGACTTTTGCGTTCTCCACACAGGCGCGGATGAGCCCGGCCCCGCCGCGCGGGATGAGCAGATCCACATAGCCCACCGCCGTCATCAGGGCGTTGGCCGAGGCGTGGGTGGTGTCCTCGATCAGGCAAACCGCTGTTTCGGGCAGGCCGTTTGCCCGCAGACCCTCCCGAAGAGCCGTTACAATGGCGTTGGCACTGCGCCATGCCTCCCTGCCGCACCGCAGGATGCAGGCATTGCCGCTCTTGATGGCAAGGGCGGCGGCATCGCTGGTCACGTTGGGGCGGCTCTCGTAGATGATGGCAATCACGCCCATGGGCACGGCGGTCTTTTCAATGACCAGCCCGTTGGGGCGCTCCACCCGGCGCAGAACTCTGCCCACCGGGTCGGGCAGGTCAGCCACTTCCCGGATGCCCTTTGCCATGGCGCTGATGCGCTCCGGTGTCAGGGCCAGCCGGTCCAGCATGACCTCCGAGATGTGCCCCCTGGCTGCTTCCAGATCGGCGGCATTGGCCTCCAAAATGGCCTGCTGGCGGGCAGGGGAGCAGAGCGCCTCTGCCATGCCCAGCAGGGCGGCGCGGCGTACCTCGCCCGAGGAAAGGCCCAGCGCGCTTCTGGCTGCGCGGGCGGCTTCCAGGATCTCCTGTGTCGTCATGGATCAGCCCTCCTTTCTGCCCGCAAAGCGGGTGCCTGCGGGTCTGCCGTCTGCAATGTCGTAGAGCAGCTCCGGGTGGGAACCGTTGGCGATCACCATGTCCGCGCCCTCTGCCGTTACCATCTGGGCGGCACGGAGCTTGGTGGACATGCCGCCGGTGCCCAATGCGGAGCCTGCCCCGTCTGCCAGTGCCAGCACCTCCGGAGTGATGCGCTCTACCACCGGGATGAGCTTTGCGTCCGGGTGGGTGTGGGGATTGGCGGTGTACAGGCCGTCGATGTCGCTCAGCAGCACCAGCAGATCGGCATGGATGCAGCAGGTGACGATGGCGGCCAGCGTGTCATTGTCGCCGATAGAGGTGATCTCATCAGTGGCAACGGTGTCGTTTTCGTTGATGATGGGCAGCGCACCCAGCTCCAGCAGCCGGGTTAGGGTGTTCTGGAAATTCAGCCGCCGTCCCTCGTGTTCCACATCCACGCCGGTGAGCAGGATCTGCGCCACGTTGTGGTTGTAGGAGGTGAACAGGCGGTCGTAGGTGTACATCAGCTCACATTGGCCCACAGCGGCGCAGGCCTGCTTGGTGGCCATATCACCGGGGCGGGAGGGCAGGGACAGCTTGCCCACTCCCATGCCGATGGCACCGGACGAGACGAGAATGACCTCGTGCCCTGCGTTCTTCAGGTCGCTCAGCACCTTGACCAGATCCTCTGTGTGGCGGATGTTCAGCCGCCCGGTGGAGTGTGCCAGTGTGGAGGTGCCCACTTTGACGACGATGCGCATAAACTTAACCCTTTCCCATTTCCTTTGTCTTGTCGTAGGCGGCGATCACCGCATCGGTCACCGCGCCGCGGAAGCCGTGCTCTTCCAGCACGCGCACGCCCTGAATGGTGCTGCCGCCGGGGCTGCACACCGCATCCTTGAGCTCACCGGGGTGTTTTCCGCTTTCCAGCACCAGCTTGGCGCTGCCCAATACCATCTGGGCCGCATATTCCTGCGCCTTGGCCCGGGGCAGGCCGCAGGCCACGCCGCCATCGGCCAGCGCTTCAATGAACTGGTACACCCAGGCCGGGCCGCAGCCGGAAACGCTGCTTGCCGCGTCGATCAGGGCCTCGGGCACAGCGTCCAGCCGCCCGGCGGGTGCCATCAGCTTCAGAAACTCCTGCTCCTCCTCCGCTGTCACATTGGCGGAGCAATATTGGATCATACCTGCCCCCACCGAAGCCGGGGTGTTGGGCATGATGCGGATCACGGGGTAATCTTCCCCCACCATCTCCTGGATGCGCGCGATGGAAAGCCCTGCCGCCATGCTGCAAAGGATGAAGCGGCTCGGCCGCTCGTTCAGGGTGAACTTAAGCGGAGCCAACAGAGCCTCCATCATCTGGGGCTTGACCGCCAGAAAGATCAGGTCGGAGCGGCCCGCCACTTCGGCGTTCGTGGTGGTGTTGCAGCCCAGCTCTGCGGCCAGCGCCTCTGCCTTGGCGGCAGTGCGGTTGGCAAGATAAACATTCTGTGGGTCGGCAGCCTTGCAGACGGCCCGCGCAATGGCACCGCCCATGTTCCCACAGCCTAAAAATCCGATGGTCTTGATCATACTTACTTTCCCTTCCTTTCTCACTCAGAAAGAAATAAATGGAACGCACATTCGTTCCACTCCATCCATTGTAAGCATCCGGAGCCAGAAAATCAAGAGGAACCTCCCGGAAACCCGGCAAAAAGGCGGCGGGGCGGCTGCAAAATGGAGAAGAACGTGAAAAAAATATCAAAATGAGAGATTTTGAACTTGCAAAACGGGGGGCATTTGCGTTATAGTATAAAGGAAGTATTCTTACTTCTCTGGCCCCATAGGGCGGCCACCACGGTCGGCGGCACAGTGTGTGCCGCTGGGAAAGGATGGATCTCGTGTCACAAACTACAAAAAGGGCGCTGGAGGCATCGCTGAAAAAGCTGCTGCTTCAAAAGCCGCTGAATAAGATCACCATCAATGATATCACCGAGGACTGCGGCGTGAACCGTATGACCTTCTACTACCACTTCAAGGATATCTACGACCTCGTGGACTGGATCATGGTCGAGGATGCCGCCAAGGCATTGGAGGGCAGACAGAGCTTTGAGAACTGGACAGATGCCTTTCTGGACATCCTGCATCAGGTGCAGGACAACAAGGTGCTGGTGATGAATGTTTACCGCTCCGTGAGCCGTGAGCAGTTGGAACAGTACTTATATAAACTGCTGGACTCCATGCTGCGGGACTTTGTGGACCGCAGCGCGCAGGGCTTTACCGTGCAGGATTCCGACAAGCAGTTCATCATCGACTTTTACAAATACGCGCTGGTGGGCATGGCACTGGAATGGATCCGCAGGGATATGAAGGAGGACCCCGTCCGGATGACCGAGCGGCTGAATGTTCTGCTTCATGGCGAGCTTGAGCGGGCGCTCCGCCGCTTCCGCACCGACCGCAGCCCCGCAGATCTTGACGACTGACAATATTTTATCAATCCGGGCACCGTGATGGGTTTTCCATCACGGTGCTTTTTCTGTTTATGGCTTTCCGTTTGACAAAATGTTACAGTATGATCAGCGCAAAATGAAAGGTGAAAACCTGGAAACCACAGCAAACGGAGGGAATAAAATGTATTATTCCAGCGGGAACTATGAGGCCTTTGCGCGCCCGAAAAAGCCTGTGGGAGTGGATCGGAAATCGGCCTATCTCGTGGGCACCGGTCTGGCGGCGCTGACAGCTGCCTGCTACCTGGTCCGCGACGGTCAGATGAAAGGGGAACACATCCATCTCTTTGAAAAGGGATCCATCCCCGGCGGTGCCTGTGATGGCTGCCAGTACCCCGGCATCGGCTATGTGATGCGGGGCGGCCGGGAGATGGATGACCATTTTGAAGTCATGTGGGATCTGTTCCGTTCCATCCCGTCGCTTGAGACCGAGGGCGCAAGCGTGCTGGATGAGTACTACTGGCTGAACAAGGCAGACCCCAACTACTCGCTCTGCCGCGCCACGGAAAACCGGGGGCAGAACGCCCACACCGATGGGAAGTTCGGCCTTTCGGATCAGGGCTGCATGGAACTCATCAAGCTCTTTTTTACCCCGGATGAGCAGCTCTATGATAAGCGCATCACCGATGTCTTTGACGCGGAGGTGTTCTCTTCCAACTTCTGGCTTTACTGGCGCACCATGTTCGCCTTTGAGAACTGGCACAGCGCACTGGAAATGAAGCTCTATCTGAAGCGCTACATCCACCATGTGGGCGGTCTGCCTGATCTGCGGGCACTGCGCTTTACCCGGTACAACCAGTACGAGAGCATGATCCTGCCCATGATCCGCTATCTGGAGGGGCACGGTGTGCGCTTCCACTACAACACCAAGGTCACCAACATTGAGTTTGAGCTGACCGAGGGCAAAAAGCAGGCCAGGACCATCTGCCTGCTGGTGGACGATGAAGCGGAACGGGTGGACCTGACCGAGAATGATCTGGTGTTCATCACCAACGGCGGCTGCGTGGAAAGCACTTCCATCGGCTCCCAGGATCAGCCTGCAGTGTTCAACCCCACCCTCCGGCCCGGCAACGGCTGGGATCTGTGGAAGAAGATCGCCGCACAGGATGAGGCCTTTGGCCGCCCGGAAAAGTTCTGCTCCGATCCGGAACAGACCAACTGGATGAGCGCCACGGTCACCACGCTGGACGAACGCATCGTGCCCTACATCCAGAACATCTGCCAGCGTGACCCGTTCAGCGGCAGGACTGTCACGGGCGGCATCGTCACGGCGCGGGATTCCGGCTGGCTGCTCAGCTGGACGTTCAACCGTCAGCCCCAGTTCCGGGATCAGCCCAAGGGCCAGCTCGTGGGCTGGATCTACGGCCTGTTCAGCAACACGCCCGGCGACTACATCAAAAAGCCCATGCGGGATTGCACCGGCAAGGAGATCTGCATGGAGTGGCTGTATCATCTGGGAGTCCCCGAAAACCAGATCGAGGACCTGGCGGAGCACAGTGCCAACACCGTGCCCGTAATGATGCCCTATATCACAGCTTTCTTCATGCCCCGCGCGGCAGGCGACCGCCCGGCGGTGGTGCCGGAGGGCGCAGTGAACTTTGCCTTCATCGGCCAATTTGCCGAGACGAAGCGGGATACCATCTTCACCACCGAGTATTCCATGCGCACCGGCATGGAAGCCGTGTACACCCTGCTGGATATCGACCGGGGCGTGCCGGAGGTCTGGGGCAGCACCTATGATGTCCGCGACCTGCTGAACGCCGCTGTTCAGCTGCGGGATGGCAAACCCCTGAGTGATCTGAAAATGAACTGGATCAAAAAATTCGCACTGGGAAAAGCGGTAGAAAAGGTACAGGACACCGACCTGGGCCGTCTGCTGCTGGAGTATAAGATCATCTGAGCGCCGGGAATTCAGCCCGGCAGGCAGGGAAGAGAGCCCTGTAAAATTCTATTGAATCTGGAGGAAATAAAAATGAATACCGCATTTGATTCTCTGACGCACAAAATGCAGCGTGCTGCACTGGGCAAGACTGTGGATCTCGTGCTTTCTCATGCCGAGAAGGACCCCGCCAAGACGGTTGGACAGATTGTAGATCTTTCAAAGCAGTTCTACGGCGATTCCTTCAGCGAGGAGACCTACGCACACGCCAAGCAGACCCTGACCGACCCCAACAGCAAGTGGTCGAAGCTCATCAACTGTATGCTGAACCAGCTGGACCCCAACGTGGCCCGCACCACGGCCCTGAACCTGGGCTATGAGGCCTTCTTCCGCGGTACCAAGACCATCCGCGAGAATCGTGTCAAATATCAGTGCAACATTCCCTGGCTGATCCTGTTTGACCCTACCTCTGCCTGCAATATGCACTGCGTGGGCTGCTGGGCCGGTGAGTACGGCCACAAGAACAACCTGAGCTTCGATGATATGGATAAGATCGTCACCGAGGGCAAGGAGCTGGGCGTTTATCTGTACATGCTCACCGGCGGTGAGCCGCTGGTGCGCAAGGCTGATATCCTCAAGCTGGCCGAGAAGCACAACGATGTGCAGTTTGCCATCTATACCAACTCCACCCTGATCGATGAACCTTTCTGCAAGGAAGTGGTTCGTCTGGGCAACATCGCCTTCATGCTGTCCATTGAGGGCACCCCGGAGACCAACGATGCCCGCCGCGGCGAGGGCCACTATGCTGCCGTTATGCGCGCGATGGATCTGCTCAAGGAGCACGGCATCCTGTTCGGCACCTCCATCTGCTACACCCGCGACAACATCGAAGCCGTTACCAGCGATGAGTTCATGCGTTTCCTCTGCGATAAGGGTGCACACTTCGGCTTCTACTTCCACTACATGCCCGTGGGCAACGAGGCAGCTCCTGAGCTGATGCCTTCTCCCGAGCAGCGCAAGTACATGATCCAGCGCATCCGCTATCTGCGCAGTGAAGCCTGCGATATCCCGTTCTACCCCATGGACTTCCAGAACGATGGCGAGTTTGTGGGCGGCTGCATTGCCGGCGGCCGCAACTACTTCCACATCAACTCGGCCGGTGACGCAGAGCCCTGCGTGTTCATCCACTATTCCAACGCCAACATCCACGACAGCAGCATTCTGGAGATCCTGCAGAGTCCGCTGTTCATGGCCTACCACAACGGCCAGCCGTTCAATAAGAACCATCTGCGCCCCTGCCCCATGCTGGAAAACCCCGAGCTGCTGCGCAAGATGGTCCACGAGACCGGCGCCCACAGCACCGACCTCCAGAGCCCGGAAAGCGTCGATCATCTGTGCGACAAGTGCAAGTCCTATGCCGCCAACTGGCAGCCGACCGCCGACGAGATCTGGTCCCACACCAAGATCCGCGAGAGCCGTTACGAGAACTATAAGGATTGGAAGCCCAATCAGCAGTAATTGCAGGTATTCCCCCTGAAATCTCCCTTTTTGGTTTATCTGCCCTGAAAGGCGAAGCTCCCCCTTCCCCAAGCGCCGAGACAGCGCCGGGAAGGGGGAGCTTTGCGTTTCTCGGCTGCTCTGAGAAAATCATGCGGTAGGAATACAAAAACCGGCCCCGCCTCCCATGCAGGAGACAGAGCCGGTTTTGCGATTCTATTGTGTTTGGGATCACTCGTCGTCGGGGTCACCGAAGGCATCGTGATAGAGGTTTACCATGCCGGATTCGTCGTTGCGATTCAGGCCGTGGAACACCAGCTTTTTGATGACATCATAGATGACCGCGAAGAGCGGCACGCCGATGATCATGCCCACAAAGCCCCACAGGCCGCCAAACAGCAGGATGGCGAACAGCACCCAGAAGCTGGAAAGGCCGGTGGTGTTGCCCAGGATCTTGGGTCCGATGATGTTGCCGTCCACCTGCTGCAGCACCAGCACGAACAGCACGAACCAGAGCGCCTTGATGGGGTTCTGGATCAGGATGAGCAGGGTGGCGGGGATGGCACCGATGAAGGGGCCGAAGAAGGGGATAACATTGGTCACGCCGATGATGACCGACACCAGCAGGGCGCTGGGGAACTTGAAGATCAGGCAGGCAATATAGCACAGCACGCCGATGATGGCAGAATCCAGGATCTTGCCGTTGATGAAGCCGCCGAACATCCGGTCAGCGTAACGGACTTCCTCCATGATGAGGTCGGCCCAGCGGGGCTTGACCAAACTATAAAGGATGAGCTTGCCCTGCTGCCCGAACTTCTTCCGGCTGGCCAGCAGATACACCGAAACGATGAGGCCGATGACGAAATTCTTGATCCAGGTCACCACGTTCACCACGCCCACAGCAGCACCGCTGAGGATGTTCTGCATGGAGGGGAGCAGGGTGTTCTTGATCCAGGCATCCAGGTTGGCATCCAGGCTGTCGTAAGAGTTCTCGATGAAGTCCAGCAGCTTTTTGTTGTTGGCAATGAACTCCTGCTTGGAGATCCACTCCACAAAGTCGCCGATGTTGTCCCGCGCCGTGAAGTACAGGGCGGTCACACTGTTGATGAGCTGCGGCACGATCATCATAATCAGCGCGTAGATCAGCAGCAGGCCGAACAGGATGGTCAGAGCAACGGCCAGCATGTTGGCAAAGCGGTGCATCTTTTCCGGGAACAGCTTGTGGAGAAATGCTTCAATCCAGTTGCACACCGGCTTGAGCAGATAGGCAATGACACTGCCGTAGATAAAGGGCATCAGGATGCCGGTCAGGGTTGAAACGGCATTGCCGAAGCCCTGAAAGCGGTAGATCAGGAAAAAGAAGAGGATGCTCAGGCTGATCGCGCCAAAGCCTGCGAACATTCCGTAGAGATAGGGTTTGATATGCGGTTTTTTGTCCATCATGTCATAGAAACTCCATTCCTGCCGCAGACAGCAGGATTCCCTGCGGCAATGTCAGCGCTTGTTGCTCCTGCGCCAGATGTGCAGCTTTTCGGCTTCGGCGATCAGCTCGTCCCGGAAATCGGGGTGTGCCACACTGATCAGTGCTTCTGCCTTTTCCCAGCTGGTCAGTCCCTTCAGGTTCACACAGCCGTACTCGGTGCACAGGTAGTGCACGTTTGCGCGGGTGTCGGTGACGATGCTGCCGTTTTCCAGGGTAGGACGGATGCGGCTCTCCAGCTTGCCGGTCTTTTTATTCATAAAGGTAGAGGACAGGCAGATGAAGCTCTTGCCGCCGTTGGAAAGGTATGCGCCCAGAACAAAGTCCAGCTGACCGCCTGCACCGGAAATGTGCTTGATGCCTGCACTCTCCGCGTTCACCTGACCGAACAGGTCAATGTCCACCGCGTTGTTGATGGAGATGAAGTTGTCGATGGCGGAGATGCTGCGGATGTCATTGGTGTACTCCACGGGAGCGGCCATGCACTCCGGGTTGTTGTTCAGGTAATCGTACATCTTCTGGGTACCGGCACCAAAGGCATAGACCTGACGGCCCTTGTCCAGATTCTTGTGGCGGCCGGTGATCTTGCCTGCCTTTGCAATATCCACAAAGGCATCCACATACATCTCGGTGTGCACGCCCAGATCCTTCAGGTCGCTCTGCGCGATCAGGTTGCCGATGGCGTTGGGCATACCGCCGATGCCCAGCTGCAGGCAGGCACCGTCGGGGATCTGCGGGACGATGAGGTTTGCCACCTTCAGATCGACCTCGGTGGCGGCACCGGCAGCGGCCATCTGGCCGATGGGCGGGTTGCTGCCCTCCACAACACCGGCAACCTGGGAGATGTGCACCCAGTTCTCGGTGCCGCCCAGGCATTTGGGCATGTTCCGGTTGACCTCAACAATGATCTTCTTGGCCTTATCGCAGACGGCACCCAGGTGGGAAGCACAGGGACCAAAGTTGAAATAGCCGTGCTCGTCCATGGGGGTCACCTGGAACACCGCCACATCCACGGGGTCAGAGCTGTCGCGATAGTAGCGGGGCAGTTCAGAGTAGCGGATGGGGGAGTAGAAGGAAAAGCCCTGGGCAATGGCCTTGCGCTCAATGCCGCCCATGTGCCAGCTGTTCCAGGTCATGTGGGCAGCGGGATCCTCGATCTGGAAGATGGCGGGCACCCACATCAGGATGCCGCCGCGGAAGTTGACATCCTCCAGCTCAGGCAGACGCTTTGCAATGGCAGCGTCCACCGCTATGGGGGTGTTCACGGCCCAGCCGTAATCCACCCAGTCGCCGCTTTTGACCAACGCGGCAGCCTGGTCAGCTGTCATTTTCTTCTGCGCATACAATTCCGTAAAATCCATTATAAACCATCCTCTCTTACAATAACATAAAGGAATTGTAAATTCCAACTTAGTTATATCATTAACAAACGGGAGAATCAATACTTTCCTAGCAAAAAACAGGGCTGGATGCAATATAACTAAAAATCTTAGCTTTTTGTAGAGATTCTTTGGTGCACAAAAAATAAATTTTACACAAAAAATACTTGATAAAATTTTGACGATGTGCTTTACTTATAGCGTAGCAGGATGCAGCGTGGCACTGCGGGTAGGATTGTTTAAAAATTAACGATACACCGTAGCAGAAGAAAAGAACATCTTGCACAGCAAACTGGAAAGTGCTATCATGTCAAAACCAATGCGCTTTTCAAAGGCGCGCAAGGAGGACAAAACCGATGGCAACTGCAGTTTACCCCGGGTCGTTCGATCCGGTCACACGAGGTCATCTCGATATCATCAAACGCGCGGCAAAGATCAACGATCATCTGATCGTGGCCGTGCTCATCAACAGTGCAAAGCACCCATTGTTCACCGTGGAGGAGCGGGTGGCCCTGCTGCAGGAATGCTGCAAGGGGATCCCCAATGTCACGGTGGAGAGCTTCGACGGCCTGACCGTGGAGTTCGCAAAGAAGCGCCACGCTTCGGTCATGGTGCGGGGCCTGCGGGCGGTAACGGATTTTGAAAACGAGATCCAACTGGCGCAGACCAATCATGCGCTGATGCCCGGCATCGAGACCATGTTCCTTGCAACCAGCATCAAGTGGAGCTATCTTTCCTCTACCATTGTAAAGGAAGCCGCCCGCTACGGCAGCAGCATCTCCAAGTTCGTTACTCCGAATGTGGAAGCCGCCGTGGAGCAGAAGATGGCTGAGCTGCGCAGCAGGGGAGAGAACGTCTGACCCCCATTCCTTATGCAAGAAACGCTTCGGCGTTTTGATAAAACAGTCTTTCTTAAATCACAACATACACAATCAGGAGGCTATTCACATGAAAAAGATCGTTATCGCATCTGCATGCCGTACCGCCATTGGTAAGTTCGGTGGCACCCTTGCCAACGTCCCCGCTGCTGAGCTGGGCTCCATCGTCATCAAGGAGGCTCTGAACCGCGCAAACGTCAAGCCTGAGCAGGTCGATCATGTTTACATGGGCTGCGTGATCCAGGCTGGTCTGGGCCAGAACGTTGCCCGTCAGGCTTCCCTGAAGGCTGGCCTGCCCATCGAGACCCCCGCTGTCACCGTCAACGTGGTCTGCGGTTCCGGTCTGAACTGCGTGAACATGGCTGCTCAGATGATCGAGGCAGGCGATGCTGATATCGTGGTCGCAGGCGGCATGGAGAACATGGACATGGCTCCCTTTGCAATGATGAAGGGCCGTTACGGCTACCGCATGGGCGCTCCCATGGGCAAGAGCGAGCTGGTCGATACCATGGTCAACGATGCTCTGTGGGATGCCACCGGTTTCAACAAGCACATGGGCATGACCGCTGAGAATGTCTGCACCAACGAGACCTTCCAGAAGAAGTACGGCTACAGCCCCATCACCCGCGAGATGCTGGATGAGTTCTCCTACAACAGCCAGGTCAAGGCTGACAAGGCCATCAAGGACGGCGCTTTCAAGGATGAGATCGTTCCTGTTG
>ERZ1673737.1102-NODE-1102-length-28517-cov-122.235191_pt1 | contig 28517 bp, 19 predicted proteins | sample MGYA00580211_ERZ1673737 | MGnify/ENA primary metagenome ERZ1673737 (study PRJEB41218, sample SAMN15661789) | gut metagenome | host: Homo sapiens | place: Canada: London | collected 2015-08-20/2019-03-30 | study: EMG produced TPA metagenomics assembly of... | reverse complement strand
TCGTTGCAGCTGTCTCATTTACAACAGAAGTATTATCAGGTATTCCATCTATTATATATATATATAGTTATAGAATAATAATTTAAATCTAATTTAAAAGCCTTTTACATTAAATTGAATTTTTAAATACTAAACTAAATTAATATATAAAATGAATATGAATAAAAATTATACCTTTTCGAATTTAAATGACTCTAATGTATCAGAACAAATAGATACCATTAGAGAATTCTCAACTACAATAGATAAAGAATTCTCAACTACAATAGATAGAGAATTCTCAACTACAATAGATAGAGAAGCCGTGTATGAGGATACACAAGTAGAAAATAAAATATGAAGCTTTAAAAACCCTACAGAATGGCAAGAACGATGATTTTTATCATCTAATGCAAAAGATATTGGAACTCTTTATTTAATGTTTGCATTATTTTCTGGTTTAATTGGAACAGCATTTTCTGTACTTATAAGATTAGAATTATCAGGTCCAGGAGTTCAATATATATCAGATAATCAATTATATAATAGTATAATAACAGCACACGCTATAATGATGATATTCTTTATGGTTATGCCTGCTTTAATAGGAGGTTTCGGTAATTTCTTATTACCTTTATTAGTAGGAGGTCCAGATATGGCATTTCCTAGATTAAATAACATAAGTTTCTGATTATTAGTACCTAGTTTATTATTATTTATTTTCTCAGCTACAATAGAAAATGGAGCAGGTACAGGATGAACATTATATCCACCATTATCAGGAATACAATCTCACAGTGGACCAAGTGTAGATTTAGCAATATTTGGTTTACATTTAAGTGGTATAAGTAGTATGTTAGGTGCTATGAATTTTATAACAACTATTTTAAATATGAGAAGTCCTGGAATACGTTTACATAAATTAGCTTTATTTGGATGAGCTGTTATTATTACAGCTGTATTATTATTGTTATCATTACCTGTATTAGCAGGTGGTATAACTATGATTTTAACAGATAGAAATTTTAATACTTCATTCTTCGAAGTAGCTGGTGGAGGTGATCCTATATTATTCCAACATTTATTCTGATTCTTCGGACATCCTGAAGTTTATATTTTAATTATACCTGGATTTGGTATTATAAGTACAGTTATTTCAGCTGCATCAAGTAAAAACGTATTCGGTTATTTAGGTATGGTTTATGCTATGTTATCTATTGGTGTATTAGGATTTATAGTTTGAAGTCATCACATGTATACTGTTGGTTTAGATGTTGATACTAGAGCTTACTTTACTGCTGCTACTTTAATTATTGCTGTACCTACAGGTATTAAAATATTTAGTTGATTAGCTACATGTTATGGTGGATCTTTACATTTAACACCTCCTATGTTATTTGCTTTAGGATTTGTTGTATTATTCACTATTGGTGGTTTAAGTGGTGTTGTATTAGCTAATGCTTCACTTGATGTAGCATTCCATGATACTTACTATGTTGTAGCTCATTTCCATTATGTATTATCTATGGGTGCTGTTTTTGCATTATTTAGTGGTTGATATTTCTGAATTCCTAAAATATTAGGTTTATCTTATGACCATTTTGCTGCTAAAGTTCATTTCTGAATTTTATTTGTTGGTGTTAATTTAACTTTCTTCCCTCAACATTTCTTAGGTTTACAAGGTATGCCTAGAAGAATAAGTGATTACCCTGATGCTTTTTATGGTTGAAATTTAATTAGTAGTATTGGTTCTATTGTTAGTGTTGTAGCTACATGATATTTCTTAACTATTATTTATAAACAACTTACAGAAGGTAAAGCTGTATCAAGATATCCTTGATTAACTCCTCAATTATTCAGTGATACATTCCAAGTATACTTTACTAGAAACAATAGTTCTTTAGAATGATGTTTAACTAGTCCACCTAAACCTCACGCTTTTGCAAGTTTACCTTTACAATCTTAATAGTGTAATAGGTTTTAAAATATATATTATTTAAAAGTATATAATATTTATGTAATAATTTGTTTAATTTGTTATATATATATAACATTATATATATATATATATCTTATAATATGATATATTTTTTAGATAAATTATATTAAAAAATAATCTATAAATTAATAGTTAAATAACTATTATAAAGCAATATAGGTGATATGTGTATTATCTCTCTTGATAAAATTATTATAAATTTCAACAAATGAAAATAAATAGTATATATCATATATATGAAGCATATCACCCACTTATTTAATTAGAGGTATAAGTGCTATAAGTCATCCAAACCAAAATTTATAATAAATATAAATTTTAATACTTTATGAAAATAAATAATATTACAAAATAAATAACAATACAATATAAATAACATTACAAAATAAATAACATTATAAAATAAAGTAAAATCTAATTAGCTTAGGATGACTTAATAATAGGCTAAATTAGACAAAATAATAAATATTATGCTACAAATATAAATAAAATTCTATACAATTTCTACATATTAAAAAGGTTAAAAAAAAATATGTTTAATTAGTATAATTAAAAAAAAAAGATTCAAATTTAAAAGTTCATACAAGTATATTAAATTATTAAATACTTTGAGAAAAATAAAAAAAAAATGAGAAAAAATTCAATAACTTTAGGAAATAACAAGTCACAAGATACTGTATCTAATAATAATGAAATATTAGATAATAATAATTTAGATTCATCTTTTGTAAGAAATAACAATTCACAAGATAGTGTATCTAATAGTAATAACTCTGATTCAGTATTTGAAAAAATAGGGATAAATACTCAAATAGAACAAAACAGTTCTGATATTATAAGAGTAAAAAAGAGATCTTTATCACAAGCATCTGATTCTTCACATATAAATTTAAAACACAAAGGTTTAAATGAAGAATTTAATAATCAAAATGATATACAAGAAGAATCTAGTAATCAAAATGATACACAAAATATAGTTGAAAATTTACAAAATTCTATAAATGATAAACAAGAAGAAATCAATAGATTAATTGATGAAACTTGACAAACAATTATGGATATCGATAATAAGAAAGAAACAATGGAAGATTCTATTTTACCAATACCTGAACATGATCTTCCTGGTATTATGATACGTGTACGTGAAAAAATAGATACTAATTTTAGAAATAAAACTATAGCATATGACGATACTTTTGATAGTACATTAGGTACAAACCCTAATAATCCAAATTCAGAGGTAAGAATAAATGTTTTTCGTGATGCAGAAAATATTGTAAACCCTACACGTTCACCTGATTCAGAATTTAACCCTGGAGTAATAAGAAGTATAGAAAATACTGAAGAATCTTCAAATGAAGTTCAAGAACATATAAATGGAAATTCAATAGATTTAATGAGAGTAGATTTCCCAGAATTATACACACAGTATCCTGAACATCCTAATGATCACGTGTTAACTGTTGAAAGTACAGATGATGATAATTCTGGTATAGATCCTGAAGATTCAGATGATTATGATATAGAATCTGAACACTCAGATAATTATGATATAGAATCTGAATATTCAGACGATGAGAATATAGGTATGGTAGATTTATTTACAGATAAATCATTAGAGGAAATAGAATTTAGCGATAATTTACGTTTAGATCGTTTTGAGTATGATAATTATTTAGTATTAATGCAAGGTATTGATAATTTAAACTATCGTACAGTTTTTGAGGATATAAGAGAATATTTAGATTACGTTAATGTATTAAAAAATCAACACATAGAAATGTTACGTAATATAGATCTTATGGATATAAGTATTTATAATAGGGTAACACATGAAATCTTTGAAGCTTTATTATACATAGCTCAATTTAATTAATGATATTTTTTAGAATATTTGAAAGTATATGACTATATTATATATAATAAATTAATAGAATTAATGTTACAAGCAGCAAAAATAATAGGTACAGGATTGGCTACAACAGGATTAATAGGAGCAGGTATAGGAATTGGAGTTGTTTTTGGTGCATTAATATTAGGTGTAGCAAGAAATCCTTCATTAAGAGGGCAATTATTTTCATATGCAATATTAGGTTTTGCTTTTGCAGAAGCAACAGGATTATTTGCTTTAATGATGGCTTTTTTATTATTATATGTAGCATAATTATATATAATATAATTAAAAACATTATATTGTATGTAAATCTTATTATTTGTTTTCTTTTTAAGTATTTAAATTAATATTAACTTAAAACTTAACAAGAAAATATTAATAAAAAAACTTATAATGTATAAAAATTAAAAATTTTTAATATGACAACAACAACTTTTTTTTTATTTTTAATACCTGTATTAGGTATAATATTATTATCAGTGAATTTAATACTTTCACCACATAACCCATATCAAGAAAAAGATAGTGCTTTTGAATGTGGTTTTCATTCTTTTTTAGGGCAAAATAGAACACAATTTAGTATTTCTTTTTTTATATTTGCTTTATTGTTTTTATTATTTGATTTAGAAATATTATTAGTATTTCCTTATGTAGTTAGTGCTTATACTAATGGTATATATGGTTTATTAATCATGTTAGTCTTTTTTTTAGTATTAACTTTAGGTTTTGCTTTTGAATTAGGTAAAAATGCCTTAAAAATAGAAAGTAGACAAATATTTAATTTTAATATAAAATCTTGAAATGGTTATTCTTTAATATATAAATAAATTATATCTTATAAAAAAAATATGTATTTATATTATACATATAGTTTACGTAAATACGCATTAAACAAATAATAACAAAAAAAAAAAATTTATAACAATGTTTTTACATAATCTTTTATTACATTTAGATGCTCCAACTCCATGGGGGTTGTTTTTTCAAGATAGTGCTTCACCTCAAATGGAAGGTATTGAAGAATTACATAATAATATTATGTTTTATCTATCTATTATATTATTTACTGTTACATGAATGATAATTTCTATAATTAGAAATTTTTTAGCTAATAAATCACCTATATCTCATAAATATATGAATCATGGTACTTTAATAGAATTAATATGAACTATATCTCCAGCATTTATATTAATATTAATAGCTTTTCCATCTTTTAAATTATTATATTTAATGGATGAAGTAGTTGATCCATCTTTAGTTGTATATGCTGAAGGTCACCAATGATATTGAAGTTACCAATACCCTGATTTTACTAACGTAGATGATGAGTTTATAGAATTTGATTCATATATAGTACCTGAAAGTGATTTAGAAGAAGGTCAATTTAGAATGTTAGAAGTTGATAATAGAGTTATTATACCTGAATTAACACATACAAGAATTGTAATTTCAGCTGCTGATGTTATACATTCTTATGCTTGTCCTTCTTTAGGTATTAAAGCTGATGCTTACCCTGGTAGATTAAATCAAGCTTCTGTTTATATAAACCGTCCAGGTACTTTCTTTGGACAATGTTCAGAAATATGTGGTATTCTACATAGTTCTATGCCTATAGCTATACAATCAGTATCAATTAAAGATTTTTTATTATGATTAAGAGAGCAAATGGAAGGTTAAGGTAAAAAACAGGAATTATAAATTTAAATATAGAAAAAAAAAATGATGATAATGATGATGACAAATATGTTAGCCACGGTGGCACAATATACAGATATTACTTTAGAAACTGTTGAATTTTTAAATAATTGAGATGATGATACTTTAAGTGAAATTCTAAGTACTTTTAGTTCTTCTGATGATAACTATAGTACGTCTAATAGTAGTGTAAGTGATTTTGGTTCTGATGGAAGTTCAGATGATGGTAGTAGTTCAGATGAAGATGAACAAGCTGATAATAATAACGATTTTAGATTGTATTTATTTCAAGAGATTAATAATTGTATTACTTATACAAGAAATAGAGTAATAAATATTATAGATGAGGAGGTAAAAAGTTTTATGGATTGTTTCCGTAATGATACTCGTTTACATTTAAGTGGTTTTAACCAATGAGTAGAACCAACTTATTCTAGATTACATACTTTTGAATTTAATCCAACTCGTATTAGAATAGTTGGTGATATTGTTAATAATACATTAACAATGACTGGGCATCCTATTAATGGTAGTTCAAATGCATTAAGAATAATGGGGAATTCTGTTACTCCTTGAATAACAGAAGTAGCAAATTCTAGCAGATTTGTGGCTATAGAAACACCACAAGTAATGTTAAATTATTCTTCATGATTATCTCATCAATTACTTGTTTATATTGAATTAGGTATTCAATATAAATTTGAGTATGTAAATAGTTTAGGTAGTTACAAATGTACTGTAACATTACCAGATGGTCATAATATGTTATTTCAAGATAAATCAGCATTAACTGATTTTATACATAGACACAGATTCTCTCATATGTATATATCACCATTTAATTCTAATATCAATTATGATCCAGATTCACTTACGCAACTAAGAAAAACACAAGATTATATTCTTAGTGTTATAAATAGAGGACGTACAGGTTCTCAATATGATTCACCTTATAACTTACGGATAGCAAGGTATGTTATGGATTATTATATTGTAGATAGACGTTATATATAAAAATAAGATTTTTCTTCAATAGTATTTGTATAATATTATATAATTTATATAATAAAATGTGTTAATTCAATGGTAGAATAGCGTGCTACGGACACGTAAATATAAGTTCAAATCTTATACACATTTAAAAAAAAATCTAATATTAATATATAATATATTTATTATTAATATAAATAAATAAATAATAAATATGTAAATATGTAGTATAGATAAATCAAATAAAAAATATATATAGATATTATGAATTTTTCAATATTTTTATTTCTTATAGGAATATTAGGGTTTGTTTTAAATAGAAAAAACATCATATTAATGTTAATATCAATAGAAATAATGTTATTATCAGTAACATTTTTAATATTAATAAGTTCACTTAGTTTTGATGATATCTTAGGGCAAACTTTTGCTGTATATATTTTAACAATAGCAGGAGCAGAATCTGCAATAGGTTTAGGTATATTGGTAGCATATTATAGATTAAGAGGAAGTATATCTATACAATATAAATAAATGTATTTAACATTGATAATTTTACCATTATTAGGTTCAATAGTATCAGGTTTTTTTGGTAGAAAAGTAGGTATAACAGGATCACATATAATAACATGTGGTGCGGTAATAACTACAACATTATTAGCTATAATAGCTTTTTTTGAAGTAGGTTTTAATAATATACCAGTAACAATAAATGTAGCAAGATGAGTAGATGTAGAATCATTATATGTATTATGAAACTTTAGATTTGATTCATTAACAGTATCAATGTTAATACCAGTATTAATAGTTTCTAGTTTAGTACATGTATATTCTATAAGTTATATGAGTCATGATCCACATAATCAAAGATTTTTTAGTTACTTAAGTTTATTCACATTTATGATGATTATACTTGTAACAGGAAATAATTATTTAATTATGTTTGTAGGTTGAGAAGGTGTAGGTGTTTGTTCATATTTATTAGTAAATTTCTGATTTACTAGAATAGCAGCAAATCAAAGTTCTTTATCAGCTTTATTAACTAATAGAGTAGGTGATTGTTTATTAACTGTAGGTATGTTTGCTATATTATGATCTTTTGGTAATATAGATTATAGTACAGTATTTGCATTAGCACCATATTATAATGAAACTATAATTACAATTGTGGGTATATGTTTATTAATAGGTGCTACAGCTAAAAGTTCTCAAGTAGGTTTACATATTTGATTACCTCAAGCTATGGAAGGTCCTACACCTGTATCTGCTTTAATTCACGCTGCTACTATGGTTACAGCAGGAGTATATTTATTAATGAGATCATCACCATTAATTGAATATAGTTCAACTGTATTAGTATTATGTTTATGATTAGGTGCTATAACTACAGTATTTAGTTCTTTAATTGGATTATTCCAACAAGATATTAAAAAAGTTATTGCTTATTCAACTATGAGTCAATTAGGTATGATGGTAATAGCTATAGGTTTATCTAGTTATAATTTAGCTTTATTTCATTTAGTTAATCACGCTTTTTATAAAGCATTATTATTCTTAGGTGCTGGATCAGTTATACACGCAGTAGCTGATAATCAAGATTTTAGAAAATATGGTGGTTTAAGAGAATTCTTACCTTTAACTTATTCAGTTATGTTAATAGCTTCATTAAGTTTAGTAGCTGTACCTTTCATGACAGGATTCTATTCTAAAGATTTTATTTTAGAATCTTCTTATGGTCAATTCTACTTATCAGGTACTATAGTTTACTTTGTAGCTACTATAGGTGCTATGTTTACTACACTTTATTCAGCTAAAGTTTTATATTTAACTTTCTTAGCTAATCCTAACGGACCATTATCTAGTTATAAACATGCGCATGAAGGTGATATATTCTTAACTTTACCTTTAATAATCTTATCTATTTTTTCTATATTCTTTGGTTATTTAACTAAAGATATTTTTATAGGTTTAGGTACTGGTTTCTTTGTTGATAATAGTTTATTTATTCATCCTAGCCATGAAATTATGTTAGATACTGAATTTGCTGTACCTACATTCTTTAAATTATTACCTTTTGTATTTACAGTTTCTTTAAGTATTATTTCAGTATTATTCTCTGAATTCTTACCTAAATTACTTATTAACTTTAAATTCTCAAGATTTGGTTATAATATTTTTAGTTTCTTTAATCAAAGATTCTATATAGAATTATTCTATAATAAATATATTGTAGAAGGTGTTCTTAAATTAGGTGGTCAAACTACTAAAAGTCTTGATAAAGGTTCAGTTGAATTCTTAGGACCTTATGGTTTAGAAAAAGGATTATTATCTTTAAGTAATAGTTTAGGTAAATTAAGTACTGGTGTAGTTACTACTTATGCTTTATATATATTAATAGGTTTAATATTCTATATTTCATTAATATATTTCTCATATAATGATAATAATTTATTTATATTAGTTATATTTACTTTTTTTGCTTTATTAAATAATAACTTATCATCTAATAAATAATAACTTATTATCTAATAAATAATATATATTATTTATTTTGTTTAATTTAAATATATTTTTTTTTAATCAGATATGCTTTTATCATCAATTTTCTGTTTATTATTATCTAACGCATTGTCTTTTAGACGTGATACAGCTATTCTGTATTCAAGAGTAGGTATTATAATCTTATTTTACTGTGTTTATTTATCTTATAATAATTTATTTATAACATATTTAGATAATGGTATAGGGTTATTTGGTGGTTTATTTTATACATCACCTATTACACAAATATTTCATATATTAATATTTATAATAAGTATATTAATACTGAATTTAACTGGGTTTTATCCTAGAAAATTAATATCTAGTGAGTACTTAAGTTTTAATAAATTATTATTTACAAAATTACAATTTGTTAAAAATATTGCTGTATCTAATATATTATTAAAAAAAGGAGAACAATATACAATATTAGAATATACATTAATGTTATTATTTATAATAACAGGAAGTATATTATTAATATCTAGTAGTGATTTAGTATCTATTTTTTTATCTATAGAATTACAAAGTTATGGTTTATATTTATTATGTGCTATGTATAGAAATTCTGAATCTGCTACATCAGCTGGTTTAACTTATTTCTTATTAGGTGGATTATCATCTTGTTTTATATTATTAGGTATAGCATTAATATATGCAAATTTAGGTGTAACTTATTTAGATAGTTTTTATGTTATTAATAATTTAGCAGGTATATTAAATGAACAAGAAATAACTACATATATACCTTATTGTTTATTATTAATAACTGTAGGATTTTTATTTAAAATATCAGCAGCACCATTTCATTTTTGATCACCTGAAGTATATGATGGTATACCTACAATAGTTACTACTTTTGTAGCTATTATAGCTAAAATTTCTATATTAACACTATTATTACAATTAGTTCATTATACAAATAGTATATATATTACTACAGAATATACTTGAACTACAAGTTTATTAATAAGTTCATTATTATCTTTAGTTATAGGTACTGTGTTAGGTTTAACACAATTTAGAATTAAAAGATTATTTGCTTATAGTACAATATCTCATTTAGGTTTTATGTTATTAGCATTAACTATTAATAGTGTTGAATCTATACAATCTTTTATTTTCTATTTAATTCAATATAGTTTATCTAATTTAAATGCCTTTATTTTATTAATAGCTATAGGTTATAGTTTATATGCTTATAACGATAAAAATATTAATCATTATAATTTAATAGATAAAAATAACTCACCTATACAACTTATAAGTCAACTTAAAGGATATTTCCATATTAATAGTTTCTTAGCTTTAAGTTTAACTATAACTTTATTCTCATTTGCTGGTATTCCACCTTTAATGGGATTCTTTGCTAAACAGATGGTATTTTCAGCTGCTTTACAAGAAGGTTTTATATTCTTAACTCTTATTGGTGTTTTAACTAGTGTTATAAGTGCTGTATATTATTTATTTATAGTAAAAACTATGTTCTTTGATGGACATTCATATTCTTATTTTAATAGTTTAAAAGATATAAGAATACCTGCTCTTATTTTACAAAAAAATAAAGTAGTTAATAAAATATATTTTAATTCTAAATTTGCTTTATCTAGTTCTTTATCTATAACTATTTCTATATTAACTTTAATTATACTTTTATTTATGTTTATGCCTAATGAATTATTACATATGTCTAATATATTAGCTATTATATTATTTGTACCAGCTGGTATATAATAATTAAATAAAATTTAATTATTTTATAACTTATAAACATTATATTAATAAAGATACACATTATGTATCTATTTAACATATATATATATATATATATTCTTATATTTACTTTTAATTATGATTATTATTATCTCTTTAGATATAAATAAACATAAAACGTAAATATATAAAACAAACAAACAAAAAATAAAAAAAAAATGAGAATAATTAAAAGTCACCCTTTATTAAGATTGGTTAATGCATATTTAATAGATGCACCAACACCAGCTAATATTAGTTATCTATGAAATTTTGGATCATTATTAGCTATATGTTTAATAATACAAATTGTAACAGGAGTTACATTAGCTATGCATTATACACCTAGTGTATTAGAAGCATTTAATTCTGTAGAACACATTATGAGAGATGTAAATAATGGATGATTAATACGTTATTTACACGCTAACACAGCTTCAGCATTCTTCTTTTTAGTTTACTTACACATAGGTAGAGGTTTATATTACGGATCATATAAATCACCTAGAACTTTAACATGAGTTATAGGTACAGTAATACTTATAGTAATGATGGCTACAGCTTTCTTAGGTTATGTTTTACCATATGGTCAAATGAGTTTATGAGGAGCTACAGTTATTACTAATTTAATGAGTGCTATACCTTGAATAGGTCAAGATATAGTTGAATTTATATGAGGAGGTTTTTCTGTTAATAATGCTACTTTAAATAGATTCTTTGCATTACATTTCTTATTACCTTTCGTATTAGCTGCATTAGTATTAATGCATTTAATAGCTTACCACGATGTAGTAGGATCAGGAAATCCTTTAGGTATCTCAGCAAATTATGATAGATTACCTTTTGCTCCATACTTCTTATTTAAAGATTTAATAACTATATTCTTATTCTTTATAGTATTATCTATATTTGTTTTCTTTATGCCTAATGCTTTAGGAGATAGTGAAAATTATGTTATGGCTAACCCTATGCAAACTCCACCTGCTATTGTCCCAGAATGATACTTATTACCTTTCTATGCTATATTAAGATCTATACCTAATAAATTATTAGGTGTTATAGCTATGTTTGCTGCTATTTTAGCTTTAATAGCAATGCCATTTACAGATTTATCTAAATTAAGAGGAGTACAATTTAGACCTTTAAGTAAAATTGCATTCTTTATATTTGTAGCTAATTTCTTAGTATTAATGCAAATAGGTTCAAAACACGTTGAAACACCATTTATTGAATTTGGACAAATATCTACTGTGTTATACTTTGCTCACTTCTTTGTTATAGTACCTGCAGTAAGTATTATAGAAAATAGTTTAGTAGAATTAGCAACTAAAAAATAATAATAATTTAATTTTATCATTATATTAATTATATATATATGTTAGGAGTTTGAGCAGAGGGTTCTGCGTTTCGATTGCAAATCGAAATAAAGGGATTCGAGTTCCCCGAACTCTTTAAATATTATTATTTTAATTTAATATAATAGTATTTTTATATTAAACATAAAAAGTTTCAATATATATTATTGAGTATATTTATTAAATATTTATATATATATATATAGAATAAAAACTGCAAGTTGTTAATTACAATAATAAAAATATAAATATTCTATACACATATATTATTATAATAAATAATAAAAAAATAAATGATAAGTATAATATCAGTAATTGAAGGATTATTGTTAATAGTACCTGCTTTACTTTCAGTTGCATTTGTAACTATAGCAGAACGTAAAACTATGGCTTCAATGCAAAGAAGATTAGGTCCTAACGCAGTAGGTTATTATGGTTTATTACAAGCATTTGCTGATGCTTTAAAATTATTATTAAAAGAATATGTAGCTCCAACACAAGCAAATATATTATTATTTTTCATAGGTCCTATGATAACATTAATATTTGCTTTATTAGGTTATTTAGTTGTACCATTTGATAGTGGAATATTTGTATCAGATTATAGTTTAGGTATGTTATATATGTTAGCAGTTTCTTCTGTAGGAACATATGGTATATTATTAGCTGGTTGATCTGCTAATTCTAAATATGCTTTTTTAGGTTCATTAAGAAGTACAGCTCAATTAATTAGTTATGAGTTAATATTAAGTTCTGTAATTTTATTAGTTATCTTATTAACAGGTAATTTAAATATGATTACTATTGTAGAATCACAAAGAATAGTTGATTTTTTATTACCGTTATTTCCTTTATTTATTATATTCTTTATAGGTTCTATAGCAGAAACTAATAGAGCTCCTTTTGATTTAGCTGAAGCTGAATCAGAATTAGTTAGTGGTTTTATGACAGAACATTCTGCTAGTGTGTTTGTATTCTTTTTTTTAGCTGAATATGCTAGTATTATATTAATTTGTGTTTTAAATAGTATTTTATTTTTAGGTGGTTATTTATGTATTATACCTGTTGATTTTTTAATAGATATATTATCTTTATTTGGTATAAATAATTCTATACTTGAAGTAATATTTGTTAATATTTCTTCATCTCCTTTAAATTTAGCATTTAAAACTGCTTTCTTAATATTTGTATTTATTTGAGTTAGAGCATCTTTCCCTAGAATTCGTTTTGATCAATTAATGTCTGTTTGTTGAACTGTATTATTACCTTTAATTATAGCATATGTTGTTTTATTACCTTGTGTTGTATACGGTTTAGATGCTTTACCTACAAATTTAGTACTTTAATTATTAATATTTTTATTTAATTATTATATTGTTATATAATTGTTATATTATATAATATATTTTATATTATACTGCAATATAGTATATATGTATATGTATATTATGTATAAAGATAATATAAACTAATATATACTTAAGCTTTATAACATATATAAGGTGTAATAAAATTAAGCAGAAAATAAATATAATAAAAATTTTATATGTCGTTATTATTATTATTAATTCCATTAATTGGAATAAGTCTTGTAACAATAGAGGCAAATTATGGTTTATATTTAGTAAATAATATAAAACTAAAATCTATAGCCTTAACTACATCAATAATAAATTTAATTGTTTCATTAATAATGTTTATATTATTTGATTTTAGTAGTAAACAATTTCAATTTATTGAAGAACATTACCAAGTAAGTTATTTTGATATATATTTAGGTGTTGATGGTTTATCAATATATTTTATATTATTAACTACTATAATAATGCCTATAGCTATATTATCTAATTGAAATTCAATACAATCTCAAAATGTATTATCATTTGTAGTAATAATGTTATTATTAGAAACATTATTATTAGCAGTATTCTTAGTTTTAGATGTTTTATTATTCTATATTTTTTTTGAAAGTATATTACCTCCTTTATTTTTATTAATAGGATTATTTGGTTCAAGTAATAAAGTAAGAGCTAGTTTTTATTTATTTTTATATACTTTATTAGGATCATTATTTATGTTATTATCTATAATAGTAATGTCTTCTATTATGGGTACAACAGATTTTGATGCATTATCTAAAGCAAACTTTAGTTATGTTACACAATTATTTTTATTTTATGGTATATTTATAGCTTTTGCTGTAAAAACACCAGTTATCTTTTTAAATACTTGATTATTAAAAGCTCACGTTGAATCACCTTTATCTGGTAGTATTATATTAGCAGGTATAGTTTTAAAATTAAGTTTATATGGTATATTTAGATTAATGTTACCTTTATTACCTAAAGCTTCTTTAAACTTTACATATATTATTTATGTAATAGGTGTAATAACTATAATATATGCAAGTTTTAGTACATTAAGAACAATAGATATTAAAGAATTAATTGCTTACTCTTCTGTATCTCACGCAGCTGTATATTTAATAGGTGCATTTAGTAATACAATACAAGGTATAGAAGGTGCAATAGTTTTAGGTTTAGCTCACGGTTTTGTTTCACCTGGATTATTTATTTGTGCTGGAGGTATTTTATATGATAGATCTTCTACTAGATTAATTACATATTATAGAGGTATGGCTCAAATTATGCCTATATTCTCTATATTATTCTTTATATTATCTTTAGGTAATAGTGGTACACCTTTAACATTAAATTTCTTAGGTGAATTTATGTCATTATATGGTGCATTTGAAAGAATGCCTATTTTAGGTATATTAGCTAGTACTTCTATTGTATTATCTGCAGCTTATACTATATTTATGTATAATAGAATAGCTTTTGGTGGTTCTTATTCTGTATATTTTGTAGAAAACATAGGTGATGTTACTAGAAGAGAGTTTATTTTATTATTAGTATTTGTAATATTTACAGTATTATTTGGTATATATCCTGCTCCTATATTAGATGGTTTACATTACTCAGTTTCTTCTTTAATATATAATATTAATTAAATTAAATTAATTTACTTAATTTATAATTAATAACATTTATAATATAAATGTTTTATATAAAATTTTTAATTATAATGAAATATTTTATAATATATCTTCTTACTAGCTCAATGGCAGAGCAGAATACTTCTAATATTTTGATCCAAGTTCGACCCTTGGGTAAGAATTATAATAATATATAGTATATTACTATTATTATTTGTAGCCTTTATAGCTCAATGGTAGAGCGGAATACTGTTAATATTTTGATAGATGTTCGATTCATCTTAAGGGCTTTAATAAAAATTATATTAATAACTTTACCATATAATCTTTTATAGTGAGGATAAAAATTAAGAAAAAATATCTAAATAATAAAAAAAAAATATATAATATGCCACAATTAGTTCCATTCTTTTTTGTAAATCAAGTAGTATTTACTTTTGTTATATTAACAGTATTAATATATACATTTACTAAATTCATATTACCAAGATTTGTACGTACTTTTATTTCACGTATTTACATAAATAAATTATAATTAAATAAATTAGTAGTTATATATAACTAAAATATAATAATTTTTAATTATTAATATCTCAGTAGAGTTTCAATATGAAAATAATAAGTTAATATTTATGTATATCTTATAAATAAACAATAATATGCGTCATTTAGATTTTGTATTAAGTCCATTAGACCAATTTGAAGTAAGAGATTTATTTTCTTTTAACGCTAACTTATTAGGTAATTTACACTTATCATTAACAAATATAGGTTTATACTTATCTATAAGTATCTTTTTAATTTTAACATATAGCTTATTAGCTACAAATAACAATAAAATAATACCAAATAACTGATCAATAAGTCAAGAAAGTATATATGCTACAGTACATGGTATAGTAATAAATCAAATTAATCCAAACAAAGGACAAATGTTCTTTCCATTAATGTATGTATTATTCATATTTATTTTAGTTAATAATTTAATAGGTTTAGTACCATATAGTTTTGCATCAACATCACATTTTATATTAACATTCTCTATTAGTTTTACTGTTGTATTAGGTGCAACTATATTAGGTTTCCAAAGACATGGGTTAAAATTCTTCTCATTATTTGTACCTTCAGGTTGTCCTTTAGCTTTATTACCTTTATTAGTTTTAATTGAATTCATTTCATACTTATCTAGAAATGTTTCATTAGGATTAAGATTAGCAGCTAATATATTAAGTGGTCACATGCTTTTAAGTATTTTAAGTGGATTCACATATAATATAATGACTAGTGGTGTATTATTCTTCTTCTTAGGTTTAATACCTTTAGCATTTATTATTGCATTCTCTGGTTTAGAATTAGCTATAGCATTTATTCAAGCTCAAGTTTTTGTAGTTTTAGCTTGTTCATATATTAAAGATGGTTTAGACTTACATTAATATTATAAAGTAGTAAACCAAAAAAAATAACTATAAATTTCAATATTTAACAAAATAATACCCATTATCTAAATCATTCATATAAGTACTAGTATACTTAATGTTTGTATATAAGGGTTTATAATTATTATATATATATTTATTAATATATAAAACATATAAAAATTATTACATAATAATATTTAAAAGATATAAAAATTTTATGAAAATAGGAAAGTCCAATACTTATTAGGCATATACACTTGAATATATAAATTCAATAATTATAGAAATATAAGGATTTTAACAGAAACTAAAATTATACTAAAATACTAATAAGTAATAATAAAATAATAGCGAACAATAATCCTATGTTTAGTTTTCATTTAGAATTATTAAAATTAAAACAGAAACTGGCTTAATTATATCTTAAAAAAATAACCTATAAATTAATAGTTAAATAACTATTATAAAGCAATATAGGTGATATGTATCATATAAAACCAAAAAAAATAACTATAAATTTCAACATAAAAATGAAAATAAATAGCAATATAGGTGATATGAATTATATAAAACCACAAATTAAATGGTAAATATTATCCATAATAAATAAAAATAGAGAGTTTGATGATGGCTCTAACTGAACACTGTCCAAGTACTTGACACATGCTAATCGAACGACTAATTAGTTTAAGTATTCTTGTTATTCTTATAACTCACTTATAGTGAGTGGTAAGAAAAATACTTAAAATAAGTAGTAGTGGTGTACAGGTGAGTAAAAGATAAATTGACTACCTTAAAGTAAGGGGAAAAATCCCTTATAAACAAAAGGTTAAAATCCGCTTTAAGATGAAAATTTTTATCTCGGTGAGTAGTAGGAAAGGTAATGACTTTTCTAGCAATAAACCGTAGTCGTAACTGGAAAGTTGATCGACCACATTGGGTCTGAAAAAAACCCAATGCTTTTATGTACAGCAGTGAGGAATATTGGTCAATGGCCGAAAGGCTGAACCAGTAACTTGGAAGAATGTAAGTGTATTTGTATAAATACAATAGCGATTATGTCGCATAAAATTCTAAATAGATTGTATATAATGACATAATCTATTTATAAGTCTTGACCAAACTACGTGCCAGCAGTCGCGGTAATACGTAGGAGGCTAGTGTTAGTTATCTTTATTGGGTTTAAAGGGTAAGTAGACGGTAAATTAAACTCTAAATGAGTACTTTTTTACTAGAGTTATATGAGAGAAGGAAGAATTTCTGGAGTAGAGATAAAATTCGATGATACCAGGAGGACTGTCAACGGCGAAGGCGTCCTTCTATGTAATAACTGACGTTGAGAGACGAAGGCTTGGGTAGCAAACAGGATTAGATACCCTAGTAGTCCAAGCAGACAATGATGAATGTCATACATTAGATAAAAAAATTTAATGTATAAACGAAAGTGTAAGCATTCCACCTCAAGAGTACTATGGCAACATATAAACTGAAATCATTAGACCGTTTCTAAAACCAGTAGTGAAGTATGTTATTTAATTCGATGATCCGCGAAAAACCTTACCACAGCTTGTATAGCAGATTATAAAAAATTGTTACAAGCGCTGCATGGCTGTCTTTAGTTAATGTCGTGAGATTTGGTTAATTCCTTTAATTAACGAAAACCCTCACTTTATTTATTTATATAAAGTGGTTCGCTATTACATTGGACTAGATAATAGGGATTAAGACAAGTCATTATGGCCTAAATGCTGTGGGCTATAGACGTGCCACATACGCCTTTACAACGGGATGCTATATTGTGAAATGGAGCTAATCCCCAAAAAAGGAAATAATATGGATTGTAGTCTGTAACTCGACTACATGAAAAAGGAATTACTAGTAATCGTGAATCACCAACGTCACGGTGAATTTTATCTTAGTTAGGTACTAACCACTCGTCAGGCGCTGAAAAAAGAAGATGCAGTAAGTTTGATATATTCTGTGTAAAGTTATATATATTAATGTTATATAAATATGCAGAATAGTTTTCGTGTGCAAAACTTTGATTGGTGTTAAGTCGAAATAAGGTTCGTGTAATGGAAATTGCACGGGGAGTATAAACTTTAAAAAAAATATTAATATATATATATTATATAATCTTACATGGGTATGCTAATACTGGTTCAAATCCAGTTATAGATTAAATATATGTCTATATAAGAGGGGTCCCACTCGTTGGTTTGTGGGTTGAGCTGTAAACTCAAAAGCTATAGGCTATCGAAGGTTCGATTCCTTTCCACTCTAGTTAGATAAAAATCTAATACTATCCTGACATTTATTATATGTTTGTATAAATTGCTAATGGATTTTATTATTTTATTATGAATAGTATATTTTTATTAAATGATTCTATAACTAATGGATTTAGAATAGAATGTGTAGATATTATTTATTTAGTATCTATTTGTTTAGGTATTACTACTATAGTATGTAGAAATCCTGTAGTATCTGTTTTATTTTTAATAGCTTTATTTATTAATGTTGCAGGTTTATTAATATTAGTTGGATATAATTTTTTAGGTTTAGCTTATATATTAGTTTATGTAGGTGCTGTTTCTATTTTATTTTTATTCATTTTAATGTTAATTAATATTAGAATTTCTGAATTATTAACTGAAACTAATAATGATATACCTTTAGCTGTTTTAACTGTTTTATTATTCTATTATATTGTAGGACAAACATTACCTTCAAATTTAACAGATAATACTATTGTTTCTTATTTATCTAATTCATTTTCTAATATATATAGTGTACAATTAAATAATGATTTAAACCAACAAATTGGTTATGCAAGTAGTAAAGGTTGAGATAGTTCATTAATAGAACCTACACATATAGCTAGTATAGGTAATATTATGTATACTAGTTATTCTATGTGATTAATAATTACTTCTATTATATTATTATTAGGTATGGTAGGTGCTATTGTTATAACTATTAAACAAAAATAGTAATATAAAGCTTAAACAATTAAATATTAAATTAAAATATGATATATAAATCAAAAAGTAATTTTCAAAATCATCCGTTTCATTTAGTATCTCCATCTCCATGACCATTATTTACTAGTTTGTCATTATTTATATTAACAACATCTACAGTTTTATTTATGCATGGATTTCAAGGATTTCAATACTTAGTTCCTTTAGCTATATTTAACGTTATGTACGTTATGGGTTTATGATTTAGAGATGTTATTTCAGAAGGTACTTATTTAGGTAATCATACTAATGCTGTACAAAAAGGATTAAACTTAGGTGTAGGTTTATTTATTATTTCTGAAGTTTTCTTTTTTTTAGCTATATTCTGAGCATTTTTCCACAGTGCTGTATCTCCTAGTGTTGAATTAGGTGCACAATGACCACCTTTAGGTATACAAGCTGTAAATCCATTTGAATTACCTTTATTAAATACTATATTATTATTATCTTCAGGTGTTACTATTACATACGCTCACCATTCTTTAATACAAGGTAATAGAAAAGGAGCTTTATATGGAACAGCTGTAACTATAGTATTAGCTTTAGTATTTACTTTCTTCCAAGGTGTTGAATATTCAGTATCTTCTTTCACTATCTCTGATAGTGTTTATGGATCATGTTTCTATTTTGGTACTGGTTTCCACGGTATACACGTTATGGTAGGTACAGCTTTCTTAGCTGTAGGATTATGACGTTTAGCTGCATACCATTTAACAGATCACCATCATCTTGGTTATGAGTCAGGTATATTATATTGACATTTTGTTGATGTTGTATGATTATTCTTATATATTTCTGTATACTATTGAGGTTATTAGATATATATAATTAAAATTTATATATATATATATATAAACATAAATATGAAATTTATTTAAATATATAACTTTTTAAAAAGTTATTTAGAGACTTTAGTTTAATGGTAAAACATGTGACTTTTAATCATTGTAATATGGGTTCAAATCCCATAGGTCTTAAAAATTTACTAATAATGACTATAAGTTAATGGTAGACTGCTTATTTACCATATAAGATGTGCTGATTCGAATTCGGCTAGTCATATATAGTAAATTATTTAAATATGAAAATTGTTATAATGGCTATAAGTTAATGGTAGACTGTTTACCTTCCAAGTAAAGTGTGTTGATTCGAATTCAACTAGCCATATATATATATATAAGTTGGGTTAGTAACTTAATTGGTAAAGGGTTTTCTTGTCGAGAAAATAGATGCCGGATCGAAACCGGTCTGACTCGTATGTATATATATAAATTAAAGGAAAAGTTGCTATTGGTAGGGTAAGATATTTGCTAAATATTGTGTTTTGACACTTAGATGTTCGATTCATCTCTTTTCCGAAGAGCATAGTTTAATAGGCAAAACTGTAAGCTTCAACCTTATATTTCTTAGTTCAAGTCTAAGTGCTCTTGAATATAAATAATATAGTATAGGTTCTTTAACTTAACTGGTAAAGTGTATTCTTGATAAGGATATGTTCAGTGTTCGAGTCGCTGAAGAATCAAAAAAAAAAAGAGAGTTGGCTGAGTGGTTTAAGGCGGCTAGCTTGAGTCTAGCTAAAGGTATAAACTTTCATATGTTCGAATCATATACTCTCTGATACTTATAATGTATATACATTATTTAATAATAATATATAATTATTGAGTATTTATGATATATATATTATATTATTGTAAATAAAAATAATAACTAGTTAATAAGTTATAAAACAGGTTAGTGTCCGGTGGTTGGTCGCTTCATTTGGGTTGGAGATTGTTTATGTTCGAATCATAATAACCTGATTAATACTATATTATAAGCAAATATAGGTGATATGTATCATATACATCTTGAGAAATCAAGACAAGTATATAAAGAAACTATTATGGATGGTTAGCTATATATTTCAAGATATTAATATCTAGACGATGGAATAACTAGAAATCATAGAGAAATCTAATAATAAGACAAAGTGAATTGAAATATCTTAGTAACTTTAGGAAAAGAAATCAAACGAGATTGTTATTTGGTGTCTTCTAAATAGCAAAAGCCTTTTAAATATATATATATAATGGTAATACATTTTATATATATATTTTAAATAATATAACGGAAAAAAATCTGTTAAAACATAGGGGACCCTTCCTCTAAGGCTAAAAAAAATATATAAGCGATAGAGTATCAGTACCGTGAGGGAAATACACTGAAATAGTAGGTTTAAAAGCAGCTCAAGTGAAAATTTAAATAAATAATAAGAGTGTACCTTTTGCATAATGGGTCAGCAAGTTAATTTTAGATGCAAGTATTATACTTAACTACACATATTGGGACATCGAATTAAACCAAATAACATCATAGATGTGTGCCAATGTGTGTTAATGATAAACAATAATACGTAGATAAACCAATTATGAAAAAATGAATAAGTATCTAGAATTAGACCCGAAGGCTAGTGATCTTACCATGGTCAGGGTTATAAAAGCCCGAACGGGTTATCGTTGTAAAGATATCCGATGAACTGTGGTAAGTTAGTGAAAGACAAAACTGACTAGTATAGCTGGTTTTCCGCGAAACCTATGTAAGTAGGTAATTTAATTAACATCTTAGCAGGTACAGAACTGTGATCTCGGACAATATCATAGATATTTGTCAACATCGGGGGGTTGTAGTGACTTTACCGGAGAGTATTTGCACTCGGAAGGGCAAAGATGAATGTTAAATAATCGGACATAGTGCGATAAGGTTGTATGTCTAAAGGGAAACAGCCCAGAACAAGAGTTAAGGTTCCAAAATTATTGTTAAGTGAAATTAAGGATGTTTTTTTTTAAAACAATCAGGAAATAGGCTTAGAAGCGGCCATTTTTTGAAGACCTCGTAACAGAGCACTGATTAATAATTTAGGAAAAAACGCCGAAAATTTAACGGATCTAAATAATATACCGAAACCTTGTACACAAAAAAACAATAAATATATAGTTTTATTTTGTGGGGTAGCGGAACATTGGATTAAACTGTATATTAATATTTTTCTTAAAATATTAAAAAAGTATAATTAATAGTTTTAATTGTATTTTAATTAATAAAAATAAAAAATAAAAAAAAGTAAAATTAATAGTTTTAAATGTAACTAATTAATTAAAATACAATTAATATAATATAGTATTATATTTAGTATTATTAGATATTAAGTATAATACTTTTTATAATTTATTTACTATATAATAAGTTATATATTCTTAAATATTATCTGTTAAATCCAAGAGAGAATGCTGACATGAGTAACGAAAAAGGCTGTTTAGCCTCGCCTGAAGCTTATGGTTTTTAAAAAAATCGGTGTCTAAAAAGATTAATCAAAAGATAATTTTGATGACGTAGGATTTTATTTAAGTAATAATAACCAAAACCTTTAACAAGTAATAAAGGTTCTGGAAAAGTTTATTATTTTATTAGATAAATTATTATATTTACTTAAATTTATTAGTATTAACTAATAATTAAGGGTACTAAATATAATATCTAACCGTACCTAGAAACTAACTCAAGTAAGCAAGTAGAGAATACAAAGGCGTTTGAGAGAACAATCATTAAGGAACTCGGCAAATTGACTCTGTACCTTCGGAATAAGGAGGGCCATTATCATTAATTATAATATTATGTAATAAATTACATAATATGTAATATAATGATAAGAGGAATCATGAAATAATGTTGTACGACTGTTTAATAAAAACACAGCACTCTGCAAAGATAAAAAATCAAAGTATTGAGTGTGATGTCTGCCCAATGTCGGCTGGGTAACGGATTTACCTTGATTATTAACTGAGGTTTTGAAGGACACCCCGATTAATGGCGGCCTTACCTATGAGGGTCCTAAGGTAGCGAAATACCTTGGCCGTTAAATGCGGTCCTGCATGAATGACTTAACGATGCAACAGCTGTCTCGATGATTGTCTCAGTGAAATTGGAATAGCAGTGCAGATACTGTTTACCTCTAGATAGACGAGAAGACCCTATGCAGCTTTACTGTTACTAATTACAAGAGTGAAAATTTAGGATGATTTATAGTGTATAAGGTAGTTGATGAGATAACAATGAAACACCTTTATTCGAATCCTTATATATACTCTTGATGATTGGGAGGCAGTTTATGCGGGGCACAGATCCCACAAAAAGTACCTGGGTATATCCAAAGTTCATATTGTAAACTTGTATATTTATATACAAATATTTTAATTTGTTCTAATTATTATTATAATTATACAGTTATTATTCGATTAAATTCCACAATAATTTTTTATTTTAAGTAAGATTTTAACTATGCGGTGAATAGATGTATTTTAAACTTTACCCTTGGCGCAAGCCAAGGGCTATATTAAAAGTTTATTTGTTATATTAATAAAGTATTTATCTTTATTAATATAATGTTTATAAATACTTTAAAAGTTTAATGGCTAAATCTTGCTTTACTGTTTGACCTACAAGTCTATCAGTCGCGTAAGCGGGGCATATGATCACAAGATGCATTAAGGAAAGGTCTTGGATTATAGAAAAAGTTACGCTAGGGATTTATAACTGTGAGTCCTCCAATATTATAAAATATTGGTAATATATTGGGTAAATTTCAAAGATAACTTATATTAATTAAGTGTATTTGAAGCGAAACTTATTTTAGCATGTATTTATCTTTAGATAAATTAAAATAAGGACGTTCAACGACTAAAAGGTGAGTATAGCTAACAATAATCCTTTTTTAACGCCCAACATCTTTATTAATTATTATCATTGTTTGTATAATTATTATTATTTATAATAATGTATTAGACTTGGTTTTTCAAGCTTTAATATTATATAATTAATTATATTAATTATATTAATATATATAAATATATAAAAATATGTTAAATATTATAAAATCAAAATTAAATAATACATATAAAAAAAAAGCATCTAATAATTCTACTGTAGTTGTTTATAATAAAGATATAGTTCCTGCAGTAAGAAATTGAAAAAGTAGTATTTATGCTTATAACAAAAATGCTATAAATTTAATTCCTATTAAAAGCAGATATGTAATGAAATTAATTAAAGCATATTTTAATTTATATCATTTAGAACTAGAATCTTTATTAAGAAAAAATAGATTACGTCGTAGATTTAGAAAAATATCAACTAATAGAATATTTATTAGTGATGGTGAATTTAAACATACTAATGATAAAGTAAATATAACATTATATGTTTATAATAAACAAAAACTTAATTATTTATTAAAACTTAAAAAAAGATATATAAGATTATTTAAAAACCCTAAATTTGCTAATAAATTAAAAAAATTAAGAAAACTAGGATTAAATATTTTATTTAAACAAAATCAAAAAAGTATATTATTAATGAATCTTTTACCTAAGTATAATACAAAAGTAAAAACAGCACAAAATATTTATTATACAAGATTTATTAAAAAAAGTTTTAAAAGATTAAAATTTTTTATTTATTATAAACAAATGCTTTATATAAATAAAGCTAAATTTGAATATTCATATTTACAAGGTTTAATTAGTTTGGTAAGAAATATTTTTAATAAAAATGTTGAATTTAATATAATTAATTTAAAATATTTTTATTTTAATAGTAAAATATTTTCTCAACCTTTAGAATTAAAATTAAAAAAAAAAAGAAATGTATTAAGATATCTTAAAGTTTTAATAAGAAAATCAAAAATTAAAAATGTTAAATTAGCAGAAATATCAAAAAAATTATTTAATTTTAATAATATGAATTCTAATAATTTTTTACAACAAGATAATACAGATTCTAAATACCTAAAAAAAATTATTTTAAGTAATTTAAAATATAAAAGAGTATCTGGTGTTAGATTAGAAGCTGCTGGTAGATTAACTAGACGTTTTTCAGCTTCTAGATCTCAACGTAGAACTAAATATAAAGGAAATTTAGAAAATGTTTATTCTTCTATTAAAGGTTATCCAACACCTATGTTAAGAGGAAATGATAAAGCTAATTTACAATATACTGTAATTAACTCTACTTCACGTGTTGGAGCTTTTGGAGTTAAAGGTTGAGTAAGTGGTACTTAATTAATTTTAATTTTTTTTTTCAATTATCCCTCCCTTAAATTAATTAATAAAGATGATGAAATAGTCTGAACCGTTTTGAGAAAAATGGAAATAAAAGTAAAATTGACGCGCAATGCGCGTTTATTCAGCATCAAACTGAATCTTTTATGATAACATAAATTGAACAGGCTAATTTGCGCAAGAGAGTACAAATTGAGTGCGCGGTTTGGCACCTCGATGTCGGCTTAGCTCATCCTCATGCATGCAGAAATCATGAAGGGTTCGACTGTTCGTCGATTAAAGAGCTACATGAGCTGGGTTTAATACGTCGTGAGACAGTATGGTTTCTATCTTCTAGAGGAACATAAAGTAAATTAAAGATAGCCCCTTCGTACGAAAGGAGTTGGGTATATTGATCTCTGGTTTACCTGTTGTTTATGTTTTATATTATAATTTTATTATAATAATAACTAATACTTATACTAAGGTATTGTTACACTACATGGTGTGGGTGTAACTAGACCACATAGGCATGGCAGGAAAGCTACATCAGTTTAAGATAAGTGTTGAAAGCATCTAAACGCGAAGCAAACTTTATGATACTTATAAACGTAGTAGAACACTACGAGTACAATTGTTATAATTATAACAATTAATAGGCTTTGGTTGTAAGAATGAAAACATTTTTAGATATAAAGTACTAATTTTTAATATTATTTAATATTATACTAAATATTTTCTAATATCATTTATTTTATTTTCGGATAAAGCCTTTTTAGCATAAAAGTAATGCAACCGTTTTGTAATCGGTAGAAGTGAGTTCGATACTCGCATAAGGCTATAAATATTATATATACATAATATTTAATAAAAAAAAGACCCAATGGTCAAGACTGGTTAAGACATAACATTTTCACTGTTAGTGCGGGAGTTCAAATCTCCCTTGGGTTAAAAGAGATTAGCTCAGTTGGTAGAGCTGTCGCTTTACACGCGAAAGGTCAGGTGTTCAAATCACCTATCTCTTAATGCGAATTAATGTAATAGTAACATATATGGCTCATGCCCATAAAATTTAGGTGCAACCCCTAAGTTCGCAACCAAAGACTATAGCTTAATTGGTTAAAGCGAACCACTCATGATGGTTTGAGTAAATGTTCAAGTCATTTTAGTCTTAGATAATCCGAGTGCTGGAATTGGTAGACAGTCTTAATTTAAGCTTAAGTGGCGTAAGCCGTAAACGTTCGAATCGTTTCTTGGATATATTAGGGGCTATAGTTTAACTGGTAAAACGACGATTTTGCATATCGTTATTTCAGGATCGAGTCCTGATAACTCCATAATCATTAATTTATAACGCTTGAGAAGCTCAATTGGTAGAGCGAATCATTGAAGCTGATTAGGTTGTAAGTTCAAATCTTATCTCGAGCAAATATGGGTATTAATAAACATGGATATGCTGAAATTGGAAAACAGGTTTCATTTAGGCTGGAATAGTGCTCAACTTTACAAGTTCAAGTCTTGTTATCCATATTTATATTTATGTTTATATAATTTATGTTGTCGACTAATCGGTAAGTCATAAATTTTTGGTATTTACTATTGGGTGTTCGAGTCGCCCCAACATAATATAAGATAATATTATATATTATTTATATATCATTTATGCCAGAATAGTTCAATCGGTAGAACAATAATTTCATGAATTAAGAATGAGAATTCGAATTTCTCTTCTGGCTAACACAAGTGCTTTTTTTAGGTATAGTTAGCCTTTTTATAACTTATTTAATAACTATATATTTATTTCATATATAGAATCTTTATATTATTTATATTTGTATTTTTAATGTAAATAATTATATTAGGTGGGTATAGTTCAATGGTAGAACGGCTGTATGTGGCACAGTATATCCTAGTTCAATTCTAGGTATCCTCCCTACGTTACAATATTGTAATTCAATGGTAGAACGGCTGTATGTGGCACAGTATATCCTAGTTTTATTCTAGGTATCCTATGTTACAATATTGTAATTCACATAATAATACATTTAACATTATATTCTTGTTCCTATTCTATATTAATGTATAATATATAATTAAAGATAAAGTACATTTATATTATATTATACCTATATAGATGTCTTCTAGATAGTTTATAGTCCTCTATCTAAACCAAAAGAATATACAGTCAAGATTAACAAATTAACTAATAATTTAGTTAATTTGTTATGATATAAACAAAACAAAACAAAGCAAAACTATACAGTCAATAATAACAACAAAAAACTAATAATGTAGTTAATTTGTTATGACTAATAAGCAAACAAAATATTAATAATTTAGTTAATATTTTGCCAATGAAGATGACTTTAAAAAAAAATTTTTTTTTTTAGTTATCTTGCCACTTTTTCAATAATGACTTAATTTTTTTTTTTTTAGCCATTTTTTATATAATGACTTGAAAATTTTTTTGTTTTTTTAAGTCATTTTTTGTAGTTGACTTCTTTTATATGTCTAAAAGAAGCTACACATGTATTAACTTTTATATTTTATTTAAAAGACGTTACTCATGTGTATACTTTTAAATTTTTTTTTTAAAAGACGCTACACTTGTATTGATTTTTAAATTTGAATCTTTATTATTCTATTAATTATACGTCTTTTTTTTAACCTTTTTAGTATGTATATATAACATAGAATTTTAATTTTTATTTATATTAGTAATATAGTATAAATTCTTGTTTATATTAGTAATATAATATAGATTATATTATTAATATAGATTAAGATATATATATA
>ERZ1673737.1095-NODE-1095-length-28649-cov-6.827481_pt1 | contig 28649 bp, 23 predicted proteins | sample MGYA00580211_ERZ1673737 | MGnify/ENA primary metagenome ERZ1673737 (study PRJEB41218, sample SAMN15661789) | gut metagenome | host: Homo sapiens | place: Canada: London | collected 2015-08-20/2019-03-30 | study: EMG produced TPA metagenomics assembly of... | reverse complement strand
TTCTTACGTTTTTTAATCTTCTTTTTGAACCTTTTTCTTTGTTTTTTAGTTTTTTTGTAATACTGCAAGCTACTTATATATCTCTGTAACAGATAGAGCCTTGATGGTATCTGTCAAGATACCGATTTATCCACCAAAAATTGCGATTTCTGCATTAGTCCATTTTTTAAAAGGCACTAAAATTTGCTAAATCTAAAAAAAATGGCGGTATCACCCGCCATTTTTTATATAAAACTAATAATTAAAAATTAGTTATTACCTACAGTGATTTCCTTCATATCAGACATGTAAGCACGAAGCTTGCGGCCTACAACCTCAATCGGATGATTACGGATGCAATCATTAACACGAATGAGTTCAACGTTATCAACGCAGTTATCACCATCTAAGCCATTACCAAAGACATCTAAAGAGGTCTTTGCCATAAAGTCCTTTAAGAGAGGAATTGCGGCATTAGCAAATAAGTAGTTACCATATTCAGCAGTATCAGAAATAACTACGTTCATCTCGTATAAACGACGACGAGCAATAGTATTGGCAATTAAAGGTAACTCATGTAAAGACTCATAGTAAGCAGACTCAGGATAAATACCAGATTTAGTCATGGTCTCAAAAGCTAACTCAATACCAGCCTTAGCAAAAGCAACCATTAAAATGCCCTTATCGAAGTACTCTTGCTCAGAGATCTTGCAGTCGCAAGTAGGAGCATTCTCAAAGGCACACTTAGCAAAGTTTTCACGCCAAGTGTGGAGGTTAACATCACCATTAGCCCAGTCTTCCATCATAACACGAGAGAATTCACCACTTTCGATGTCATCCATATGCTTTAAGTAAAGATCCTTCATTAAGGTCTTGAGCTCTTCTGCTAAATAGAAAGCCTTAACCTTAGCAGGATTAGATAAGCGATCCATCATATTGGTGATACCACCCTGCTTTAAAGCTTCACAAACAGTTTCCCAACCGTATTGTAAAAGTTTGCAAGCATAAGCCTTATCTAAACCTAAAGCTACAGCGTGGTCATAACATAATACAGTAGCGGCCTGTAAAACACCGCAAAGAATGGTCTGCTCGCCCATGAGGTCAGACTTAACTTCAGCTACGAAGGAAGAACGTAAGCAACCAGCACGATCACCACCTAAACCTGCAGCCCAAGCTTTTGCAAAAGCCCAGCCTTCGCCATTAGGATCGTTCTCAGGATGAACAGCTAATAAAGTCGGGGTACCAAAGCCACGACGATACTCCTCACGAACCTCAGTACCAGGAGCCTTAGGAGCAACCATAACAACGGTTAAGTCCTTACGGATCTGCATACCTAACTCAACAACATTGAAACCATGAGAATAACCAATGCAGGCACCAGCTTTCATTAAAGGCTGAATTGAATTGATTACGTTTTCGTGCTGCTTATCCGGAGTTAAATTGATAACTAAGTCAGCAGTAGGAATTAACTGCTCATAATTACCAACATTAAAGCCATTTTCCGTAGCACGTTTAAAGGAAGCACGCTTCTCAGCAATAGCGGCATCACGTAAAGCATAGCTAACATCTAAACCAGAATCACGTAAATTTAAACCCTGATTTAAGCCCTGAGCGCCACAGCCAACAATAACAACCTTCTTGCCCTTTAAGAAATTGCAACCATCAGCAAACTCACTACGAGCCATAAGCTCACAACAACCTAATTGAGCTAATTTTTGACGTAAATTTAAAGTATTAAAGTAATTGATGCCCATTTTGCATTTACCCTGAATTAACAAAAAAATTTATAACTGTTATGGAATGCTTTTAATAATAGCAGAAATTTTATAAAATGGCATATAATTTATTGTATATTGCAATTTTTGCAATAAATCACATTTTTTGGGACATTGCCGTGATCGATTTAAAGGACGCTGCCACCTTTCTTAGACTGTGCGAAACTGAAAACCTGACTCGAACTGCAACTTTATGTAATGTAAGTCCGTCAACTTTAAGTAGAACTTTAAATAAGCTTGAAAAAAAACTTCAAGCTAAATTATGTATACGTGATAAAAAAGGCATTTTTATTACTACTGCAGGCCGTAAATTTGAACATTTTGCACGTCAATCCTTAAATGAATATGCTACTTTAGAAAGAGAACTCCATCAAGGAGCAGCAACAATTTCAGGAAAACTAAAAATTTATTGCTCAGTAACTGCTAGCTATTTATTTATTCCAAGAATTTTAAATGAATTGCATCTATCTGTTCCTCACCTAGAGATAAAACTTGAAACAGGAGATCCTGCAGATGCTTTAGATAAACTAGAAGATCCACAAATTGATCTAGTTATAAGTGCGCTTCCACCAGAAATTCCTAATAATATCCATTTTATAGATTTAGTTAATCTTCCTTTAGTTTTACTAGCTCCACGAAAACCTCGCTTTGAATGTAACTTAAATACCGACCTAACTACTTATGATTTAAATCATTTGCCCTTTATCATCCCTGAAAAGGGTCAACTACGCTATGAGGTAGAAAAATGGTTTGCGGCTATGGATATTGAACCTGAAATTTATGCCGAAATTTCTGGACATGAGGCAATTGTCAGTTTAGTTGCTTTAGGATTTGGTTTTGCTATTGTACCTCGCTTAGTTTATGAAATTTCTCCTTTTAAAAATGATGTCAATGTCTTGCGTGAACTGCAATGGTCAAATTTCCGAGTAGCTTTGTGCTGTCAAAAAGAACAAGCCGATGATCGTAAAATTCAAATAGTTTTTGATCTAATCTCTCGCTTAGCTCCAAGTTTTGCTCCTGATTTAAATCGTCGTCGCAACGAAACTCTCGCCTAAAAAAATGCCAAAGTTCTAAAATTAGAACTTTGGTTGTCTACAAAATTCACACTTAAAAAAAATTGCTGTTTTAAGCTTATGTGTAAAAGGAGTATCATTAATATTATTAACAGCCATTTTTGCTGTTTATGAACTTATCTTTGAGGAGAGTTATACATGTTTAACAACATCAATCCCACAACTACCAAAGCCTGGCAAAAACTCAACAACCACTTTAAAGAGACATCTGGTCGCTCCTTAAAAGAGTTATTTGATGCAGATCCTTCACGCTTTGACAAATACTCTATGAGCATAGCCAATGGGGATATTGTTGCCGATTATTCCAAAAACCTCATTGATGAAACTACTTTAGAATTATTATTAGAATTAGCAAAAGAAACTAAGCTCAATGAAAACATTGAAGCTATGTTTAATGCAGAAAAAATCAATCGTACTGAAGATCGCGCTGTTTTACATACTGCTTTACGAGATTTCTCTGGAAAGAGCATCATGCTTGACGGTGTTGACATCATGCAGGATGTACATGCTGTCCAAGAGAAAATGAGAAATTTCTGTGACCGTGTCATCTCTGGTGAATGGAAAGGTTTTACTGGCAAGACTATTACTGATGTAGTTAATATAGGTATTGGTGGTTCCGACTTAGGACCTTGCATGATCACTGCAGCCTTAACCCCTTACCACAATCATCTCCACACTCACTTCGTATCTAATATTGATGGTACCCAGATTTGTGAGATTTTAAAGAACCTCGACCCTGAAACCACCTTATTCTTAATTGCCTCTAAGACCTTTACTACCTTAGAGACTATGACCAATGCACACACTGCTCGCGATTGGTTCTTAAAGACCGCTAAAGATGTAAAACATGTAGCTAAGCATTTCGTTGCCTTATCTACTAATGCTGAAGGCGTTTCTGAATTCGGTATTGATACTAACAATATGTTTGAATTCTGGGATTGGGTTGGTGGCCGTTACTCTTCTTGGTCAGCAATTGGTCTCTCCATTGCTTTAGCCTGCGGTTACGATAACTTTGAGGCTTTCTTAAAGGGTGGTTATGAATACGACTGCTATTTCAGAGAAACTCCATTAGAAAAGAATCTTTCTGTTTTATTAGCTCTCATCGGTATTTGGTATAACAACTTCTACGGTTTTGAAACTGAAGCTATTCTTCCTTACGATCAATACATGTACCGCTTCCCAGCTTACTTCCAGCAGGGCAATATGGAATCTAACGGAAAATATGTAGATCGTAATGGTAATGCTGTTGACTATCAAACTGGCCCTATCATTTGGGGTGAGCCTGGTACTAATGGCCAACATGCCTTCTATCAGTTAATCCATCAAGGTACTAAGGTTATTCCTTGTGACTTTATTGCTCCGGCAAGAACTCACAACCCTGTAGGCGACCACCATGTAAAACTCTTATCTAATTTCTTCGCTCAGACTGAAGCTTTAGCTTTTGGTAAGAGCCGCGAACAGGTAATAGCTGAATTTGAAGCTAAGGGCAAGACTTTAGATGCTGTTAAAGATGTAGTTCCATTCAAGGTGTTTGAGGGCAATCGTCCTACTAACTCTTTCTTAGTTAAAGAAATTACTCCTAGAACCCTTGGTATGCTCGTTGCAATGTATGAGCATAAGATCTTCACTCAAGGCTCTATTCTCAACATCTATACCTTCGATCAATGGGGTGTTGAATTAGGTAAACAATTAGCCTTAAAGATTATTCCTGAACTTGAAAATCAGGAAGAAATCCAGAGCCACGATAGCTCCACTAATGGTCTTATCAATGCTTACAAAAAACTTAAGTAAAAGTTTTTAGCTAAAAAATCCCTCAACTTACTGAGTTCACCTCTCAGCGTTGAGGGATTTTTTTACTTAAGTTTTCTCTACAAATTTTTATTCTCAACAGATCTCTTTGCTAATAGTATAATTTAACTAAAAATTCCTTTGCGCTGAGATTTGCCATGACTGATAAGAACCTTTCTTATATTCCATTACATGTACGCTCTTGTTATTCCATCAATGATGGTCTACAAAATGTAGGTCCTATAGTTAAGCGAGCCCAACAGCTTGGAATTGCAGCTCTTGCAGTTACAGATTTTAACAATGTTGCAGGCTTTATCCGCTTTTATTCAGCCTGTAAAGCTGCAGGTATCAAACCTATATTAGGAGCAGATCTCCAAATAAAAGAAAAAACCAAACCAGGCGAAAAAGAAAGGTTTTTCACTGTTACCATCTTAGCAATGGATCGTATAGGCAAACAAAACTTATACGATATTCTCTCCGAAGCCTGGCTTCACTCAGGTAGCCCCGATATTGATGGAGTCGCTGCAACTTTAGAAGATCTTGCTAAATATTCAGAAAATTTGATTCTTCTTAATGGATTTCGCGGTGATATTGCGTATTTTTTAAATACTTCTGATGATAAGAATTTAAAAGAACGTTTAGATTTTTATAAAAAGTATTTTAAAGATAGATTCTGTTTCGAAATTACAAGAACACATCGTCAAGGTGAAAGCGAATTTGAACAAAAAGCTTTAGATCTCTGTGTGCAATATGGGTTTTATCCTGTAGCCTCTAATGACACAAGATTTTTATCAGGTCCAGATGATCTGCCCGCTGATGGACTTAGCGATTATTATGTTCACGATATCCGTGTTTCCATCCAAAAAGCGATGCAAAAAGGTAGTCAGGAACTCGCACGTATCTATTCAGAAGAGCAATTTTTAAAATCTCCTGATCAAATGGCTGAGCTCTTTGCCGATTTACCTGAGGCTTTAGCTAATTCACGAGCAATTGCTGAACGTTGTAATGTTGAAATTGAACTCGACCATCCACGTTTGCCTCATTACGATACTGGGGAGATGTCAACAGCTGACTATCTACGTCAAGCCTCTCGTGAAGGCTTAGAACAGCGTCTAAACTTTCTCTTTCCCGATCCTAAAGAGCGCGAAGCTAAACGTCCACTATATTCACAAAGATTAGAAACGGAACTTGACGTTATCATCAACATGGACTTTCCTGGCTACTTCCTCATCGTTATGGAATTTATTCAATGGTCCAAAGCACATGGCGTCCCTGTAGGGCCTGGCCGTGGTTCCGGTGGCGGATCTTTAGTAGCATATGCTCTAACAATTACAGATTTTGATCCATTACGTTTTGATTTGCTCTTTGAAAGATTTTTAAATCCAGAACGAGTTTCTATGCCTGACTTCGATATCGATTTTTGTCAGAGAAAACGTTATTTAACCTTACAGCATGTAGTTGAACATTATGGCCGTCAGGCCGTATCGCAAATTGCTGCATTCGGAACCTTAGCTCCACGTGCTGCTATTCAAGGTGTAGGGCGTGCCATTGGTGTTCCCTTAGGACAAGTCCGCCGTATTGCGAATTTGATTCCCGAAACCCCTGGAACTAGCTTTAACGATTGTTTAGGCATCGATAAAAAAGGAAAACCATGCGAGAGCGTAGCTCCTGATTTTCTAAATTTTTACAATCAAGCCAAAATCAATGATGATAAAGAATCCGTCGAACTCATCAATGTCTCTCATCGTCTTGAAGGTGTAATTCGTAGTATTGGTAAACATGCCGCAGGTGTTGTAATTTCTCCAACAAGAATTGCTGAATTCGCCCCACTTATGCTTGACTCCGATGGTAATCCTATCACTCAATTTGATAAGAAAGATGTTGAACATGCAGGTTTAGTCAAGTTTGACTTTTTAGGTCTAACCACCTTAACAATCATCGATGACGCTAAAGAAATGATCGATGTTAAGAGAAAACGTGAGGGAAAAGAACCTTTAAATATTGCCGCTATTCCTTATGAAGATCCTCTCTCCTATGAGATGATTCAACAAACTGAAACTACGGCCGTTTTCCAATTAGAATCAACTGGTATGCGCAAACTGATAGGCCAGATGAAACCTGACCGTTTTGATGATCTTATAGCTTTAGTAGCGCTCTATCGTCCAGGTCCTATCAAAAGCGGTATGGTTGATCACTTTGTACAACGTAAACATGGTCGCGAAGAGGTAAGTTACCCTTTACCAGAGGCTCAAGATCTAGATTTAAAACCTATCTTAGATTCTACCTATGGAGTTATCGTCTATCAGGAGCAAGTAATGCAGATTGCTCAAGTTTTAGCCGGCTATTCTCTAGGTGGAGCTGATATTTTAAGACGAGCTATGGGTAAAAAGATCCCTGCTGAAATGGCTGCACAAAGAGACGTCTTTTTAAACGGTTGTAAAAAGAAAAGCAAAGATGGCGATGTTTGCATGAAGATTTTCGATCAGGTAGAGATGTTTGCCGCTTATGGTTTTAATAAATCCCACTCTGCAGCCTATGCTCTAGTAGCTTGGTGGACCTTATGGTTAAAAGTTCATTATCCTGCTGAATTTTTAGCCGCTATGATGACAGCAGATTGCCTGAAAACAGAAAAATTGATTGCCTATATTGGCGAATGCCATCGTTTGGGAGTTGAGGTTAATCCTCCTGATGTTAATATCGGAAAATTCCACTTTGGTGTTGATTCTAAAGGAGCTGTCGTTTATGGGTTCTCTGCAATTAAAGGCATCGGAAATCGTTTAATCGATAAAATGGCAGCTGAACGTGAAGCCAATGGTCCTTATACAGATTTTTTTGATTTTGTATTACGTATTGGCATGGACTATCTCTCAAGAGGCTCTTTAGAAGCTTTAGTTAAGAGTGGCGCCTTAGATAGTATCAATAAAAATCGAGCAAGCCTACTTGCAAGCATTCCTACAGCTATAAAGTACGCTCAACAATCTAATGCCGATAGTTCCTCTGGACAAATGGATCTATTTGCCTCATTAAACGACTCTCGAGCTCGTCCTAGCTTAGTTTCCACAAGAATGTGGTCAGATAAAGTTAAATTACACCATGAAAAAAGTCTTTTAGGTTTATATCTCTCAGGACACCCAATTGATTCTTATCGATCAGAGCTATATCGTTTTTGCGGTACTACTACTTTAAAAAATATGATGCCAGGTACCCCTGATAGTCCCAATCGCGTAAGTATTGCAGGAGTAGTTATTGATAGCTATAGTCGTTTATCCTCCAAGGGAGACGGTTCAAAGTTTTATATTATTACTTTAGACGATGGTACAACCACCTTTGACTTTTTAGCTTTTGGAGCTAATGCCATTACTTTTGAAAATATTACTTCCGAGCGTGAACGCAAACTAAATCAACAAAAGGGACATCATCGTGGTGACGAAATCTTACCTTCTCCTTTAATTTTAGTTGTAGATGGAATGCTATCCTTAACTGATGAAGGTATGACGAGATTGCGCGTTCTCAATATCTCAAGCCTTGATCGCTTAAGACAAAATAAAGCTACCGAAATTACCTTAAGTTTCAAAAAGGATATCTTGGTTGATAATATTGAATTTATTGATCAAGTTTTGATGCGTAATCGCTTAAACGTAAAAGATATCCAATATCAACAGCAATTTGCCGAAGACCCTAGTTCAATTCCTTCAGGATGCTCTTTAAAACTTATTATTGATAATAAATTATTGAGGATCCGTTCTGATATTTACCGCTATTTGGCCTCAGATGATTTAGTCGATAGCCTTAGAGATAATTTTGGCAATGCCTGTGTAAAAATTAGCTATCGACCTCAAAACGAAACTCAGGTTGCAAGACTATAGGGCTAAAACAGTCATTAGTATAACGGTAGATCTCAAGGATGGGGTCTAAAAGAACTTTATAAACACTCATACATAAATTATTAGGCAAAATATATGAGGAGATGTGTCCGCTTTGAGCATTTGGATAATAGACTTTTAAATTTTTTAAATCGCACTTTATCTTACTTAAAGCAGATAAACCTAAACCATCAGATTTTAATAAAGACTCGCGCAAAGTCCATAAAAGTGTAAATAAAGTCTGTGGATTAGCAGAGGCTTTTACATAATCTAATTCTCGCTCAGATAAAATACGTTGCCATAAAAGAAAGGAACGGTTTCTTATAAGCTCCAAGTCTAAACCTAAAGCACTATAGCCTAAAGCTATGGCTACATGATCCCCTGTATGACTTAAACTAAATAAAGGCAAGGAGCCGTCCTCTAATATAGGTCTGCCATGTTCTTGAAAGATAAGTTTAGGCAAAGATCTACATTTATAAAAATACTGTAGACTTTTTTGTAAAAGAAGACGTCCTGAATAAAAAGATTTTTGTCTGGTTGAAGAATAATTTTGACCTTGTAACAAAATCTCCTCAGGTAGACAAGAAAATTCTTCCTTAAGAAAATCTTGATTAGAAATAATAATAATCATGATTCTTTAGGTGTAGTTTCTTTAGCTGTAGTTTCAGTTTTTTTAGTTAAAACCCTAAAACATAAATACACTAACAAAGCAATAATAAGTCCCCCACCTATACCCATAAAGGTTGCATCGGAACTTAAACTTTGCAGGGAAATTCCTAAGTTTTCACAAAAAAGGCTTATTTTTTTAGGATAAGCTATAGCCATAACAAAGAAAATATCCGCAATACATAAAGTTATCACCCCAAATTTAAAATGACGCGGGATGAAAAGGGCAATAAATCCTATTAAAAATAAGGTCACACCACTGCTACTACAAAAAGATTCGCAAGCTTGTAAAGTTAAAGTAGGCATTAAATTTCTTGTGTTAAAATAAAACGATATTAGATTTTAGCAGATTTTAGGATCAACAAATGTTATTTGTTTCAAATCTAGATCCGATTGTCTTTAGCATTGGACCTATCAGTGTTAGATGGTATGGCCTTTTATTTTCCTTAGGGTTCATAATTGGTTATATTGTCATGCAATATATGTTTCGTAAATTTCAGTATAAAACTGAAGATCTCGATAAACTTTTAGTTTTTATATTTTTGGGTACCGTTATTGGTGCTAGATTAGGCCATTGTCTATTTTATGAGCCGGACTTTTATTTAAGAAATCCTATAGAAATTTTAAAAATCTGGAACGGAGGTTTAGCAAGTCACGGAGGAACTGTAGGCGTCTTATTAACCGTATATATTTTCTGTCGTCATTATCACTATCAGCTTCTAGAGCTTTTAGATATGCTATCTGTTCCAGTGGCTTTAGTTTCAACCCTTATAAGACTTGGAAATTTTACCAATTCAGAGATTTTAGGAATTCCCACTAATACTGATTATGGTGTTATTTTTGCACGTTTAGGGGAAACTTTCCCAAGACATCCTGCTCAATTATACGAAGCCTTCGCTTATTTAGTTACCTTTATAATTTTAAGTTTGGTGTATTTTAAAGTTAAAAACAAACCAAAAGGACTAATATTTGGTCTATTGTTTATCTTAATTTTTGGCAGTCGAATTCTCATTGAACCCTTTAAAGTTGAACAAGCTGACTACAGTACTGGTACCATCTTTACCGTAGGACAATATTTAAGCATTCCCTTTATATTATTAGGGATTGCCGTTATCATCTACGCCTATTTACATCGCCTGAGAAAGGAGCAATAAGAATGGCATTAGAAATTGTTATTTTGGCAGCCGGTAAAGGTAGCCGCATGCATTCTGACATACCTAAAGTTTTACACACTGTAGCTGGCATACCGATGCTTGGGCATGTAATCCAAACTGCTTGCGAACTTAAGGCTTTTGCTATCCATGTAGTTATAGGTCACGGATGTGAATTAGTAGAGAATTATTTAAAAACTCTAAAGATTGACAATGTTGATATCATCAAACAAGAACAACAATTAGGTACAGCTCATGCAGTTTCAATGGCTTTACCTAAAATAAACCCCGAAAATGATGTCTTAGTTTTATACGGAGATACTCCCCTTACACCTAAAACTACTTTAGAGGATTTATATTTTAAACTTGGTACTAAAGCCTTAATGGTCTTAAGTGCCATTGCTTCTAATCCTTTTGGCTATGGACGAATCGTACGCAATGCTCAACATAATCTTTTAAAGATTGTTGAGCAAAAAGATGCAGATATACAAACTCAAGCTATCAATGAAATAAATACCGGCATCATCATAGCTAAGGGACAGGTTTTATGTGACTATATTCCTAAGATTAAGAATAACAATTCTCAAGGTGAGTTCTATCTTACAGATTTAGCTGCTCTATTAGTCGCAGATAATCAAGATGTAGGTGTAGAAATTGCTTCAGATTTTGAATTATTATCTGGAGTTAATAGTAAAAAACAATTAGCTGAAGTAGAAAGACTTTATCAATATCGCCAAGCTTTAAAGCTTATGGATGAAGGGGTATCTTTTGCCGATCCTAAACGTTTTGATCTAAGAGGTTCTTTAGAGCACGGTCGCGACGATTTCATTGATATCAATGTCATCATCCAAGGTAAAGTGATCATTGGTAATAACGTACATATAGGTGCAGGCTGTGTCATTTCTGATTGTTCTATTGAAGATGGTGCCATCATCTCTCCTTATACTATTATGGAGCAATCTCACTTAGGTACACAAACAACTGTAGGCCCTTTTAGTCGCCTACGTCCTGGAGTCACCCTTGAGCATCAAGCTCATGTAGGTAATTTCGTGGAGTTGAAAAAAGCTCATTTAGGCATCGGTACAAAGGCTGGACATTTAAGTTACCTAGGGGATGCTAATATCGGTAATGAAGTAAACATTGGTGCAGGTACGATTACCTGTAATTATGATGGTGCTAATAAATTCAAAACCATCATAGGAGATGATGTATTTGTCGGATCTGACTCGCAATTAGTAGCTCCAGTAACTATCCCTAATGGTGTTACTATTGCTGCAGGAACTACTGTTACTAAAAGATCAGATTTATCTACAAACTGCTTAGTCCTAACTCGGGCACAAACTGTGGTTAAAACAAACTATCAGCGCCCTCACAAAATCAAAGCGGAGAAATAATTATGTGCGGAATTGTTGGAGCTACTGCGCAAAGAGATGTTGCCCCTATCCTGCTTACTGGGCTATCTAGACTTGAATATCGTGGCTATGATAGTGCTGGTATTTGTACGCTTTCACAAAATAATTTCAATTGCTTGAAAACAACCTCCAAAGTAGCATCTTTAATTTTAGATGTGAAAGAGCATGGAGCAAAAGGGCATATGGGTATAGCTCATACTCGTTGGGCAACTCACGGAATTCCTTCAGTGAAAAATGCTCATCCTCATATTTGCGATAATTTAGCCTTAGTTCATAACGGTATTATTGAAAACTTTAAAGAAATTAAAGCTAAGCTCTTAGAATTTGGCTATAGTTTTAAATCTGAAACTGATACTGAAATTTTGCTCTGCTTAATTCATTACTATCAAAAAAATAGTAATAATCTAAAAGAAGCTTTATTAAAAGCTTTAAACGAGGTAAGTGGTTCATATGCTATTGCGCTTATGGATAAAAATGAAGATGGAGTTTTATATGTAGCTCGCTGTGGCTCGCCCCTTGTTATAGGTCTTGGTATAGGTGAAAATTTCGTTGCCTCAGATATCTTAGCTTTATTACCTGTAACCCGTAGCTTTATTTATCTTGATGAAAAAGAGATCGCCACTATTACTACTGATAAAGTAGAAGTTTTTGGCCTTGATGGAAGCTTACACATCAAAAAAGCTCAAGAAACTGAAATCGATGCTGAAAGTATTTCAAAAGGAACTTTTGATCACTATATGCAAAAAGAGATCTTTGAGCAACCTGATGCTTTACGCAATACTATGTTAGAGCGTTTAGACGAGGATGAGGTAAAAATTGAAACTGTCATAGGTCTTAAGGAAGACAGTTTCAAGGATCTAAAAAATATACAGATTGTTGCTTGTGGAACCTCTTTCCATGCTGGATTAATCGGTAAATATTGGTTTGAAGAACTTACAGGTATTCCTTGCTCTATCGATATTGCCTCTGAATATCGTTACCGGCACGCTGTGGTACGCGATGATTCTTTATTTATCACCATTTCCCAATCTGGAGAAACTGCCGATACTCTAGCTTCTTTACGTTTGGCAAAGAAACAAGGTTATAAATATTCATTATGTATTTGTAACGTCAATGGGGCTTCCTTAGTCAGAGAATCTGATTTTACCTTACTCACCCGTGCTGGAGCTGAAATCGGTGTAGCCTCTACAAAAGCTTTTACTACTCAATTATTAAGCTTGTTGATGCTCGCACTACTTATCGCTAAACAAAAAAATAGTTTGGACGCAAAGAAGCGAGCTGAAATTATTACCTCTTTAAGACAATTACCGTCTCTATGTTCTAAGTTTTTAGCAAAAGATCAGGAAATATTATCTTTAGCTTCTGAATTTGCCGATAAGCATCACTGTCTCTTCTTAGGACGTGGCGTCATGTATCCTATTGCCTTAGAAGGAGCTTTAAAGCTTAAAGAGATAAGCTATATTCATGCCGAAGGCTATGCTGCAGGTGAATTAAAACATGGACCAATTGCACTTATTGATCGCAATATGCCTGTAGTAGTTGTAGCACCTGATAATGCTCTTATGGGTAAATTAGTTTCTAATATCGAAGAGGTAAAGGCTCGTGGAGGAAAACTCTATATCTTCAACTCAGAGGAAAACTCCTTAAAAGCTGATGGTAAAACAAAAGTTATCTCTTTATGCGATTGTCCTGAAATTTTACAACCGATACTCTTTACCATTCCTTTGCAACTTTTAGCCTATCATTGTGCAGTCATCAATGGTACAGATGTTGATCAACCTCGCAATTTAGCAAAATCTGTGACAGTTGAGTAATTTTTGCGCAATTTGTGTTTTAAGATGGTGGCTCATTAATTAATATTATTGATTTTTCTAAAAAAATAATAATTGAGCCACTTTAGGCACCAACTATGCTTATCTTCAATAAACCATCTTGGACCGAAAAAATAGGTTACCTTTTAGGAGCTATAGGTAAAGATACAGTTTATATGCTCATTTCAGCATTTTACTTGCTGTATCTTTATCAGGAACTTAAGCTACCTTTAACCTTTATTACTATTGCTTTTTTCAGTATTAGAATCATTGACGCTTGTGATGATCTTATCATTGGTTATCTTCTAGATAGATTTAACAGTCGTTTTGGAAAGTTTAGGCCAGCTTTATTACTCGGAGGATTTTTCTCTGCGATTTTCACGGTTATGATGTTCAATACTCCTGATTTACAGGGGTATGCTCTCTACGCCTATTCGATTATTACTTACATGTTATGGACCTTATCCTATTCCATCCATGACATTGCTTTTTGGGGACTAATCCCAACCTTTGGAACCGACAGCCATACTCGTGAAACCATGACTGTCATTCCTCGTTCTGGAGCTCTTATCGGGTCCCAAACTGTTCTTTTAGGAGGCCTTCCTTTTTTATATTATTTAAGAAATGATCTTCATTTCTATGATAATTATTTTGGAATTTTTGCGATCTTCTTAGCTTCAGTTTATTTTATAGCAACAGTAATAACTGTTTTTTCTATAAAAGATCGTACTATAAACCATGAACATAAAAAGATTAGTTTAAGACAATTAGGCGAAATAGTTTGTCATAATGATCAGCTGATTGTTATAGCTCTCTTAGCTTTTCTACAACAACTTATCATCAGCATCGTTAATAGTACTATTATCTTATTTTTATTTTCAGAACCTCATGGTCCTGAATTACTGTCAGATTATTTATTACCAGGATTACTTGCCCAATTACTGGCATATATTTTTTTCAAACCAAGTTGTCATCTTTTTTCACGTCGTTTTGTCATCGTATGTTCATGTGTACTCATGGCCATTGGCTATACCATCATGTTCTTCTCTGATCCACAAAGCGATAATCTTATAAATTTATTTACCCTCTCCTATGGCTTATCTTGCTTTGGTATGGCCTGGTCTATTGCATCAACTACAGTTATGAGTGCAGACTGTGTTGACTATGGCGAATTTAAACACAATATTCGCACTGAAGGTATTGTTTTTGCCTTCCAAACAGCTTCTGCAAAATTAAGCTTAGCTTTAGCTATTGCTATTTCTGGGTTCTCCTTTAATATTGTCAGCGTGCTTTTAAGTCAAATTCAAAGACAATCTTATATTTTCTCCGTGCGCTTTACCTTAGTAATTGTTTTCTTACTAAGCCTATCAATGATCATAATTTATTTGAGTTCCTATCGTTTACATGGACACTTTTTTCAAAATATTTTGAATTCTATTGAGATTTTTAAAACTCAAAATGACAATTATCTTAAAAAAAGCTCAACCTTTCCCTTACGATATGCCCTAGATAGCGAAGCTGTAATCTGTAATCTTAAAGCAGATTCTATTGATGAGGTTTTATCCTTAATGGCCGGACGCTTATATAAAATCTCTGCAATTAGTTCAAAAAGTGAATATTTAAAAATGCTCAAAGCAAAAATGGCAGAGAATCCTGCAGGTATAGCCGATGGTATTGCTATTCCTCATGCTCGTGGTAGTGGTATCAGACGTATGGCTTTAGCAGTTGCCACCCTAGAAAAACCTCTTGATTTTGGTTCCCCAGATGGTAAAAAATGTGATCTTATTTTTATGCTAGCAACCCCTGATGATCATGTATCTCATTTAAATTTATTAGGTCAACTTTCCATAATTTTAAATATTCATGGATTCGCTGATAAACTAAGATCTTCAGGCTCTAGCCTTGAGATTACAGACAGAATATTAAAATGCGAAAAACAATTGAAAAGTTAATTAGTTTTTTAGTTTTACTCATACCCACTCTTTCCTGGGCACAAAGTCTGCAAGTATGTGCAGTACCACAGACTTATGGCGCTTTAGAGGCTATCGCTAAGATAGCCCCAATTGAATTTAAAACTGATTTTGCAACTGCCACTGATATTTATGCCAAAATTTCCAATCAAAGTGGCAGATGCGATCTTGTCATAGCTGCAGACGAAAAACTACCCATCTTACTTATCCGCTCAAATAAAGCCAAAAGTCATCTAAAACAGCCTTTAGTTCGCGCCCCTTTATTGTTATGGTCAGCTAAAACAGATCTTTTAGACAAAACAGCACAAGCTGTAAGTCAAAAGCGTTTAAAATCCATTGCATTAGCCGATCCTCGCTTAACGCCGGTAGGCTTTGCAACTCATCAAATTGTCTCACAAGATAACTTCCCTACAGCTTATCTCAAAGGACATATTTATCGAGCCGATCATGAATATCAAGTCTATGCTATGGTCGCAGAAGGAAATGTTGAATGCGGTTTTTTAACTAAACCTTTAGTTGTAAAAAATGGTAAGGCTTTAGGATCTTATTGGCAGGTACCGCGCAATAATTACCCAGATCTAATTTATTACGCTTTACCTTTAAATGAGAGTAAATACCAACGCGATATTCAAACTTTAGTGAAATTTCTAACTGAAGATCCTAGGTCTATGAATATCTTCATAAATGCAGGTTTTTCAAAACTCTAAGCTTGATTAAGATAACAATCAAAATGACAGGCCTTACCATCGATGCTGTAATCACAAGGCATCAGTGGTGGAGCACTTTCAGGACGCTTAATCACCGTCCTATATTTAGGGATTTTTAATAATTCCTTAGCATAGAGCAAACTGTCACTATCTGTACCGACTAAACTATGGAATACCTGCATTTCTTTTTTCACTAAAGCTTTCTTTGCCCGACTTGGAAACATCGGGTCATAGTATATGACATCGCTCTTAAACTCCTTATGCTCTTGTATATAGGAAATAAGCGTGCCATAGGGCATAAGCTGTGGTAATCCTTGCGGAAAGGTAGCTAAAAATTGCACATCCTCAAGAGCTCTATGTCTGGCATCTAATAAAAACAACCACACCAAAGGATTACGTTCAAACATCAAAACTTTAGCTCCAGCATTTTGCAAAACTAAGGAGTCTCGACCTAATCCTGCTGTAGCATCAACTACCAAAGGATCTTTTAATTTGCCAATTACAGCTTTTGCTACAGCTTCAGAGTGTTTGCCTGAATGTTTAAAACGCCATTGCCAAGAACCTACAGTCCAATCAAGAATAAAAGGTTTAAATTTAGGATCAGCAAAGTGTAATTCTAATTTTTCATTAGCATATAGCGTAGCATCCTTATCTTGATATAAGGCGCTACACAGATCCTTTAGTTTTAAAACCTCTTCATAAAAAAAGTACTGAGGATGGATATCAAATTTAAGCATTGCGACCACAGCGCTTAGAAAATTCTACATAAGCCTGATGCAAATTAGGTCTCACTTGAGTCCATAACTCAAAACTTAAAGCCGCCTGACCTAAAAGCATACCCAAACCATCATGACTCTCTTTGATCCCTAAACTACGTGCTTTTTCAACAAAAGCTGTTTTACCATCTTGCTTATACATCAAATCATAAACAAAATTAGCATTTGCAATAACCTCATCTGTAAGCGGCGGCAACTTGCCCATTAAACTTGCAGATGTAGCATTGATAATCACATCGTATTGAGATTTTAAACTTGAATATAAAACAACTTTAATCTGCGGATGCTCTTTAGCTAACTCAAAGGCTTTAAGCTCATTGCGATTAACAATAGCTAAGAGTTCTGGATTTTGCTCTAAAATTGGCAATAAAATTCCGCGAGCTGCGCCTCCTGCGCCTACAACTAAGATTCGCTTACCTTTGATTTGACAACCTAAACGCTCTAAATCAGCAATTAAACCACGACCATCAGTATTATCACCTAAGATCTTACCGTCAGCTAAACGTTTTAAAGTATTTGCCGCACCCGCCGCTTTAGCATAATCAGTTAAAGTATCAGCAAAAGCGTAAGCATCAAGTTTACACGGGACGGTAATATTACAACCACATAAACCTTTAGCAAAAAGATCTGAGGCTAAAGAAGCAAACTGCCCTTCTGGGACTAAAACACGCTCATAGCTTATATCTTGATTACAGATTTTGGCAAAATAAGCATGAATTTCTGGGGACATAGAATGCGCAATCGGGTTACCAAAAACCACATAACGAGAGGTCATACGTTTTCCTTAAAACCAGGGCCTTGACGAATAAGAGTGTGTGTTAATGTATCATAAATAGAAGAAGGTAAAATCTGGCCTCCACATTCAAAGGCAATGACTAAATCAGACCCAATAATCATGCTCAGATCTAAATCATCAAGATTACTTACAGCACTTTGTCCTGAAATATTTGCACTTGTAGAGATTAAAGGCTTACCTAATTTTTCACATAATTTAGCTAAAGGGGCAAAAGCTGTAACTCTAAAAGCTAAAGTATGATCCTCTCTTATAGCCAAACTCTTAAATTCATTCTTAATAGGCACCACAAAAGTATGTGGGCCTGGCCAATTAGCTTCCATAAGAGATAAATCTTGAGAAGATATACGGGTTAAATCTAAATGTTGATTTAAAAAATCACGTTTACAGTCAACCATGATAAGCCCTTTGGCTGTATCGCGTTTTTTAAGTTTGATAATTCTCTTGATTGCCTCTTCATTAGTGGCATCGCAACTTAAACCATACACACCTTCCGAAGGGCAAACAATAACCGCGCCTTGACGCAAAGCCTCCACGGCGCGATCTAACTCAGTGGTAAATTGAGCGGTCATCTTAAGCCTTAAATTTCTCCTGTAAGGCCTGATTCTTAGCAATAACAGCTTCTTTTGCTTTTTGTCTATCAGCTTTTACTAAAGCATCTAAAGCAGGATCACTTAAAGCCATAATTTGGGCGGCTAAATAAGCTGCATTTTTAGCTCCGGCTTTACCTACAGCAACACAAGCAACCGGTATTCCACCAGGCATTTGTACAGTAGAATAAAGAGCATCAACACCAGATAAAGGTCCACCATCACAAGGAATACCAATAACTGGACGAGTAGTACGTGCCGCAATAGCCCCTGCTAAATGAGCAGCTAAACCCGCGGCACCGATAAATACAGCACAACCACGCTTTTCAGCATCAGTTACATAAGCGCAAACCTCATCAGGAGTACGATGAGCTGAGGCAACAGTAACCTCATATTCAATACCAAAGCCCTTTAAAACGGCCATAGTATTTTCTAAAAGAGGTAAATCAGAGTCAGAACCCATTAAAATCGCAACAAAAGCCATTTTTATCCTCGCTAATAAACAAATAATGTGAATTTTATCACGTATTTTCTGCGCTAGCAGACGCTTTTTTTCGTCGCCGCGTGGAACATAGGGGATTGCCACATATAAGCTTTACCCCCTTTTTGGTAATCTTTTCATATTTTAACGGAAAACCACAACAATCACAGCTTTGTGCTACAGGTCTACCTGAAAGTGCATAATCACAACTAGGATAGCGGTTACAAGCATAAAAAACTCGTCCCTGACGATTACTTCGCTTTTGTAATTCGCCTTTACGGCAAATTGGACATTTTACTTCCACCTCCTGATTATGGGAGACAACAAAATTACAGGAAGGATAATTAGAACAACCTATAAAAATACCATAACGACCGCGTTTTACCTGCAAAAAAGAGCCACATTGAGGACAATTAGCTTTAAGATTTAATATAACTTTAACACTATGTGATATAGCTATAGGGGTTAAAAAATCACAAGCAGGATATTCTGAACAACCTAAAAAATCGCCTCGATCAGAATGACGTAATACTAACGGAGCTCCACATTGAGGACAAGGGGCCCCCTCTTGCAAAAGCTTTTCTCTTTCTTCCATTAACTATTCCAAAATCTCTTCAATTAAAGAATATTTTACAATGCAACCCTAAGTAAGTAATTTAAATTTTTTCTAAAAAAACAAATTAAAACTTTTTTAGATCTTTTGCTTTTTTCTGCTCTTTTATCAAAATAAAGTTCTGAAAATGGTAAACTTAGCTTAGTTTTAATAGAGGAATAATATGACTATTCGTAACGTTGTTATCTATCCTGATGAGATTTTAAGAAAACCCAATGCTACTGTCAGTATTTTTGATGAAGAATTGAAACAGTTATGTGCTGATATGTTCGATACTATGTATAAAAACGAAGGTATCGGCTTAGCCGCCCCTCAGATTGGGGTTAACAAAAAAATCGTCGTGATTGATATCCCTAGTGAAGATGATGTACAAGGGAAAAATCAAATGATCTTCATCAATCCTAAAATCACTAAACTCGAAGGCGAATTAGTTGAGTCTCAAGAGGGATGTTTATCTGTACCTGGTTATCAAGATACTGTTATGCGTTACCCTCGCATCAGTGTTAGTTACCAAGATTTAAATGGTCAAAATCAAGAACTTAATAATATTGACGGTCTGTTAGCTATATGTCTACAACATGAGACTGATCATTTAAATGGAGTAATTTTTGTCGATAAACTTTCACGCCTAAAACAAGATCGCTTAAAGAAAAAATACGGCAAAATTCTCAAAGATCTTCACAAAGGCGAATAACTCACTTTTTATGGAGTCGACACTCTGTCAAAAAACATGAACAAAAATATTATATTTGCCGGCACCCCTGATTTTGCCGCTATTCATCTGCAAGCCTTAATTGATGCAGATTTAAAGCCTCAAGTAGTTTATACTCAACCGGACAGACCCTGTGGCCGTGGACACAAGCTTACCCCTTCCCCGGTTAAAACTTTAGCGCAGAAATACGGAATTGAAGTCAGAACGCCGTTAAATTTTAAAGCTGAAAACGATCTTCAAGACTTCATTGATCTAAAAAGCGATCTCTTTATTGTTGTTGCCTATGGCATTATTCTTCCTGAAGCTGTTATAAATGCTCCAACTTATGGAAGTATCAATGTTCATGGCTCGCTTTTACCAAAATATCGAGGAGCAGCTCCAATTCAAAGAGCTCTTTTGGATGGTGATAAGCAAACAGGTGTCTCAATCATGAAAATTGCCAAAGCTTTAGATGCCGGCGATGTTTATGTTAAAGCCACTTTAGATATTACTGATGAAGATACCTCAGGTAGTTTGTTTGAAAAATTGGCTTCTTTAGGAGCAAAAACTCTAGTTGAGACTGTACCTGAAATCATAAACGGTAATCTTCAGGCTGAAGCTCAAGACGAAAGCCTTGTTACATATGCAAAAAAACTTTCAAAAGAAGAAGCTTCTCTTGATTTTAATCTCACAGCTTATGAATTATGTCTAAAGATCCGTGGTCTTAATCCTTGGCCTATCGCTACTTTAAAACATAATCTTATAACCTATAAAGTCTTTGAAGCTAAGCCTTATCCTAAATGTGGTAATTGTGGAGAGATTTTAGAATGTAATCGTGATGGCATTATCATAGGTTGCAAAAATGGTAGCCTATGCATCACCCAAATTCAAGAACCAGGGCACAAACGCGTCAATGCAGCTGATTTAGCGCGCTCTCGCCCCGATCTTTTTGCCATAGGAAGTGTTTGTGACTGAAAAATTACATTTAAAACGCCCAGCTATTACAGCTAAAAAAGAAAAGAAAGGTCCTTTAAATAAAAGATCCGCACCTTTTTCGCTAAAAGTTATGCGTTCAAACAAAGCCCATAGTAGCAAAGTTCAACCTAAAAACATTACCGCCGGAGCACCTTCACGTGCTGCTGCGGCTATGTGTATCAGTGCTATTGAACAAGGTCGTTCTTTAACTGAAGTTTTACCTGAGTACACTAAAGATTTAGAGTTGCGCGATAAAGCTTTCGTGCAAGAACTAGTTTATGGTACTTTGCGTCATCGCCGTTTATTAAACCTAACCTTAAGCAAGTATCTCAATCATTCTTTAAATGTTCGCTTTATTGCAGCACGGGCACTACTTTTATGTGGTATCTATCAAATTGTCTTTACCCGTACACCTCCACATGCTGTGGTAGCGGCAACTGTAGGAGCTTGCTCTTTATGCAATTGCAAAGCTCTTACAGGTCTTGTGAATGCCATTTTGAGAAACTTTTTGCGTCAAGGTAGTACCCTTGAGAGCAGTGATGATTTAGCTGTCAAATACTCTTTCCCAGATTGGCTCTATAAGACTTTACAAAATGACTATCAAGATAAAGTCCAAACCATTTTAGATAGTTCAAATGAACACGCACCGCTGTGGCTACGTGTAGAAAACTCAAAAATCTCCACTACTGATTATTTAGAAATTTTAGATAATCATGAAATTGACGCTAAACGTAGCCCTTTGATCGAAAATGCCCTAAGATTAGATGAACCTATGGGTGTAGATAAAATTCCTCGTTTTAGCCAAGGATTGGTAACAGTTCAGGATCTATCTGCACAATTAGCCGCTCCTCTATTAGAGCTTAAAAATAACGATATTGTCTTAGATGCGTGTTGTGCCCCTGGTGGTAAAAGTGCTCATATTTTAGATATCTGCCCAAGTGTTAACCTAACTTGTACCGATATTAGCGAGGATAGACTCAAAGCTACAGCACAAACATTCAAACGTTTGGGAAGAAATCCTAGACTTTTGCAAAGTGATGCAGCCTCTGGTCTTAAAGAGATAAATGGCAATTTTGATAAAATCTTAGCCGATGTTCCTTGTTCTGGAACAGGTGTTATAAGACGCCATCCTGACATCAAATGGCTCAGACGTCAAAAAGATATTGAGTCTTTAAATCACAGTCAAGATGGTATATTAGATACCCTATTTGAGCGATTAAAAGTTGATGGCATTTTAGTCTACACAACTTGCTCCATTCTAAAATCTGAAAATGAGCAACGTATACAAGCCTTTTTAGAGCGTCATCCAAATGCTTCTTTATTACCTTTTAAGATGAAGGGACAAAACGTTAGCATGTACCAAAACCTTCCTGGAGAAGATGGTGGTGATGGCTTCTTCTATGCCCGCATCACTAAAAAAGCTGTATGAAGATCATTATTTTAGGATCTGGCAATGTCGGTATTGAATTAGCGAAATATCTTGTCAATGCCGGACATGCTGTAACCTTAGTAGATAATGCCTCTGAAGATTTATCACAGGCAGGAAGTCGCCTTGACTTACGTGTAGTTATCGGCAATCCTGCCTCACCTACAGTATTACGTAATGCTGGAGCTGAGAATACAGAATTACTAGTAGCGGCAACTCCCGACGATGAAATCAATATCACAGCCTGTAGTGTAGGTGCTTTTTTATTCCGTATCCCAAGAAAAATTGCTAGAATTAGATCCATTGATTATTTGCGTGAAGCTGACGGTTTATTTGGTTCTAATGCAGTGCCTATCGATCACGTCATCTCTCCTGAACATATCATTACTGATGATATCTGCGATCTCATTGAATTACCAGGAACCTCGGCCGTAGGCTCATGCTTTAATGGTAGAGTTTTAGTGGCTGCCGCAAAAGTAGCTATTGGCGGAAAACTTACTGGATCTTCAGTTGAAAAATTTGAAAGCTTTGACGGTAAAGCTACAGCTTTAGCTATATATCGACAAGGAAAATATGTCAAAGATTTTAAAAAAGACGTCTTTAAGCCTGGAGATATGCTGTATTTTTGCTGTGAACGCGAGCGTGCTTTAAGTCAATTAGCATCAATAGTTCCCTTGAAACCAGCCTTATCTAATATCACCATCGCAGGCGGTACTCATATTGCAGATGCTCTTGCGCGCGCCTTATCAGAACGATATCGAGTAAAACTTATCGAAGAAGATGTACAAAGAGCTAAACGCTCAGCAGCAGATCTTTATGACACCACGGTCGAGGTCTATCACGGCAACCCGATTGATATTGAATTTTTGCACGAAGAACATATCGATAAAAGTGATCTCTTTATAGCAGCAGCTCCTGCTGATGAAAAGAATATTATGGCGTCATTAATCTTAAGACGTATGCATAATATTCGTACTCTTGCGGTTATAAAAAATTCTGGTTACTACAATTTAGCTCAAGGTAAACGCTCAGAAATTGATACTATCATTTCTCCTAAAGATGCAACTATCTCAGCGTTGCTATCTAATATTCGTCAGGAAGGTGTAGAAAATACCACTTTATTCCGTCAAGGCGATAGTGAAGCTATCGAACTTGCCCTTGAAGGCTCTAAATTAGGAAGCCATGTTATAGGCCGACGTTTAGAAAATCTTACCTTTCCTACAGGTGTTACCTTAGGTTTAATTTTAAGGGGACGCAAACTGTTAATGCCCACCCCTGATTTAGTAATTGAAGAAGGAGATCATCTTTTAGCTTATTTAGCTGATCATCGCCAAATGCGTAGTCTAGTCAAAATGTGTAGACCTCATTCTTTCTGGGTCCCCAAATGGTAGTAGATCTTCGTCTCATAACTAAGCTTTTAGGCTCTTCCCTCTTTTGGCTAGGTATTATTGCTACAGTACCTGCCTTATATGCCTTATTAAGTAATACTCAAGGGACTTTAGAATTTGCTCTTACAGCTACTATTGGTACCGCTATAGGAGCTCTTTTACGCTTTATCGGGAAAAATGCTGGCCTTAAAGCCTCTTTACGTGAACTTTTTCTCTTTACCGGCGTTTTATGGTTATGCATGACACTCTTAGGAATTATTCCTTTTTATGCCATCTTATCTGACTTAAATTTTGCCTCTGCCTTTTTTGAAAGTGCCTCAGCGCTCTCTACAACCGGCAGTACTGTAATCTCTAATTTAGATAGCAGACCGCCTGCAATTTTACTGTGGCGCTCAATTTTACAATTTTTAGGAGGTATTGGCTTCGTAGTTATTGGTGTAGCTATTTTGCCGAATATTGCTATGGGAGGCATGGCCTTATTTAAAACAGAATCAACCTCTTTTGATGGTAATGCCAAAAATACACCTCATATAAAAACCATGGCCTTAGGTATCTTATCTTGGTACTTATTGACAGCTACTCTCTGTAGCTTCTTTTATTATTTAGGTGGATTTAATCCTTTTTTAGCCATAAACAGCGCTCTTTGTACTGTTTCAACTGGAGGCATGATGCCTATAGATGCCTCCATGAATGATGCCAGTCCTTTCATTCACTATACCGCTATGGTTTTTATGTTCTTAGGCAGTTGTCCTTTTTTATTGATCTTAAGATCACTTGCTGACGATTTTTTTGATTTTTTTAGAGATAAACAAGTTCGTTATTATTTAGTTTTTATAATTACTTTATCAATAAGTATTGCTATAACCCTAATTAAGTTTAATGACTACGATATCGAACATGCCTTTAGAATAGCCTTTTTTAATGTGATTGCGGTTTTATCTTCAACATGTTTTGGTCTTGAAGATTTCTCACAATGGAACTCTTTTGCCACGATTGTATTTACTATGATTTTAGGCATTGGAGGATGTGCAGGATCTACAGCCGGAGGCATAAAGATTTTTAGAATCGTCGTATGTTTCTCTTTATTTAAAACAGAAATTGTAAAAAGCCTACATCCTCATGCCATGATTGAGCCTCGCTATAATAAACGCCCTATTGATAGCAATACTATGCGTGCTGTAGTGACTTATTTAGTAGCCTATTTACTCGTAACTGCAACGTCATCCGTTATTGCAGCAAGCTATGGACTAGAGCCTGGTGATGCCTTCACCTTTAGTGTTTCGTCTTTATCAAATATTGGTCAAGGCATGGGACCTACAATCAACCCTTCAATAAACAATGTTTCTTTACGAGATGAACTTTATTTTCTCTTTGGCCTAGATATGTTACTTGGACGTCTAGAAATTTTACCTGTGCTTTTATGCTTTACAAGAATTTTCTGGAAACGTTAGGCATAAGACCAAAAATCTAAAGTTAAAACAAAAATCCAAGCTATATGATGAATAGCGCAACCTAAAGCTGTATATTTAAGTTCACGGGCAACTTTTTCAGGTTTGCTGATATTCCTAACAGTTCTAAAAGAAGAGGCTATAAGAGGAATTAGAGCAAAGAAAATTATCAATAACTGCCAAGCCTTATGCGAAAACATACATGCGGCTACAGAGGTAAAAATAGTTCCTACAAGCAAAGCGACTAAATAAATTCCCGACATCTTAAAACCTAAAAAAGATGCAAGGGTATGCTTGCCATTTTGACGATCTTCTACAATATCTCTAGTACTTGCCACATGCAAAACCATTACTGAGCCTAAACCTGAGCTTATGCCTAAAAGTAAGGTATCTGGATACATATCAAGACCATTTTCACTTGCAGCTGTAATTAAAATTTGTGAACCAATAACTGCAACTAGGCCAAAGAAAATAAAAACCGCAATATCACCAAAACCTTTATAGCCATAAGCCATACCAATGGTATAAAACAAGGCTGCTAAAATGGAGATAACCCCAAGAAAAATAAACCAAGATAAAACCTGCAGATTATTACCTACAGCTAAAAATACTGCTAAGGCACCACAGATGGTTGCTAATATAGTTACCACTGCCATGCCTTTACGCAATTGGGTTAAAGAAATGGTTCCTACCATCACAGCTCTAATTGGACCTTTACGATTTTTACCATCGGCTTGACGATAAGCATCGCCATAATCATTAGCAAAATTACATAAAATCTGCAACATCACTCCGGTTACGACAATACATAGGGCTGTAATTATGGTGTATAAAGACACATCACCATAATAAAAACCTAATGCACAGCCTAAAGCGCAATTAGTAAAACCTAAAAGAAGTGTCCGCGGACGCATTTCGTTGATCCAATCTGACAACATGGTGCTCTCTCACAATATCTACAGCAAACAGATTTTATATTTTAACAAAAATATAAAGTTAAATTAGGAAATCTTCCTTTAAGATCCTAATTTAGGGTAGCTATCCTTATAATTTAGCTCAGAGCGAACTCACCATACCAAAAAGGCTGAAGACTTCTCTTAGGTTATGGTCAAGTTAAGTACAAAATCTTTTTTTAATACTTAAAGCCCCTAGGTGCTGACAATTGCTATAATCTGCAACGTTATAAAAATTGGAGAAACTATGTTATTCAACGATCCAGCTTTACGCGAGCTCAAACAGAAATTTGATCGCGAAAAGGTAAAAAAAGAAGGCTGCGTTAAGGCTACTGATCGCGGTTTTGGTTTTCTTGAGGTCGACCGTGACCAATCTTATTTCATTGCCCCTAATGATATGCGCAATGTTATGCATGGTGATCGCATCAGTGCACTTATAGAAGAAGATGGCAATGGTAGACAACATGCTATTCCACAAAAACTCATTGAAGCTAATTTAAAACGTTTTGTAGCCCGCGTTTTCTTTGCTAATGGAAAGCTTCATGTAATTGCCGATCATCCTAATATCAAAAATCGCATTATTGCTATTGATAAGAGAGTTGATAATAAAACTCCTTTGCAAAATGGTGATTTTGTTATCTGTACTCTTTTTTCCCATGCTTTAAAAGGTCATGGATTTAAAGCAGATATTATTGAGTTAATCTGCAAAAAAAATGATCCTAAAACCCCATGGAAGGTTTCCTTACGTCGCTACGATCTGCCTTTAAAAGAACCTAATGATGAGCAATTCGAATTCTTAGAGAGCTCATATGAGCGTACCGATTTAACTGCCCTTGATTTTGTTACTATCGATAGCGACCATACTGAAGATATGGATGATGCTCTGTATATAGAGAAAGATGCTAATGGCTATAACCTCTATGTTGCTATTGCAGATCCTACGGGTTATATCGGCGAGACTTCAAAATTTAACGATCAAGCTGCTAATAGAGCCTTTTCTATTTATTTGCCAGGTCGTGACATTCCCATGTTACCTCGCGTTCTCTCTGATAATTTATGCTCTTTAAGACCAAATCAAGTCCGCCCTACCTTAGTTGGAATTATGCACTGTGATTTTGACGGCAAACTAGATTTTAATGCTACCAAATTCATGCTAGCAAATATCATATCTAAAGGTAAGCTTGTATATAACGAGGTCTCTGATTATTTAGAGGGAAAAGTAGAAGCTAAAATCCCAGAAGAAAATATTGCCAAACTCTTAAATCTATTTGTTGATTTCACAAAAGCTCGTGACAGTTACAGAGCCTCACATGCTGCAACTTTCCGAAATCGTCCTGATTATGATTTTGTCTTAACTAAAGAAGGCGCTTTAGATCATATTGAGGTCAATCATCGTCGTATTGCCAATCAAATTGTTGAAGAAGCTATGATTACTGCCAATATTTGTGCAGGTGAACTTTTAAAAGAAAAACTCAATTGCGGTATTTTCAATGTTCACAGTGGCTTTGATATGGAGAAAAAGAAGGACATTCTCGCTTTACTTGAGCAAGAACAATGTCCTATTCCACAAGCTGGCATTGACAGCCTACAAGGTTATAATGAGATTCGTCGCTTCGCTAATACTAAAGATGACAATTATATGGATTGTCGTATCCGCAGATTGCAAACTTTCTCCCAAATGAGCATTACTCCTGCTCCTCATTATGCTTTAGGTGTGGAGAATTATGCCACCTGGACATCACCTATTCGTAAATATGGCGATATGGTAAATCATCGTCTACTTAAAGCCATCGTCGTCAATGCTGATCATCCTAAGCTTCCTGATGACGAACTCTTACAAAAGATGAATTTAGCTCGCCGGACTAATCGCATGGCTGAACGTGATGTTCGTGATTGGTTATATATGGATTACTTAGAGCCAGATATTGCTAAAGGAACTGTCTTTGAAGCAGAAGTCTTTGATTTAAGTCGAGGCGGTCTTCGCGTCATTCTTGAAGAAAACGGAGCCATGGTTTTTGTACCTTCAGTATTTATAAGTGACAATCGTGATGCCTTTATTTTAGACGGTGATTTAGGATTTTTAACTGTAAATGGTGAAGTTAAATTACGTCTTGGAGATAAGATTTCTGTAAAGATATTTGAAATCAACCATCAAACTCGCTCAATTACTGCAATTCCTGCCAAAAGCATAGGAGGCCTCTTATTACCAGATCCTAAAAATTTGGTAAATAAAGGCTCTAAACGCTAATTATTTGACTTCCTCCCCTTGCTAAAGCAAGGGGATTTATACTGCTTACATTACTATCTGTCTTCAGAGCTT
>ERZ1673737.1090-NODE-1090-length-28748-cov-8.073328_pt1 | contig 28748 bp, 27 predicted proteins | sample MGYA00580211_ERZ1673737 | MGnify/ENA primary metagenome ERZ1673737 (study PRJEB41218, sample SAMN15661789) | gut metagenome | host: Homo sapiens | place: Canada: London | collected 2015-08-20/2019-03-30 | study: EMG produced TPA metagenomics assembly of... | reverse complement strand
ATAATGAGACCATCATTTTCCATGGAGCGTAAACTATCGGTGAGAACTTTCTGACTGATCCCTTCAAGATTTTTCTTTAATTCATTGAATCGCCAAGGGCGTTCCAGCAGATTTCGGATAATCAGCAATTTCCATTTACTGCCGATGAGCGAAACTGTGGTTGCAACCGGACATTCTGGTAATTCTTCTTTTGTTAACATGTGATCGCCTCCTTATATAACATTCTTTTTTATTGTTATATTTAATCTTAATCTAAGAATAAAAAAGAAGCAATAGGTTACAAAAAAGTAACCGGGGTCACCTTTTTATGCCTATGTAATAAAAAAGTGCGTACTTTTGCCGGTTAAGTACTTTTGATATCATAATCTTGCAACAAAGATAACAACAAACAAAAATATCAGGAGGTAACAAAATGGCATTATCAAATCTTTTTGGATGGAAAAAGAAAGCAGAAACAGAAACTAGTGCAGCATGCGGAACAGCATGTGGAGCAGCAGACAAACCGGAGGAAAAACCGGCAGCATGCGGAGCATCTGACAAGTAAAATAAGTTAAGGAAGGAGTTGGATAGGATGAGTCAGTATTTTTCTTTTCAGTGGCATATTACAGATGAATGCGATCAGCGGTGTAAGCATTGTTATATTTTTTCAGGCGAAGGCTGTAAGGAATTAAAGTCCATGACCTGGAAGCAGATGACAGAGGTAGTGGCAAACTGTGAGGATTTCTGCAAAGTATATGGCAGAGTACCATATTTCTATATTACTGGCGGAGATCCTATCCTTCATCCGGATTTTTGGAAATTAATGGTATTGCTGAAATCGAAAAAGATACCTTTTACCTTAATGGGAAATCCATTTCATTTGAACGACGAAATTTGCAGAATGTTAAAGGTTTGTGGTTGTGAGAAGTATCAAATGTCCCTTGATGGAATGAGAGAAATTCATGACTGGTTCAGAAAGCCGGGAAGTTTTGATCTGACGATTGAGAAAATCGGATGTCTGAACAGAGCAGGAATAAAAAGTGTAATTATGAGTACGGTATCCAAAACAAATATGGATGAGATATCGGATATTATTGATGAAGTTGTAAAAGCGAAAGTAAAGGTTTTTGCATTTTCGCGCTATGTGCCTACAGGTGGTGAAGTTGACACAAGCATGACACCGGAAGAATACAGAAAACTTCTGGAAGTCTGTGATGCAAAGTATAAGGCATATGAAAAGGCAGGATGTGAGACCTATTTTAATAAAAAGGATCATTTGTGGACGTTGTATGAATATGAAACGGGAGAGTTTAAGCTTCCTGAGAGTACAGAGGCAGGAACGATCTATGGTGGCTGTAATTGTGGAAACTGTCATATTACCATATCTTCCAATGGAGATATTATGGCATGCAGAAGGGTGACAGACAGTAAAGTGGCAAATATTTTTGAAGAACGACTGGCAGATGTCTGGATCTGTCAGATGGAAAAATACAGAGATTACGATAAATTTGTAAAATGTAGTAAGTGTGAACTTAAGGCATGGTGTCGTGGATGTCCGGCAGTTGCCAATGGAACAAGCGGTAACTTTTATGGGGCGGATCCGCAGTGCTGGAAGATAAGAAATGAGATTACCGGGGAGAGATTGGAGGAGCGATAAAATGGATTTACAAACATGTCTGAAAAAAATGAAATTGGTGGGAGTGCTTGCATTCGCAACAGTGGACAATGAAGGAGCACCACAGATACGGAATATCAGTGCGATTCATTACGAATCGGATGCACTCTATTTCTTTACTGCCAGAGGTAAAAATTTTTGTAAAGAATTGATGGATGATGGCAGGGTTCAGATACTTGCCTATACGAAATATAAAGAAATGATTCGTTTGTCCGGAAAGGCTTACGCAGTAACGGAAAACGAACAGAAAAAATGGATGGATATCATTTTTGAAGAACAGCCGTACCTTGCGAATGTATATCCAGGGGATACAAGAGAAATCGGTATTATTTTCTGTATTGATAAGGCGGAAGTGGAGTATTTTAATCTTGGCGTAAATCCAATTTTCCGGGAGACATATATCCTGGGAAATGTGAGTGTGAAAGAAAAGGGATATTACATAACGGAATCTTGTATTGGCTGTGGCACATGTATGAAACATTGTCCGCAGAACTGTATCGAGAAAGGAACACCCTTTGTCATACAGCAGGAGCACTGTCTGCACTGTGGAAACTGTTATGAAAACTGTCCGGTGAAAGCGGTGATCCGAAAATGAATCAGGATGACAGAAGAAAATATTTAATCAAAGGATTGTTGAAAGAGCGACCGGAATATGAGAATATGCGAATCCCATCAGATGCAGGCGAGCAGAAAATGCTTCTCAGATCGCTTATGAATATAAGAATGCCAGGGGAAATGGACCACGCATTTTTGCAGATTCAGGATGCATACCTTTCAGAAGAAAACGAGAAGAAAGGGATTGTCACATTGGCAGATATCAGGGAGGTACAACCTGATCTTTCTATCTGGAAGGGCGATATTACAAGACTTGGAGTGGGAGCAATCGTAAATGCGGCCAACAGCGGTATGACAGGTTGCTATCAGCCTTGCCATAATTGTATTGATAATTGCATTCATACCTATGCAGGAATTCAGCTTCGAAATTATTGCAATCATATGATGATAAAACAGAGACAGGAAGAACCGACAGGGCAGGCAAAGATTACCCCGGCGTTTAATCTGCCCTGTGATTATGTGATTCATACAGTTGGCCCGATTGTACGAGGAAGGCTGACAAAGGAACATGAGCGTTTGCTGATATCCTGCTATGAATCATGTCTTAGGATTGCTGATGAGAATGAGGTGACTAGTATTGCTTTTTGTTGTATTTCGACAGGTGTGTTTATGTTCCCAAATAAAAGAGCTGCTGAGCTTGCAGTACAGACAGTAAAGCAATATAAAGAAAAGACAAAATCAAAGATAAAGGTGATATTTAATGTTTTTAAAGAGGAAGATGAACGACTCTACAAACAGTTACTCAGATAGGATATTACAGATAAAAGATAAAATTGGGGAAGCAGATGCTATTATAATTGGGGCTGGTGCGGGATTTTCCACATCAGCCGGTTTCGTGTATAACGGTGAAAGATTTGAAAAATATTTTTCGGATTTCGAAAAGAAATATGGATTTTCCGATATGTATGCAGGAGGTTTCTATCCATATAAAACATTGGAAAAACACTGGGGATATTGGTGCAGATATATCTATATTAATCGATATATGGATGCGCCAAAACCGGTATATCAGAATTTGTATGATCTGATGAAAGAGAAAGATTATTTTGTGCTGACAACAAATGTGGATCATTGTTTCCAAAAAGCCAGCTTTGATAAAAACAGAATCTTTTATACACAGGGAGATTATGGTCTGTTTCAATGTAGTGAGCCTTGCCATAAGAAAACTTATGACAATGAAGCAATCATTAAAAAAATGGTACTGAGTCAGGGATTTCAGATAAAAGACGGAGAGCTGCAAAAACCGGAAGACGGAGAAATAAAGCTTACGGTTCCGACGAGTCTGATTCCATATTGTCCACACTGTGGCAAGCCGATGAGTATGAATCTCAGATCGGATCAGACATTTGTTGAAGATGAAGGATGGCATCAGGCAGCAGAACGGTACGAGAGATTTATACAGGAACATAAAAAGCAGAAAATAGTGTTCTTGGAACTTGGTGTAGGCTATAATACTCCTGGTATTATAAAATATCCGTTTTGGCAGATGACAAACACATTTCAACATGCATTTTATGTGTGTCTGAATCAGGGTGAAGCATATGCACCGGAAGAAATAAGGAGAAAGTCTGTCTGTATAAATGAAGATATCGGAGAAATTCTGAGGGAACTGTAGACTTGACAGACAGATTCGATCGAAGTATTAGAATAAAATTGTATAATAACGGTAATAGAAAAAAGTAATTAAAATATAATAATTGGTTTTCGAGTAGCACAATTATATTAGAAACACTGATTTTTAACGGTTGGTGTTTCTTTTTTTTGCAGGAATCACGGCGATTCTGGCAAAATGTGGAATTTAAGAAAACGGTTTTACTGGTGATTATTTAAAAAGTGTTTAGGAATTATTAGGGGCTTATTTCTCTTGAACATAAGCTTCAGAAAAAGAAAAAGCTTACATTGAAAATGATTTTGTGATAAACTGGAATTCGAATTGTCAATTTTGCAGTGTGACGGAATGTTTTACACTGTATTTATTTTTGAATTTTAGGAAGAAGAGGAACAAAATATGCCAATAGGAGTGATAATTAATGCCTTGTCAATTGCTGTCGGCGGTGTGATTGGAGCATTATTCGGGCATAAATTGCCTACGAAGCTTAACTCGGAGCTTACCAAGATTTTTGGCATTTGTTCAATGGGAATGGGTGTCAGTTCCATTGGGCTTATGAAAAATATGCCTGCCGTCATTTTTGCAGTGATTATTGGGACTGCTTTTGGTTTGGCTGTCAATTTGGGAGAAATTATTAACAATGGGGCAGCTTGCATGGAGAAACCGGTGGGAAAACTTTTTCCAAATAAAAATAAATCAATGTCCAGGGAAGAATATATGTCGATGCTTGTAACAATCATTGTGTTGTTTTGTGCCAGTGGAACAGGAATCTATGGAGCATTGGACTCTGGAATGAGCGGTGATCATACAATTTTGATTTCTAAGTCAATTCTGGATTTTTTCACTGCGATGATTTTTGGAGGAACTTTAGGCATGGTGATTGCTGTGGTTGCAATTCCGCAGTGCGTGATTTTTTTGGTAATCTTTGTAGCAGCGAAATTTATTTTCCAACTGACTACGCCGGATATGATTGCAGACTTTAAGGCATGCGGCGGTTTTTTGCTTCTTGCTACTGGTTTTCGAATTGCAAAAATTCACGATTTTCCAGTTGCAGATATGATTCCGGCTATGGTGCTTGTGATGCCGGTGAGTTGGTTCTGGGTGAATGTGATAGTACCGCTGCTATAAGGTGGTAGGGTAAAAATTGAGCAAAGATTTAAAATTAAGTAGAAATTTAAAATGAGTTGAGATTTAGAATAAGCAGACACAATTGTGCAGAAAGACAGCTAAAAGTAAGAAAATAAAACAAATAAATAGAACCTGCTCAGGCACATATTTGCTTGAGCAGGTTCTATTTTATTTTAAAAAGTTTCTTATCTAGGCCATCTGCCTTTCTTATCCATCAACGGTGCAAACGCCTGATGTGGTTCACTCTGGTACCAATAAGCAACACTTGCAACATCATCCTGTCGTTCAAACAGGCCTTTATAACATACTCCAATCTGCTGAATCGTAACTTTTAAATCTTCTTCAAAGCAAATCGGATCCATCAAATGCCAGCGATAAAAGCCTCGCATCGGTGGGCAATCATCATTATGATATGGGTTATGCACGAGTTCATCATGTGCGGAATAATAAGGGTATCCCAAAAATGGAGAGTTATAAGTTTGCTCTACTGTCTTTCCGTTTACCTGGTGTGCAAAACTCCAGGAACCACCAAAATAGTCCTCGGTTCCGGTACCGCAGATGGTTGGATATTCGTCATCTCCATCAATATAAAACTTAACTTCGCCTTCGCCCCACCAATATCTCTCAAGTGTTGTCAAAGCAAGATAGGTACCAACATAATGGCCTTTTCCTTTTACATTGTCCAGAATCACATAATCCTTTGCGAGTTCGGTAATTCTTTGACGTCTCCACTGTGCGTGAAAATAAGCGGTATTTTCCGGTAACTCATCGTATAAACAGTAATCTACCTGATAGAAGAAAGCTGGAATTGGATTATCATGCTGATTTTCCAAAGTGATTTTTGCTTTCTTGTGGAATGGCATTTCAAAATAGCTGTTAAAGCCTCTGTTTGGAACAACAGAGATTGGCATAGAAGTCACAAGACATTCTCTTGCAAAACCGCAGCAGAAAAAGTCACCTAAAGGACTTTCAACAGATGGAGTTTCCTCATCGTCCCAGTACATGCGAAGCACTAAATCGCGAAGCACATAACAATCGGCATCTGATGTTTTATTATCAACCGTAATCCAGATATGCTGGATAATACCCGGTCCATCCATTTCAGCTAATACGACCGTTTCATTTGGCATAATATCTTTTAAACATGGACTTCCTTTTCTGGAAGGACCAAGATGGCTTGCTGCCATCCCGCCTTTTCCTTTTTCACCAGTTGGATTTTCTGCATTTATCGCTCTGGATCTTCCATTTTTTAATCTAAAAATATCTGACATTATCAATTCCTCCGTTTACTGTTTTACACCGCCTGCCATGACACCTTCCATAATCTGTTTTTCAAAGATTAATACGAAGATAACGATTGGTAACAGGATAACACATCCAACGGTACTAATCAAATCCCATGGCATACTATATGAGGTTTCTCTTGGGATTGTTGTAATCGCAACACTGAGTACTTCTATTTTTTGTGCAAAAAACAATGGTGTAAACAAATCGTTAAGGCAGTTGATAAAATTAATGATTAAGATTGTTGCAATTGCCGGTTTCATTAAAGGCAGCGTGATATAGAACAGTTTCTGGAACATATTCGCGCCATCAATCTCTGCGGCTTCATCCATTGAAACCGGAATTTCGCTTAAAAAGTTACCTAAGATTAACATGGTAAATGGAATTAACGCACTGGTGTACATGATGACCAGCCCTGGGAAGGTATCAATTAATCCGAACTGTTTCATTAAATCGTATAATGGTCTTGCGGTTACAATTCCCGGAATCAAAGCAGAAGCTACGATTGCAGCATATACAAGAGTAAGTCCTTTTCCGGAATAACGAGTAAATGCATAAGCGGACATCAAACAGATTACAGTTGATAAGATTAATGAGCACACTGTAATAATTGCGGTATTTAAAATCTTTTCGCCCAGATTCATTTGTGTAAAGATCCGGATATAGTTATCCAGTGTCGGATGCTTCGGTATATAGTGAATTGGGGAACTAAACAATTCATCTGCCGGCGAAATAGATGATGTAAAAATCCAAAGTAATGGAAGTAAAATAATAAAGGCAACAATCAAGATTAAAATCCATTTGAATACAGATGCCAGAATTCTTTTGTTTTTTGGTTTCATTTTCCACATCTCCTTCTATATTTAATCAAATTTCTTTATCGCCTTAAGCTGGATAAAGCTTAAAATGGTCATAACGATAAACAAGCAAACCGCAATTGCAGATGCATATCCAAGATTCAGGTTTGTAAAGGCTTCCTGCATAATTCGATATGCCAGTAGTGAGGTTGAATCGCCAGGACCTCCAGAGGTCATCGCATATACTAAGTCAAAACTTGTCAATCGCCACATAGTAAAGAAGATAGAAAGACTTAATATTGTTTTCATAATGTTTGGCAGTGTGATGGAAAAGAAGGAACGAATTGGTCCGGCTCCATCAATCTTTGCTGCTTCATAAATGTCGGCTGATAAAAACTGCAGTGCAGCAAGTACTAAAATTGCGAAGAATGGTAAATCTTTCCATAAGTCAACTGCGATTACTGCGCCCTGTGCAGAATTTGCATGCACAAGCCAGTCGAAATGAAAGCCCGGAACAAATTTGCGGATCAAATCATTGATTAATCCGTATGCGTCATTGAATGCCCATCTTGCAGCAAGTCCGGCTACTACCATTGGCATTGCCCATGGAATCAGTACAATAGTACGCAGGAATTTTTTACCTTTAATCTTCATATTTAACATTAATGCAAGAATTACGCCGAGTATCAGATGGAAGAACATGGATACTACCGTAAATATTACAGTAAATCGAATAGAAGATAACAATTTTTGGTCACTAAAGATTTTAATATAGTTTCCTAATCCAATAAACTGAAAGTCAGTTCCTTTTAACAAGCTCATATCATAAGTGCTGTTGATAAAAGTCATAATGATTGGATAAAGTGTGGTAGATGCTCGTACAATCACTACCGGAAGTACCAGAAGCCATGCGATCCATAGTCCCTTTGTCTTCTTTTTCATTGCTATTTACCTCCTGTGAAATCTCTGAGATACGATATGAACGACTTTATTTTACGACATAAGTATCAACAGACTGCTGTGCCTTTTTACAAAATTCATCGAGTGTTAATTCATCAGATACATACTGCTGGAATAAAGAACCCATATCACTGATGAATTCCATTGCCTGTGGTGCCATAGGACGTGCAAGCAACTCTGTATCCGCAACATATTCTTTTATTTCATCCAAACCTGGCAGATTCATTGCAGCCAATTCATCGCTTTCTAATACATCGGTTCTTGCCGGCAGTCTGGAAGTCATTTCGGTGTAATCCAGCTCGCCCTGTTCACTTGCAGCATATTTAAGGAATTTCTCTGCGGCTGCTTTGTTTTTGGAAGCACTGTTCAGTACATATCCCCATGTAGACATATAAGCGGTTTTGTTTTCAAATGTTGGCATAGGGGCAATGTGCTGTTTATCTGCACCATATTTTCCGGAATCAACAAAAGTCTGGATTGCGCCTACATACATGAAGATGGAAGCGTAGTCGCCATCAAAGAATTTCTGCATCATTGGGTCATACTGATCGGCAAGCTGAGAAATCGGAGTTTCATTGTTCTTCATCATGTCGTACATGAATTTTACCGCTTCCTGTGTTTTCGGGTTGGTCCAATCATAGTAATCTCCGCCAAATAAGTTTACAAACGTTCCGATTGAGTTAAATACATAAGTTTTTTCCCATGCATCGCCATATCCGTATTTGCCGTCTGCTGAGTTTGCTTCTACATATTTCTCGAAGTCTTCTTTTGTTTTAATCTCAGTAAGACCTGCATTTGCCATCTTTTCTTCATCTACCCAGAAAGCAAGAATATCCATAAAGCAAGGAACAGAATAAGCATTATCGCCAACCATTGTCATTTCCTTCATATATTTTTCCGGGAAATTCTTCATAACTTCCGGTGTCATAACCGTATCCTGAAGTGGCTCTAAGTATCCGGTGTTTTTAAATGCACTCATCATTTCATCATTGATTGTAATTACGTCGATGCTGTCATCGCCTGAGGAAAGGATGGTTGTGATTTTGGCCTGACGGTCGTCGGTATTAGTTGGACACGCAATTGTTTCGATTTCCAGACCGGTTGCTTCTTCGGCTTTCTGGATATATTCATCAAATGCTTTTCCATAAGTGGTGTCCTGTGTCATTAAAGTGATTTTGTTAGAATCTTCATTCTGCTTGGTTTCTGAACTTCCCCCTGATTTTCCGCAACCACTACAAAGACCAACGAGCATGGTTGCTGTGAGTAATACACTAACGATTTTTTTCTTCATTTTCTTTTACCTCCAATGTTTAATAAATATATTTTTCTGTCACTGATTTTTGTTAACTTAATCATAAAAAAATACAGGTCAAAAATAAATATATTTTTTTATGCATGATTTATATTATTTTTCGTTTTTAATGGAAATGATTGTATTTTTTCGTTTTCTTGATTAGAATTAGGTTGGAAGGAGTGATATGTGATATGCAGTTTGTTAAAAGATTAATCAATACTATTAAAGAACATTTTCGCTTAAAGCTAATTATTTGCTTTATTCTTTGTGCGATTTTTCCTCTTTTTATATTGGGAACGATTTCTTACAAAATTTCTTACAATATAGCAAAAGACAACATGCTAAAAGAAACCAAAATAGCGTGTGAAAAAAATCAAAATCTGCTTGAAAACCGAATGACTCAGATAGAGAGCTTAGCAGATTCGATCCATTTTAATTTATGTGTGTTATGCACAACCCCGGAACAGCCGATGTCAAAATATCTTGATACCATTTCTTCGGTGCGAAACAATATTACTTCGATGGCGGATTCTTTTAATATTTATCATGTGAATGTTTTTCTGCCGGAGGACAGTTTTGTGTCAAATGAAGGAATCACGTTTTGTTCTTTATCGGAAATGAAAGATTATAAAGTACAGTTAAGTGATTTTGCTGATCAGGGAATTAAACCGAAATGGTTGTTTCAGAAACAAGTGAAGTTTCCATATATGGTAAGTAAAAACAAAAATCCTGTAGGCGTACTTTCATGCTATCGGTCTGCAAAAATTAATTTGCAACAATATTGTTTTGCACTTCACATAACGAGTGATGAATTAAGCTACTATCTGGATGAATTTTCAAAAGAGAATCCTTCCGTTTCTTACATAATAGACACAGAAGGAACCATCTTAGCAAGTACGGATCAAACACAAATCGGTACATCTTTGACTAATGAAAAACGGAATGCGCTTACTCAAAACAGAGAGACGTCTCATATTTCATATAATGAGTGTGAAATTATTTCAGCTCCGGTACACAATCAGCTGTTTTTGATTACTGAGACACCGGATTACTATATTCGTCAAAGTGCATCGATTCTTGTAAAAATGATTTTCGTGTGTTTCATAATCGTGGTTCCGCTGACGATGTTTGCGATTATCTGGGTAGCGGAGCAAATGACAAATAAAGTCAATCGTTTGTCACATTCTATGTCTGAGCTTAAGATGGACGACGTTATAGATGCAACACAGATTAATGAGTTAGTTCCGGAAGATTCTGATCATTTAGATGAAATTGATACGCTGACGGTTACTTGTGCTAACATGATTACAGAGTTAAATGCGAGCTTTGAAAGTAATCTAAATTTAAAAATACAAGAAGAAAAATTGAACTATCAGTTGCTGCAGTCGCAAATTAATCCTCATTTTTTATATAATATTTTGGCATCTGTGCAGAATTTATTGTCATTTGGGGAAATTAGCAAAGCAGATAAAATGCTTGCCGATTTATCACGGTTTTACAGAGGGCTGTTGCGCACCTCAAATGATTTGATTCCGATTAAAAAAGAGTTGGAAATTGCATGTTTGTACATGGAGATGGAGGCATTGTGTAAAGATAATCTGTTTGATTGGGATATAGAGCTGGAAGAAGGCATCGAAAACTTTCTTATTTGTAAATTTACCTTACAGCCGATTTTGGAGAATTCAATTCAGCACGGTTTAAAAGGCAATGGAATCCATATGCATATCCATATTTCTATCACATATGATGATGATATGATTGAAATCATAATTTCGGATGATGGAATGGGGATGTCTCCTGAGAAATTAAATGAAATTCAGGAAAGCATTGAATCCAAACAGATTCATTATGAGAAGCATTTTGGTATCAGCAATATTAATTCACGAATCTGTTCTTCCTTGCAAGGTCATGGTACACTTAGAGTAGAGAGCAATAAAGATTCAGGAACAACGATTCATATCAGAATTCCGCAGTTACTGGAGGATTAGTAATGTACAAAATTATGATTATAGATGACAATCATATCTCTGTTGATGGGATTTGTCATAATATTGGCTGGTCTGATTTAAATGCAGAAGTTGTTTGTAAAGCTTATGATGGGCAACAGGCACTTAATTATTTGCAGAATAATCCGGTAGATTTGATTATTTCAGACATTGAAATGCCGCAGTTAGATGGGTTATCGCTTGCCGAAAATGCACTGAAACTGAATTCCTCTATAAAAATTATCCTGATCAGTGCATTTGATAAATTTGAATATGCCAAACAAGCGATACGGCTGGGAGCATTTGATTATATAGAGAAGCCACTTGATTATGCTTATCTGGAAGAAATCATTCGTAATGCGCTTGATATGCTCGATAAAGAGCAGAAGAATCTTGCAATCTTAAAAAAGAGTCGTCCAATCATGGTTGACAATTTTTTTCATAAATTAATACAATCTTCAAGCGATGAAGCGCGATATACACTCTCAGATTATGCAAATTATCTTCAATTAAACTTGGAATATCATTACTATCAGGCGATTGTCATTCGAATACAAAACGCAGTAGAAATCAAAGAAAAAAACGGAATTGAAGAGTATCATATAAAGTTAATGAGCATGTCGGATACGATAAGAGAACTTTTTGATAAAAACTTTGCTTTGGTGCATACTTTGTCAACCTTTGATGAAATCGTGTTGCTGCTTGGGCATAATTATTCAAATTCAAAGTACTTCTACAGTACGTCATATGGATTGTTGACAGAGTTAATACAGATGTATAAGCATCATCTTTTTGAAGTAAATATTGGAATTGGCAGCATTGTTAAATATTTGTGGTCGTTGTCGTCTTCGTATTCAAATGCATTAAAATCACTGGAATATCGTTTTTTCTTTCCACAGAAAGATATCTTTACAATCAGTGATACAGTAGACAAAGATTATACTGTAGAGTTATATGAGGTTTCCGGAAATGAAGAACTGATCCAGCTGTTGTGTAAAAATGATTTGGATGGAGTAAAAAAATGGATTCTTTCATTTTCAGAAGAATTGACGCAAAGCTATAAAAACAAACAATTTATCTTTTTGCGTGTCTATCAGCTTTTGGGGCATTTACTGAAATTTCTTTGTGACATGGGGCTTAACATCAATGATATGGAAAAAGACATTGTTAAGACGTATCAACAGCTTGATGCATTCTCGACAAGTACAGAAATTTTCCAATGGCTGTTTCATTTATGTCAAACAATTTCGGATGAAATGAACCTTTCCACACAAAGCCATCAAGAGCATGTTTGTGCTGCAACGCTGGAATATATACAGCAGCATTATCCGGAGAACACGTTATGCTTGAACGAAATTGCGGAAAATGTACATATTAGTCCGGCGCACCTTAGTGCGCTATTTAAAAAGCAGCGCCAGCAAAATATTTCGGATGTAATTACAGACATTCGGATTGAAGCAGCGTGTAGTTTATTAAAAAATACCAGTCTTCCATTGAAAGAGATAAGTGCGAAAGTAGGCTATTCAAACCAATATTACTTTAGTTCTTGTTTCAAAAAGAAGACCGGTAAAACACCTTCTTCGTACAGATAAAAAATAATCGGCTGCTTTCTGTATTATTTTCAGGAAGCAGCCGATAGCTTTCTACTCGGAGATTATGCTTTTTATTCGGTTTTGAAACAAAAAAGTTCAAATTCTAAAGTTCGTGTAGCTACAGCATTATAGAGTAGCTGTTTTTTGAATTCGATATTCAGTAGGTGTCACTCCATAATATTTTTTAAATTGCTTACAAAAATAATCAACCGTTTCAAATCCAACGTTTTCAGCGATAACAATTACTTTTTTCTTTGTTGTAGTCAAAAGAATTGCTGCTTCCTGCAATCGATATTTTAGCAAATAATGCACCGGTGTATCATGAAGATATCTGTGAAACAAGTTTAACGCCGTGCTTTTGCTTACCATGGCCTGTTCGGCAATCTCTTCTAAAGAAAGTTTTTGGTCAAAATTTCGGTGAATGTATTGCATCATAAGTTGCAGTCGACCTTGTGATGAAACAATATTTATTTGTTTTTCTTTTGACAAATCTTCTTTTACATGGGAATAAATCAGATGCCAAAGTTCCTGTACAAGACAAGAGGTGAGTAGTTCCATTTCGCATTCTTCTATTTGGAGTGATATTATTTTTTTCATAACATGTAAAGCTTCTTTTTGCCAGGGGATTTCCGGTGAAAAAAACAAACAATCTAATGCTGATTTTTTAATGGGTTCAATGTACTTTTGATAAATTCGACTGTTTGAAGCTGCAATAAATGTTGGAAGCAGGAGAAAATTTGGAATGACGGCTCCTTTTTCAGAATAAAAGCGATGAAGAATTCCGGAATTAACCCAGAATCCTTGTCCTTCAGTTATGGAAAACTGTTTTTCTCCTGCCCAAAATATAGCATTTCCTTTTTCAACAAACACAAATTCGAATTCGTTATGCCAGTGCCATTCGATACAATTAAAATCAAATAAAGACAGATTGTCATAATAAAAGTGAAATGGATAATCGCTACGACCATGCTGAATTGTTTCCATCATATTTTCATCTGTCAAAATTTTATTGTAGTAGGTGTTATAATCCATGTTTTTTCTCCGTATTTCTTCTCCATAATTTTTAAGTTTACGATATTATACAATAAATATCCGATATATTCCAGTGAAAAAAGAGTGAGATTGTGTTATTGTACAGTAGACGTTTTTGTGAAAAAGAACGTAGAATAAAAAAATAAGCAGAAAGGAAATTTTTTAATGAAAAGCAAGTATAGAAAAACATTAATTGCCTGCTACTTAGGATTTATCACTCAGGCAATCACTGCAAACTTTGTGCCGCTGTTATTTTTGACGTTTCACAGGACTTATCAGATTTCACTTGGTAAGATTGCTTTTATTTCAACAGTGTTCTTTTTTACACAGTTGCTTGTGGATTTGTTTTGTGCAAAGTATGTAGATAAAATTGGATATCGCAGAAGTGTTGTTGCATCTGAAGTATTGTCCGGAGTAGGTTTGATTGGGCTGGCTGTTTTACCGGAGCTGCTGCCTTCTCCTTATGTTGGAATTTTAGTCAGTGTTATGATTTATGCAATTGGAAGTGGGCTTATTGAAGTACTTGGTAGTCCAATTGTAGAAGCATGTCCGTTTGATAATAAAGAGAGTGTTATGAGTCTTTTGCACTCATTTTATTGTTGGGGTTCAGTTGGAGTAATCTTGTTCTCTACTTTATTCTTTGCAATTTTCGGAATTGAAAATTGGAAAATTCTTGCATGTATTTGGGCAGTGATTCCATTGTATAATATCTTTAATTTTCTTTCTTGTCCGATTGAATCTTTGACGGAAGAAGGAGAAGGTATGAGTATCAGCCAATTGTTCCAAATCCCTATTTTTTGGATCGCAATTATTCTTATGGTTTGTGCCGGAGCAAGTGAAATTTCTATGGCACAGTGGGCATCTGCTTATGCAGAGTCCGCACTTAATATTCCAAAGAGTCTCGGAGATATTGTAGGACCGTGTCTGTTTGCAGTCATGATGGGAATTAGTCGTTCATTTTATGGAAAATACGGTGAAAAATTAGATCTGATAAAATTTATGATTGGTTCAGGAGTGCTTTGTCTTGTTTGCTATTTGCTTGCAGCATTAGGTCCATTTCCGATTTTAAATCTTGCAGGTTGTATCGTATGTGGCTTTTCAGTCGGAATTATGTGGCCGGGAACAATTAGTATTACTTCCGGTAAAATTCCGCTTGGAGGAACTGCTATGTTTGCATTACTTGCGATGGCAGGTGATTTGGGTGGCTCAATCGGACCTGGTGTGATTGGGGTTGTGACTCAGAATGCAAATGATAACCTGAAAGCCGGCATGTTGGCTGCCTGTGTCTTTCCGGTAGTTCTGATTTTATCGGTTCTTTTTATTAGAAAAAAAAGAGCTGAAATTAAGCCAATAAACCAAAGAACAGAATCTTTTTTATAGGATAAAGTTTGAGGTGCTCGCAAAAAGCGGCACCTCTTTTTGCATTACATTATTTTGTTTTGATAGGATTCTGAATTTGTTTGATATAATTCCGAAAACAGACTATACTTAGGATAATAAGGTTTGCGTTTGCAAGGTAAATAAGCCAAAGTACGACAAACGAAAGGATGTCATGCGGCTTGTGGTATTTTGCAAATGTCTATAGATACCCATGGTAGAAAGGAAACGTTTATGGAGCATTTGCGTTGTGTAGTAGAGCGAATTACATATCAAAATACAGAGAATGGCTACACAGTTTTGAAATGTGCTGTGAAAAATTATAATGACCTTGTAACTGTGGTTGGCACAATGCCGGATACTCATGTTGGTTCCGTATTATCGCTCGACGGTATGTGGAAGATGGATGCCAAATATGGACGGCAGTTTTCTGTACAGAAATTTGAAGAAACCCTTCCTGCAACCGTATATGGAATAGAAAAATATCTGGGTTCTGGTTTAGTTAAGGGTGTTGGACCGAAGTTTGCAAAGAGAATCGTGGAAAAATTTGGAGAAGATACCTTAGATATCATAGAAGAGACACCGGACGAACTGCTGAAAGTGCCGGGAATAGGAAAAGTCAGAGTGGATCGGATAAAAACGAGCTGGCAGGAACAAAAAGAAATCAAGAATATTATGCTGTTTCTGCAAGGTCATGAGGTCAGCACTTCTCATGCAACGAAAATTTTTAGAACATATGGAAGTGAGAGCATTGCAATTGTAAAAGAAAATCCGTATCGGCTGGCAGATGATATCTGGGGCATTGGATTTAAGACAGCGGATTCGATTGCGCAAAAGATGGGAATTGAGAAAGGAAAATTTGTCCGACTGCGCAGTGGTATTTTTTATACCTTAAATAAACTTGCAGAGTTGGGGCACTGTTATGCTACAAGAGAACAGTTGATTGAAAAAGCCAGTGTCCTTCTGGAAGTAGAACAGCCGGAACTGGAGATTACATTAGACGAAATGCTCCGTACGAATGATATCATTCGAGATGTGTTTGAAGAAAAGTTTGAAGAAAAGGAAGCGATATATCTTCCACCTTATTATTTTTCGGAAAGTGGATGTGCAAAGAGACTGGTTCATTTGATGTCAGGCAGACAAAAAAAGTGTGAGAATCCGGAAAAAATTTTGGAGAAAGTGGCACAATCATCTCAAATTACTTATGATGAAATTCAGTGGCAGGCGGTGAAAACAGCCATTTCATCTAAAGTTATGGTGCTGACCGGCGGACCGGGAACCGGTAAGACAACGACAACATTAGGAATTATTTCCGCATACAAACAGGCAGGGTGTGAGATTATTTTGGCTGCGCCCACAGGAAGAGCCGCAAAGCGAATGTCCGAAGCAACGGGCATGGAGGCAAAGACCATTCACCGACTGCTGGAATATAAGCCACCGGAAGGCTATCAGAAAAATGAAGACCAGCCGTTGGAAGGGGATGTTTTGATTTTAGATGAGTGTTCTATGATTGATATCATGCTCATGTACAATCTTTTAAAAGCGATGCCGGAGCAGATGTCTTTGATTTTGGTTGGAGATATTGACCAGCTTCCAAGTGTAGGAGCAGGTAATGTCTTAAGGGATATTATTGATTCGGGACAAGTTCCGGTGGTACGTCTTAACCGGATTTTCCGTCAGGCACAGGGAAGTCGGATTATTATGAATGCACATCGAATCAACAAAGGGGAAGGGATTGATATGCGTGGCGGAAAAGATGCAGATTTTTTCTTTGCGCCAAAAGAAAGTAATCAGGATGTCGTAAATACGATTGTCCAATATTGTAAGACAAACCTGCCGCGATATTATCATGTAGATCCTTTGCAGGACATTCAGGTATTGACTCCGATGCAGAGAGGAGAATGTGGAGCGATTAATCTGAATCAGGTACTGCAAGAAGCAATGAATCCATCAAAAATCTTTTTGAGAAGGGGTGGAACGCAGTATCGGCTGAATGATAAAGTTATGCAAATTCGAAATGACTATGAGAAAGAAGTATTTAATGGAGATATCGGTACAATTACAAAAGTAGACATGGAAGAGCGGGAATTGACCGTTTTATTTGAAACAAGGGAAGTTGTTTATGATGTGACAGAACTGGATGAACTGATGCTTGCTTACGCAGTTACAATTCATAAATCACAGGGAAGTGAATATCCGATAGTCGTCATGCCATTTACGATGAGTCATTTTGTGATGCTGCAGAGAAATCTTCTCTATACAGGAGTGACCAGAGCGAAAAAAATTTTGGTACTGGTTGGTGAAAAGAAAGCAATTTATTATGCGATAAGAAATGAAACGACGACCAGAAGAAATACCTGTCTGGCAAGGCGTTTACAGTCGGATAGTGAAGAATCAAAGGAAGTAGAAATACTGCGTTCATGAGCAAGTAGCGAAACGGATTGTGAAAGTCTGCTTTACAGAAATTTCAGAAAGGAGAATTTCGGATGATTTACATTACAGGAGATTGTCATCGTGAATACAGGAGATTTAATACTCAAAATTTTCCGGAACAAAAAGAAATGACCAAAGAGGATTATGTGATTGTCTGTGGGGATTTTGGCGGGGTATGGAGTTTTGAAAAAGAAGATAAAGAAGAAAAACATCTGCTCGACTGGCTGGAAGAAAAACCATTTACGACGCTGTACGTGGATGGGAACCACGAAAATTTTGACCGGCTTTATGGATATCCGATTGAAAACTGGCAGGGTGGAAAAGTGCATAAAATCAGACCATCGGTATTGCATTTAATGCGTGGACAGGTCTTTGAAATCTGTAATAGAAGTATTTTTACCTTTGGCGGAGCAAGCAGTCATGATATCAGCGGTGGAATTTTAGAAATGGATACACCGAATTTTCGCAGAGAGATAAAGCGTTTAAATCGAGTGGGGATACCGTACCGTATTAATCATTGGAGTTGGTGGGCACAGGAACTGCCATCCAAAGAAGAGATGGAAGAGGGACGAAGAAATCTTGCAGAGCATAATAATACGGTGGATTTTATTGTGACGCATTGCTGTGCTTCGAGTACTCAGCAGCTCTTGGGGAGAGAGGGATTTGAAGATGATATTGAGACAAGATATTTGGAGGAGATACGACAGAACATAAACTTTAAGAAATGGTTTTTCGGGCATTATCATGATAATCAGAACGTGACAGAAAAAGAAATATTGTTGTATGAGCAGGTGATAAGGATTGCATGATATGATGTGATTAAATTATAAAAAGACGCTGCCCCGTAGAGGATGATTTTTCTATGGGGTGGCGTCTTTTGTTTGGTTACTGACATCGGTCAAAGTCAGTCAGGATGTTGAGTGATTTTGGGTGGTGTCTGACACCGATTCTTGTTGTTGTTTGAAACTCTTAACGAACTCAGGATATTCTTTCTGGTGCGTTTGATGGTTCTTTATGAAAAGATTAAAATGTTCTGGTTCACTTATGATTTCCTGTGATGGATATAAACTGTTTTTGCGTATTTGAAGAAGTATGTTCATTCTTTCATTTTCATCTGGAATAAAATAAGAATTACTGCTTATAAAAGATTCAAGGAATACTGAACAATTAGTAAATACAGCTTTATCAGGTGCTAAAAGTCTTTTTAGTGTTTCGTCTTTACGCAGGTCTTCCAGAGTATCTTGGTCTATGACGATTGGAGTAGAATTTAGTGATAAAATTCCACGTAGCATATTGGTTGTATTAAGATTATCAAGATTTTGTCGGACTCGGAATAATACCATTTTTTGAAAGAGTGGTTCATGAGTTTTGTTAGTGGAAAAGGTCAGCATACCAGCAGGAATATAATATCGAATATCAGAATTTAAATTTAAATATCGAAACATAAGAGCCATAGCCCTGCGACCAGTATCGTCTGAAATGAAACTATATGCTATAGATGGATTTTCAAGAAGTTTCAAATCACCAGTGAGTTTAAACGGAGGCATAGGGTCTCCATAAAAAGTTGTATTTGTTTTTATTTCTTCAAAAGTTACGATGGTGCGTCCTTCGGTTATGTTAACATTCATTTTAGCCTCTTGAATTTTGCCATCTTTAATAGGTTTTAAATGTTCTTGATGGTGTTTGGGATTAAAATAATAACAATAGTAGTCATAAGCATGATACGGATTGGTAAGCTGATGAATCCCAGAGTCTTTAAGTTTCCCTTTTGTAATACGGGAAAAGTTAAAGTCAGATGAAGAAGGAGTCTCTGTTGTTTCCGGAAGCTCACAGATACTCCATAAAGGAATATCAAAAATCTGCGCAAGTGCGACAAGCTCTGGAAGTTTTACTTCTCTGTCAGATTCACCATCGAGCATAGCGCGTATTTTACTGGGTGAGGTTTTGATGTTAAACCGTTGAAACATCATATCTGCGATACCGGAATAATTTAAAGTCTGTTCCCCGAGAGCCCGTTCAAAATCTCTCTTCCATTTAAATAATCGTTTCTTTACAAGGGAATTATAATCTTGATTTCCGTTTGAATTATCTGAAGATTTAGAGTTCATAAAAGTTCCTCCCAATAATAAAAATTTAAAGAAGTATAACTATTTTCATCATATCATTGGTACGACAGGAGTTCAATGTGAAAAAATGCCAAAAATGAATCATATTATATCAAAAATAAAAAATATAAAAATCAAATCTGTTATAAATAAAGTTAATAAGACTAATGATAAAAAATAATAAATGTGATAATATTACAGTACATCAGATATCTGACCTTTCTAAAATTTTTTTAATAATCAGAGATTTTCAATTTTAAAAGAACAGAGTTTCAATTTTAAGATGGGAGAGTTTCAATTTATGGAAAATTAGAGAAAGATGAAAGTATAAAAGTATGTTTAAATAACAAGTGTAAAGGACAAGGGATAAGTTTTTAGATGGTAAAAAATAAGGGAGCGTGGTATTATGTATAAGTGACTTTGCAAAAATGGATTTATAAAAATCAGAGATACAAAAGAGAAACAGAAGAAAAAATCTGATAGAGAAGAAAAAATTAAGAAAGAAAATATATCAGAGGGGAAACGGAAAATATGAGCGAATTTTCAACTGTATTATCGCGGTTCGTGAAAGAGAAAGATGTCAACGTATACCGTCTGGCAAAATATTGTGGATATGACAGAGCTAATCTTTATAAAGTAATGCGTGGAGAGCGGAAACCGCCGAGTCTGGAAGTTTTAAATCTGCTGTGTGAATATATGCATCTTTCACCGGCGGAGGAAGAAATTTTAGAAGAAAATTATGAGATTACAATGGTAGGACACGATAACTATTATCGAAGAAAAAATGTAATGAAATTTTTTTCTGACTTTTCAATGACCAGTAACTTGGAAAATGTACTGCCAACAGTAGAAATTAAAGAGGACTTTGAAATTCCAAATTCAAGTTATATGCTGCTTCGTGGCAATTATGAAATTAATTCTGCGCTTTTTCATATTATTGCAGATGAAACAAAAAATCAAAAAGGACATATTCAGATACTGGCACAGCCGGAACATGCGTTAGGAAATCTGTTGGCAATGCGTGGAAATACTTCAAACGAAATAATAATTGACCATATTATCTGCCTGGATAACAAACCGGAGATTGCATATTCAAAATCAAATTATACGTTAGATTGTCTGAAACATATTCTTCCATTATATAATTACAATTATGATTATAACACCTGGTATTATTATGCAGACCTTGGTTCATTGGGAAGAAATTTCTCTGTATTTCCGTATATGATTTTAACTTCAAAATATGTATGTATGCTGTCGGATGATTTGCAGGACGGATATTTAAGTAATGACCCGGAACTGATTAAAATGATGAAAGAGCGTTTTGAAAAATACCGGAGACGGGCTCATCGGTTAGTGGAAAATGTGCAGGGTGAAATTGAACAGCAGTATATGATTATGGGAATGTTAATGGCAAATCCTTATCCGAAATATGCATTTCATATGTCTCCATGTATGATGGCAGTATTAGACAGAGAATTGATTGAAAAATATCTGGTGCCTCAGCTTCCACAAAGAGAAGAATTAGTTGAGGTATTATGTGAGTATATTTCAAATCTTCAAAAACAGGATATGACTTATGTCTGCTCAATGGAAGGAATTTTACAGTTCATTGAAACAGGAATCATCAGTGAATTTCCGAAAGAAATGTATCAGCTTCCGGATAAAGAAGACAGAATGGAGTTAGTGAAGCGACTTTTTGATGAAGAAAAAGCCGGAAAAGTACATATTTTGAAAAAAAACATTGGAGATTTAAAGGCAGAATTATATTTATGCATTACACCGGAAAGCGGATTGCTGCGATTTGCAGTTCCATCTAAGAATGTTTTAAAAGATATCTCCTTAGAAGAATCAGGTTTGGTTTCGGTGTTCTATGATTTCTGTGAAAATTTAAGCCCGGAATTATTTTATTCGGAAGAAGAAGCAAAGAGAATTATTTTCGGATAAATGTAGTTTTAAAATCAAGTACAGAAGAATTATGAGAGTACATATAATCAGAACAGAGTTTTTTGGAAGAAAAAGCCGGAAAGCTCTGTTTTTTGTTGTACAAAAGTAGAAAAACAGGTAAAATAAAAGAAAAATTGTCGAAAACAGGGGGAAATGATTTGAAAATTTGTATGAAATGCAAGAGAGCATTTGAAGACGAAAAGAAAGTTTGTGATTTTTGTGGGGAACCACTAATTGAAATCAGAGAAACGGATGGAGTAAAAAAAGAAAGAATAAAGAAAAATCCAATGGCATTTGCAGTAATAGGGATTGCAATCGCATTGGTGGCGGGACTTGGAATTGGTTCTCTGACAATGAAACAGCTTGTAACTGGAAAAAATGAAAAAAGTGCGGTGCAAGGTATTGAAACAGATGAGGAAAACGTGCTCGGAGAAGTAAAAAAAGAAAAAGGTGTTTCAATTGAAGATGAGGAAGAGGAAACGGACGAAGATGAAGTGCCGGAAATTAAGGTAGGGGAAACCTGGACTGTGGATGGTCTGTGGAAGGTTACGATTAATTCTGTGACGGAAACGGAGGAGAGACATACAGACACAAGTTATGATGGAGATAAAAATCCAGAAGCAGTTTATATTGTAGATTATACGTATGAAAATTTAGGATATAAAAGTGATTCTTCAGGATTAGGTATTGATTTAAGTGGAGTTTATAGCCAAATTGTAGATTCAGATAAAGAAATGGGGTATAGCTATCATGTTTATGTATTATCAAATCTTACTTCACCTGATTATGTACCAGTAGGAGCAAGAATGACCGCACAGGTAGCGATAGGAGTGAATCATAAGGGAACATTTTCTATTTTATATGAAGGGCGTGTAGAAGATAGAGAAAATTTGTATGATTCTAAAGTTTACAGAGCAAAGTTTATCTGTGAAGTAAAAGAGTAAGGAGCGCAGGAGTATATTTAAGAGGAAAGAGAGAAAGAAATATGGCATTAATGGAAAAGTACGATGCATTTATCAGCTATAGTCATGCAGAGGATAATGCAGAGATTGCGGAGGCACTTCATAAAAAACTGGAGCATTATCGGATTCCTTCTCAAATTCAAAAAATAACAGGAAAAAAGAAAATAGAACGTGTCTTTCGCGATAAGGAAGAACTGCCGCTTTCAGCAAACCTCACAGAAAATATTTACACAGCATTAGATAATTCGGAGTATCTGATTGTGCTCTGTTCACCGGAATCACGGGCATCTCAGTGGGTACAAAGAGAGATAGAATATTTTGCAGGGGTTCATGGAAAAGAGCGTATCTTTGCGGTATTAATAAAAGGAGAACCGGAAGATGTATTTCCTCCAGTTCTCTGCGAAAAGACAGAAATAAAAACAGATATCAATGGTCAAAATTACATAATTACAGAACCAGTTGAACCGCTTGCGGCAGATGTCAGAGGGTATTCAAAAAAAGAACGGTTAAAAAAATTAGATGCAGAATTCTTACGCTTGATAGCAGGAATCCTGCAGTGTCCTTATGATGAGTTAAAACAGCGGCATCAGGAATACCGAATGAAGATTGCAATTGCGGCAATGAGTGCAGTCATGTTTCTTGGAATCGCATTTGGTATGTATTCAGCATATCAAAGGAATCAGGTTAATACAGCATATCAGCAGTCGTTAATAAACCAAATGAAGAATCTGTCAGAAGAATCGGAACGATATCTGGACGGAGGTGACAGAATAAGTGCATTAAAGACGGCGCTTGAAGTTCAGCCAGAAGGACAGAGTAGTATTCATCCAATAGTACCAGAGCAGATTTATGCTTTAAATAAGGCTCTTTATACCTATCAACATTCAAGTAATTATATTTACAAACCTGAAAAAATGAAAACCATGGATGGAGCAGTAACAGAGGTAAATGGATTCAGTTCAGATGGAAGTTTATTTTTTGCGCTTGATTCCTTTGGTCAGGCTTATTTTTATGATACAGACACAGAAAAAGTGGTATGGAAAATAAATGCAGAAAAAGTTTTTGAAACGACAGGGGAAAATTTTATCTGGGGCAAATTTAACGGAAACCATTCGATCGTGATGGCAACAGAACATTACTTTGTGGCATTGGATGTAGAAAAACAATCCTGCGGAGCAATTGTGAAAACAAAAAAGAAGAATGAAAAAGACCAGCCAATGGATTTATATAAAAATAAAGTGGCAGTGTGTTATAAAACAAAAAAGGCAAATGCCCGATATGACAGTATCAGTCTGTTTATTTATGATATGGAGAAAGGGGAACTTTCGGAAACTTATGATTACCTTTCAGAAAAAGAGACAAACGATGTAGGAGAACTTAATCAAGTCAGTAAAATAGTTTATTCTGAAAAGGGAAATTATTTGGCAGTAGCGAAAAAAAGGCTTGGTCGGGAAGTTGATGAAGGGCAAAAATCGACAGTTTATATTTATGATACCCAAAATGGAAAAATAATACAAAAATTCAGTGAAAAAAATGTTTCAAAAATTTGTTTTATAGATGAAGAGGCTGTTGCAGTAATTGAATATGATTGGATAGACTATGATATGGAAGTACAGGAGAAAATCTATAGTCTTAAAGATGGAAAGGCTTTATGGCAAAGTGAAAAGATGAGAACTGCTGTGACAAGGGCAGAAGATACGCCAACAGCCGGGTGTGTTTATCTTGGAGAAGCATATATAGATTCTGGAACACTATATGGAATAGTCGGTTTTAGTTATGCAGGAAATTTGACCTTAGTAAAAAAAGGTTACTGGGAAATTGGATTTCAGAGAATGTTTGAAGCTGATGTTGTAAATATTCAAAGAATAGATGAATATAATTTTTTAATTGGACTTGATAATGGAATAGTTTATCGGTATATAAGTGGGACATGGGATAAAATTTTAACGGTGAATGCAAGTACGAATCAAGTATATTATAATGCAGAGACAGATAAAATTGTTCAGGCTAAGTCGCACGATTTGATATTTTCGAAGAAAATGTTCGATGAATCCATGAAAAAAGAAGGAACAGAACAACCAGAACTTGAAAATGATGTAACTAATAATGCGGGAGAGAAAGTAGTTGGAACAAAGCACAGTGCAGAAGTCGAAGGCGATTCAATCATTATAACAGACAGAAAAAATAAAGAAATTGTTTTGACAATTCCCATGTATCAAGCGGAAAATACGGTTTATGGATTCTTTAATAATGATGAACAATTTTTGGTATATAATGAGCAGTATGATGAAATTGTAGTATGGGATATTGAAACACGGAGCATATTAAAACAACAAGAACTGAATTTGGAATCTACAGGCAAAACAAAAATTATTATAGATGAAGAATTGCATTTTTTTGCATTAAGTCTTGGACAAGAATTTATTTCATTTACCGATGAAGGGGCACAGTGTAATGTATTAGATATTTTTTACTATGATGATGATTTTAATATTTATCGCTACGCAAGTATTCCGTATGGAGATGTTGATTTCAAAAAAAAGAAAATATATGTAAAAGATTTGGATAAATATTACTCGGTATCATTTTATAGTTATGAAGAACTCGTGAAAAGGGCAGAAAAAATTTTAAAAGAAAAATAAACCAATGGTAATCAATGGTGGCAGAGTTTTCTGGTTTGATGGAAAGCTCTGCTTTTTTGTTGTGGAATTTCAGCAAGGAGTTTCAAAATTTGAAAAATATGGAGAGGTTGAAATCGGGAGAAGATGGTTTAATAAAGATAGAAATTGAAAAGAAAAATCAAAAGAAAACGAGGGAGAATTATCATGAAAAAAAGAATTTTAACATTGGCGGTTTTAGCAATGGTATTTACAAGTGGATGTTCAAGTAACAGCGACATGAAAGCTCTTGAAGAAACCTGGATGGGAGAAGAAGGTGGTATTGTTTTTTATGAACCAATGGAAAAAAATGGGTTTTCTGGTTCAGCTACGATTATTGATGATGGAGATTCTAAAGATGGTGAATATGAGATAGATGATAAAGCGAAAAGATTAAATCTTAGTTATAGTGATGGATGGGGCACTCCGGTAACTGCGATGTATACTTACGATTTAAGTGGTAAAGAATTAGAACTTACATTAGTAAAATATAAAGATGTTACAGGTGAGTACAATGTGGATGATGGAGATACACAGGTTTTTGAGAAAGAATAAAAATAAAAAATATTTTGCCGACAAAACTCGACACATATTGTGAAGTAACAGGGAAAAAGCTAGAATTATTACAATAGACATAACTTTGAAGGGGGAAAGACAGAAAATATGGATAATTTTAACTACAATTATAACAATCAGGAAAATGCCGGAATGCAGAATAGTAATATGTATGGAGGGCAAGGAAGAATAAAATGCCCAACATGTGGTAGTACCAATTTACAGTATACAACAGAAAGTGAAACGAAAGTAGAGACTTCTGGCGGAGGATATTCTGGTTCAAAGGGATGTTTAGGTTTCCTGCTTTTAGGTCCATTTGGATTACTGTGTGGAAACTGTGGAAAGTCTCAGAAAACAACGGTCACAAACTTACATAAACATTTTTGGGTGTGTTCAGACTGTGGGTGTAAATTTCCATCGTTAGAAGACCTTCAAGTAGAAATACAGCGGAAAAGAGATGCTTTAAAATCAGTTCCGCAAATAATAATTGCAGGTGTTCTTTTGATTATTATGGGAATTGTGATAGATTTATCAGCGTTGACGTTTTTAGGGATATTTTTTTTAGTTTTAACAGTAGCGTTAATCCCATTGTTGAAAAATGAAATACAGAAAAAAGAAACAGAATATGCAGAATTTGAGAAGAAGATTAAAATGTAAAATTTTACTTTTACATAGATATCTTATGGTCGTAGGAAAATGGTCTGGATGTCATCAGATTCCAGAACGAAGTTTTAGCATAAAAGGAATGCAATTTCCAATATGTGCACGTTGCACGGGAATTGTCTTGGGATATATTATAGATGTTATCTTTCTTTTAATTCGGGTAAATATATCAGTCGAAGTTTGTGCAAGCTTTATTATGCTTATGTTTTTAGATTGGTTTGTTCAATACATTGAAATTCTACCATCAACCAATATACGGAGGTTTGTTACAGGTACCTTATGTGGCATAGGATATTTTCAAATTATAATAAAAATAGTTGGAGTGATTATTGACTTGATAGAATAGTTTTGAAACTTAGAATTTTAGAGGGAGCAGTAGAAGTATTTGTAACGTATGATGGAAAGAAAGAAAAATTTCAGAAAGCAGATACAGATAAAGATGGATACATTTCAGTACAGGAATATATTAAAATGATGGTTTCAAATTATGAAGAAACCATAAAAGAACTTGAGGCGATATAAAAATAGCAGAATGGGAGTTGGTTTAAATGAAAAAATCAAATAAAGCGTTAAGTATCATAATTTCAATTATTTATGCAGCTGTTGCTGTTGAATGGATTATTTCGATTGTATCACAATATCTGAAGATAAAAAGTGTTTTTTCACCTGCGGCAGAAATCTTATATTTTGTTCCGGCAGTGTTAATGTTAATTATTGCAGGTCTGGAAATTTATCGTTTGGTGAAAGGAAAATATAAAGTTCTTGATTCGGTATTATTTTTAATTTTACCATTTGTGATGTGTATCTCTGCATTTGTGCTTGCACCAGGTATTGTGGATAGCAATGGCGCATATCATGTCAGTATCATAAGCTCTGTGAGTCTGATGTATTTTGTAAAAGATTTAGTTGCAATTGTAGCAGGGCTTGTGGCTCTTGTACTGGCAGTGATTAAGAAGAAAACAGAAAAATAAAATAACTGTAAATACAGTAAATAGAGAAAGCAAAATAGGTATATGGAGAAGAAATTTTTCATATACCTATTTTGAATTTTGAGACAAATAAACTGACGACGATTATTGACACATATTGTAAAGGCAAAACAAAAAAATTTTTTGTTCAAGAGACTATGATAGCGTGATATAATAAAAATGAAAACAAGAGAAAAAACAGCTTAAACAAAGGAGTTCAAAATGGAGGAAAAGCAGGAACTTACCTTAGAAGAAAAAGAAGAAAAAGTCCGGGATTTTCGTCCGATAGATGATGCTTTTTTTGAAACACTGGCAGATGATATCGCATTTTGTCAGGAGATATTGAGAGTGATTTTAAATGATAAAAAGTTAATTGTAGAAGATGTAATTGTACAGAATAGTAAAAGAAATCTGTATGGACGTTCCGTAAGACTGGATGCACTTTGTACGCTTGGAGATGGAACAAAATGTAATATTGAAGTACAGCGTTCAAATAACGATAATCATTTAAAGCGAGTACGATTTAATGCGGCAAGTATATCGGTTGTGGATTCACAAAAGGGAGAACATTTTCGGAAGATGGAAGACTTATATGTGGTATATCTTTCGGAATTCGATGTATTTCATAAAGGATATACAAAGTATCATGTGGACAGTGTGATTCGGGAGACAGGAGAGATAGTAAAAGATGGTCTGGAGAGAATCTTTGTAAATACAGAAATTAAAGATGGAACAGAACTATCTGAACTGATGTCATGTTTTCTGGAAAAAGAAGTAGATAATCCGAAGTTCCCGGAGTTTTCCAAACGAATGAAGTTTTTGAAACATGAAAAAGGAGGTTTGGACGCAGTGTGTGAAGTGATGGAAAGATATGAAGAGATTGCGGTAAGAAAAGCGAATATTAATGCTGTGAAAAATATGATACAATTTAACATTTCAAAAGATATGATTTTGACCAAATATTCGGAAGAAGAATACGAGCAGGCTGTGAAAGAGCTTGGCGAAGAGCAGTTGGAAAATAAATAAGAGTAGAAGAGAAATAAGTATAGAAAAAACAGTTTAAACAAAGAAGTTCGAAATGGAGGAAAAGCAGGAACTTACCTTAGAGGAAAAAGAAGAAAAAGTCCGGGA
>ERZ1673737.1079-NODE-1079-length-28937-cov-7.551485_pt1 | contig 28937 bp, 25 predicted proteins | sample MGYA00580211_ERZ1673737 | MGnify/ENA primary metagenome ERZ1673737 (study PRJEB41218, sample SAMN15661789) | gut metagenome | host: Homo sapiens | place: Canada: London | collected 2015-08-20/2019-03-30 | study: EMG produced TPA metagenomics assembly of... | reverse complement strand
AAAGCATCCACTTCATTAGATGCACATTCATTTGATTATTTTCAAGAAAGTATGCTTATGACAGGAGAAGCAGCAGTGATCGTTCATCAGACTGCAGACGGAATCTGGAGTTTTGTACAGGCACAAAATTATAGAGGCTGGGTAGAAACAGATAAAATCGCATGTTGCACACTTGACGAATTAAAAAAATGGCAGGAGACTAAACGAGCTGTTGTGACAGATGCCAGACTGACACTCGCAGGTACCAATGTAACACTTCGCATGGGAACAGCACTTCCGGCAAAGGAGGAATCTGAAGGCATACTTATGGTATCCATCCCACAGAAAGATGACAAAGGCCAACTTGTGATAACAAATGTTGAGACTGCTCAGGATGGCATTCATTTTGGCTATCTTGATATGACTCAGGAAAATATTCTTGATCAGGCTAAAAAGTTAGTTGGAATGGCTTATGGCTGGGGAGATTCTAATGGAGATATGGATTGCTCTTCAACAATGAATGCCATTTATAGATGTTTTGGAATCATTTTGCCAAGAAATACAGGCAGCATGGCACAGACAGGAACACAAATTGTATCACTTGAAGGCATGACACAGGAAGAAAAGCTGGAAAAAATTCAGTCTATGAAGCCAGGAACGATGCTTGTAATGAAAAATCATGTGGTTATGTATATCGGACAGGAAAATGGAGAAGATTTGATTCTTCATAACTTTACAACATGTATGGCCGAGGATGGTGTCAGCACAAAAGAGGTCTACCAATGTCAGATTACACAGCTAAATCTTGTAACAGCAGCCGGCACACAATATCTTGATGCCTATGCAACAGCAATTTGTTTTCCTGAAGATTGATTTATTCACGCATTTTTGTTAGAACAACGCCATACTTGACCCATTTTTTTACTTCATCTTCATTATAGGGATCAATATAGAATGATTCGCCATATCCGTTAATTGGCTGAAGAATACGGGGAACCTGCTGAATAAAACGGCGCAGGTAGGCACGGCCATTTTCAGTGTTTAAAAAAATGGTAGTATCGCCATCGCGCGGAGGACGGCGTGAGATGAGCAGAATATCTCCCATATGGTAAACGGGAGTTAAATGATTAGAAGTGACTTCAACTCCGGCATTGATTTGTGAACCATAGCGTTTTCGATAAGGTGCAATGTTTACTTTACGGACGTTTGCAGAATCCCATATCATGCCATCCTCGCAATTGCCTGTTGGAATCAAAACAGTCAGGTAATCGTCAGTATTTTCTTCTTTACTTGCTGAAAATGCAAGCTCAAAATCTATTATGCCCTCTATGAATGAGCATTGAGTATCAGACAGCTTCATAAACTTTGAAATTGCATTTAGCTTAGGCGAATCAAAATCGAAAAATTCAAATAGCAGCTTGCCGGTTAGTTCATACAGGCGCTGAGCCAGAAAAAGGTTCGGACGTCTATACTGACCGGCAATTAGTTTTTTATAATTGGACACAGACATATCAAGTTTCTGAGCCATCTGCGCCTGTGTCAGATTGAGCCTGACACGTTCCTTTTCAATGTTATCAATAAAATTTAATAGAATTTTTTGCTGTGTCATAAAATTGTATAGTCTCTTTCGTATAGTTTTCGGTACTTTGTACATGTGTAGAAACGACTAAAAGTGTAATTTTAGCTACCATACTACAAATTACATGTGATACGATAGTTTCATTCCAAGACGTTGTATTTTTTAGTCTTCATGGTAATAGAATACTTCAAATGGGAAAAAATAACAAGAGTGAAATGGGAGGAATTGTAAAATGATTGACAAACAGCTAAAGGCAATGATGGACAAAAAGGGATTGACACTAGAGAAACTGTCTATGCTGTCGAATGTCCCAATCGAAACGATTCGTAATATCATTTACAGGAGAGCGAGAAATCCAAGAGTAGACACACTTTTGGCACTTAGCCGTACATTGGATGTATCAATGGAAAGCCTGATGGGGGAAAGTCCGCGAGAGGAGGAAGAACAGCTTTTATTTGCTTATCGTGAAAGCGGAGAGCATGGAAAGAAATTTATACGTGCAATCGCAGAAATTGAAGCGCAGTGGCAGGCAGGAGTATATGTAAACGAGGAACGTGAGATTCCATGTCTGATTCCGGCAGTGGAAACATCAGATGGAGCAGCTTTTTCAAGCTTTGATGTAGAACATGTAAAGACAGCCTGTGAAAACGTATATATGGCGATGCGTCTTCCAAACGATCATTTTTCACCGAGATATTGTAAAAATGATGTTTTATTGTTATCAGATAAATTTCCAAATGAGGGAGAAAATGCATTGTTTTTATATAATCATCGTCTGTACTTTCGCCAATTCCATATTTCAGAAAAAGGATATGCATTAAATACTATTAATGGAAGAGGGACTGCGCTTAGGTTTAGAAGAATGGACAGCTGCAGACTAATTGGAACATGTATGGCAGTACAGTAATTATTTTTGTACAAAATCGCGTACATAGCGAATAATCGCGTAATTGTGAGCAAAAACGGGTAGACAGTTTATAATTATACATGATAAAATAGCCATCGTGTGCGCTGTAAAGGCGAAAAAACGCACAAAATGAGGGGGATAGTTTCATGGAAGATCTGAAACCGATGCTGTTTTTGTGGGAGCAGTATGTCTGGCAATTCTTATTTTTATGCCAAAGGTAAAGATGCTTGCGAAGATTCCACCGTCATTAGCAGCTGTTGCAGTTGGTATTTTAATGGTGAAGTTGATGCCAATTCAGGTAAATACAATTGGCGATCTGTATACAATAAACAGCAGCCTTCCATCATTCCATTTGCCAAAGCTTAGCCTTGAAGTAATTCAGAAGGCACTTCCCAATGCATTCACAATTGCAATTTTGGCAGCAATCGAGTCACTTCTTTCATGTGTGGTGGCAGACGGCATGATTAATGGAAATCACCGTTCCAACATGGAGCTTGCTGCACAGGGAGCAGGAAATGTTGCATCTGCGCTTTTTGGAGGAATCCCGGCAACAGGTGCGATTGCACGTACTGCAGCAAACATTAAAAATGGAGGCCGCACACCTGTAGCTGGAATGGTACACGCTGTTGTATTATTTTTAGTGCTTCTTGTGCTGATGCCATATGCCGGCTGGATTCCTATGCCGACGATTGCTGCAATTCTATTTATTGTTGCTTATAACATGTGTCAGTGGCGTCCATTTGTGCGTCTTGTAAAGACGGCACCAAAAAGTGATATTGCAGTGCTTGTCATTACATTTATGTTGACAGTTGTATTTGATCTTGTTGTTGCGATTGAAGTTGGCATGGTACTGGCTTGTCTTTTATTTATGAAGCGCATGAGTGATGAGACAGGTGTGCGTAACTGGAGTCATACAGATGAGATTTCTGATGAGGTTCGCGATGCAGAGCGTGCGCGTATGCGCGATATTCCATCATCAATCAGTGTATGCGAGATTACAGGTCCATTGTTTTTTGGTGCTGCAGATCAGATTGGTCTGATTGCAGTAACAGAAAAGACAAAATGCCTGATTCTTAGAATGAGAGGTGTTCCGGCACTTGACAGTACTGCAATGAACTCATTAACGTCTCTTTATGAGAAATGCAGGAAAAAGAAGATAACGCTCATTCTTTCACATGTAAACGATCAGCCAATGCGTGTTATTAGAAAGGCTGGCTTTGACACATTAATTGGAAAAGAAAATTTTAGCCCGAATATTGATGCAGCAATTGAAATGGCAGAAAAGATTACTTCAAATCGATAAGTGTTTTTGAGGTAAGTTTATCTGCAAATTGTACCGCTTCGGCAAAGGCCTGTATGCGATAAGGATCTTTGCCGGGGCGGTCTTTTTCTAAAAATTCCACACCAGATGATACGTCCACACCATCAGGATGCAAAAAAAAGATCGCATTTGAAACATTTTCAGGTGCCAGCCCGCCGGCCAGCATGAAAAGCTTTTTTGATCTGGGAAGATTTTTTAGCAGAGTCCAATCAAATGTTTTGCCGCTTCCAGGTTTAGCTGCATCAAATACAAAGCCAGCGACAGACGGACATGACTGCCAGTAGTTATAGCTGTCAATATCAGAGACATTAAATGCTTTTAATATAGGAAGAGAAAACTTACTTGTATATTCGCAGATGGACTTAGCAGTTTTTATATCAAGATCGGCAGGATCACCATGAATTTGAATAAGGTCAAAGTCGGCCTCTGCAATTTGGCGTATTTGTGCAAGTGTTGGTGAGACTGTCACGGCGACTGTTTTTATTTCAGGCAGAAGTGCTGACTTTATTTTTTTTGCCTGATCAAGTGAGATATTCCGTTTGCTTTTAGGGAAAAAAACGACCATGCCTGCAAAATCTGCATGAATTTGATTGAGATAATCAGCCTCTTTTTCTTTTGTAAGTCCGCAAATCTTGATTTTAGTAGCCTGTTTTTTCATTGTTATAATCCAGATCCTTTCTTTTTTTGTTTATCATAGTGGAAAATAAAGAGGATAGCAAGTACTTTTGGTATAGTTTATATCAATATCAAACCATTGAGAAAATCTTCTTTTCATGAAGTAAAATCCATGCTATACTTACGTTAAATGAGCTCGACAAACAAGCTGTAGTGGGGAGTGAACAGAGCATCATTAAGAAACAGACATCTGCAGTATAACAGCGATGCGACAGAACACACCATATAGAGGAAAGAGGAATCAAAAAATAATGAAAGTAAATGAAATATTGTCAAATGGAAAAATCACACTGTCTTTTGAGGTATTTCCACCAAAGACAGATGCACAGTTTGAGTCAGTTCGTCAGGCAACGATTGACGTTGCTGCATTAAAGCCAAGCTATATGAGCGTTACATATGGAGCAGGTGGAAACACAAGAAAGAATACTGTTGCAATTGCAAAAGGGATTCAGGATACAACTGGCGTAACAACGATTGCCCATTTAACATGTGTAGGCGCAACAAAGGAAAATATTCATAATACATTAGATGAGATGAAGGCAGCAGGAATTGAAAATGTGCTGGCTCTGCGCGGTGATCGTCCGAGAGATTTTGAGGGAGATCCATTTGTTGATTTTCATTATGCGTCAGAACTTGTATCTGAAATCAAAGCCTATGGCGATTTCTGTGTAGGAGGAGCCTGCTATCCAGAGGGACATGTGGAGGCAGCAAATAAAAGTGAGGACATTATAAACCTTAAGAAGAAGGTAGATGCCGGATGTGAGTTTTTGACAACGCAGATGTTTTTTGACAACAATATTTTCTTTAACTTCTTGTATCGTGTCAGAGAACAGGGCATAAGTGTTCCTGTGATTCCAGGTATCATGCCAATCACACGAGCAAAGCAGGTGGAGACTGCACGTGATCTTTCTGGATGCAGTATGCCGCAGCGCTTTTTAAATCTGGTTGATCGTTTTGGTTCCAACCCGAAGGCAATGGAGCAGGCAGGTATAGCCTATGCAACTGATCAGATCATTGATCTGATTGCAAACGGAATCAACCACATTCACGTATATTCTATGAATAAGCCGCAGATTGCAGAGGCTATTCAGAAGAATCTTTCGGAGATTTTAAAATGATTGATATAAATCAGATGAGAGAACGCGAGATTATTCGCTATCTCGGCTACAAAAAGATACAGCCGGACGAACAGGTTATGATGTTAATTCATCAGTGCATGGAAGATGTTGCGCGGACGGCTCAGCCGCGCCATATATATCGGCGTTTTGCACTTACACATCTGTCTGCAGGTCATATGCAGGCAGGTGGTGTGGAGCTTTTAAGCAACAGTCTGGAACGAAACTTAAAAGACTGCAGCGAGGTCATTTTCTTTGCGGCAACGCTTGGTCACGAAATAGATCGTTTGATGGAACGTTATTTGAGATTAAATATCACAAAGGCAGCAGTACTTCAGTCCACGGCAGCAGAGGCCATAGAGTGCTATTGCAACTTGTGTCAAAAGAATATTGAAAAAGAGGCTGCGAAAGACGGCCTTTTTGTGCGTCCAAGGTATAGTCCTGGTTACGGAGATCTGTCTTTGGATGTGCAGTCATCATTTTTGAAGGCACTTAATGCACAGAAAACAATAGGTCTATTTCTTTCGGAAGGCGGCGTAATGCAGCCTGAAAAATCTGTTACAGCTTTGATGGGCTTAAGCCATATCAGAACAGGATGCGTCACAGAAGGATGCGAGGCCTGCAGCAAAAAAGACTGCAGCTTTCGCCGTGATGCATAAGCAGCAAACAGAAACAACAGGGATAGTTAGAAAAACCTTGTGCTTTTGAAAGGACAGGAATTTATGAAGAAAAATATATTAAATGAACTGGGAAAGCGAATTGTTTTTTTTGATGGCGGTATGGGTACGCTTTTGCAGGAACGCGGGCTTGAAGCTGGTGAACTGCCTGAAAACTGGAATCTTAAGCATCCTGATATTATAAGAGAATTGCACCGCGATTATCTAAACGCTGGAGCAGACATCATTTTGGCAAACACATTTGGTGCGAATGAGTTAAAGTTTCCGGATAATCTTGAAGAAATCGTAACAAAAGGCGTGCAGAATGCGAAAAAGGCAGTCGAGGAAACAGGTAAGGATGGCTATGTCGCACTTGATGTGGGGCCGACAGGAAAGCTTTTAAAGCCACTTGGCACACTTGATTTTGAAGATGCAGTATCGATATTTGCAAGAACTATAAAGGCAGGAGCAGCTGCAGGAGCTGATCTTATTCTTATCGAGACGATGAGCGATACATATGAATTAAAGGCAGCGATGCTCGCAGCAAAGGAAAACAGTGATCTTCCTGTTATGGCAACTGTTATTTTTGGTGAAAATGGCAAGATGCTGACAGGAGCGACACCAGAGGCAGTCACAGCATTGCTTGAGGGTCTTGGTGCAGACGCCTTTGGTATGAACTGCGGACTTGGACCAAAGCAAATGAAGCCAATTTTCGAGCGCTTGGCAAAAAGCGCATCAATACCATTAATTATAAATCCTAATGCCGGTCTTCCACGAAGTGAAAATGGAAAGACCGTATTTGACGTGGATCCGGCTGAATTTGCCGAGGATATGAAAATATTTGCAGAGGAAGGCGCATGGCTTATGGGCGGCTGCTGCGGAACAACGCCGGCGCATATTAAGGCACTTGTAGAAGCCTGCAAAGATGCTATGCCAAAGCCGCTTACCGATAAGAACCTGACACTTGTTTCATCATATTCTCATGCAGTTGAGCTTGGAAAGATGCCAATGTTAATCGGTGAGCGTATAAATCCTACCGGAAAATCAAAGTTTAAGCAGGCACTTCGTGACCGCAATATGGAATATATTCTGGAGATGGGTGTAAAGCAGTCAGACGCAGGTGCACAGATTCTTGATGTTAATGTTGGACTGCCGGAGATCAATGAGCCGGAATTGATGAAGGAAACTGTTTATCAATTGCAAAGTATTCTTGATGCACCGCTTCAGATTGATACCACCAATATGGAGGCAATGGAGCAGGCACTTCGTATATACAACGGAAAACCGATGATCAACTCTGTAAATGGAAAGCAGGAGATCATGAAGCAGGTGTTCCCACTGGCAAAAAAATATGGTGGTGTCGTAGTAGGATTAGCACTCGACGAGGACGGTATCCCTGATACTGTTGAGGGACGTCTGGCTATTGCAGAGAAGATTTATAAGACTGGTGAGAGCTATGGTATTGCAAGAAAGGATATCGTAATTGATGCGCTCACGATGACTATGAGTACTGACAGTAATTCCGCAAATGTTACACTTGAAACTGTGCGCCGCATAAAGGCACAGGGTGGACGTACTGTGCTTGGAGTGTCAAACATTTCCTTTGGACTGCCGCAGCGTGAGATCATCACATCAGCATTCTTTACAATGGCGATGCAGGCAGGTCTTTCAGCAGGAATAGTAAATCCAAATTCACAGGCTATGATGCAGGCATATGATACCTTCCGCGTACTCGGCGGCTATGATGCGCAGTGTATGTCATATGTTGAAAAGTATTCTGCTATGAAGGTTGTATCTACTACAGTCAAGGCAGGCGAAGCCGCAGATAAATCTGAAAAGCAAGCCTTAGGAAGCACATCTGGCGGTATGGATTTAAAGACATGTATCATCAAGGGTCTTAAGGAACCAGCCTATAAGGTGACAAAGAAGATGCTTGAAGAAAAGGAGCCGCTTGAGATCATCAATACAGAGCTTGTGCCGGCACTTGATATTGTAGGAAAGGGCTTCGAGAAAGGAACCATGTTTTTGCCGCAGCTTTTGATGAGTGCCGAGGCTGCAAAGGCTGGTTTTGCTGCCGTAAAGGAATTTATGGAGGCAAAGGGCAGCGACCAGCAAAAGAAGGGCACTGTTGTAATTGCAACAGTTAAGGGAGATATCCACGATATCGGAAAGAATATTGTTAAGGTTCTTCTGGAAAACTATGGATATGATGTGATCGATCTTGGAAAAGATGTACCGCCTGAGACAGTAGCAGAAAAGGTAGTAGAGACACATGCACCACTTCTTGGCTTAAGTGCGCTTATGACTACCACGGTTGTAAATATGGAAGAGACTATTCGCCAGGTAAGAAAAGCAGCACCATGGTGCAAGATTGTTGTCGGAGGTGCCGTATTGACAAAGGAGTACGCAGATATGATTGGTGCAGACTACTATGGCAAGGATGCGATGCAGACAGTATATTACGCAGAGAGTTTGCTAAATAATGGCGGCGCAAAATAAAAATAACGACGCCAAAATGAAAATATAAAGAAGGATATAGAGAAAGATAATATGAGTATTTTAAATGTAGAACACTTATCTCACGGATTCGGAGACAGAGCAATTTTTACAGATGTGTCATTTCGTTTATTAAAAGGAGAGCATATCGGCCTTGTTGGTGCAAATGGAGAGGGAAAATCAACATTCATGAGCATCATTACAAACAAATTGATGCCAGATGAGGGAAAAATTGAGTGGGCAAAAAATGTGCGTGTTGGCTATCTTGATCAGCACACTGTATTAGAACCAGGTCAGACAATACGTGATGTGCTTAAGAATGCATTCAGCTTTTTATTTGACATGGAAGCGCGCATGAATCAGATCTGTGAAGAGATGGCAGATGCTTCTGAGGATGATCTAATTGTCATGATGGAAGAGATGGGTACGATTCAGGATCTTCTGACAATGCACGATTTCTATATGATTGATTCAAAGGTAGAGGAGGTTGCAAGAGCCTTTGAGCTTGATGCACTTGGCTTAGAGCGCGATGTCACCGAGCTTTCCGGAGGCCAGAGAACAAGAGTCCTTCTTGCAAAGCTTCTTCTTGAAAAGCCGGATATCCTTCTTCTTGACGAGCCGACTAACTATCTGGATGAAAAGCATATCGAATGGCTGCGCCGTTATCTGCAGGAGTATGAGAATGCTTTTGTTCTAATTTCTCATGATATTCCGTTCTTAAATAGTGTTGTAAACTTAATCTACAACATGGAAAACCAAAAGCTTGACCGTTATGTAGGAGATTACGACCACTTCAAGGAGGTTCATGCTGTACAGAAGGCACAGATAGAGGCAGCATACAACCGTCAGCAGCAGGAAATTGCTCAGTTAAAGGACTTCGTTGCCAGAAATAAGGCAAGAGTTGCAACAAGAAACATGGCAATGTCCCGTCAGAAAAAGCTTGACCGCATGGATGTGATCGAATTAGCAGCCGAAAAGCCAAAGCCAGAGTTTCGCTTTTTGTATGGACGTGCACCGGGCCGCTTCTTATTTACTACAGAGCAGCTTGAGATTGGATATGACAGACCGCTCACAAAGCCGCTTGATCTTGTTATGGAGCGCGGAAACCGCATAGTCATGGTAGGTGCAAACGGTATCGGAAAGACTACTCTTTTAAAGAGTCTTCTAGGACTGATCAAGCCATACAGCGGAACTGTCCATCAGGGTGATTATCTGGAAATTGGTTATTTTGAGCAGGAAACAAGCGGTGACAACGGCCGTACCTGCCTCGAGGAAATTTGGCAGGAGTTTCCGTCATGGAATCAGTACGAAGTGCGCAGTGCACTTGCAAAGTGCGGCCTGACTACAAAACACATTGAGAGCCAGGTGCGTGTCCTTTCTGGTGGTGAGCAGGCAAAGGTACGTCTGTGCAAGCTTATGAACCGCCAGAGCAATGTGTTAATCCTCGATGAGCCGACAAACCACCTCGATGCTGACGCAAAGGATTCTTTGCTTACAGCACTTAAAGAATACAAAGGAAGTATTCTTATGGTCTGCCATGAGCGTGAGTTCTATGAGGCACTTGGGGCACAGATCTGGGACTGCAGCAGCTTTTGCAGATAATTAATTTGTATTTTCCAAAAACTTAACGTTTTCTTAAGGCGAAAAGCGACCGGAATCATCCGGTTGCTTTTTTGCTTTAACTATGGTAAAATGAGTCCATTATTAGTACAACTGAGAGTGGGTCAAATGGCAATTTTGACCGAATCAGGATATCCAAACAAAAAGAAAGGCACGGTAATAGCATGAAGGTTGTAATACTGGCAGGAGGATTCGGTACCAGAATCAGCGAAGAGAGCGTAAACCGCCCAAAGCCGATGGTCGAGATTGGTGATCAGCCAATTTTGTGGCATATTATGAAGGAGTATTCGCAGTACGGATTCAACGATTTTATTATCTGTCTTGGTTATAAACAATATGTGATCAAGGAATATTTTGCAAATTATTTTCTTCATACATCTGATATTACGATTGATCTCGCACATAATTCTATGGAGCTTCACGACAATTATTCAGAGCCATGGAAGGTAACACTTGTTGATACAGGATTAAATACAATGACAGGTGGTCGCGTAAAGCGTATCCGCAAGTATGTCGGAGATGAGCCATTCTTACTGACGTATGGAGATGGAGTTTCGGATATAAACATAAAAGAGCTGTGCGAGTTTCATCGCTCCCATGGAAAGCTTGCTACAATTTCCATGACAAATGTAGGACAGCGTTTTGGTGTAATCGATTATGATGATAAGGGACAGATTGCAGCATTCCGTGAGAAATCAGATAAGGATGGCAGTATGATCAACATTGGCTATATGGTTATGGAGCCGGGTGTGTTTGATTATATTGACGGAGATGATCAGCCATTGGAGAGAGAACCATTTGAGCGTCTCGCAGCAGATGGTCAGATGATGGGCTATATTCACGAGGGCTTCTGGTCCTGTATGGATACACTTCGTGATAAGAATCGTCTGGAGGCACTGTGGGAGAGCGGCAAGGCGCCGTGGAAAACATGGAAGGACTAAATAATGCAGAAAACAGAAATGTCATTTTTTCGTGATAAGAGAATACTGATCACAGGTCATACCGGTTTTAAAGGTTCATGGCTTTCGAGAATTTTAATTGATGCAGGCGCAAAGGTAACAGGTGTTTCATTAGAGCCACCGACAAGTCCAAGTATTTTTTCAATTTGCCGTCTGGAAAATCAGATGGACAGTGTTATTGGCGATGTTAGAGATTTTGAATTATTAAAGGAAGTATTTGAGCGTGTGCAGCCACAGATTGTGATTCATCTGGCAGCACAGCCAATTGTGCGCGAATCTTATAAAAATCCGCGTGAGACATATGAGACAAATGTGATGGGTACAGTCAATATATTAGAGTGTGCACGTCAATTTTCATGTGTCCGTTCATTTTTAAATGTTACAACTGATAAAGTATATGAGAACAAAGAGTGGGAGTGGGGCTACCGTGAGGAGGATGTGTTGGACGGATTTGATCCATATTCAAACAGCAAATCCTGTTCGGAGCTGGTTACACACAGCTACATCCGCTCTTTTTTTGCGGACAGTGATACGGCAGTCTCTACTGCAAGAGCAGGCAATGTTATAGGAGGCGGTGATTTTGCATCAGACCGTATTATACCGGACTGCTACAGAAGCGCAGTGATTAAGCAGCCTGTGACAGTAAGAAATCCATATTCAATTCGTCCATATCAGCATGTGTTGGAGCCTTTGTTTTTATATCTGACAATTGTAAAGAAACAGTGGGAGGATCCATCCATTCGCGGCTATTACAATGTAGGACCAGATGACTGCGATTGTGTGGACACTGGCACATTAACTACGCTGTTTTGTAAGAGCTGGGGCAGAGGCATGCAGTGGGAAAATAAGAGTGACGGCGGTCCTCATGAGGCTGGCTTTTTGAAGCTGGACTGCTCAAGAGTAAAGCGTATCTTTGGCTGGAAACCGACATGGCATATTGAAAAGGCTGTGGCAAAGAGTGTAGAGTGGTATCAGCTTTATAATATGCTGATTACTCATATGGCAGAGCCAAAGGAGCTTGCAGATAAAATGAATGCCTGCATGAGAGAGCAGATAAGAAGCTTTTTAACAGATGGAGAGGAGCAGTAATAAATGTTTGAAAATATGAATGAACAACAGGCGAGAGAAGAAATTCTAAAACAAGTAGCTGCCTATTGCGATAAATATCATAATACAAAGAAGGAATTTAAGGAGGGAGACCGTATTCCATACGCGTCACGTGTTTATGACAGCGAGGAGATGGTAAATCTTGTGGACAGCTCACTGGAATTTTGGCTGACAGCAGGACGCTATACAGATGAGTTCGAGCGCGAGTTTTCAAAATATTTAGGTGTTCGCTTTTGCTCTCTTGTCAATTCTGGTTCATCAGCGAATTTGATCGCATTTATGGCGCTGACTTCTCCGCTATTGGGAGAACGACAGGTAAAAAGAGGCGATGAGGTAATCACAGTTGCTGCAGGTTTTCCGACAACAGTAACACCAGTAATCCAGTATGGTGCAGTTCCAGTGTTTGTAGATGTGACAATTCCTCAGTACAATATTGATGTCACAAAGCTTGAAGAAGCATTGTCTGATAAGACAAAGGCCGTGATGATCGCGCATACACTTGGCAACCCATTTGATTTGGAGGCAGTAAAGGCATTTTGCGACCGTCATAATTTATGGCTTGTTGAAGATAATTGTGATGCACTTGGCTCTGTCTATGAGATTGACGGCAGCAAAAAGCTGACAGGAACAATTGGTGATATAGGAACATCAAGCTTCTATCCGCCTCACCATATGACGATGGGTGAGGGCGGTGCTGTATATACAAACAATCCACTGCTTCACCGAATTGTGCGTTCATTTAGAGACTGGGGACGTGACTGCATTTGTCCTCCGGGATGTGATAATTTCTGCGGTCATCGCTTTGATAAGCAATATGGTCAGCTTCCATTAGGATATGACCACAAATATGTTTATTCCCATTTTGGTTATAATTTAAAGGCAACTGATATGCAGGCAGCAGTAGGCTGTGCGCAGTTAAAGAAGTTCCCATCTTTCGTGGAGAAGAGACGTCATAACTTTGCTTATTTAAAAGAGCTTTTGTCTGACTGCGCAGATAAGCTGATTCTTCCTGAGGCAGCAGCGCATTCTAATCCGAGCTGGTTTGGCTTTTTAATGACATGTAAGGAAGGCGTGGATCGTACAAAGGTAGTGAACTATATTGAATCACACGGCGTTCAGACACGTATGCTGTTCTCAGGCAATCTGATAAAGCATCCTTGTTTTGATGATATTCGTGGAACAGAGGCATATCGTGTTGTCGGTGGTTTAGAGCAGACTGACCGTATTATGACATCTACATTCTGGGTTGGTGTTTATCCTGGTATGACAGATGAGAAGATTGAATATATGGCAAAGGTAATTCATGAAGCATTGGAGGGCTAAGTTATGAGAATGAAGGTATCCAACTATATTGCAAAACTGCTTGTTCAAAATGGAATTACAGATGTATTTATGATCACCGGAGGCGGTGCAATGCATCTTGATGATGGACTTGGTCATGAGCCGGGACTTCACTGTGTATATAATCATCATGAGCAGGCATGTGCCATTGCAGCAGAAAGCTATGCCAGAATCCATAACCGCATTGCAGCTGTCTGTGTCACAACAGGACCTGGCGGAACAAACGCAATCACAGGCGTAGTCGGAGGATGGCTTGACTCTATTCCGATGCTTGTTATTTCAGGTCAGGTACGCTATGACGTAACGGCAAGAAGTACAGGCCTTGGCATTCGTGCATTTGGTGATCAGGAATATGATATCTGCAAGAGCGTAGAGCCTATGACAAAATATTGTGAGATGGTGATTGATCCAAAGCGTATTCGCTATGCTGTTGAGAAAGCACTTTATCTTGCACAGACTGGAAGACCAGGTCCGTGCTGGCTTGATATTCCGTTAAATGTGCAGGGTGCAACAGTTGAGATAGATGAGCTTGAAGGTTTTGATCCGTCAAAAGAAAATCTGACAGCGATTCCGTCTGTTACTAACGAGCAGGCAGACGCTATTATCGAGAAAATCCGTCAGGCAAAGCGTCCGGTGTTAAATGCCGGAAATGGAATACGTATTGCAGGAGCATTTGATGTATTTCGCCGTGTCGCAGATAAGCTTGGCATTCCAGTTGTGACTGGCTGGAACAGCATTGATTTAATGGAGGATGAGCATCCGCTGTACACAGGACGTGCTGGAAATATGGGTGACCGCGCTGGAAATTTTGCCGTACAAAACAGTGATTTGCTATTTTCAGTTGGAAGTCGATTAAGCATTCGTCAGGTTAATTATGATTGGCCGGCTTGGGCAAAGCATGCATTTGTCATTATGAATGATATTGATGCAGAGGAATTGAAAAAGCCGTCTCTTCATGTAGAAATGCCGGTGTGGGCTGATGCAAAGGATCTTCTTGAAAAGCTTGAGAGCCGCTTAAATGAAAAGCTTGCAGATGGTGAAGTATTATTTAAGGGTGATGAGTGGAGACAGGTTTGTGAAAAATGGAAGAAGGATTATCCTGTTGTTCAGCCAAAGCACTATGAGCAGAAGAGTCCGGCAAATGTGTATGCATTTATTAAGGAAGAAAGCCGCCGCTTAAATGAGGGTCAGATTACAGTAGTAGGAAATGGCTCTGCCTGTGTTGTAGGCGGTCATGGCTATGTTATAAAGAAAGGTCAGCGTTTTATTTCAAATTCAGCTATTGCATCGATGGGTTACGATCTGCCAGCAGCAATTGGAGCTTGTGTCGCAAATAAGCGCTATTGCAAGGAGACAGGTGAGAAGGAGCAGGATATCATCTGCGTAACAGGAGACGGAAGTATTCAGATGAATCTTCAAGAGCTGCAGACAATCATCCATCACCAGTATCCGATCAAGATTTTTCTGATCAATAATGGCGGATACCATTCCATTCGCCAGACACAGAACAACTATTTTGGAAAGCCGCTTATTGGTATAGGAAAAGACAGCGGTGATCTTAGTTTCCCAGATATGGCAAAATTAGCGCCGGCATATGGTTTCCCATTTATTCGCATTGATAGCAACGATGCTCTTGGTGAGGGAATCGAGAAGGCATTGTCCATAAATGGACCTGTTATCTGCGAGGTAATGGTTGATATGGATCAGAAGTTTGAGCCAAAGGCAGCATCAAAGCCAATGCCAGATGGAAGCATGGTTTCTGCACCGCTTGAAGATTTAGCGCCATTTCTTCCAGAAGAAGAGTTAAAGAGTATTATGCGCTGGTCGGAGGAGTAATATGCGTGTAATAGTGACAGGAGCGACAAGTTTTATCGGCAGTCACGCCGTACAAACACTTATTAATCAAGGCTTTGAAGTTTGCGCGCTGATTCGTCCAAATTCAGCAGGCAAAAAAAATTTAGAGCATATGATAATAAAAAAAGAACTGCTTGAGATTATAGAGTGTGAGCTTAGCGGGCTGAAAGAACTGGCAGTGAATGCTGAAAAACTTAGCAAAATCGGACAAAAATGGTCTCATGATCTGGGGAGAGCCGATTATTGGCTGCATTTAGGCTGGGATGGCTCTGGAAGTGATAACAGAAAGCTAGCTGATATTCAGTCAATGAATGCCGTCTATGCGCTTGATGCGCTTGAGACGGCAGCTGCAGCTCACTGTAAGCGTTTTCTTTTTTGTGGTTCACAGGCAGAGTATGGTGTGCGAAATACGACAATGTGCGAGACAGACGAGCTTCATCCGCTTTCTGAGTATGGAAAGGCTAAAGCGAAGGTGGGAAGAGAGGCTGTTATGCGTGCAGAAGCGCTTGGCATAACATATATTCACACACGCGTCTTTTCTGTTTATGGTCCTGGCGATCATCCATGGTCACTTGTGGAAAGCTGCATGCGCACCTTCAAAGAAGGCGGTATAATGGAGCTTGGTGCATGTACACAGCTTTGGAATTATCTTTATATTGACGATGCAGTTAATGCAATTGTGAAGCTTTTGACTGGTGATGCACCGGCAGGTGTCTATAACGTGGCTGGTGAAGATACAAGGCCGCTTCGCGAATATATTGAGACGATGCGAGCACTGTGCGGCGGACAAGGCACCTGCCAGTATGGCAAGCGGCCGCCAAACGCAGAAGGTGTGACATCACTTGAGCCAGACATCACAAAGTTAAAAGAAGCGACTGGATTTCATCAGGAGATTTCCTTTGAGCAGGGAATTCAAATGATGCTTATGTGAGTAGACGTTACAAGAAGTTGCTTCGGCAGTGGCGGGCGGAGAAAAATCGGTATCCCTCACTGACATGAGGCAAGTCACAGTCGAACTATTTTCGACAAGTCAGACTCCGTGAAAATACCGACTGTGAGTTGAAACAGGAAAGGCATGTTAATTATGGGAAATTGCATTTCATGCAAAGAATCTCTTACAAATACAGAGATAATTGCATTTGACAATATGCCGGCAGTGGCACAGCACATGCCGGATAAGGAACAGGTAAAAAACGACAGAGGAATCCATCTGTCGCTGTGCCAGTGTAAAAAATGTGGTCTGATTCAATTTGACTGCGAGCCAGTCGAATATTACCGCGATGTTATTCGTGCAGGCGGCTATTCCACAACGATGGTAGAGCTGCGCCGCCGTCAATATCAGGAATTTATTAAACGTTATCAGCTTGAGGGAAAGAAAATCATCGAGGCAGGATGCGGAAGAGGTGAGTTTCTTCGCGTATTAAAGGAATTTCCAGTTAAAGGATATGGTATTGAGCACGATCCTTCTTTGGCGGAGATTGCAAAGGAGAGTGGTCTTTTAGTTTCATGTGATTTTACAGAAACTATAGATCAAAAGCTTCCAAATGAACCGTTTGATGCGTTTTTATCCTTTAATTTTTTAGAGCATCAGCCATCACCTGATGTGATGCTGACTTGTCTTTATAACAATTTGACAGATGATGGTGTGGGACTTATCACAGTTCCAAGCTTTGAGTATATTACAGATCACAATACCTATTATGAGCTTATTCACGATCATTTGGCATATTATACATTTGATTCTCTGACATATCTTTTGAATCAGAATGGTTTCATTGTCGAAAGCAAAGAAATGATCAACCGCGATACGCTTTCTGTGATGGTAAAAAAGACAAAGACACCAATTTCTCAGGTATCCTCATGGAAGGATTTTACAAAAGAAATCACTGCGCTTGGCGATAGTTTAGCAAGTATCAGGGAACAGATGAAGGCACTTTCTGAAAGTCTTACAGGAAAGAATCTTGCCATTTGGGGTGCAAGTCATCAGGGCTTTACACTAGCAGCAACAACATGTCTTGGTGAAAAAGCAGAGTATATTATTGACTCAGCGCCATTTAAGCATGGAAAATATGCACCAGCTTCACATCTTGTAATTGTGTCGCCAGATGAGGCACTTAATAATGTACCAGATGCGATTTTAATCGCAGCACCGGGTTACACAGATGAGATTGCAAATGTGATTCGTGTTCGCTTCCCTAAGACGGTGCGTATATTCGCAATCCGCAGCAATAAAATAGAAGAAATTTTGTAATTTTGAGAAGCTTTTTAAGAGAAAGGCATGGTTATTGATCTATGAAGGCATTTGTATTAAAAGAGCCGGGTGTTGTAGGCTATGAACAGGTTCCTGAGCCTGTATTGACTCCGTATGGAGCCATCTTAAAGCCAGTCGCTGTCGCACCGTGCTCATCTGATGTCCATACTGTTTTTGGAGGCGGTTCAAGAAAGGCACCAAATCTAGTGCTTGGTCATGAATGTGTGGCGCGAGTGCTTGAAGTTGGTGAGTATGTGACTGATTTTGTGCCGGGAGAGCTAGTAGCAGTACCAGCAATCACACCAGACTGGCGGGCAAAAAGCATTCAGGAGCACAATTTTAAGCATGCATCAGCACCATTTTCCGGTCATCAGCTTGGACGCACACAGCCAGGTGTATTTTCAGAGCGTTTTCTTATTCCAGATGCTGATACGACACTGGCGAAAATTCCAGAGGGTGTTAGCTTAGAGCAGGCACTTATGTGTGTAGATGTTGTGACAACTGGATTTACAGGAGCACAAAATGCCGATATTAAATTTGGTGATACTGTTGTAGTTATGGGAATTGGTCCTATTGGACTTATGGCAGTAGCAGGTGCAGCTCATTTAGGTGCGGCAAGGATCCTTGCTGTAGGAAGCCGTCCGCTTTGTGTAAAGACTGCTTATGAGTTTGGTGCAACAGAAGTCTTAAGCTATAAAGATGGCGATATAGTCAAGCAGGTAATGGCGCGCACAGATGGAATAGGAGCAGATAGTGTCATAATCTGCGGAGGAAACGATGAAGTATTTGCGCAGGCAATTGATATGGTGCGCTATGGTATCGGAACCGTTTCCAATGTCAATTATTTTGGCGGAACAGGAAATCTTCCATTTCCAAAATTTTCCGGAGGACGCGGTATGGCAGGAAAAACAATCCGTACTGAGTTAGCAGAAGGAGGACGTGCACGTATCGAGCGCATGTTATCCATGGTAAAGTATGGAAGAATCCATCCAGAAAAGCTAGTCACCCATCATCTTAATGGACTTGATCAGATAGAAGATGCACTGTATTTAATGCGAGATAAGCCTGCCGACCTAATTAAAGTGATGGTTACTATGGAATAATAAAAGAAAGTTAGAAGGCACATTTCATGAAAACAATTAGTATTGTAGTGCCCTGTTATAATGAAGAGGAAAATGTTCAGGCGATGGCTGATGCGCTTCGCGAGACATTTAAAAAGGATCTTCCAGCCTATCGCTATGAGATCCTTTTTATAGATAACGATTCAAAAGACAGGACAAGAGAAATTATCCGAAAGCTTTGTGCAGAGGATAAGGGGATTAAGGGAATTTTTAATGCAAAAAATTTCGGACAGTTCAATTCACCGTACTATGCTATGCTCCAGACAACAGGAGATGCCACAGTACTGATGGCTGCCGATTTTCAGGATCCGGTTGAGATGATCCCAAAGTATGTAAAAGAGTGGGAAAACGGATATAAAATTGTAATTGGAATTAAAAAGTCCAGCCAGGAAAATAAATTGATGTACTGGCTTCGCGGCTGTTACTATAAATTAATCAAGAAGCTTTCTGATGTTGAGCAGATTGAGCAGTTTACAGGTTTTGGTCTTTATGATAAGAAGTTTATCAATGTTATGAGAGAGCTTAACGACCCAACACCATTTTTAAGAGGAATCGTAGCAGAGCTTGGCTTTAAACGAAAGGAAATCCCTTACGAGCAGCCAAAGAGACGTGCAGGAAAAACAAGCAACAATTTCTACCGTTTATATGATGCTGCAATGCTTAGCATTACTTCTTATACAAAAGTAGGACTTAGACTGGCGACCTTTATAGGTATGACAGTTGGCTGTATCAGTCTGGTAGTTGCAATTATTTATCTGATTTTAAAGCTTTTATTTTGGGACAATTTCCCAGCAGGTATGGCACCGCTTTTAATTGTCACTTGTCTGCTTGGTTCTATACAGCTGTTCTTTATCGGATTAATTGGTGAATATATTATGAGCATCAATGATCGTGTAAAGAAGCGTCCGCTTGTTGTGGAAGATGAGCGTCTGAATTTTTTAGACGAGAAAGAAAAAGAAAATGAGGCAGATGACAAGGAAGCAGAAGATGGCTGCAAAAATCAGAAAGCCGAATGAGAGGAATAAAAATTGGAATTTGACAAGACAACACAAGATGCGCTTAAACTGATTCATGAGGGAAATCATATCATTTTCCGTGAGGTAGGGCGCGTCTGTGAGAAATATCATTTGAATTATTTTTTAGACAGCGGAAATCTTATAGGTGCTGTGCGTGAGAAATCTGATATTCCGTGGGATGATGACGCGGATATCGCTATGACGAGAAAAGATTTTGAGGTATTTCGCAAGGTAGCACGTACCGAACTAAAGGATGGCTTTGTCTATGTGGAGCCAGATGAATTAAATGGTGCATTTTATGATTTTGTGCCGCGTGTTGTGATGCTTGATTCAACTATGCGTGAAAATAATGCAGAGCAAAAATATTATGGAAATGGCATTCATAATCATATGCGAACAGATATTTTTATAGTGGATGATGTTTCAGACAACATGTTAAAACACAAATTTTGTCATGCTTTATTGATTCTTGTGTATGGCATGTGCATGGGACGCCGTTATAAGCTTGACCTTTCAGAGTATAAGGGTGCATCTAAGGTAGTAGTTGCTATTCTTTCTGTAATTGGACGCATCTTCCCTGTAAAGACACTTGTTCATTGGTATGATGCAATCAGTAAGATGGAGCGCGGTCAAAATAAAAAGCATAAGCGCTGCTATTACAGTAACTGCTTGTTTCCAGATCTGGGAAAGATTTATCAGGCGAAGTGGTTTGACCATGCAGTTGATTTAGAGGTTGATGGTGAGAAATTTCCTGGTCCATGTGGGTATCATGAAGCGCTTACAATGCTTTATGGCGATTACATGACACCGCCGCCTCCGGGAGACAGAGAGCTTGTTCATTGTGATCCTAAATTTGTCACATTATCATACAGCGAAAAGGGAGAGAAAAATTCATGACAGAAAAGCAGCCAAAAGCAAAATCAGGCTTACGCCGATTTGCGGGGGATATGGTTTACAGTCTTGCCGGGCTGATGATTTTGAATATGACGCTTTCTTTTGGGGTATATCCGTTTTTAAGAAGCCGTATGGGTGCTGAAGGAAGCGGAAAAATGTTGTTCTTTACAGCAATCATGGGTCTGATGGCATCGGCAGTTGGTTCTGGAATCAATTATGGCCGTATGAAAGCTTCTACACGTCATGAGACAAAAAATGGTGATTACAATCGCTTTCTTGTATTCACAGCACTTTTATGTGCGATTGTCACTGTAGTGGCAATTTGTGTGAAAAAAGATACAGCAGGTGCTCTTCCTATTTCCATTGGTGTACTTATTTTTGTGACAACAGTTCGCTATTATGCAGATGTAGAATATAGACTGAGCTTAAATTACAGGGGCTTTTTCTTCTATTATCTTTTTATTGCAGTAGGTTATGCGATTGGCATGGCGCTGTATCGAATTAGTCATTCCTGGGTAAGCATCTTTATTTTAGGAGAGGTGTTTGGACTGCTGTTTGTTACAATCACAGGAAGCATCTTTAAAAAGCCATTTTTTAAAAAGAGTCAATTTTTCAGGGAAGATGCAAAAACATGTGTGTCACTGTCATCGGCATATCTGCTGTCAGATTTTGTAACATACACAGACCGTGTTGTGCTTCCTATGACAGCTGGAGATGCAGCTTCCTATTATTTCTTTATTGCAAGTACTGTCGGAAAGATGAGTTCTCTGATCTCAACACCGTTAAATGGTGTTATCACAGGTCATCTTGCACGCTATCAGGGAAAAATCACAAAGAAGATGTTAACTGGTGTATTTGCTGCATTGTCAGCGCTTGCAGTTATATTGATTGCCGGAACAACACTTGGTTCTCATATTTACGTGTATCTCTTTTACAGAGAGGATTACAACGTAGTAAAAAATCTGTTTTTGCTGGCAAATGCCGGACAGGTATTTTTCTTTATGAGTAATACAATGATGACAGTCGTGCTTAGATTTGCACCAGAGCGTTATCAGCTGATCATGGGTGTGATTTATGCAATATTGTTCTTTGCAGCAGTAGTTCCTGCTATGTACCTTTACAAAATCTGGGGTGCTGTATGGGGACTTCTTGCAGTCAATGTCGTTAAGTTCTTATTAATTACAATGCTTGGCTTTTTGGCATTGTCAAAAAATGAGCGAAAAGAAAGGGTGTGAAAAAATGAGTCAGAAACATCAAAAGAGTCAGGCACGTAGTATTTCAGTAAATGCAATTGCTGAAAAGCCGCTTCTTATCTGGGATTATGTAGCATTTGCTGCAATCGCAGTCTTTTGCTTTTTAGTTTTTCAGCAGTCCGATCTTTTGCATACGGCAGGCTGCAGCTACGGTTATTTAAATGGTCATTTCCGTGATTTTTATGATTATTGCGGAACATTTGATATTCATCCGGCATATATGCCAAGCTTTTATCTTATCTTTGCCATCTGGAATATTCCGATGCGTCTGTTTGGCGTCGTGACATTTCCAACGGAAAATCTGCCTGTTCTTGCTATTTTATGGGCAAAGCTCTTACCATGTATGATATATGTGGCAAGCGGTGTGTTGATTTATCATATTGCCATCCTTGCCGGAATGGGCAGCAAGAAATCAAAGCTTTGTGCATATGCATGCCTTACTATGCCAGTTGCTTTTTATGCGCAGTTTATCTTTGGCCAGTATGACATCATCATGACATTCTGTGTACTTCTTGGCATTTACTATTATTTAAAGAAGAAGGACATTTGGTTTATTTTCTGGTTTGCCATTGCGATGACATTTAAATATTCAGCGCTGTTAATCTTTGCACCGCTTCTTTTATATCGTGAGAAAAATGTATGGAAGATTATTGCATCCTGCGTGCTGCTTATGGTGCCATTTGTATTGGAGTTTTTTGTTTACAGAAACAGCCCGGTATTTCAGGCATATGTGTTTGGATTTGGCGGAAATGCAGTCAGCAGTCCGACAGGCTACATCATGAATGCAGGATACTATACAGGATTTGAATTATCAACATTCCATTATGAGGTCAGCTTTGCTGTTTTGGCATTTGGTACATTGTGCGCATGGTGTTATTTCAATAAGCCGACAGATGACAGAAATTTCGTTAATACGGTATTTTATATCTGCTGTCTTGCCTTCTTTGTACTGTTTGGTTTGTCAAAGTGGCATCCGCAGTGGCTGCTGTTTGCCGTACCATTTTGGGTTATCAGTTCATTCCTTCATAAAGATACGAAAATTTTTATGATTTTGGACTTGATTTTTATGTTAGTTTATACCATATTTAATGTACAGATGATTCCTAACAATGTAGATCAGGCGATGTTTAATAACGGCATCTTACGATCTCTTGTAAATGGAAACATCGGTACTGAGCTCATGATGGAGGATTTGATTGCAAAGCTTGATAAAAGTCTTTGCCTGTCAATTCTGACAATGATGATGCTTGTATATGCTGTATTTAAGCATCCAAAGTATTGTGCACAAAATCCTGCACAGGAAGTCAATTGCATGGGTTGGATGCGCACTCGCTTTATTGGTGGTGTTGCAATTTTTGTCGTTCCGGCATTTGTGTGTCTGATGGCATATTTCAAAGCACCATATGCAGGATATAAAGTTGAAAATGTGCACAGTCAGGTGCAGCTTTGTGAGCTTGGTGATGAGGTGAGCCAGACGTTCTGTGCAACAGGCAATTCAATTGATAAGATTCGCTTTGTCGCTGGTGTCAATGATCGTGTCAACAAAGGATACGTGAAGCTGACAGTAAAGGACAGTGATGATAAAATTCTTTATGAGCAAGATTGGGAAACATCAGGCTGGCTTGAGGATCGCATCATTACGGCGAACTTAAATGGGGTGCCGACTACACCGGGTGAATATTATACAGCGGTGTTTGAAGTGACACAGGCAAATGGTGATTATGCCGTATCCATCTATCGCTCAGAGGATAATGTAACAGGTGACAAAAAGGAGATCGCAGAGGCTGATGGAAAGAAGCAAAGCTATCAGCTTGAGATGATCGTCTATCAATAAGCAGAAAGGCGTAGGTGTTTTATGACACAAATTGAATTCGTCACAGAGTTAGAGCAGGCGCTTCGTGGAAATGTGGAAGAGCGCATCATTCAGGAAAATGTAAGATACTATAATGACTATATCAGTGAGCAAAGAGCAGCAGGAAAGTCTGAGAAAGAGATTTTTGCTTCACTTGGAAGTCCGCGTCTTATTGCAAAGACGATTATTGATACCTCCGGTGAGGCAAGCACGCAGGGAAACAGCCGTGCCGGAAGCTACAACTACAGCACAGGTTCAGACGACAGTTCAACTGGCGGTGATGGTTGGAGCTTTAGCTGGATGAAAGAGACTGCATCCAAGAACTGGGTGACAAAGACCATTGCGATTTTAGCAATTGTAGCAGTTGTTTTTCTTGTATTAAGCATTATCTCTAAGCTCGTAGCAATCCTATTCAAACCGGCAGTTGTTGTACTGGCAGTGGCAGCCGTGTATTATCTGGTGAAAAATTCATCAAATAAATAAAAACGAGATATAAAAGCAATGAATAAACAAACCTTCTGGTGCCATACTAGATGTGAAGGCGAAAGAAATCGTCTTTCTAAAATCTAGTATGCATCAGGAGGTTTTTTATTATGAGAAATTATAGTGATTCAGAGAATTGCACTAATAAGAATGCACAGGACAAGGCGCAGAATCGAGCACAGAATAGAATACAGAATAAAGCAGAGGATTGGGCCGAGGATAGAACTCAAAATCGAGCGCAGAATCAGGCAGAGAACCGTGCAAAGAATACCTACCGAAACGAGGCAGAGGATTCTTATCGTAACAGGGCGACAAACTGTCATAAGACAAAGGAGAACTAACGGATTAGGTTAGCTTATAGAAAGTAATGTAAAACTAGTAAAATGGAAGTCCCTCTCGATTGATCACTTGTGCTTTACGGTGTTGGTATTTCAAGTGGCAGTTCGAGGGGGACTTGGTAGTTTCAATATTGACCCCAACATCATAATAGTACAAAAAATTGTACTAAGAAAGAGAGAACCATTACGAAGAATAATTTTGACAAATTTTTGCTTCTTGACAGATTATCAATATGATGATACTATACTTGTAGAATAAAGAAAACAGGGGAATAAAATGAAAAAAGAAAAAAAGATACAAATGACAGCGGTGGAAGAGGATATTCTTTATCAGTCAGGTATTAAATTTTTTAATGTGTTTGATACATATCGAAAAGAAAAGAAAATTAATACTAGGCAACTGATACAGGGAGTTATTAGTGAGCGCGCATTTTTGGATATTAAAAAGGAAAAACAGATTCTTATAAAAAGTGATTGGGAATTTCTGATACAACGTATGGGGATTGTTACAGATTACTTTGAGACAATCCTGTCAAGACGAGAACTAGATGACTGGAGATTAAGAGAAGACATCTGTCTTTGCGTGTTTGAAAGACCGAATGAAGCAACAAAAAGGTTAGAACAATATCAGAAAAATTTAAAACAGGGAAAAAATGGAATACAAAAAATACAAGAACAATTTTATCTGAAAATGAAATGGATATTGTTTAGGAAAGTGCTAAAAACAGAACAACTTTATAAAATAGCTAGTGATGCAGTTTCTTGTACAGTTTCGGATGAAAAATGGCAGGAAAAGTTGGAAAGTCTATATGTAGGACCGGCAGAATTAGAAGCAATGCTTCTTGTGGTATGGTCATTGTTTCTTCTAGGAAATAATGACAAGGCACTTACTTTATTTTGGAAAATTAAATTATATCCAGAACAGCATGGCTGGGAGCCTCGTATGCAACAAATGATTGTTCCACAGATGGTATTAATAGGAATGAGATTATTGGAAGAGTTTCATATGGATGAGGAAGCATATCAATTGGGAGAAACAGGAGTGGAATTGTTAAGAAATCAATGTAGCCAGCGTTACGCCTATCCTGTTTTAAAGGAATTATGTCGGATTGGAAAACAATTAAAAAAGGAAGGAGAAAGGCAACAGCAGATCCAGAATTTTACAGATACATTTGAGATAATATATAAGGCAAATCAAGTACCCTGTATGCGTATATGGCAATGCAATAGTATAAAGAATAGCTATGATATTAGCCTTGTTTTGAAACGAATGAGATGCTCATTGGAAAAAACACAGTTAGAGATATGCACGGATGAAAATGGTTTTCCATTTTTAAGCGTAAAGCAGTTGTCACGTATTGAAAAAGGGCAAAATCGGCCGTCTGGAGAAGTATTTCGATATCTAACGCGGAAAATGGAAAGAAAGATAGATTGGATTATGCCAATGCTAGAAACAGACTCGGTGCAGGCTTTATCAATAAGACAAGATATTATGTATTTGGATGGTATGAAACAATTGAATAAAGAAAAAGAATTAATCGAAAAATTAAAAACGATAATGGGAGAGGAAAATTGCAAAAAGCCTTATATTTGTCAGGAACTTATGTTTATAGAAACAAGTTTAGAATATGAAGCAGGCAATATAACGGCAAAAGAGGCTCAAAAATTATACTATGAAGCGCTTTCTTATACATTTCCGATAGAATATCTTTCACGGAAAATGCTGCCGTTTATCCGTCGAGAGGAAGGAATGCTTATTAGCAATATCGCATACTTGCATCATAAAATTGGAGAAACAGCAAAGGCACAGGAATTATTTGAAAAGCTGTACGAGGTCTTTCGACCGCAACAGCAGCTTTTCAAAATCAACAATCCGGCATGTGCCGTCATGCTGGGGCAGTATTCTAGTTTACTGGGGGATGTGGATGAATATCAGAAAGCTCTTGACATAGATATTATAAATTTTCAGTGTGAAATAAATGACAGTTATTTAGTTCTTATAAATGGATTATTGTACAATCAGGCGTGGGATCATTATGAGCTTGATAAAAATAAATATCAAAGACGATATCGTCAAGAGTTTTCTAGTGCTCAGATAATGGCTAATTTTATTAAAGATTCCAAAAGCGCAAGCTTGTATCAAAAACGAAGAAAGAAATATTTGGAATGATAAAATAAAGCAAGTTTAATATTTGCTAACTGTATCTATGTCAGATAACGGTTGTGTATCAGTATTAGAAGAAGATTCGGTTTCAGCTTCAGTCGTCAATTCTTCTTCGATAATAGTTGAATGCTTTTCATAAGCTAGTGCATTGTCTGCACTTTTAAAAGTAAATGCAGCTGATAGGGTAGCAGTAAGTATAGTAACAGGAATAATAACTTTTTTGTTCATAGAGAACCTCCTAAAAATAATATAATAATTTCAAGTTTTATTATAAAGTATAAAGTAAAAAATATAAACGGACAAAAAGCTTCTGTTTAAAAGCGGAAGTTTTTTGTCCGTTGACATATGAATAATGGTGAATTAGTATTAAATGCGAGCAGAAATGCTGAAAAATAAAAAGGAGCAATTATTATATGAAAAAATTAATAAAAGTCAGTGCATTATTAGGAATGCTGGTAACTTCTGTAAACTTAAATACATATGGAGAAGAATTGAACAGACATTGCTTAAATTCTGATTTAGAAGAGACAATTAACACTTTACAATTAGAATATCCAGAGGCTGGTGAATATATCAGAAGTATTATCCCATTTTGTAATTCGATTAAAGGAATTTCTGATGAGGAATATAACTGGTTAATAGAAAGTGGAATTAATAACTTTTATTCTACTTATAACGCTAGCAATATTGAATATCAAGAAGAATTATACGATTATTATATGAAAAAAGAACAGATTCCTGCGGAAATAGGCTTTCTTGATCCGATGAAGTATGGAGAGATTGTAGGAAATCTTGGACTTGGAATAGAAATTATTAAGAAACGCGGGTGCCCTCATACTGCGGCATATTTGGAACATGCAATTGTACCTTGGGAATCAATAAGCGACAAAAATTATAATCCAACTGATATTACACACAATAACGATGAATGGGCAGGTACAGTTGTGAATTCACCAACTTTGTTTAGTCAAATAGAGGAAGCATTCTATCAAGAAATACTACTTCAAGGAAAAAATTATGGAACAATTTCAAAAACGGGAGTGTATGCTGTAGAACAAAATGAATGGAATAATTCATATTTATCTCAGAAAGAACAGAATGAAAGATTAGATATTTTTGCGTCATTAGCGCATGTAAATTATACGGCAATGTTTACAAAAAATGAAGGTGAAAATAGTGGATATCATGCAATAGTTTATATTTCGGATACATATGATTTTGAAGAAATGGATAGTGATACATATGATAACTTTGAAATTGAATTTGGAAATAATTATTGTTACTTAGCACAGCTATATGGATATATAATGCCATTTAAAATTAATATTTATTACAGTTTTGGTTAAGAATTGTCTATATAAAGAATGAAAACAAGTCATGGGGGAAATTTAAGTGATAAAAAGAATATTAAAGATAGTATACGTTTTCGCTATGTTTGTTGATGTGGGATTGTACGGTGTTAGCTTTATTTTAAAACTAAATATGATCCCAACTCAAGTGGATTTGAGTGGATTAAGTGCAGTTGAAAAAAGAGAAATGCTGTCGAATCTTGCAATCAATTATCCATTAGGGGAAAGTATGTATTATGTTGCAATTGGATTAAGTATTGTGCTAGCAATTGTATTGCTTACATATTTGAATGTCAAACTGGTTTCGTGGAGAAGACGGAAATAAGCTTGATTTATTTCTGGAATTTTTGGGCGGTATTATCGGTGGCGAAATTATAGAAAAAATAATTGCAAATGATTTGAATGCTAATAAAGCGTGGCGGGAAGCTGTAATAGAATACGGTATTAACATTAGGGTGAATAATTAATACGAGATTCTGTAAGTATCTGTTTGAAACTTACAGAATCTTTTCATTTTATATATTGGTGTAAAAGAGGTCAGAGCACCTTACTATTTTTGATCAGAAGTTATAAAATTTTTAGGCGAAAACCCAGGGGCTTGCCCCTG
>ERZ1673737.1078-NODE-1078-length-28946-cov-7.702260_pt1 | contig 28946 bp, 21 predicted proteins | sample MGYA00580211_ERZ1673737 | MGnify/ENA primary metagenome ERZ1673737 (study PRJEB41218, sample SAMN15661789) | gut metagenome | host: Homo sapiens | place: Canada: London | collected 2015-08-20/2019-03-30 | study: EMG produced TPA metagenomics assembly of... | reverse complement strand
TATGAATATTGTTATATTATTTTCAGAGCTCCCACAGATCCTCGGAAGAACCAAAATTTTTCTTTTCTACTCATAAAAATAGAAAAGCCAGTTTAAAACTGGCTCTTCTTTACAATTAATAAGCTAAAAACTTATTATTCAATGATTTCGCCGACAACACCAGCGCCAACGGTACGACCGCCTTCACGAATTGCAAAGCGTTCGCCCTTTGCCATTGCTACAGGGTGAATCAAGGTTACGGTCATGTCAGTATTATCACCTGGCATTACCATCTCAACACCTTCCTGTAACTCAATGGTTCCAGTAATATCGGTTGTACGGAAGAAGAACTGCGGACGATAGCCCTTGAAGAACGGAGTGTGACGTCCACCTTCATCCTTGCTTAATACGTATACCTGACCTGTGAACTTGGTGTGCGGAGTAATTGAGCCCGGGGCTGCTAATACCTGTCCACGCTCTACGTCTTCACGCTTGGTACCACGTAATAATACACCTACGTTATCACCTGCACGACCTTCGTCTAATAACTTACGGAACATTTCTACGCCAGTTACTACGGTCTTTACGGTCGGACGAATACCTACGATTTCAACTTCGTCTCCTACGTGTACAATACCACGCTCTACACGGCCTGTTACTACTGTACCACGGCCTGAAATTGAGAAGATGTCTTCGATCGGGAGTAAGAACGGATCGTCAATATCACGCTTAGGATCTGGAATGTAGCTGTCTAAGGTGCTTGCTAACTCTACGATTGCATTTTCCCACTTCTCCTCGCCATTTAATGCGCCTAAAGCGGAACCACGGATAATCGGAGTATCATCACCTGGGAACTGGTACTGGCTGAGAAGGTCACGTACGTCCATCTCAACTAACTCTAATAATTCCTCGTCGTCTACCATATCGCACTTGTTTAAGAAGACGATGATGTAAGGTACACCTACCTGACGTGCTAATAAGATGTGCTCACGGGTCTGCGGCATAGGACCATCTGTAGCTGCTACTACTAAGATTGCGCCGTCCATCTGAGCGGCACCGGTGATCATGTTTTTAACATAGTCAGCGTGGCCTGGGCAGTCAACGTGGGCATAGTGACGAGCTTCGGTATCATACTCTACGTGAGAGGTGTTAATGGTAATACCACGAGCCTTCTCTTCCGGAGCGTTATCGATCTGGTCGAACTTCAATGCTGCGCCGCCGAACTTCTTAGCCAGAACAGTGGTGATAGCAGCAGTTAAGGTGGTCTTACCGTGGTCAACGTGACCGATGGTGCCAACGTTTACGTGAACTCTGTCACGGACAAACTTTTCTTTTGCCATTTTTTAATTCCTAAATTATAGGGTGTAGTTATTACCACACCCTGTGGTTTCAAAGAAGATTATTCAGATTTGGTCTGACGCTCGGCAATAACTGCCTCAGCGATGTTTCTAGGAGCCTCAGCATAATGGCCGAATTCCATTACATAGGAAGCACGACCCTGAGTCTGAGAACGTAAATCGGTAGCATAACCGAACATCTCTCCAAGAGGAACCATAGCGTGGACGATCTTACCCATAGGACCATCTTCCATACCCTCAACGAGAGCACGACGACGGTTCAAGTCACCGATAACATCACCCATGTACTCCTCAGGAGTATCAACCTCAACCTTCATCAAAGGCTCTAATAAAACCGGCTGAGCTTTCTTGAAGCCTTCCTTGAAGGCCATAGAAGCAGCGATCTTAAATGCCATTTCTGAAGAGTCAACCTCGTGGTAGGAACCGTCATAAACGGTAACCTTAACGTCAACAACAGGGTAACCTGCGATAACGCCGTTAGCGATCTGCTCTTGAACGCCCTTATCAATTGCCGGGATGTACTCCTTAGGAACAACACCACCAACAACCTCATTGGCGAACTCGTAGCCCTTACCCTGCTCTAAAGGCTCAATACGGAGCCAGCAGTGACCATACTGACCACGACCACCAGACTGACGAACAAACTTGCCTTCCTGCTCGATCTTGCCCTTGATGGTTTCACGATAGGCTACCTGAGGCTTACCTACGTTACAATCAACGTTGAATTCACGACGCATACGGTCAACGATAACGTCTAAGTGTAACTCACCCATACCAGAGATGATGGTCTGACCAGACTCTTCATCGGTACGAACGCGGAAAGAAGGATCTTCCTGAGCTAAACGGTTTAATGCTAAGCTCATCTTCTCCTGGTCGGCCTTTGTCTTAGGCTCTACAGCAACAGAGATAACCGGCTCCGGGAACTCCATGGCCTCTAAGAGGATAGGAGCTGCTGGGTCACAAAGGGTATCACCAGTGGTGGTATCCTTTAAGCCGATTGCAGCAACGATATCACCGGCAAAAATCTCTTTAACTTCATTACGGTGGTTAGCGTGCATCTGAACTAAACGGCCAAAACGCTCACGCTTTTGCTTATCAGAGTTAAGAACAGTCTCACCAGAGCTGATCTTACCTGAATAGCAACGTAAGAAGGTTAAGTTACCAACGAATGGATCGTTAGCAAGCTTGAATGCTAAAGCAGCAAACGGAGCCTTGTCATCAGAAGGACGAGTAGTCGGATTGCCATCCATATCCTTACCCTCAACATCAGGAATGTCGATAGGGGAAGGTAAATAGTTAACAACAGCGTCCAACATAGCCTGAACGCCCTTGTTCTTGAAGGCAGAACCGCAGCACATCGGAATGATTTCGCCACGTAAAGTACGAGCACGGATACCAGCCATGATCTCTTCTTCAGTCAGCTCTTCACCGCCGAAGAATTTATCCATTAACTCATCACTTGCTTCAGCAGCAGCTTCTACTAACTTACCACGCCACTCATCAACAAGCTCTTCCATGTCGGCAGGAACGTCAACATACTCAAACTTAATACCCTGAGAAGCATCGTCCCAGTCAATAGCCTTACGCTTAACGAGATCAACAACACCCTCGAAGGTATCTTCTTTACCGATCGGGAGCATTAACGGAACTGGATTACCCTTTAAACGAGTCTTGATCTGATCAACAACACGTAAGAAGTTAGCACCAGTACGGTCCATCTTATTAACGAAAGCAATACGCGGAACGTGGTACTTGTTAGCCTGACGCCAAACAGTTTCGGACTGAGGCTGAACACCACCAACGGCGCAGTAAACCATAACAGCACCATCAAGAACACGCATGGAACGCTCAACTTCGATAGTGAAGTCTACGTGGCCCGGGGTGTCAATGATGTTAAAACGATACGGTTGTTTCCACTGATTATTCATACCGTGCCAGAAGCAAGTAGTAGCAGCGGAAGTAATGGTAATACCGCGCTCCTGCTCCTGAACCATCCAGTCCATGGTAGCGGCACCGTCATGAACCTCACCAATCTTGTGAGATTTGCCAGTGTAGAAAAGAATACGTTCAGTAGTGGTGGTTTTACCAGCATCAATGTGAGCACTGATACCGATGTTACGGTAAAACTTAATAGGTGTTTCACGTGGCATAATAAATTAGCTCCTGTACTACCAGCGGAAGTGGCTGAATGCTTTGTTGGCCTCGGCCATACGATGCACGTCTTCACGCTTCTTGACGGCAGTACCTTTGTTTTCAACAGCATCCTGCATCTCAGCTGCGAGACGGGCGGCCATGCTCTTCTCATGACGAGAACGAGCAGCGTCAACTAACCAACGCATAGCTAAAGCGTTGCCGCGGGCAGGACGAACTTCTACTGGAACCTGATAGTTAGCACCGCCAACACGACGAGATTTAACTTCTACGTCTGGACGGATATGGTCAAGGGCTTCCTCGAACAGGGCGAGGTGTTCCTTGCCGCTCTTCTCAGAAATGGTATCTAATGCGCCATAAACAATAGCCTCTGCAATAGACTTCTTGCCATCTTGCATAACTACGTTGATGAATTTAGCTAAAAGCTCAGAATTGAACTTTGGATCAGGCAAAATCTTGCGCTGAGCAACTTCACGACGTCTAGGCATTTATAAAAATCCTCGTAATTTCAGGTTTCTCCAAAACAGAACCTGGATAAATATTTAACGTTTGGCCTTACTCTGCGGGGATGTCTTTAAGCCTTAGGCTTCTTGACACCATACTTAGAGCGAGACTGTTTACGATCCTTTACACCAGCGCAGTCTAAAGAGCCACGAATGGTGTGGTAACGAACACCAGGGAGGTCCTTAACACGACCGCCACGAATCATTACAACAGAGTGTTCCTGAAGGTTGTGACCCTCACCACCGATATAGGAGGTTACTTCAAAACCGTTAGTTAAACGAACACGGCAAACTTTACGCATAGCCGAGTTAGGTTTTTTAGGGCTAGTTGCATAAACACGGGTGCAAACGCCACGCTTCTGCGGGCAAGCTTCTAAGGCCGGTACCTTATTCTTGGCTACTGCCTTGATGCGAGGTTTGCGAACCAGCTGATTGATAGTAGACATTAAATAAAATCTCCTGTTAGTCCATTTATTTGGACAGACTTTACTATTTCACCCATTATTGGGTGACCTAGCATTTTAATACAGTTAGAAGCGATAGGTCAATTAAAAAAAATTAATTGTTAAGCTTCAACATGACCATATCAGGATTCCGGCGTCTATTTAGCCATATTAAAGTAAAAGAGAAGTAAAGAAATTATCAAATTTACCAAAACGTTAATACCAGGAAATGGTCCTAACTTCATCCTTAACAATCAAATTGTTAAGATCAGAATATTCTTTAAAAAAGAAATAATGACAAGGACATTTCTCAACGTCTTGCTCAGGATAAAAAAAAACCACCCTATCTTCACCCTTTATAAGATCAAGACAAGATTGAAATCCGCTTTTAGAAAAAATTAAATGAATAATCAAAATGAAAGAACCTTGCTATCATTTATCAACATAGCTCTAAGTTGCTGAGGGGGTATGGTTTCAATAAAATCAAAGACTGTTTTTTGTACAGAGAAGGTTGCTATCTCAAAAAGCTCTAGTTGTTTTAATTTTTTTACAAATACACTCTGTGGATTTGAATCTAATAAGGCTTGCAAAAATTCACCACTTAGAACAACCCTTATATTATTATCCTCAAAAAAATCTCCGTAACTCATAGCTATTTCTAAGCCTTGCTCATATGCCTGACTATCTAAAGGGGCGCTTTGTAAAAGAATTATCATAATTCTATGATTCTCTGTGATTTAAAAGCTAACGATAACATTTCCATATTACCAGATAAGGTAAAACCCTCTTTAAGGTCCGAATTATCAAAACCTTGATCTTTAAAAGCTCTGCCACATATCAATAGCTCAATAGCATATTTCTCTTTTAAACTTAGATAAAAATTTTGTATTTTTAGAACTTCACCTTCAACGAATTTACTAGCAATTCTAACCGCATCCGCAGTCATAAAGATTGCCTCTACTTTTTTGCCCTGTTTTAAAATATCTTCATACAGAGATACACGTTTTTGCATAAGTTCTAAATCAGCAAAAAACATTCTCTCTAAAAAAAGAAAACTCACCTAAATCTCCAAAACAACTCAGGCCATCTTCTTTAAGATGGCCATGGTTTTTATTTAACTGAAGCAATAACTTCAATTTCACATAATGCGCCCTTAGGTAAATCAATACCACCTACACAAGAACGAGCTGGAGGATTGCTCTTAAAGAATTCAGCATATACCTCATTGAAGGCAACAAAATCAGCAATATCCTTTAAAAAACAAGTAGTTTTGACAACCAAACTTAAGTCACTACCTGAAGCTTCTAATAGAGCCTGAACATTAGTTAAAGCCTGTTTTGCCTGCTCTTTAATACCACCTGCAACCATTAACCCAGTCTTAGGATCTAAAGGTATCTGTCCTGAGGCATAAAGCATGCCTCCTACAATCTTACCTTGAACATAAGGACCAATAGCTGCCGGGGCCTTTTCAGTAGATATGATTTTAATCTCGGTCATTGTGATTACCTCCAAAAAAAATGCCCACATTATGTGGGCATTTCTAATTTATAAATTATTATTCGCTTTTAGCAACATCAGCAGCCTCTAAAGCAGCTCCCAATTGCTTCTGCAACTCTTCTGCAGAAACGGTTGCCTGCTCTAAAGAACGCTCATTACTAATACGTTCTAACTCATCACGGCGTAACTTATGATACTTAAAGCCAGTACCTGCAGGAATGAGTCTTCCCACAATTACATTTTCCTTTAAGCCACGTAATTCGTCAACTTTACCTTCAACAGAAGCCTCAGTAAGAACACGTGTAGTTTCCTGGAAGGAAGCTGCAGATATAAAGGAATCTGTACTTAATGAGGCCTTAGTTAGACCCATTAAGATGTGATTGTACTTAACTAACTTCTTACCAGCGGCTGCAAGTTTTTCGTTGGCAGCACGTACATGACTTACCTCTACATGCTCACCATCTAAGAACTCGGTACTATCACCGGCATCGGTAATTTCGCACTTACGTAACATCTGACGTACGATAACTTCAATGTGCTTGTCGTTAATTTTTACACCTTGTAAACGATATACGTCTTGTACTTCATTTACGATGTAGTTAGCAACAGCATTGACACCACGTAAACGTAAAATATCATGCGGTGACTCAGGACCATCAGCGATCATTTCGCCCTTAGATACAGTTTCACCCTCAAATACGTTGAGATTACGTGATAAGGCAATCATTTCCTCATGGGCTTCGATCGGATCACCATTCTCATCAACAGCTCCTGAGACAGGAGTAATCATCAAGCGACGCTTAGACTTAGTGTCCTTACCAAAGGATACAGTACCAGAAATCTCAGCTAAAATTGCCGGCTCCTTCGGTGCACGAGCCTCAAAGAGATCGGCAACACGAGGTAGACCACCGGTAATATCCTTAGTACCGCCTGCAACCTGAGGAATACGCGCTATAACATCACCGATATTAACCTCAGCACCGTCTTGCAACTGAACAATGGCTTTTGCCTGAAGCATATACTGAGCTGCTACAGTAGTACCAGGGATGAGAACATCATTTCCCTGAGCATCAACAATCTTAACAGATGGACGCTTCTCTTTACCCTGAGTCGGACGAGCAGCCATTTCACGTACTTCAATTGAAGAAATACCTAAGGCTTCGTCTTCCTTCTTATCAACAGTTACACCCTCGATAATGTCAGCGAACTTAATGTAACCATGTACTTCAGAAATAATCGGATGAGTATGCGGATCCCAACGAGCTACAGTCTGACCTACAGCTACGTTATCGCCTTCCTTAACCTCTAAGACAGCACCGTAAGGAATCTTATGGCTATCCTTTACAGAACCAAACTCATCAACAACAAAGAGCTCTGACTGACGAGATGTCACAACCATCTTGCCTTCAGTATTGGTTACAAGCTTAGAATTCTCAATCTTAATAGTACCTGCACTACGTACAGTAGCACCAGATTCAGCAACAGCACGAGATGCAGCACCACCGATGTGGAAAGTACGCATGGTTAACTGGGTACCAGGCTCACCGATTGACTGAGCTGCCATAACGCCCACAGCTTCACCAGGATTTACCAAGTGACCACGAGCTAAATCACGACCATAGCACTTTGCACAAATACCATAACGAGACTTACAAGTAATAGGAGATCTAATCTTAACATGATCAACAGAGTTAGCCTCTAATACAGAGCAAAGCTTCTCATCTAAAAGAGTACCAGCCGCAATCAATACTGACTTAGAACCAGGTTTTAAGACATCAGCAGCTAAAACACGACCTAATACGCGATCTCTTAATGTCTCAATAACGTCTCCACCGTTTACGTGCGGAGTAATATCCAGACCATCATCAGTACCACAATCGCTCTCGCAAATTACCATATCCTGAGCAACGTCAACTAAACGACGAGTCAAGTAACCAGAGTTTGCGGTCTTCAATGCTGTATCAGCCAAGCCCTTACGAGCACCGTGAGTAGAAATAAAGTACTGCTGTACATTTAAGCCTTCACGGAAGTTAGCGGTAATAGGGGTTTCAATAATGGAACCATCCGGTTTTGCCATCAAGCCACGCATACCAGCTAACTGACGAATCTGAGCTGGTGAACCACGAGCACCAGAATCAGCCATCATGTAAATGCTGTTAAAGGATGACTCTTTCTCTTCCTCACCTAAGATGTTTTGTGCAGTCTGGGTGGAAAGATTAGACATCATGGCTTTGGCAACTTTTTCGTTGGCATTTGACCAAACGTCAATAACCTTGTTATAACGCTCACCTGGAGTAATTTGACCGTTTTCATACTGGCTCTGAATGGACATAACTTCCTTCTGAGCAGAAGAAATAATGGTGTACTTCTCCTTAGGAATAAGCATATCGTCAACACATACAGAAGAACCGGAAATAGCAGCGTTAGCAAAACCAGTATACATCACATGGTCAGCGAAAATGACAGTGTCCTTTAAGCCTAAAAGGTGGTAACAAGTATTTAATAAAGCACCAATCTTCTTCTTGCCTAACGGTACATTAGAGACACGAGTAAACCAATTCTTCTCAGATAAAATATCTTTAATATTATCCTGAGTTACACCTTCTGAAGGAGGATCGATGAGGTCATAAGACATACCCTTAGGTAAAATCAATGACAACATGGCACGACCAACAGTGGTTAAACGCATCTCGTTCTTTTCAATGAATTCACCAGTATCTGGATTCTTCTCAAAGAAATGAATTCGGCATGCAATACGAGCATGGAAGTCGACCATATCTGCCTTATACAGACGCTCAGCTTCCTTAGCATCAGTTAAAATCAAGCCTTCACCACGAGCACCAATACGCATACGGGTCATATAGTAAAGACCTAATACAACGTCCTGTGCCGGAACAATGATAGGATCTCCTGATGCAGGAGATAAAACATTGTTAGTGGACATCATTAATGCGCGAGCTTCTAACTGTGCCTCTAAAGTTAAAGGTACGTGTACAGCCATCTGATCACCGTCGAAGTCAGCGTTAAATGCCGGACATACTAACGGGTGCAGACGAATTGCTTTGCCTTCAATAAGGACTGGTTCGAAAGCCTGAATACCTAAACGGTGTAAGGTCGGAGCACGGTTCAACATAATTGGATGCTCACGAATTACCTCGTCAAGAACATCCCATACGATCGGATCCTCACGCTCTACCATCTTCTTAGCAGCTTTGATAGTAGTAGCTAAACCGCGTAATTCTAGTCTGCCATAGATAAACGGTTTGAAGAGTTCTAAAGCCATCTTCTTTGGCAAGCCGCACTGATGTAAACGTAAGAACGGTCCGCAAGTAATTACAGAACGACCAGAGTAGTCAACACGCTTACCTAACAAGTTCTGACGGAAACGACCCTGCTTACCCTTAATCATATCGGCTAAGGACTTCAACGGACGCTTGTTAGAACCAGTAATTGCACGACCACGACGACCATTATCCATAAGAGCATCGACAGATTCCTGAAGCATGCGCTTTTCATTACGAACAATGATTTCCGGAGCTGCTAAATCTAAGAGACGTTTTAGACGGTTATTACGGTTGATTACACGACGGTAGAGATCGTTTAAATCTGAAGTGGCAAAACGACCACCATCTAACGGTACTAACGGGCGTAAATCAGGCGGTAAAACCGGCAATACGGTTAAAATCATCCACTCAGGCTTGTTTCCTGAATTTATGAAGGACTCAATAAGTTTAATACGCTTAGCAAATTTCTTTCGATTGCTTTCAGATGAAGTGCTATCTAAAGCCTCACGTAAAGACTTAACCTCTTCTTCAAGGTTAATGTGCTGCAATAATTCTAAGATAGCCTCAGCACCCATCTTGGCGGTGAAATCATCGCCATAGACAGCTAAAGCTTCTACATACTGCTCTTCAGTTAAAAGCTGGCGCTCATTAAGATCTGTCATACCAGGATCGGTTACAACATAACTCTCAAAATAAAGTACGCTTTCAATATCACGTAACTTCATATCAAGAATTAAACCGATACGAGATGGTAAAGATTTTAAATACCAAATATGGGCTACCGGGGAAGCTAACTCAATATGACCCATTCGTTCACGACGAACCTTAGCCTGAGTAACTTCAACACCACACTTATCACAGATGGTACCACGGTGCTTTAAGCGCTTGTACTTACCGCACAAACACTCATAGTCTTTAATAGGTCCGAAAATACGTGCACAGAACAAGCCGTCACGCTCGGGCTTAAAAGTACGATAATTGATGGTCTCAGGTTTCTTAACCTCACCATAAGACCAAGCACGAATCATTTCAGGGGAAGCCAAACCGATCTTGATAGCGTCAAAATCTTCAAGACGTTGCTTAAAAGCATTGCTGCGATTGGCTAATTTACCCAGACTACCACTTAATTGCAAATCCATATCTGGATCATCATTAGCTACCTTAGTCTGGTTGGTAAGACCCTGTAATAGATCTTCGTTCTGACCGTTTTCCTGTATGCTCACAACAGTTTCTCCTATTGTCGTAGCTGAACCGAGAGGTCAAGCCCCTCGGTATAGAAACTTATTCCTTGCGGACGAGATCGATATTGATACCGAGCGAACGAATTTCGCGCAGCAATACGTTAAAGGACTCCGGAATACCTGCATCCATGCGGTATACACCATCCACGATGTTCTTATACATCTTAGTTCTACCGTTAACATCGTCAGACTTGACAGTTAACATCTCACGCAGAGTATAGGCTGCACCGTAAGCCTCTAATGCCCAGACTTCCATTTCACCGAAGCGCTGACCACCAAACTGAGCCTTACCACCTAACGGCTGCTGAGTTACAAGACTATAAGATCCTGTAGAACGAGCATGCATCTTATCATCAACCAAGTGGTTGAGTTTTAACATGTACATGTAACCTACAGTTACCTTACGCTCAAAGGCACGACCAGTACGCCCATCGTATAAGGTCATCTGACCTGACTCCGGTAAACCAGCCATACGTAACATTTCCTTGATGTTTTCTTCCTGAGCACCGTCGAATACCGGGGTTGCAACAGTTAAACCATCTCGCATGTTATTAGCTAAGGTCATAACCTCAGTATCATTTAACTCAGAAATATCAATCTTCTGAGAAGTATCGCCTAAGTCGTAAATGTCTTGTAAAGTCTTACGAATTTCAGACATTGCACGCTGCTCGATAAGCATCTTATTGATCTTGTCACCAATACCCTTAGCAGCAAGACCTAAATGGACCTCTAAAACCTGTCCGATGTTCATACGAGACGGAACGCCCAACGGGTTGAGAACCATATCAACAGGTTTACCATTCTCGTCAAATGGCATATCTTCGATCGGGTTAATACGGGAAATAACACCCTTATTACCATGACGACCTGCAAGCTTATCACCAGGTTGAATACGACGCTTAACCGCTAAGTAAACCTTAACTATCTTCAAGACACCAGGAGTCAAATCATCACCTTCGGTGATCTTCTTCTTTTCAGCCTCAAACCTCTCACGATATTCTTTAGCGAACTCGTCTAAGCGGGCATTGAACTCCTCAAGCTGACGCTGAGCGGTATCAGAATTAAGGCTCTGAGCGAATAATTCCTTATCACCTAAAGCATTAACTTGCTCTTCAGTGAAACCATTCTTAGTTAAGAGAACACGTACCTGATGCAATAAACCTGCTGTTAGGAAAGCATATTCCTCATCAAGATCTTTCTTAGCCTGTGCTATATGCATCTCTTCGATTTCTTTAGCACGTTTATCCTTCTCTACACCTTCACGGGTGAAGATCTGTACATCAACAACTGTACCAGTTGTGTCATTAGGAACACGTAAAGAAGAGTCTTTAACCTCAGAGGCTTTTTCACCGAAAATTGCACGTAATAATTTCTCTTCAGGAGTTAACTGAGTTTCTCCCTTTGGAGTAACCTTACCAACTAAGATGTCACCACCAACAACTTCTGCACCAACATATACAATACCTACCTCATCAAGTTTTGATAAAGCCTGTTCGCCAACGTTAGGAATATCAGCTGTGATTTCTTCAGGACCTAGTTTAGTATCACGAGCAACACAAGATAATTCTTGAATGTGAATAGTGGTTAAACGGTCCTTAGCAGCAACACGTTCTGAAACTAAGATAGAATCCTCATAGTTATAACCATTCCATGGCATGAAGGCAATACGCATGTTTTGACCTAAAGCTAACTCTCCCATATCAGAAGAAGAACCATCAGCTAAAACGTCACCAGCCTTTACCTTCTCGTGTAAACCTACGCAAGGACGCTGATTTACACAGGTATTCTGATTAGAACGAGAATACTTAATTAGGTTATAAATATCGATACCAGCATCACGCTCGTTTTCGATCTCATCTAAGTTTACGCGTACAACGATACGTGCACCATCGACATGCTCAACGATACCGCCACGCTTAGCGATAATTGATACGCCTGAGTCTACAGCTAAGGCTCGCTCCATACCTGTTCCAACAAACGGCTTTTCAGAGCGTACAGTAGGAACAGCCTGACGTTGCATGTTAGCACCCATCAAGGCACGGTTAGCATCATCATGCTCCAAGAAAGGAATTAGTGCTGCAGCTACAGAGATAATCTGCTGAGGAGAAACGTCCATGAACTGAACATCCTGAGCTCGACGAACCTCAGATTCACCCTTATAACGACATTGTACATACTCAGAGACAATCTTACCGTTTTCATCTAAATCGGTATTAGCCTGAGCAATTACGTACTGACCTTCCTCAATAGCTGATAAGTACTGGAACTCTTCGGAAACAACACCATCTTTTACATAACGATACGGTGTCTCCAGGAAGCCATAATCATTGCAACGAGCAAATACAGCTAAAGAGTTAATAAGACCAATGTTCGGACCTTCCGGAGTCTCAATAGGGCATAAACGACCATAGTGAGTCGGATGAACGTCACGAACCTCGAATCCAGCACGTTCACGAGTTAAACCACCAGGACCTAAAGCGGAAATACGACGCTTGTGAGTAACCTCAGATAACGGATTGTTCTGATCCATAAACTGAGAAAGCTGGCTTGAACCGTAGAATTCTTTAATAGCCGCAGAAATCGGCTTAGCATTAATAAGTTCCTGAGGAGTAGTGTTATCAAGATCTCCTAAGGATAATCTTTCCTTAACAGCACGCTCAACACGAACTAAACCGATACGGAACTGGTTTTCTGCCATCTCGCCTACAGAACGAATACGACGATTACCTAAGTGATCGATATCGTCAATATTCTCTTTACCGTTACGAATCTTAACTAAGTAACGAATAACCTTAACAATATCAGAATTGTTTAAAGTACCGCGAGAGGACTCGTTTTCAATACCAGTGGTATCTAATTCTAAATCCTTACCCTTAGCATCAGTTGCTTTACCTTCAAGCTCAATTACATTGACACTTAAATCAAGCAAATTCAGAGGCATAATAATTGCCTCATCAAATGTAAACTCTTCGCCACCTTCAGGAGCAATCTTTACCTTACGTAAATAGCGCTCAGCAGCAGTTAACATCTGATCCTTCTTAGCCGGGACTAAGGAGTTATCTAAGTAATCTAAAAGCTTATTGGCAATGCGCTTAGGGCTTGTATTAGGAATACAAGCAACCTCACCTTGATCAAGGTAAGGACGAATTGCATCAACAACCTGAGGGAACTGAGCATAAACAAAGCCATCAACGATAGCAATACCAGACTCCTCAGTATTGATCTGAACGTTAGGATCAGACAACAACCGAGATAAACCAGCTTTGAAATTCTTCTCTTCAACAAAGTGAGTGTCAAATTTCATACGACCCACAGAGGAGAGATCATAGCGGTCTTCTGCAAAGAATAAATTCTTAAATAAAGTATCGGCTGCTTCAGCATTAGGCATTTCGCCTGGACGCATCATCTTGTAAATTTCATATAAAGCAGCATAACGATCAGCTTCATCAGAAGAAAGATCACGGGTAGTGTCAGCGCGTAAAGTATCAGCAATGAACGGACCTTCATCTACCTGACTTGTATAAAGGATCTCAATCTTCTTTAAAGAATTTTCAGAAATAGCAGAAAGGTTCTCTGCAGTTAAAACTGTATTAGCAGCTAAAACGACGTCGCCTAATTTATTGCGATAATCGCGAGCAACAATCTTATCGAGTAAGTACTCAGGTGGAACCTCAATGGTCTTAACATCAGCTTTATTTAACTGACGGATATGACGGGCGGTAATCTTCTTACCCTTTTCTACTAAGACCTCTTTATTGAGCATGATATCGAAAGTTGCGGTTTCACCACGCAATCTCTCAGGTACCAATTCCATTAAAATCTTGTTGCTCTTAAACTCTACTTCTACAGTATCAAAGAATAAGTTTAAGATTTGCTCGGTGTTATAGCCTAATGCTCTTAAAAGCACAGTTGCAGGCAACTTGCGACGACGATCAATACGCACAAATAAGTTATCACGATGATCGAATTCGAAGTCAAGCCAAGAGCCGCGGTAAGGAATTACACGAGCGCTAAACAGGATACGACCTGGATGGGTCTTACCCTTATCGTTGTCAAAGAAAACACCCGGACTACGATGTAGCTGAGATACCACGACACGCTCAGTACCATTCACAATGAAGGTACCATTATCGGTCATAAGTGGGATCTCTCCCATGTAAACATCCTGGTCAATACGCTCTTTTACAGTTTTGGGAGAATCTTTTTCGTAACGGACCAGACTTAATTTTACTTTCAGCGGAGCAGAATAGGTTGTTCCACGAATCATACATTCGCGGACATTAAACTTGGGCTCGCCAAGATGGAAACTGTTATAGCAAAGTTCAGCATTGCCAGAGTAGCTCTTAATAGGAAAAACGCTCTTAAAAGCAGCTACCAGTCCATTTTCATTATTAGGATCTGAACTTATAAATTGTTTGAAAGAATCGAGTTGAACTGCAAGTAAATATGGAGTGTCTAAGACTTTTACTCTCTTGCCAAAATCCTTACGGATGCGCTTTTGCTCAGTATAGGAGTAGACCATGGATAGGGGATCCTCTGATTGATCTGTTTCCGGTATGGGATGCCTTGGCATCTTGTGTCTTATCAGGCACCGAACCCGCCCCCTCATAAATGGAGGAGCGGGTTTGATTTGAAGTTACGGTCGAACCGTAATTGGTTCGGTGCGAACCAATTTATGTAAGAGCATTAGCTGAATTATTCAGCAACAGCCTTTGCACCAGCGTCGGTTAAGCTCTTGACTAAAGCATCAGCCTCTTCCTTAGGCATAGCTTCCTTGATCTTAGCAGGAGCAGACTCAACTAAGTCCTTAGCTTCCTTTAAGCCTAAGCCAGTAGCGGTACGAACAGCCTTGATGACGGCAATCTTGTTAGCACCAACTTCCTTAAGAACTACGTCGAACTCGGTCTTCTCTTCAGCAGCAGCGGCAGCAGCAGGAGCAGCAGCAACAGCAGCGGCAGCAGAAACACCAAACTTCTCTTCCATAGCCTTAACGAGTTCAACAACTTCGGTTACAGATAAGGCAGCAATAGCCTCAATGATTTCATCCTTAGATAAAGCCATTTTATATATTCCTTTATTTAACAACTAGGCAAAGCCTAAAAAAAATCGCAGGCTATTAAGCCTCAGTAGCAGGGGCAGCTTCGCCGCCTTCAGCCAATTTATCGCCCAATGCGGCGAGAGTACGTACGAGTTTACCAGCAGCAGCTTCTTTGAGAGTTGCAAGAAGTTTAGCGATAGCTTCATCGTAAGTAGGTAAGGTAGCAAGAACATCAATGTCTTTGCCGTCATATGCTTTACCCTCAAAAGCTAAAGCTTTAACTTTGAAGGTGTCGCAATTTTTAGCAAATTCTTTGAAGATACGTGCAGCAGCGCCCGGGTGCTCAAGAGACAAACCGATAATGGTCGGGCCCTTGCAACTATCTTTAATGCACTCGAACTCAGAGCCTTCTAACGCACGGGTTAAAAGAGTATTACGTACAACATGTAAATAAACATTGTTAGCACGAGCCTCTTTACGTAACGCAGTCAGCTTGGCTACAGGAATACCACAAGAATCAGCGGTGACAGCTGACACAGCTTTCTTGGCGACTTCGGCGACTTCGGCAACAATTGCCTTTTTGTCTTCGATTTTCATTGCCATTTTTAGCAGTGACTCCTGGAATGTCCACTATTGGACTTAACCCCAAACGGGGACTACCGGAAAAATCAGTTCCAAGGAAATATATTCCTGGAGCTAATCTCCGCCTACGCAGGATGATTAAGGATACTTCCCCCTGCGGTCTTTGGTGGGATATGCTCCCTTCCAAAATCTTTTTAAAGTGCTAGTATCCACGCACTTGCTGATTATTCAGCAGCGATAGCTTGCTCAGCCTTCAAGGAGTTCTTATCGACAGTTAAACCAACACCCATGGTGGTAGAAACTGCGATCTTCTTGATGAAGGCACCCTTAGCAGCAGCCGGCTTTTGTTTGATGATGGCAGCAACTAAAGCATTGAGGTTCTCGGTAAGCTGTTCGGCGGTGAAAGAGGCCTTACCAATAGAGGTCTGGATATTACCAGCCTTATCATTACGGTAACGTACCTGACCTGCCTTAGCATTCTTAACGGCAGTGGTAACATCACGAGTAACAGTACCAACCTTAGGGTTCGGCATTAAACCACGCGGACCTAAGATCTGACCTAACTGACCTACAACACGCATTGCGTCCGGAGAAGCAATAACAACATCGAAGTCCATAAAGCCTTTCTTGATCTCAGCGGCTAACTCGTCCATACCAACATGATCAGCACCAGCAGCCTTTGCCTGCTCGGCTAACTCGCCCTGAGTGAACACTAAAACACGAACGGTCTTACCAGTACCATTAGGTAAAACGGTAGCACCACGAACATTCTGATCAGACTTAGTAGCATCAATGCCTAACTGAATTGCAACATCAACGCTCTCGTTAAACTTAGCCTTGGCAGTCTGCTTTAACAGATCGAAACCTTCAACTGCAGAGTAAACCTTGGTCTTGTCAACTGCAGCACGAATCTCTTTCAGGCGTTTTGAAACTTTGGCCATTATTATTCCTCCACCTGAATGCCCATGGAACGAGCAGTACCAGCAATTGAACGAGCAGAAGCTTCAACGTCAGCACCAGTCATATCCTGGTCTTTCTCTTTGGCGATCTCAAGGCACTGAGCCATGGTGATCTTACCTGCAACTTCGATACCCGGCTTGTGAGAAGCGCTCTTTAAGCCAGCAGCTTTCTTAATTAAGAAAGAAGCAGGGGTACTCTTAGAAACGAAGGTGAAAGACTTATCAGAATAAACAGTAATGATAACCGGAACCGGCAAGCCTTTTTCCATCTTTGCAGTTTTTGCATTGAAGGCTTTGCAGAATTCCATAATGTTAACACCGTGCTGGCCGAGAGCCGGACCAACTGGAGGAGCAGGATTAGCATTACCTGCACCAACTTGTAACTTAATATAGGCAGTTACTTTCTTTGCCATTTGAGGTATTCCTCTAAATTATGGGTAATAGCGCACCACTTTGAGTGCTTCCCTCGGTCAAATTCCCCTGACCGTTAAGGGTAGTGTAGATGAACACAGAATATCTACGTGATTATACACAAATCTAATTTTATTTTCAAGAAAAAAAAATAATTAATGTTTTTATGGGGTTATTTAGAGGTTTATTTAACCTGCAATCCATATGAAATTTGGGACTTAATTTTGAGAAGATGCTTTAAGAATAGAGAAATTGAATTTGAGTCTTGAAAAAAACTAAAAAGGTCGGTTTTCTACCTAGAGACCCGACCTTAAAATCAACATAAGCCTAAATTGGAAATTTAGTTGAGAAAACTAAAGATCTTTTTCTACCTGACTAAATTCTAAATCAACTGGTGTTGCTCTACCGAAGATTGCAATAGATACTGTAAGTCTATTCTTTTCGTAATCGACTTTTTCAACAGTACCAACGAAATCTTTGAAAGCGCCATCAATAGCACGAACCTGCTCACCGACCTCAAAAATAGTCTTAGGTCTTGGTGACTCTTCACTCTCTTTAAGACGGCTTAGAATCTTAGCGGCTTCAGCTTCACTAATAGGAAGAGGATGATCAGGACTTCCACCAATAAAGCCTAAAACTCTGTCAGTATGCTTCACAAGCTGCCAGGTCTCTGAATTCATGCGCATATGGACCAAAACATATCCAGGGAAGAACTTACGCTCACTTTCACGTTTCTTTCCGTCTTTGATTTCTTTGACTTTCTCTTTTGGAACAAGAATTTCACCGAAATCTTCTTCCATATGATGAATTTTAATTCTTTCACGCAAAGTCAAAGCAACACGTTGCTCAAAACCTGAGAAAGCCTGAATCACATACCAGTGCATGGCTTTATTGAATTCTTCAAGTTTCTTCTTACGTAATGCTTCTTTATCCACAGGGGTCTCATCAACTACAGGAGTTTCTGTATTCTCAGATACCATAGCCTCAGGAGCATCCATAGCTTCAGGGGCATCAAATAATTCTTTGTCTGACATCTTATTTAAACCTTTATGAACTTATAGAGTAATGGCTCGTACGAGTTGTAAAAATACAATATCGCACAAATAAAGGAATAAACTGACTACACAAACAGCCGCAAAGACAATAAAAGTAGTCTGTAAAGCTTCCTGACGTGTAGGCCATACAACTTTACGTAACTCAGTATAAGAGAGACGAGAGAAGTTTAATAAAGCGTGTCCCTTGGTAGTAAAAATAAGTACTCCAAGGCCAATGACGATGGATACAATCACAGCTGCTACACGACCTAATCGCGCAAGTGAACTCTCATCGATCACGACATAATTAGAATAGTAATAATTACCGAAAATGGCTCCAGCAATAATTGCTAAAGAGAAAATCCATAAAACGGTATTAACAAAAGGAGAAACAGTCTTTTCTTCCTTCGCGGCAACAGTAACGCCTTTTTTCTTCTGCTCTTTTTTAGGAGCATTCTTAGGCTGAGCTGTTTCCACCTTGTTTACAGTGGGTTCTGCCATATTTAGATCCTTTTGGATTCTAAGGAAAATATATTGCTATAAGATCAAATAAATCCGCAGTACTCTATCGTAAAGATAAATACTGCGGATCGGAAGAGTGCTTAAGCACTCTCCTCCTTATTATTCAATGATTTCGCCGACAACACCAGCGCCAACAGTACGACCGCCTTCACGAATTGCAAAGCGTTCGCCCTTTGCCATTGCTACCGGGTGAATCAAGGTTACGGTCATGTCAGTATTATCACCTGGCATTACCATCTCAACACCTTCCTGTAACTCAATGGTTCCAGTAATATCGGTTGTACGGAAGAAGAACTGCGGACGATAGCCCTTGAAGAACGGAGTGTGACGTCCACCTTCATCCTTGCTTAATACGTATACCTGACCTGTGAACTTGGTGTGCGGAGTAATTGAGCCCGGGGCTGCTAATACCTGTCCACGCTCTACGTCTTCACGCTTGGTACCACGTAATAATACACCTACGTTATCACCTGCACGACCTTCGTCTAATAACTTACGGAACATTTCTACGCCAGTTACTACGGTCTTTACGGTCGGACGAATACCTACGATTTCAACTTCGTCTCCTACGTGTACAATACCACGCTCTACACGGCCTGTTACTACTGTACCACGGCCTGAAATTGAGAAGATGTCTTCGATCGGGAGTAAGAACGGATCGTCAATATCACGCTTAGGATCTGGAATGTAGCTGTCTAAGGTGCTTGCTAACTCTACGATTGCATTTTCCCACTTCTCCTCGCCATTTAATGCGCCTAAAGCGGAACCACGGATAATCGGAGTATCATCACCTGGGAACTGGTACTGGCTGAGAAGGTCACGTACGTCCATCTCAACTAACTCTAATAATTCCTCGTCGTCTACCATATCGCACTTGTTTAAGAAGACGATGATGTAAGGTACACCTACCTGACGTGCTAATAAGATGTGCTCACGGGTCTGCGGCATAGGACCATCTGTAGCTGCTACTACTAAGATTGCGCCGTCCATCTGAGCGGCACCGGTGATCATGTTTTTAACATAGTCAGCGTGGCCTGGGCAGTCAACGTGGGCATAGTGACGAGCTTCGGTATCATACTCTACGTGAGAGGTGTTAATGGTAATACCACGAGCCTTCTCTTCCGGAGCGTTATCGATCTGGTCGAACTTCAATGCTGCGCCGCCGAACTTCTTAGCCAGAACAGTGGTGATAGCAGCAGTTAAGGTGGTCTTACCGTGGTCAACGTGACCGATGGTGCCAACGTTTACGTGAACTCTGTCACGGACAAACTTTTCCTTTGCCATTTTTTAGTTATCCTATTGTGAACAAGATGCGAAAGAAACGCTCACAGAAAATAAAAAAGATTACTGGAGCGGGCAGCGGGAATCGAACCCGTATCTCAAGCTTGGAAGGCTCGGGTAATAACCATTATACGATGCCCGCATTTAAAATTCTATGAGCCGGGAGAAAAATTAGGAAGTGGTGGAGGGGGAAGGATTCGAACCTTCGAAGGCAGAGCCGGCAGATTTACAGTCTGATCCCTTTGGCCACTCGGGAACCCCTCCATAATTGACCCGTCCCCGGACCAACTGTTTTCAAGAAGGTAATCATTGAAAACGGTGCTATGATAATCAAGCATTGATGACTTTGCAAGTGTTTTTTTTAATTTTTTTAATTTTTTTTAAAAAATATATATTTTTCAAAAAGTTATTTTTTCTGTTTATTTTAAACAAAATCATAAAAATATAGAAAACTATTGTATTTTTTACAAAAAATTTTTTTTAACTTATTAAATTTTTAAAGAAAAAATTATCCCATTATCTTCCATAGCAAAAAAAATAATAGGAATCATTTTATTTTTTTAGAAATCTTTTTTTTATTTACGCAAATAAACTTCTTCAATGCAGTGATTTCCACCCTTTTTTAAAATAAGATTAGCGCGATTACGACATGGCTGAATATTTTCAACTAAATTAACATGATTTACTGCTTCCCAAATTAGTTTTGCCATCGCAACAGCTTGTTCCTCAGGAATACGTGCATATTTATGGAAATAGCAGGTAGGATCATCAAAGGTCTTTTCTCTTAATTTCAAAAATCTATCCACATACCATTTTAAAAGATTATCCTCTTCAGCATCCACATAAATTGAATAGTCTATGAAGTCAGAAATAAATGCACGATTTTTATATTCAGGATAATCTGAACCATTTTGCAAGACATTAACCCCCTCAACAATCAAAACATTAGGTCTATCAACCACTGTATAGGTATCGGGGACAACATCGTATGTAATATGGGAGTAAACCGGTACTTTGAGATTTGGTTTTCCCTCTTTTACATCTAATAAAAAAGATATTAAGCGCTTAACATCATAAGATATGGGGAATCCCTTGCGACTCATAATCATTTTCTTATTTAAGATATGATTTGGATATAAAAAACCATCGGTGGTGATCATGGCTACTTTTGGATGACATGGCCAAGATTTGATCAACTCATGAAGTAATCTTGCTGTAGTGGTTTTACCTACAGATACGGGGCCTGAAATTGAAATAATAAAAGGTACGGCTTCCATAGCTTGGCCTAGAAATTTATGAATAATTGCTAGGCGATCATAACGAGAAAGATAATACATGCGTAATAAACTAGATAATGGCATGTAGATACGATTCACTTCTTCAATAGAAAGCTTATCGTTAAAAGCAACGTATTTCTTTAAATCTTCCTCCTTTATGGTCATTTTATCGCTTGAATGCTTGAAAGTTGACCATGTCTGAGCATCAAATTTTACAAAAGGAGAAAGGATACTATTTACATCAGCCATGAGCGTACAGAGCTCCGATTTTATTCAACTTATTATGTTCTAGAACAAAAATATTTTTATTTGGATTTTACTATATATCAGATAGTTTCTGCTTATAAGATTAGTATATGCATTATTAACAGTCTTTTCCCCTTAAAGGAGGGGAATTAAGCAATTAAACAACAATATTACCATTACTAAATAAGCTTAAGCAGAAATTAAACAAATACAGGTTATCTCCGCCCTTATGTTCTCTTATCTTTTCAGGACTTTAGATCTTTCACCATATAAGATACTTAACAATAACTTGAAGTTTAGTCTTATACGGAAAATACATGATTTAAGTCATTACTTTACTTTTGGACATCTATAAACCAGATAACTATTATATATCATACCCGCAATTGTGCCCATAATCTGCTTATACACTTGGGTTTTGTCACAAAATACAGCTAAGCCTCAAATCGGCGAGTATACTCAAAAATATTTTTAGACTTACAACCTGTCTCCGAATTTATTGAGTTTGTCCGAAAGATCTCGCAGTCTTTTGCTCTTATATCTAGGTATCTAATGTCTTAAAAACAAGAAGTTACAGTCAAGAAAGATTATATTCTCTAAGATACAACTATGAACTGTTCAGAAATTAAAGCTTGTATAGACACTTTAGCATGATCTATTAATTTCCATTTTTCACTTACTTGACATCCTCCCTTGCTAAAGCAAGAGCTGCCATAAGGATATTTTCCGCTGCGTTTTCATATACATTGGCTGTATATCCACAGTTTGTACATAAGAATATAGCTAGGGAAAGTCCTGTTATCTTTTGAGATATGTTCGCATTTTGGACACTTCCTGCTCGTATTCTTGGGATTTATCTTTAAAAAAATTTCGTCCTCTCTTCTTTTGCTTATATTCAAGCTGTTTAAAGAATATTCAAAAGACTTCAGCCAATATAGAACAGCAGAACACAATAGATTAGAAAAATGAAATTTTTCTAATCATCCCACTACATCCTTAAACTTAAGTACGAGGTTTTGTGTGCCCAAAATTTGATAAAAAGATATATTTAGGAGACTAACAAAAATTCTCCTGCTTTAAGGTTAAATATGTGTCCTGCCGCAGATTTTAGCAATAATTCTCCTAAGTGGTTAATCCCTACAACCACTCCCTCATAAGTATCAAGCCCATCAACAAATTTTACTTTTTTCCCAAAAAGATAATCACGTTTAGATAATTGCTGAATATACTCAGAGCCCTGATAACTAGAAATTTTTTTACATGCAACGTGCAGAGCATTTATAACTAGAACCGCTAATTCATTTCTAGTAATTAAATTACCGCTCTGCAGAAGACATGAACAGGAGCGTTCTTCATTTACAAGAGAAATACTCTTTAAATTGATTCCGACACCAATAATAGCACTAACACCTTTTTGTTTAGGTAAAGTCTCAATTAAAATCCCCCCTAACTTTCCCTCCTTATAAAAAAGATCATTAGGCCATTTAACTTTAATATCAACAAAACCATATTTCTCAAGGCTCTTGGCAATCTCAATACCAACACCTATAGATAACAATTTCAAAGATTCTAAAGAAACAAACTCCCAACATAAAGATAACGTAACTTGCCTGCCCAAAGCTCCTTGCCACTTTCGCTCGCGTCTACCACGAGCTGCACTTTGATATTCAGCAATTAGGCAGTCACCACAAGCTAAATTGGAAGCTCTTCTTAAAAGTTCACTATTAGTTGAGTCAATACAATCAACAACTTCTATACGACCTCGGCCTTTTACATTTTGGTAAATATAAGCTTGATCTAAAAATTCAATCGTATCTAATAATGATATCTGCTGATTTTTAAGAGCTACCCCTACACCAAGAGCTGAAACTTTTGATAAAAGATTATCTAAGCCTGATGTGTCAATCTTCAACAAAGTCTTAAGTTCATCAAAAGCTAACGTTTGATTAACACTTTGACTTAAAAGTTTTACAAGCTTTAATTCCTGAGAAATCACAAGCTCTCCCAACCGATTTCGCCATTTCTGCCGTAAACTCTAACCTCAGGTTCCAAATCTATACCAAATTTTGAAGCCACCTCACATTGAATGTATTTAGCTAAAGATACAATCTCATGGGGGCGAGCAAAACCATAATTAACAATTACTAAGGCTTGTTTTTTCCATGTCCCCACATTGCCATGGGTTAATCCCCGACAACCAGAATTATCAATAAGCCATCCAGCTGCTAGCTTACAAGTATTAGCATCTATTTGATAAACTGGCATATTAGGGTAATTTTCCTTTAATTTTTTTGCAAAATTTAAAGAAACAATAGGATTTTTGAAAAAACTACCAGCATTACCTATGATTTTAGGATCTGGAAGTTTTTCAAAACGTAAAGCCATTACACGCTCACGAACAGCTAATGCATCCGTTAAATTCATATCATTTAAGCCATGATAAGCTAAGATTGGCTTAAAAATAGAATGCAAACGGAATATAACCTTGGTAATAAATAATTTTCGCTGTGGATTTTGCTTAAAATATGAAGTACGATAACCAAAATTGCATTGTGCTGCAGTAAAAACTTCTATGCTATGCTTATATAAGTCATAACATTCTACACTTTCAATTAAAGAACCAATCTCTACCCCATAAGCGCCAATATTCTGAACAGGTGCAGCACCAACAGTTCCAGGAATAGCAGAGAGATTTTCTAAGCCACAAATACCTGATTTTAAAAGCTCTAAAATCAGATCATCTAGGACCAATCCTCCTCCAGCCTTAACAATAAAATCATCGCCATCTTTGATTATTTCAAAATCACGAATATCATTTATAAGAGCAATACCTTCATAATCATCTGTAAATAAAACATCACTACCACGACCGATAATAATGCAATTATCTGCATCGATATATTTGAGATCTTCGATACTCTTAACCAAAAATCCCTCTTTAGCTTGCACATGCAAACCGAAGGTATTGTAAGGACACAAATCAAACATTTTAATAAATTCTGTCGATAATTCCGCCTAAATTACGGACTTTAGATTCAATATGCTCATAACCACGTTCCATATGATAAATACGATCAACAATGGTTGTTCCTTGCGCTGCAAGGCCTGCAATAACTAAACTTGCAGAAGCACGCAAATCAGATGACATTACCTGTGCACCTTTTAAAGTATCAACACCGTTGCAAATCACCACATTACCCCGGATCTCTAAATGAGCGCCCATACGGTTAAGTTCAGCAATATGCATAAAACGATTTTCAAAAATCGTTTCTGTAACAGAACTTACGCCACAAGCTAAAGCATTTAATACTGTAAATTGGGCCTGCATATCAGTTGGGAAACCGGGATGAGGCGCTGTAACGATATCAACCGGCATAATCTTACGGTTGCGCATGTCGGCAGTAATGGTAGTTCCATCTATATCAATAAGAGCGTTAGCCTGCTTTAATTTTTGTAAAAGTACATCCAAACTCTCTGGAAGAGTATGCGTACATCTTACTAAACCATGAGTAGCAATACCTGCGATAAGATAACTTCCAGCCTCAATGCGATCTGCAACCACAGTATGTTCGCAACCATGTAAAGTTTTTACTCCTTCAATAATAATACGCGAACTGCCATCACCTTTAATCTTAGCTCCCATACTACGCAAACACACAGCCAAATCAACAACCTCAGGTTCTAAAGCTGCGTTATCAATAATAGTTTCACCTTCAGCTAAAGTAGCAGCCATCATAAGGTTTTCAGTACCAGTAACTGAAACCTTATCCATAATAATGTGGCCACCTTTCAACTGCTTTCCTTGCGGAGCTAAGGCTTTAATATAACCATCATCAAGGTGAATAATTGCGCCTAGATCCTGCATACCCTTAATATGTAGATCTACAGGACGAGCACCAATAGCACAGCCGCCAGGTAAAGAAACTGCCGCTTCACCTAAATAAGCTGTAAGAGGACCTAAAGCCATAATGGAAGCTCTCATGGTCTTAACCAATTCATATGAGGCCACCTTAGAGGCAACAGCTTTAGAAATAATCGCTGTCCCTGAAGCTTTATCATAATTACATTCTTTACCTAATTGTCTTAAAAGCTCAAAACTAGTCTTTACATCAGCTAAATCAGGCACATTATGTAAGATAACCTCTTCTGAGGTTAAAATTGTTGATAACAAAATTGGTAAAGCTGCATTTTTTGCCCCAGAAATCCGGATTTCTCCATCTAATGGTTTACCACCTTCAATTTTAAATTTTGCTGTTTTAAAAGGAGCCACTATTTCACCTTGGTTAAATTAATTAAAGTCGTGTTATTTTACTAGCAAACAACTTTTTTTTCGCATATTGTCTCAACTTAATATGATTTATTCATAAAGATCATATGGAGTCAATTGATATACATAATAGTTAAGCCAATTTGCAAACAATAAAGATGAATGAGATCTCCACTTACAACTAGGATCCTCTGAAGGATCATCATTAGGAAAATAATTTAACGGAATATGTGGATCTTTGTTAGCTTGTAAATCACGACGATATTCATCTGCCAAAGTAGTAGCATCGTATTCAGGATGACCTGTGACATATACTTGTCGTCTATCTGGGGATACCCCTAAATATAAGCCGGTAGTATCACTAGCAGCTAAAATCTTTAAATCTGTAGCTTGCTTAATAACTCGAGTCGGAAAATCGCAAAAACGTGAAAAAGGAGCTAAAAAATTATCATCAAAACCACGGATCAGGGTGTCATTACACTGAGCTCTAGTAACAGAATAAATTCCTGATAATTTATCCTCACGGAATAAAATGTCTAAACCATAAAATACCTTTAAAGCAGCAGCAACACCCCAACAGGAAAATAGTGTAGAAGTGACATTTTTAGCACTCCAATTGATAATCGTTTCCAAACGATCCCAATAAGTAACATCAGAAAAATGCTTTTGATCAAGCGGAGCTCCGGTGATGATCATGCCATCAAAGCGTTTATCTTTAATATCATCAAAATCCTTATAAAAAGTATTTAAATGTTGTTGAGGAGTATTACGACTTTCATGATCATCTACACGTAACAAAGTAATATTAACCTGTAGTGGAGAGTTTGAAAGTCTTCGCATAAATTGAATTTCAGTATTAATCTTTTTAGGCATAAGATTCAAAAACAAAAGCTCTAAAGGACGAATATCTTGATGTATTGCCCGATCTTCTGTCATCACAAAGACTTCTTCATTAGATAAAACTGTCGCAGCCGGTAAGCCATTAGGTATATTTATAGGCATAAGATAAGACCCAAAATTAAAAAAACACCTGTATAAGAGCCTTTTAAAAGTTCTTAATACTATTGTATTTAATGTATAGACGCTTAGGATTATTTCCTTGTATTATGCCCACAATTGCATATGTACCGCAAGCTTAAGCCAAAGCTTACCTATCCTTAAATAAAAGAAGAGAAAACCTAGCACTTTTATAAAATTAAAAAGTTAAATCAATAAAAACAATTTACACTTAAGATAGCTATTGCTATATCATTTTAAATATAACTATTTAAAAGACATCCATCTTTTAAAAACAAAAAGATAACAATTATCGTAACTTTACTATTAAATAATAAGATTTGTTATATGTTAAAAGTAGAACTTATTTCAACTGGCGATGAAGTAATTACCGGTATGATTGACGATACCAACGCCTCTTGGTTATGTCAGGAATTATTAACATTAGGAATACAGGTGCAAAGACGCTCTACTATTGGAGACAACCTAGAAGATTTAATCACCATATTAAAGGAAAGATCTCAACACTGCGATTTAATCTTTTTTAATGGCGGACTTGGCCCTACAACTGATGACTGTACCACCGAGGCTGTATGCAAAGCTCTTGATACAAAAAGCATTTTACTTGAGCATTGGTTAAAACATATCGAGGCATGGCATAAATCTCGTAACCGTATCATGCCATCAAGTAATATAAAACAGGCTTATATTCCAATGGGAGCAAGCTTTATTGATAATACTTGCGGTACTGCTTGCGGATATATGGTTAAAATAAATAAAGCTCTTTGTTTTTTTACCCCTGGAGTGCCTTCTGAGTTTAAGGAAATGTACCTCAAACAAATAAAGCCCTATCTTCAATCTAATATTATCAATGACTCTTTAACTCAAGTTAAGCGTTTATTCACCTTTGGCATTTCTGAATCCTTGCTACAAGATAAAATTTCCAAATTAAAATTCCCTGGACATATTATTATTGGTTATCGATCTTACTATCCTACTATTGAACTTAAAATTATTGCGCACGGGGCTAGAAAAGAAGAATTTGAAAGTGCTATTAAGGATATAAAAGATCTTTGCAAAAATTACATATATAGCGAGGATAGTGATGACATTCAAAGTCAAATCAAATCACTTATGCAAGAAGGATCAATCTGCATTTTTGATAATCTCAGTGAAGGTATCATTGCTTCACAATTAAATCAAAAAATTCAGAATTTAACCTTTTTAGGTACAACCAAACATTTCAATCTTGAATATAAGAATCTTCTTAAGTTTGATGATTATGATTACGCTTTGGTATTAGATAAAGGAATACAAAATTCTAAAGCTAAAATTTCTATTTTTGACAATAAACTTCATAAAAGCAGATTATTTTCAGTTGATATAGATGTAACCATCAAATCAAGAAAAAAGGACGCCTATGCACTCCTCACTCAAATTCTGTTTTTACAAATATTAAGTAATAAACAAATCAGCATCCAACCTGAAAACGCTGAATTATTTGAAATAAATTCCTAAAATGAAATTATCAAGACTCACAAAAAAAATCTATGAGTCTTGATAAATTACGTTTCTTTCACAATTCTACTATTTAAGAATATAGAAAACTTAAATTTCTATTAAAGATCGAGACCAATCTTAGAATCAATTCAAAGTTTTAATAGTAAATTTATTATACTAATCAAGAATTTTGGGCAAAAAAAAACCGGTTATAAACCGGCATTTTCTAAAGAGATTGGCGGAACGGACGGGGATCGAACCCGCGACCTCCTGCGTGACAGGCAGGCATTCTAACCAGCTGAACTACCGCTCCGCGTCAATTAAAAAGCCCGGCGGTGATCTACTCTCACACAAACGTACGTTGCACTACCATCGAC
>ERZ1673737.1071-NODE-1071-length-29186-cov-4.721568_pt1 | contig 29186 bp, 24 predicted proteins | sample MGYA00580211_ERZ1673737 | MGnify/ENA primary metagenome ERZ1673737 (study PRJEB41218, sample SAMN15661789) | gut metagenome | host: Homo sapiens | place: Canada: London | collected 2015-08-20/2019-03-30 | study: EMG produced TPA metagenomics assembly of... | reverse complement strand
AACGGCTGCTGAGATGCTGCGGTGCGGACTCTTCGTTGCTCAACATACGAAACAAGGACGGAGAAACACCGCTGTCGGTCGCGGTTGGTGCGGGCAGTGAGGTGGCTGTCAAGCTATTGCTAGAATTTGGAGCCACCGTCAACCTTTAGTGTGTGTACAGTATAGTTAGGTCTCTTCCGCGCATAAAGAAAAAAAAGCCATCACCAGCAATTTCACCCAATCAACCCGTACCATCGGCCTACCCTCCCCAGGCCGAAAATCGAGTCTTCGTTCTCTCGGTCTATCAGGGCGTCCTACATCCCTCTCCGAAAAGAAAAGTATTGGCACCCCCCGGCCCTACACGCCGGAAAATCGGATAACTTCCCGCTCTTCACAGATACGTCAACCGCCTTCCGAAGCTCTTTATATATATCAGAAGCATTTTCGCAACTCGATAGGTTCAAGATTGCTGGCAGCTTAACCATTCTAAATTGCGTCTACGTTTGCTGCCCTACCGGAAAAAGGTGTATCAGTAGATTATATCAATAGGTGTGGTTTATCTAGCCATCACTTGCTGGAAGACCTTGGTCTGCTGAAGAATAACGTGTAGAGATTTCGCAGCTGATACGGAGATGGCTGTGTCTGAGGAGTCATGGTCTGATTGACTGCATAGTTGTATTTAGCAAACTATTTATCAATATTATATATAGTAATCGTCCGCCTATCTACGTGTCCTTTATTGTACCTAGTGAGTTCCCTTCACTCTATAGGTTGTCTTGAAACTCCACCCCTCTAACAAATACCTCCGACAAAGCCTCCAACGCTGCGACAAAAACACATAACGCAGACGCAATAATAAACATGCTAATACTCTCTCCAATCTCCAGCCAGCTCCCTTCATCTCTCACTGCCCAGAAAAAGCGCAGAGTCATGTAGTCACCGAGGCCCATGACCACCGTGAACAGACTTCCACCTTGAAGCTTCAGTCTCTTGGTCAGAAATCCAAGATTGGCAGAAACCAGCGCGAAAGGAGCTAGGATCTTGAAGATGAGAAGAGCTGCCTGGCTGAAGGGATCGAAAATAGGAACTAGCCGGTAGACAGCATCCAGCGAAAATGAGGAGACCGAGGCGATGTTTCCGGTGCTGAAAAAGGCAGAGTGCAGCAGGAAGAGGAAAAACAGACACAATCTTACATCTGAAAGGATGAGACTTCTGTAGCTCCCCTCTGCGGCAGCCGCTTCTCTCTGCTCCGCTGTCTCGGCGGCTGTTGCAAGTGGAGCTGAAACTTCCTCTTTCAGGGCCTTTTTAATGTTGAAGGCTTTATCAATAACTGCAGCGTTCTTGGCGTTGCCCGTTGTACGAGAATCGTCGATGGACTTGATCTTGCGGGTTTTACCGTTCTTAGAGTGTTGATGTATTCTATGTTCGAGTTGGACCCAGCTGAAGAGGGTAATGGCAATGGCAAAGTAAAAAAGCCCCTCGTAGGAGATGGTGAGGATGATGAAGAGTGGCCCGAGTGCGAGGAAAATGATCATATGGCGATGGAGGAAATGTTTTCGTGGACGTAAGACGTGGGCAAAGGGCAGGACGAGGGATGCAACTGTTTACATGGTCGTTAGCGTGACAACAGACTCTCAGCACATATGCACACAAGCACCACCTGCGCGCCTTGAAGAATAGTCTTGGCAGCACTCGGAAGCTTATCTCATAGTCGATAGCGTAGACAATGCTAGTGAGTGACAGAAGATGGAGAATCCATTCAGCCACAGCCTCTTGCAAAGGATTTGTGCCCTGAATGATCATCACGCGTGCTCATGCTCGTCAAGGCATCTCCCAGTCATTGCGCGTTGTTGGCAAATATGCTGATCTGATGTTGAAATTCGCACGCAATATCGGATAATAAGGTGAGTCGATGTTGCGTATCGCATAAACCATTCAATTGGCATTTCGAACGTCTAGCACCAGCTGCAAAAAAAAAAGAAACCAGAACAGTACTTACCCAGCGTAGCCCATCCGGCGATCTGTGTTCCCAGCGGAAGGCCCTGCTTTGTCTGTAAGGAGGCCACACTCGACCTTGTGACAAGCATTGCAAGAGCGACCAGTCCGACTTGCAAACCAAGAATCACTCTCGATACAACATCGGCATCCGCTGCGCTCAGCCGATGTTTTGAGGGCACAGTCTGTACCAATAGTCTCTCTTCAAACGCAATATACAAAAAGCCGACTAGAAGGATTAGGATGCCACCGACAGAACTGGGATAAAGTCAGCTCTAGGGCAATATGTTGTATGGGCCCTACGTACATGAGGGTTATGTCCTCCAGCTTGTTAGCTGGTAGAAGAGTGAAGACGCTCATAGCAGCGCAGGAAAGTGCCCACGTAGTGCAGAGGAAAATGTTTGTCTTGACAAAGTCTGTACCGTTGAGAAGTGGCCAAGCGGTAGCGGTCAGGTATACAATCGTATAGACCTGTCGCCTGTAGTAGCTTTGAACCTGTGCAACTCGTAAGCAGGAGTTGATTGTAGGAACCTGGGTGCTCACCATGACTTCTAGCAATGCTAAAAATGCAGCGATGTTCAATGCAAACTTGACTGTATCACTCTTCGAGAACTGCGAAAACAACATTCTCTTGCCCTCGGCCAACACCCTCCACCGCGCAAAAACCTCTTCCCAAAACAAAAGTGGAAAGAAGGCGTACGCGTAGTATGTGATGGGTGATGCTTGGAACATGAGTAGACTGCAAAGCCCGACCAGGATCGAGGTAAAAGTTATAACGAGCCCGCGTGACCTCTGCACATTGACCTTGTTATCGAGCACGTAGACATCTATGGCTGTTGTGAAAGCGAATGCGATCCAGCCAAGATAGCCTGCTGTGACCAGTGTTCGCAGAAAGAGCCACGCATAGGTCTGCAGGTACCTTAGGCCCTGCAAAGCAGTCTTAATCAGTTCATCGGATTGCTTCATTGCGGTCGTGTAATCTTGTTCCCGGATGAGTTCCTCAATGAATGCTAGACGATCTTCGATGTTGGTTTCCGCAAAGCCAGAGTAAGGCTTGTAATGTAGAACTTCAGCCATCTTCTCGCGCTCCTTGGCATAATACATCTCCAGAATCTCTCTCGCATTAGCAAGCAAAGCCTTTGCCTTTTGCTCGTCAGTGGCGTCCAGAAACGATAGCGGGAGCTCTCCAACCGAGTTGACCGGAAATTCCAGGCCAACCAGGTATGCCATAAGAGCCGCGATATCCGCTTGAGCAACATCATGGCGGTAAATATGATCCAGCTGCCAATCACTTGAGAAACCATCTTCATGACCCGGTGCCTTGCCACGCTTCACCATTCTGGGCTTCGCAACTCCAGACCCCCAGGCAATCAATGGTGTCCTCGTATTATCCGGGTGTCCATCTCCGTGACTTCCCCAATCACTCATCCCATGGTCTGCAGTAAAAACAAAAGCTGTCCTATCATCCCCATAAAACCGATTTACAATCTGTGTGATCTATTGTACACCCTGATCCACAATATGGATATTCCTTAAATACTCCTGTGAATATGGCCGGTGCGCATGCCCTGTGGTATCCAGGCCCAGCAAATGCAAGAAAAACACAATCTTATCTTGCCTCAGTCTTGTATTTAATACTTCATCCGTGTCAGCGTCCTCGAACAGCTTCTTTACACGGTCAAAAACCCAGTAGTCCAGCTCCGTAGCATCTTTACTGGAATCTTCAAATTCCGCCTCGTACATCTGATCTTCGACTCGGCCCGGTACAGCCCCGGCGGAGAACATGGGCAAGATATCCGGACTGCCCCAGCTCCAGGTATGTCGACTTCTGTTGAAGACGCTGTCAAAGTTGACCGGATTAAGTTTCCATCCTGTTGTTACCGCTGCCACGTCTTCGTACAGCCCTGCGATGAGGGCTACATGACCCGGTCGGGATTCGGTGGGAACGCGGGTGTGGGAGACGCCAAAAGTGCCATGTTCGAGGACTCGAGACCGGAGGAAAGGCGCCATGGGGACCACATCCTGTGCCACAGAATCGTCTATCGGCCTTGAGGGGTCGGGAAAGAATTGGAACGCTTTGTCGGCTCGGAGTCCGTCACCTGCAAAGCTGGAGGTCAGTATGCAATAGTTCATGTGATGTGGAGAGAGGGGATCCACGTACCAACATACAAAATCAATCGCCTGGCGGGAGGCTCAGGGGTGTCGACTTTGTATGCGCGCATTCCATGCACAATAGGCGACACGAAGTAGATGTCGAAGATGGAGTAGATATACACCAGGTGGAACACGATTGCAGTTCCGAGGAACCCGATGCGTCCAAGCCGTGCCATGACGAGAGAAGATAGCGCCTTTGCCTTGTGCAAGACGGTGCAAGATAGTGCAAGACAGTGAAAACAAAGGAAGAGAGTGCGTCCAGGTTTGTTGACAGGGATGCATGGCCGGAATTAGGATGGACCGAATCTCCTTAGACGGAAGGTGCGGCCGGAGTCCACGGTCCGCTATCTGAAGGTCAGCGCTTACGCTTACTGTGGATAGTAGTATAGACGTATAGACGCTGTTCCGAGTAACTTAAGCTGCTAAGCCTACTCCGTACTACTAGTAGGTAAGCACTGTGACCCTCTTTAAAGTTAATAAGTCTGAACGGGTAAGTTAAGCCCCGCCCTATATTCTCACAGCTTAATAAGGTATATTAACTTTACCTAGTAATTTTATCGCTCGCTTACTGTGAACCGATCGTTTATTCTTTGTTGAGATAGACGATTGGACTAGCTGGGTTGCTGCTAACAAGCATCCGATTCTCGAGATTGTTTAAGTCTGAACCCCAATATCAAGTACTTCTCCACCTATTTATAGTGATAAGATACAATAACCGAGGGTTCAGTGGACTACACAATTGTTAATAATGATGAAAGGTCCACCACTGCCCTAGCTGGCGCTTGCACATGAATCCTGAATGCGATATGCCTGAGGCACGAATGCTGATATCACAACATGGTGCCTAATGAAAATGTGTGCCTAACCTGGGCGTGCCGAAAACGGGAGTTTACTGTTATGTGGTTTGATCATTGTGGCTCTTTTGGGTTTGATCAGGATATATGGGTTATACTAGTTATGCACCCTACTTGGGTACTGATGTGCAACAACAAATTGCAGTTTATACACAGCGGAGAAAGGGTCGAAGTTACTCATACAGTAAGTATTCGAGTATCCCGGTGTATGAGTGAATTGTTTTGCCACTGAAATCCAGTCTTCTTACCCGATTGAGGCACCGCCGCTTTTATGAGTGCATCACGTGAGCGATCTGTCGGCGTTGCTGAGTAATCCAGGTCACGTGATTTGAGGCGATTCAGCAAGCGAGTTGCCCACCTCGAGATTTTAGCTAGTGCAACCAACCAACCACCAAGAATTCAAGAAATTGTTCCATATCGTCCATCCCTGAATTTTCAAAATCGCGATGCAGTTCGTACGCAATCTGGAGCAATCACGGAATGCTCGCTCACCACGGCAATCCACCTGACTGGAACAGGCTCCCTAAACCGTGCTCCGTAACGCTCGTATAGTTCTAAGGCACTGTTACTGTACAACCCCTGAAATTTGAGGGCATCACCCAAACAAGGGCCGCTAGTTCTTCTTGGTTCCCACCTCACAGTATGCTCCATTCCAGTACGGTTCTAGCTGCGCTCATAATAGATTGATGGTGGACGATCGCTAATACTGAATTAACGGTATTTTCCCTGTCTTGAACATAAGTGTATTTTCTTATGGGGCACGGACACTGGGAAGGCGGCGTCAGCGTAATGCTTATCGGCAACCATAGATGTAAGAGCTTACTTGTACTGCACAGTAATCCATCAAGCCAACCATGCTCTGTTAGAAGCTTACGCATGGTAAGCACTAATGTAGATTACTGAAGCTCTATTTTTTTGGAGCTGAAGTCAGGGTGTATGGAGAATAGGATAATATACTCGCAAGGACGACGCTTTTCGTCCGTCTGTCTAGCGTGAATACATGCTGGTTTGACATTTGCCATCCTTTCTGACCACTCTTTTATTCATTGTTCGAATCATGACGGTTACAATTTCGAGTGGCCCTGCTATGCCAGCCGATAATGGTGTGAACGGCGGGGCAAACCCGCAGATATCCAGCGGATATGAAGCTATCGATCCTGCGACGGCCTCGAAGACTCAGAAGAAATATCAAGAAGAGAGGAACAAGCGGCTTCGTCCCGACGGCCTTACCCAATACATCAATCTGGGAGATACCGATGACCCCAGCTATATGCGCTTCCAGAAGGATCCTTGGGATGATGGAACCACGGCCTCTCTGACGCTCAAGGACAATGATCACTTCAAATTTCTGATCCTAGGCGCCGGCATCGGTGGCCTGTTGTTCGCGGTGCGGTTGATCGAGGATGCCGGATTTCAACCCGAAGACATTGTCATCGTCGACGCTGCGGCAGGATTCGGTGGGGCGTGGTACTGGAATCGGTACCCTGGTATCATGTGCGATGTCGAGAGTTACATCTACATGCCACTGCTGGAAGAGACAGGATACATGCCCAAGCATAAATACGCCTATGGCGAGGAGCTTCGCGAGCAGGCGAACCGTATTGCATGGCAATGGTCTTTGGACGGCCGAGCCATGTTCCGTACCGTCATCAGTCAATGTACCTGGGATGATAGTACTGCTGGGTGGACAGTCGAAATGACCCAGAGAGCCTTCGCGGGAGACACAACAACAACGGCGAGTGTGCGTGCCGACTTTATTATGCTGGTGCCCGGACTGCTCAACCGTCCGAAGCTGCCCAAACTGCCCGGCTGGGGCAAGTTTCAGGGTCCGAGCTTCATGGCTTCACGCTGGGACTACAAAGTCACGGGCGGGAGCCAAGAAGCGCCAGAGATGAGCAAACTGCAGGATAAGAGGGTTGGCATCATAGGCACTGGGGCCTCTGCGGTGCAAGCGGTGCCGCACCTGGCCCAATGGAGCCAAGAACTGCTGGTGTTTCAACGTACGCCGGCATCAGTGGACGTTCGAGCCCAGAAGGCAACTGATGAGCAGGAATGGAAGCAGAATATCTCTACGGGACCTGGTTGGCAGATGGCTCGAAGTCGGAACTTTGCATCCTTCCTAGCCAACACGCAGCCACCGGAGCCCGTGGACCTAGTATCGGATAGCTGGACCAGCTTTCCCTCTTTTAGCGTGCTGACGGGGGGAGCCAAGACCATTGGCATGGATGAGATCCCTGATCACGTCGCGAACTTGTATCAATTGGACATGCCGCGCGCGGAGAGGATCCGAGCAAGGGTTGACGAGCTTGTCCACGACCAAGAGGTCGCCGAGAAGCTCAAGGCCTGGTACCCAGGGTGGTGTAAGCGGCCGGCGTTCCACGACGAGTACCTGCAGGCTTTCAATCGACCCAACGTGAAACTCGTGGATACGAATGGGAAGGGCGTCAAGGGCCTGACGGAGACTGGCGTTATAGCCAATGGCAGAACGTATGACGTGGATGTGCTTATCTGGTCAACGGGGTTCGAGCAGGGTGTGCTCGGCAGCCCGGGAGCTCGGTGCGGCGTCAAAGTCATCGGGCGAGCCGGCCTGGACATGGAGGACAAATGGTCCAAGGGAGTAGCCACATTCCATGCCATCTGCACCAATGGCTTCCCCAACATGTTCTTCGCCGGCGCGAACCAAGCAGGTGCATCGCCGAACTATACACCTACTCTGGAGACCTTTGCCCGGCACATTGCTAAGATCATCTCTGCAAGTACTCGGCGGATTGGCAAGACCCAGCCGACTGCCAAAGTGGTCATTGAGGCGACGCAAGAGGCAGAGCAAGACTGGTCCAGGCGTGTCATGGTTGGGGCACCGACCCTAGCGCCCATGGCCGGATGCACGCCTTCGTACTACAACGCCGAAGGTTCTTTGGATAACATGTCAAGAGAAGAACAAATGCTTGCGGCGCCAGCAGGGCCCTGGCCGGCAGGACTGAACAATTTTATGGATGTTCTGGAGGAATGGAGGAGCCGAAATGACGAGCTAGAAGGGTTGCACGTATCAGGGGTGCAGGTAGACTAGATTTGGTATCTTCGCGAGACTTCAATTCCAAGTTAGGTGTCAAGAATTCAGTTTTGATTTAGTTTTGATTGTGCCCACCAAGCTTTCGATTGCGCTCTATGGCAACTCTCCACCCGTTCGGTTCAAGTGATGTCCCAGATGACCGGATAGAGACGGAAGATGTAAACGATTTGATGAAGCACTCAGGGGTGGGCTGATATGGAACGAATTCTTGATTCTTGGTGGTTTACGTGGTTGAACTATCTGAGTTCTCAAGGTGAGCAACTCGCTTGGTGAATCGCCTCAGATCACATCGGCTGGATTACTCAGGAACGCCGACAGAAGGCCCTGAAGGAAGAGGATATATTCATGGGGCAAGCTATGCTGATATTGACATTTTTGACTCCAAATCACTGCAAATCCTCGGGAAGAGGAATTCCACCAGCAACCTCCTCGTTTCTCTTTCCATCCGCAAGCTTGTTCTGGGCCATCTTGGTGCCCATGTCTGACCAGCGGTGACTTCGCTGCAGTTGCAGCCATACATCGCCCCAAACCTTCACCGTCGCATACATTTCTGAATGCGGCGCTGGCGTGTCTGGCCCAACCTCGGCGAGAGTGACATCAAAGTTAAGTAGCAACTATTTTCCCCCCGCTACTGTCAGCAACTCTGCTTCTATGATGTGCTTGAGGAATAGCTCAACGGGTAAACAACGAACTATGTACTCACCGAAAGCGGTCCCTTGTAGAGCTCCATCATGGCAAACGGTTTACCCAGACAGACACGCGCGCCATACCCCCAAGCGAGATTGTATTTCTCATAGACCTTGGCAGCCGCTGGATCACCGAGCCATCGGTCTGGATAAAATTCTTCAGCATCGTCTCCGTACAGATTCTTGTCCCGATGAGTAATCCATGGATTCATGGCCACTTCGGTGTCAACCGGAACCTGGCGACCATTAACGATGAGATCCGGGTCACCGGGGCAGACCACGCGAGGGAGAAGCGTGGCACCGCTCGGGTTTAGTCGAAGTGCTTCCTTTATGCAAGCGGCATAGAACGGAAGGTGCTGGGACACCTCGGTATACGTCGGGACTGGATAGCTCAGCTTGCCGGCAGCAATGGCATTCTCGATTTCGTCCATGAGGCGCCTGAAGATCGCAGGTCGCGAGAGAATCGAGACCATGAAGGCTGTGGACGCGCTGCCAAAACCATCCGAGCCGGCCCCGAGAATCACAAAGATTTCCGAGATGATTGTGTCGTCGGCGAGGTGGTCGCCATCGGGTGTGCGAGCGTCCATAAACGATTGTAAGAGATCATAGGCCTTCTCACCTTTCCGGGCCCTGTCTCCGTGCTCCTTGATCCGCCTGCTACGCTCAGCGAGGATAGCTCCAGCCTTCTCCATGACCACAGCGAAGCCTAGTTTCTGCTCGGTGCGGACGACCAGCCACTTCTTCAGCCAAGAGTTGAGCAGCATCTCCGTCAAGGGATATATGCGACCGGCGACACCAAAGATGAGCATGCCCACACGGAACCCCTCGATGAGCCCCCCAACGTCGGAGCCAGACTTGATGAAGCCAAGTGGATTTCTGAACCCCAAGTCCGTGATGGTGTCATATGCCAGATAATGAGACCAGTGCGAGAAGTCCACCGGCTTTTGCTGCCCCACGAACCTTTCATCTATGCTACTAATCCAGTGCAAGATGTGCTTGTCGAGAAGAGGCTCCATTTTTTGGATATTCGCCAGCGCATATGGAGCCCCGATCAGGCGCCTATGCGCAGCGTGCGCGCCTGGCTCTCGAAGCAGGATACTGTTACTTTTCCCCACGTAGCCCTGCAAGTAGAACCGGGATTTGGTGTCGCGACGGTGGAAGACCACGGGCATGGCCTTGCTATCCGCGATGAGCAACATGGTAGGTGTGACGCGGATTACTGGGCCTTGAGACAAAATAGTTGGTATGGACTTCTTGCCTTAAAAAAAAAAGGGAACAAATGTGCTTGGTGTTGACATACCATGTTTCTTGATAAGCATCCATTGAGTTTGCAGCTCGGTGCCCCGAAAATGGTGCCACGCCAGCCACAGCCGGGTGATGCTGGCGAGCCATGGCCCTGGATAGTGTCTTAAGGGATGAAAGTAACGATAGTAGATAATCCGCCAAACAATGTCTACTATGACGAGATAGGCCAGGCCGAATAAGGCATGTCGGATCAGGTCCCGAGTCTCCAATGAACTTAGCCAATTGAGAATAAATGAAGTTGTAATGGCCATGGTATTAGAGCTTGGATCGACCTTGCCTTGTGAGAGTGAAAAACTTCAGACTCAGTATTCATCAAGGTATGAGTACTACTCTTTTCATGTATCTGGTCTTTCGGGCGCCATATAGTAAAGACTTACTCGTCAGCATCGGTTCCATGCTTACATCTTACAAGGCTTATGCTTATCCCGTAGTAGCGCCTGCAGGCCGACGATGCCAAAACATGAAAGATGACAACCCCGATAATCACCACCACGTACGAGTCGCCGATTGCACTTAATATTACTTTTTTTTTCTTTTAATAAAGTTTATAGGACAAAAGGACGCACCGAGACCAGGAATTCTCGTCGGTAACGCAGACGTATTTTCTACCCAGTAACTTACTATTTATTATTTTATGCTGCTCTCTCCTACAGTACGCTTCCTTTCGACTCACTCCGAATATTTGCTGTTCCTTGTCGGTTTATCTCCAGAGCAGCCATGACAACATACGCAACACCCGTTCCCCAAGATGTTGTCGAGCAGTCGAGAACATTAACCAGATTTCCCACGGCAGTCCATCGTGATCATGCTCTATGCCTGGAAGCAGCACACAAGATTCGAGGGGACTTCCTATCCAAGGTTGATGTGGAACTGAACGCCAAGACGATAGGGGACTACCCTGTTCTAGGCCCAGTCCATGTTGTTGCCTTTACCATCCCGGAGTGCTTGCCTGAACGGCTGGCGATCATGACGAGGTTCACCGACTTTACGATAATGAGTGACGGTAGGCCCGCAAACATTATGTTGAAGAAGACATAGAGTTGACGAACATTAGACTACTATGACGCTGTCGACACTAAAACAGTGGCCGCGTTCAACGCCGGTCTCCAGCTTTCGCTACAAGGCCCTAATGCTTCGACAAGTGATGGATCAAGTGTAGCAATCAAAACCAAGCAGTTTCAAGCCAGCATTCTGGTGGAGATGATGACGATGGACCGCGACCTGGCTATGGATGTCATGACCACTTATAGTAATGGTCTGCAGATCGCAACATCTCCGCCTTCCGGCATCTCTTCTATAGAAGAGTATCTCCCCATTCGATTGGTGAACTGCGGACTCGAGTGAGTAAGAAGACGACGGACATCTGTTGTTACTGATGTGGCTGACTTCGACACAGTGTATTCCAAGATATGTCGTGCTTTGGCATAGGGATTCGGCTCACACAGGCAGAAAAACAAAAGCTGTCCGAAATCGCCAATACAGCTCTATACACCGCTGCTCTTATCAATGACTGCCATAGCTGGCCAAAGGAGCTGAAGTACCACCTCGAGACGCAAGGTTCAGAGATCCCATTCAATGCTGTCTGCATTCTGATGCGGCAGTATAAATGCTCAGACATCGAAGCTATAGAAAGACTTGGAGAAAAATACGTGGAACTTCAGGAGCGACACCTATTCTTGGTTAGGAAGCTGGAACAGAGTGAGGGGGTGCTCTCTGACGCTCATCGCAAATACATCATGGCAGCCCAGTATGCGGCCTCGGGTTCCGAATTTTGGAGTATCTTCGCTCCACGCTACCCGACCAAGGAAGACTTGGAGCAACCGGAATGTGTGCTCGTCGACGGCGTTTTCCAATGGAAACATGCGCTGGCCAATGGCCGTCAAGAACACAACTCGGCGGTACCTGTCAACGGGGCTGGTGCAACAAATGGCATCAAGTCGTCTCAAGTCAATGGAGCCGTAGCTCCAGGTACAACACCATCGGCCAAAGTAACCCATTGCAAGGTGAATGGAGTCAATGGCTCAAAGCATGAGAATGGCTGCCTTGGCAACGGTACTAAACGTCAGTTGCAAGAACCTTCCGACGACGTAAGCACCAGCTCATCTCTCTTCAATGAATGAGGTCTAACTCAGTAGATAGGCCGTCAAAGCTCCCTACAACTACATCAACACTCTTCCATCGAAAAAGATCAGGGAAACTTTCATCGACGCCCTGGACTCCTGGCTAGAAGTCCCAGCGGCATCGTCATCGACTATCAAATCGATTATTGGCATGCTACACCACTCATCTCTCATGCTTGACGACATTGAGGACGACTCATTGCTGCGTAGGGGAAACCCTACCGCCCATACTTTGTTTGGCGTAGGACAAACGATAAACTCAGCCAACTACATTTTTGTTTGCGCTTTCGAGGAACTCCAGAAACTTCAGAGCCCACACGCTATAGGTGTCTTTATCGACGAGCTGAAGAACCTACACTGTGGACAGGCTCTGGACTTGTATTGGAAATATCACACCCATGTGCCCACCATTGGCGAGTACATGACGATGATTGATCATAAGACGGGCGGTCTCTTTCGATTGTGTGTCCGGCTGATGCAAGGCGAAGTTAGCAGGAAGACCGAGCACATTGATGCGTGGCAATTCGTCACATTACTTGGACGCTATTTCCAAATCCGCGACGATTACCAGAACCTCATATCAGACGAGGTAAGGACTGGACACTCAACTATGTTCCGAAACAGAGCTAATGTGCAACAGTACACCGATCAAAAAGGCTTTTGCGAGGACCTGGATGAGGGCAAGATTTCCTTGCCGCTCATCTATTGTCTCACCGGCTCTGATCCCGAACAGACTATGATAAAGGGTATACTACAGCACAAGGGGGTCGGAGAGATGCCGATGGCATTGAAAAGACTGATATTGGCGAAAATGAGAAACGGAGGAGCCCTCGACTCCACTTTCTTGTTGCTCCAGGACATGCAAGAGGACATACTGAGAGAGCTGAAGTTGCTTGAAGCGGCATTTGGGTTCGAGAATCCTATCCTCGAATTGGTCCTGAGGAGATTGTGGGTGTAAGGAGTTATCAGGTATAGAGCTTTTCACTTCCTACTAGCAATCAGGGCTCGCGCTGTAGGAAGGTCGGTAATAGGCTCCCTGTTCAGCTTTCCAGTAAGACTGCTTGAGCATTCTCGAAGTCCGCCAGATCACTTGCACGTCTTGGGACATGCACCCATTTGACAATTCCCAATCTATCAATACCGTATGCGCCAGAGGTCTGCCACCGAGATCCGCTTTCTGTCGCACGATCCCAAAGTCCCTCTCTCCATCCCAGCGATATTGCCGCATACACCGTAGCTAAATTCAAGACATGTTCTCTTGTAGCCACTCCCAGGCCCCAGGCCGCGTACAATTCCATTTCATCATCGATAATGATAGTCGCCGCCGGTTCTTGGTTTCCAGAATTGGCACATAGCCGACCCCCTTGCTGAATTGCTTTCAACCAACGACTGGTCGCCTCCTCGGACGAATGCGATACCAGTATGACCTTGATGCTGCCCTTACGCACGGCGTCTAAGCCGCAGACGTCGATACACGCTTTCTCGGCAACTGACAATCGCCGGGCTTAGTTATGCGTAAGAGTTTTGCTTTTGCTAGGACTGACGTACATGGGCATCCACAGTGCCGAAGGAAAACAAGGATACAGGGGTCAGGGCTGAGTTGCGGAAATTGGAGTAAGCGATGACTTGGTGCAGGGTATCCAACTCTCGGCGCCGGCGATATTTCTCGCTTCTTCGGTGCTACCCAGGAGGCGAATTCTTGCGACAGTGTCATCTTACTGTATGCTGCGCCTGGGGAGAGAGATCAAGTGCTCGAAAAGGAACGTATAACGCTCTAATCCTTAGCAAGTTTTCTTTGTTTAAATCGTCCCCAAAAATGTCGCATTCGAAGTTCTAGATGAACAATAACTAAGAAGCAAAGTCATGAAGATCACGCGGTGTAATAGGATCATTTATACTGTGACTATAAGAATGTAGGCCTGAAGACTAAGAACATAGTCATTGATTTACATGTAATAACTACTTCGCTCTAGTTGTTGTACTGCCAATTATATTTAAGTACATGGCAGGCTAAGGCACGTCAGCGAGCCTTACTGCTTACAGCTTTACTGTACATGTCAGCAATTACCCCGAAGGTAACAATCCAAAAGAGCGTGACTAAACCCAAAGTCACTATTGCTAGCCTAAGAATTGGATGTAAGAATAAGCGCCGTCATTGTTAATTCCTCAATCTGATTGTCGGCGTCTAACTGTCGCAGGGACCGAGATAAATCATTACGCTGCTTGAAATTACGCCTAGGCACTTGTCATCATAGAAATCTGAGTGGACACCGTAGTAATACCGGATACAAACCCTTGTGATGACTAGAGTTATTGAGATTGCACAACGCTATCCTGTGCCGGCTACTCCTTTAAACAAAGCGAGGAAATTCCATACCTACAGCTATTGATCATCGAGCATTGCTATGGGTCACAGGGTTAACATGGACCACATGGCTTCAAAACATGAAGAGCAGTGGAATGCTGTCTCAAAACTGCAGTCCACGCCTCTTCCTTATGTGGTGGCCTTTTTAGTTGTGGTTCTGGCTAGATTCTACTGGCACGTCCCAACAAACGTGCCGGTATTGAATGCAAAACGTTTCTACGAGTTCTCCGACGAGCGCGTGAAGAAGTCATTCCTAGGCAATGCCAGGCAGATGCTACATGATTGGTTTGAAGAAAATCCCGACAAGCCTGTTTCGGTTCATACCGATACTGGAATGGTCATAGTATTGCCGGGAAGCATGGCAAATGAAATCCGAACCGATAAGAGATTCCACTTGCGTCAACAGGTTGAAAGGGTTTGCAGATCTCTTATTCCAGCACAATCGCTATTGCTAACATGGTTCTAGATGATGCATGGTCGTCTCCCGGGCTTTGAGGTGTTTCGTGATGATAAGAATAATCAGCTCGTCAAGACCGTGATCAATAGGTATCTGACTAAACAGTTAGGTGGGTGCTTTCTATCAAAGCGTATCACGACAAAATTGCTAATAACTTGTCAGCGGATGTCACTCCACCCCTTGGTGAGGAGACTTCCTTAGCCCTAGCAGATTTGCTTGGTGAAGATACAGGTATGCTTCACACAATGTCGACTAGGATCCGCAGCCTAACGAACATGTTAGAATGGCACAAATTGCCTCTTCAAGAGACTATTCTCAAGTTGATCTGTCGCCTTTCCTCACGGGTTTTCCTCGGACCTAAGCTCTGTCGCAACGAAGAATGGCTACAGGTTACAAGACAGTATGCAGTAATAGCATTCCTAGCTGCGCAGGACCTTCGATCATGGTCTCCTTGGATACGACCAATTGCGAACTCATTCCTCAGTAAATGCCGAATGAGTCGTGCTTTGATGCAAAAGGCTCGGGAACTGATTCAACCCGTTATCCAAGAACGAAGGAGACTGGAGGGAAAACCCTCAGAAGGCCAGTCATCAGAGCTCAACGATGCAATATCCTGGTTCGAAGACGCAGCAAACACCGAATCATTCGATCCCGAAATTGTCCAATTATCGCTTTCCACGGTGGCAATCCATACAACCACAGACCTGCTGTGCCAAACGCTGGCGGATATTGCGATGCATCCTCAGATCATCGAGCCACTGCGAGAAGAAATAGTTTCGATTCTCAGCGAGAATAACGGATTGAAAACGGCTTCATTGGGTAAGATGAAACTTCTCGACAGTTGCATCAAAGAGAGTCAGCGCTTGAAGCCATTGTCGATAGGTAAGAAGACCAAAGCACCTATGCTACTATGTCGGCACTAATACGGATTTCCCTTAGCATCAATGGGCCGCATGGCCACTGAGCGTGTAGTTCTGTCCGATGGCACCGTGATTCCCAAAGGTCAAAGCATACTCGTGGATTCGAGCAAGATGTGGGACTCCAAGGTACATCCTGCATCCCCAGACAGATGGGACGGATATCGCTTCCTTCGCATGCGCGAAGATCCTAAGAAGAGGGACATAGCTCCACTTACAACGACGTCGCCTGAACAGTTCGCCTTTGGCTACGGTGTTCACGCTTGCCCTGGCCGCTTTTTCGCAGGGAATGAAATCAAAATTGCATTGGCTGCCATCTTGCTGAAATACGAGGTGAAGTTCGAGGAAGGCCAGACGCCAAGAGCATTCGATCATGGGTTTACGTGCAATTTTGACTTCTCCGTGCAAATGAGTGTTAAAAGGCGCAAGGGGGAGGGGGGCTTAGGTTTTGATATATAGCTAAAAGACTGCGGCACAATACTCTTGAGTACATAATATTCTACGTTGGGTTTTTATCAATAAGATGCACGTACCTAAACAGTAGATTCTAGTTGCTATTTACAGCTGCTGGACCTCTTGTTCTACACCCCTCCAGCAATCACGACGTAACGTAGGGTTCAGCCAAATGTTCCCGAATTGGTCTTTCCCTTTCAGTATAATGATACCGGGAAACACGGCATTGAGCTTTTGAAACCCGGACACATAAGAAGAAAGGTTGGTACGGGTTATGCCCTTGGAATCTCCTTCTGCCGGGTCCGTGACTATTGCTGGCGAGAGATCAATCATGTGTTGAAGCTGAAGCTTGATCGCATTTGTCACAAAGTACAAATCGCTGTCGTGCGTGCCGAAAATCGGTTGATATTTGCCTGTTCGCTGAAAGGTCTCTCTGTGGTGTCGTAGTAAGCCCAGCACTTGGTTCTCCTCTGTTTGTTGCTGTACTGCCTTTCGCTGTTCCAGGGCAATTCGAAAGACCGGTTGAACTTGTAAGAATCCTCGCGGTAGGAGTGTATAGACTGCGGACACCATGTTTGAGATGTAGACTCCTTTGCGATCGACATCTGCATGTGCGATTTCAGGTGGATTGATGACATCCTCTCGTAAGTATGGTCGGAGATTGAACGCTTGACCGAGGATTGTAGGGCGCGATGTGCGCGAGGTTTTATGCTTGTTCGCAGCTTTCATTATCCAGCCAGTCAAGATATCACCGTCGCTGATAAAAGGAGGTTGTGATTCGCCCTGCTCTTCGGCCCATTCCTTCAGCTCGAGCCTTGTATTGTCCACAAGTCGATGAAAAGCATCATTTGAAATCATAATCAGGCGCCGTTCAGGCGGCGAAGTAAACATGGCGTTCCATAAATACCGCAGTTGGAACCAGAGAAGATCGACTCCTTGGATCTCATGCCGACCGAAGGCCCATTCCTCCGCGATGTCAAAACGTGCCGGATCAGCCATCTCCCACATTGGGTCACAGTTGATATCGATCGGCCTGGTGACTTTGTCCTCTTCACCAGCTAAAACGAGCGACCAGTTGTGTAAGAACTCGCTATATCCGAGACCGTCCATGAGAATATGTGGCCAGCAAAGTCCAACAATTGTGGCGTCCGTAAAGGATGAAACCAGGACACTTAGAACTGGACTCCCCGATTTAGCGAACTCATGAATACTCTTCGGTGCCTGCTCGGTCCGCGCGAAAGTCGCTAGGAAATCGTCGTTTGGATAAACCATTGATTCTTGGGTTTGCTTGATAGGTGGGAACTTCGCAGCAACAGTGTGCTCAGAAACCGCCATGTCGAACTTTTCATGATGGAAGGTGAATGCTGGGTTTTGCAAGTCAAAATGCTTCGGCACATGTAGTGTGATTCGACCATTTTCCTAAGGGTCAAAACCCATTAGCATATCGTTTGCTGATCGAAATGAATCCCTTACATTCAACTTTATCCGGCCCCCAATCTTGCGCCAATGGTCAATCTCAAGAAGCTTCTTTAGTGAGCTCTGTATCAGATCGGGGTCCAACACATTATCGAATTTGAACGCAAAGTATTTGACGTGGTCTCTGAAAGCTTCGTCATTTCTAGAGATTTGGTATACAGTCGTATCGTCCGAACAGCTGGACTGCTGAGCTGTTCCATGCAGTGGTGATAATAGCGGCTTGAGACTGGTTATGCATGCCGTTATAAGCAAACCGATTTGTCGAAATACCCAATATGCCATTTGGGACCGAATCGTTGGAACAAGGCCGTACAGACTGCCCAGAGTACAAAGATGTGGTTTTTCTTCTTATACGGATCCTGTCCAATTGACACCCTGATGACGATCGCTTTTGCTGAACTCCTGATATTGAGAGGTCAATGAAGGCTACTCAGCTCAGAGAGGATGTGGATGTGATCCTGTCAAGTTCAGCAGCGCATATACTTGCCTGTTAAGCACGTAAGCGTTGCTCGGGACTAAACACGTATACATGCTTAGCCGTAATCGTAAGCCCTTACAGTAATCCTGGTATTGTATCTTTTGAGGTGCTGAAAGCTTACTAGTATACAAGCTAATATTAGCGTAAAGTTCTGTGGCTTTTTTATTTTCAGCGAACTTAGAGTGTGTCATGGTAATGCCAATAGTAACAGGTATATATAGTGTTAGATGCGCAAGGCCGACTATCAATCCGCTCATTTGCACAATTCTCTTCCATGCTATTCTTGCTGCGCTTGATCCCCTCCCAAATTCTTTGAAGAAACGTTATTCAAATCTGTGAGTACCAGTAACTACTATGCTCCGTCGACAATATGTACGCTACCGACGCGACGTGGTGTCGTTATTGCTTAATACCCCTGCTAACCGGATCATCTTCGGCAGACCTCTAATAAATCCTATACATTCATTCATATCCCATCACACCGGCACCCAACTGACTTGTACACGCCATGACCATACAGCTCCCAAAGGAACTTCAGCCGGACTGCTGTAGTATCGTTGAATGGGCGCTGTCTGGTCAGTACGACCCGACGAAGCCAGTATTGATCGATGCCGTCGAGTCTGACCCACCACGTTCTATATCCAAGGGAAAGGCTGTTGAGCTCATTGCGTCTCTCGTTGGGGCTTTTGAGAAGAACACAACGGTGTGCCTTCATCTTGCAAACGACATCCTTTACCCGATCTTGGTGCTGGCCATCTACGGCTCGTCATGCCGCTGGACAGGCACAAACATCGCCTATACGGTTCCTGAACTGGAGCATCACGTTCGAGTCTCCGACACAAATTATGTCATCACGAGAGAGGAGCATCTGGAAACTGTGCGCGCCGCTGCTGGCTCAGCAGAAATTATTCTCTTCACCGATATCTTGTTCGAACCGAGTCATAGAAGCAGCACTTCAGCTCATGAATTCCGAACTCTTCATGACCTCCAGAGAGAGTCAAGTGTGGAGAGCCTGTATGCTACAATCCGTGCTATTGATCTTCAATCTGTCTCTACCCTCGCATCGACGTCAGGTACGACTGGTCGACCGAAGATGGCCGCACGTACGCAACGGTCTATGGTGCTTGAGAGTGCCGCGATAGAGGAAAATCCTAAACCCTATCAAGTGCGGCGGCTTTACTGCACCCCCATCTTCCACGGCTTTGCAGCCCCAGAAATGGTAGGTCGCGTTCTTTCGTCGGACTTTGGCCTCTTATTAACTTCTCTAGATCATCAATGCTCTGCGACTCGGCATCCCATCCTATTTCATGAAACGCTATGATGATGTCTTATACGCTCAAAAGATCCAGGAGTTCAACATCACAGAGACCTTTGCTGCGCCACCGATGATGGTCAGGCTGATAAACAACACACCCGACGCACAGAAGCAGCTCCAATCACTTCGCACGATTTACAGCGGTGGCGCGGCGCTGGTTCCGGAGTTGAGAGCTAAATTCCTCAAGCTTTTCGATCAGGCCAACCCTCCGCGAATCACTCAAGTCTGGGGTATGATGGAGTGCGGCTGGATGACGACTTTCAGGTATCCCGAGAGCGATGACACATCCTCTATTGGCCGCTTGTTGCCTGGTTGCGAGATCAAGTTGAGTACAACTCGTGAGACATTGCCAAGCGGCCAGGAGGTTGGCGAAATGTATGCTCACAGCCCCTACGGTATGTCGCGCTACTGGGGTAATGCGGAAGCGACCGAACGAGCGTTCGAAGACAAGGAGCACTACTGGCTGAAAACGGGAGACATTGGATATGTTGAGAACGGGAAAGTGTACGTGGTGGACCGTGAGAAAGACATCTTCAAGGTCAATGGCTTCCAGGTATGAGACCGCCGCCGGCCCGAGAGCCAGATGCATAGCATACTCTATTTTCGAAGATCGCTGACCTCTCGGCTCTTGTACGGACAGGTTGCTCCTCCCGAGCTCGAGGATGCATTTATGGCATTGTCTGACGTGGAGGATGCTGGAGTCATCGGGTCCGGTCCCAATCTGGACTCTGGGGAGCATCCGATAGCGTTTGTCGTACGTGCTAATCCAAATGTTACCGCCGAGGAGCTGAAGCAGCAACTACGTCAGCGCCTTACTCGTTATAAGGTCAATTACTGCGATATTCGGTTTATCGATGCTATCCCGAAAAGCGTAACCGGCAAGATTCTCAAGAATGAGTTGCGCAAGCTCGCTGTGTCGTGATATCTTTTTAGTGAGCCAGAGGGAAGGGGGGGCAAAGACCGATGGTAGCGAATGGTATTGGCCGGCCGGCTTAGTCTTGAGGGCGCAGCCAGTGGCGAGAAGCGTTTTGGAAAGTATCAGTGTAGTACAGCAACGCCGAACCTAGACAGGAGCAGAAACGGACAACGGCGAGTGTGGAGAAGTGCGGGTATCTTCTGAAGAGCAAGGTAGACTGGCAAACTTGTGAGCCAGTTAGATATGGAAGGTGTTGTGATATGAGGCTCGTGTAGATCAGGAACCAAGCCGAACCATCGGAATTAATCCCGAGATATCTATACGAAGAACCAAGTTGATTGAAAATCAACTTGATCTTTTCGTTGTATATATAGCCTCATGTTTGCCTCTGAATAAATAACCAATCTTCCTTTGAACTACAACAGAAGGCTTTGTAATCCTACTCATCACCAATTCATGTCCCTTTCCAAGAAGTTTTCTTGTTTCTCATCGCACCGTCATACATAGAAATTCCAAGGCATTAATTAAGACAGCATGAAGGCTTCAGTTCTATGAAGGTCTTGCGTGGTTGGCAGGCATCAAGGCCACACGCTTCAGCGCAGGCATCTCACTGATCTTCTCCAACCAAAGAACCTTACATCGACGCCATCTTCGCTTACCAGGTTGGCTTGATTGGAGCAAAGCCTTTCTTCTTCATGATGATACTATGGCGGATGATGGTTAGTAGAACGAGCGGGTGTTGTCAGCTGACGATGAAGCCAAGCATCAGCTTGCACGATGGTTTTGCCTTGCAATTCTATCCCCGTGATCGTACCACTTACGACGAAGATAAGCGTATTACGAGTAATGCTTACTATCCTTACCCCCTTTACATATCCATATATACATCGATAGATCGGTCGATTCACGGCAAGATGGCAAAGTTTCCTTCACAACAAACATCGATTGCACAATGGTAGTGTTTCCAGACGATACCTGCACCATCCCTTTAGACACATCAGCAGATGCACGTCTCGAGGCAGTAGCGAAGATTTTGACCGCATACACGGGACATTCCCTGTACGCTTACGAAAGCGAATCAACATGGCACTTAGGGGTGGACAGACAGGCGTCTTTCACCATCGATCCGCGTGGCGAGACAGCGACAACTGAGACGGACATCACTAGCTTATCTACTGCAATGACCGGAGATAGTATCAAGAAGGTCATTGCAGCCTTTACTTCTCGCCATGCCCAAGACAGAGGGATGATATTCGGCCAGATCGGCTTCAACTACTCTGCTTACATCAATGAGGTCGACTTTGAGCCGGGCTCGTGGCCATTGGTCAGTCTCTTAGTCCCGCGGTTGCAAATCCGTGTCCAAAAGGGCGCGGTCTCGCTCCGTAATTGGACCGAAAATGATTTGCGAGTCATCAAAACAGCCCTGTCACAATTTTCTTCGAGCTCTTATGCGCACGGCCGGCCTGATGAATCAACAGATGGAGAGCAGTATCGGGATGTCGTGCGGCAAGCACTGGGCGAGATCAGCAGAGGGTCATATCAAAAAGTCATTGCCTCTCGGGCCATTAATTTATCACACCGAGTCGATATGGTGGGAACTCTAGTATGCGGACGACGCGCCAACACGCCTAGGCGCGCATTTCTGGTTGACCATAACGGGTTCAGCGCCACCGGATTTAGTCCGGAGCTTGTCATGTCTTTTCAGGATGGGAAAGTCGCCACCGAGCCGCTTGCCGGAACCAGGGCCAATGTAGGCACGGAAAAGGAGCGTTCGCGGCTACGGAATGATCTCCTTAATGACCCCAAGGAAGTCATAGAGCACATCATCTCAGTCCAGGAAGCAATGCGGGAAATGAATCAATTCTGCGCGAATGGCACTGTGGCCGTGGCCGATCTCATGTCTGTGAAACAACGGGGAAAGGTGCAGCATCTTGCTTCCACAGTCACTGGGACTCTCTGCCCGTCCAAGGACGTATGGGACGCTTTGAACGTGTTGTTTCCAGCGATTACGGCTACCGGGATCCCTAAAACGAAGGCCATTGAGGCCATCTCTCGCCTGGAGACTCGCCCTCGCGAACTCTACTCGGGAGCTATTGTCTTTTTTGAGGGATCCAAATCAGTCGAGGCATCCTTGGTCCTTCGCTCGGTCTTTCAAGATTCTGAACGTAGCTGGCTGCAAGCCGGAGCGGGAATAATAGCCTTGTCGAACCCGGATCGGGAGCTCACCGAAACGTGTGAGAAGCTGCGAAGCGTTGCTGGTTTCGTGGTTGTCGATCACAGAGAGTGATCAATGAGACATAATCAGTAACTTAGTAGTGATAAAGAATAAACGATCGGTTCACAGTAAGCGAGCGATAAAATTACTAGGTAAAGTTAATATACCTTATTAAGCTGTGAGAATATAGGGCGGGGCTTAACTTACCCGTTCAGATGGTATTTAGTTACTTAAACTAAGTATAGTACTCTATATAGAGACTCCGTATTTACGGTAGTCACGCCGATAGATACGCAAACTTCCTATAGGTTTACTTTAGCACTACCACGTTTATTTTATTAGGGCGAGGGCCCGGCGGCACAGTCTGACTCTCGGTTGCCTGACTACGAATACCGTAGGGCCTAGTTGTCGTTATCGTCGATCTCTCCGGTTCCTCTATACCCAGTCGATGAATATTCGTAAGCACGGCCCGGTGATATAGGCCAATAGCGAAAATATCGCACACGCTCCTGACCTCATTTGTATGATTAAAAGTCCTTGGCTTTTCGCATGTCCTTCTCAAGGCCCCAGGGGCAACATTGATGACATATTGCGAAGATAACTAAACGACATCCGTAATGAATATTGAGATTGCTCTGCTTTACCATCACATCAATCTTTCCCGTTGTTTTCCTCGACTTTGATCCCCAGAAACCCCATAGCTGATACGATTCCGTCAAGCCATGGACCGGGCAAAGAATTGCTGTCATAATGATCTTTCGGTAATACCAGTTCGAGGTCAGAGGTACTATGAGATGCGCCGGAGGACCGAGGGGAAAGTGGACACACTCGTCCATCACCGCTAGCTTGACGGATTCTCCACAAGGGTAGCCGCACCTCACTTGGAACTTTGTCACTGAGGCGCCATGATCGTTGGACTTCGTGCATATCGAGAATGTTGTGACTGATCGTATTTATGAGATCTTCCAACATAGCGGATGCATTCAAAGATCCAGCCAGAAGGATTGTTGGGGCTGTTTTAGGAAGATCAAGAGAGACGGGCCCGATAAAATCGTACGAGCTAGAAATAACTCCCTGCTGCCTTTGATTGTGTGCGGTAATTAGAGACCATAGATCTTCGCTGAGCTTTAAGAGTCGGTTGGATGTGGCGCGACAACGAAGAGTCAGGGATGCAATTTCTTGTTGAGATGATGCAGAACTGAGATATTGCATGTCACTGAAAAGTCGAGGACATTTGACCAATTCCATGAAGATGTCCTCCGAGACCTCGGTATAGACGGACCATTCCCCTGGCTTCCGTGAATCCTCCTGCTTGATTACCAGAGCCAGCTTCTGCCATTCATCTCCATCCAGGATGCACGACTTTGCTTTACAAAGGGAAGCATATATGAGGAACCCTCGGCAGGCGTAATAGCACGTACGACCAGGACCTGACATATGTGCCTTGGCACCTCGATTAAGCATCAGTTCCTTCACTGCGGAAGCATGGTAAACCCAAGCATCCCTGGTAGTCTGTGAATACATCTCGTACACGGCCAGCAGTATCAGGGTACCCAACATGTCTTCTGACAGTGCCTCATCCGAATCCAAAGCAAAACTGACCCTGGTCAAGGCACTTGTATACAGCTGCCTGCTTGTCTGCACTAGAGACTGGTTTCCGGAGAGGCCGGAGAGGAAAAACGAGCTCAAACAGCAGACGGCCGCATCCAGGTAAGGTTTGGAACCGAATCTCTGCATGATGAAGTGGGGAAAGGTAGGCTCCTTCTGGAACCTATACAGACTGGAGGAGTACATAATCGGGAAAGACCTACACACGAAGTCGGTGAAAAGATGTGGTTGCGCGTTGACAAAACATCGTCGAACCAGCGAAGGTGAGGCACACTCGTCGATTGGCAGAGGTCTATCACCGAAGGCCTCTCGTCTATTTGATCGAGATCCTTTCTCTCGATTTTTCTCATTCCGTTCGTTATGTCCAGCAGGTCGAGTGGACCGTCGATGATTTCGTCTTAGGCGAGGCCCTTCATCCTTGAATATGACTGAACGACAATATCCAGGACAGGTGTGCCCACGCCTCAAACACTGTGTACACGCCGGACGGACCTCGTCACACTAGGGATTTTCGGAAGGTAAGCAAGTGTGTTCAAATAGTAGTGACGTAGGCCAACTAAGGGGTAAAGAGAGGAGAAGAGGGAGCAAGATCGGAAAGGAAGAATGTTCACAGATCCACGGACGCGTCTGACCTTAATGTGTCTCTCACGGCAGGTGGAACACCCTTTACTGCGCGGGACTCCAGGCATGATAGATTATTGTACCCATCAGAGCTGAGAAGCATGGAAAGACGATGAAAAAGTAATTGCGACATGCGGGCAAGTTTACATCCTAGAGTTCGACCCGAAAAAGGACACGTCAGGGGGATTGTCAAGCGGAAGTATCCGTGCTGCCGCCTTTTGGGGCGCACGACAGAAATTCACACACTTAGATAAATGTACCTTTTGTATGGTAATCATATGCAAAAGGTACCTCTGACTAAGTTTGAATATCTCAACTATAACTTTAAAATCTGAAATAATACAAGTTATTAATTAATAACTTACTAAAATTTAGACTCTTTTACCTTACGGGATGTAATTATTCTACGATTAAACCTAGTTTTACCCTAAATACTTTCTTTATAACTGAACAACTCAGATGAGACTGCTCGATTCCTGTCTGTTTATTTAGCTAACTAGGTGGCGGGTGATTGACTGCGCTTAGCACGAATCCGCCCCGACCGTACCCCATCAAAAAAATCCCTCGATTGTGCCAACCAACAACTCTCTCAACCTGAGTTTAATTGATTGAAATTCATTTTCGGCCATCGCCTGGGATAGAGGCTGTCAAAAGTTGAGGCTGAATGGGCCAGTGGAAGTAAATGCACCCTTAAGCAAAACTCTATTGCACCCATAGCTTAGGGCTTCTAGGCTCATATAAAATCTATTCCACCCTTGAAGGATTCCCGACCTCTAGTTGGATAGGCTTCCAGTGGCACATTCAGTTGTCACACACATATGATCTTGTAATTCTTCCCGGAGACCCCGCGTCAGCAAGGAGCCGGCGGTCTTCGGCAAGGCTGTCCTCTCCCTGAGGGCCTGACTCAGTCATCGTGTCCTTTTTGGGAGGTTGGGACAAAACCTCTATCGCTCCACTCACGGCTGCTGCTATCCATCCCGCTTTTCCCCGGGTAGAGAAAATTGGTCAGAATGCGGCCCGTCGAGACGCGATGCACCTGTCTGCGAAGGTCTGCCAACGATACTCGTGACCGAGCCCAAGTGATGAGCGCAATCACCGAGATTATCAACAGAAGCAGTAAAATGGCAAATGCCGGAATCGCATAGATGAAATGATAGCCAATACGTCGGCGAAAAGGAATCACGTCGAGCGAGACGGAGTTCGCGGAAGCAGAATTGCTGGGTCCAAGTACCCCCCTGGTCCCGACGACGGCTGAGGAGGCAAAATCCGTCCAGATGAGATTAATGATTTTCGATGCGGTCTCCACCGATCGAGACAATTCCTGCCATCGGACCCACATAGACATCTGTGTTGCGCCGCTGTAGTCAGGTAGAACGAGTCCTGTCTCGTCATCCGACGACACGGGGCCAACGTCATATGAGGAAATCGCGGCATCGACCAGAAAGTCGCTTCCGGGGAGGCTCTGGTCGTCGGACATACGGATGCCAGCACTGATGCCGGGTAAGTATAGTGCTTCTTGTTGCACGGAGGACACGTTTGCGTGGCCTTGATATCTGGGGTCAATGAGACCCCAGATAGGATTGTCACCAAAGACATGGGTTCCCCAAGTCGTGACAGTGACATTAATGTTCTCGACGCCCCAGAGGGGCACGTCGGCTTTGCCAGGGTATGTCTTTTTCTGGATATCGGTGACCGAGAGACTTTGTAAGCCTCTGGTCCCATTGTAGTTGAATGTCACCGTCTTAATCAAGGCCTTGGTAGCCGTGGCACACATGTACATAGGCCTATACCACTGGCTTCCACTGTCGAAAACCAGGCCCGACCCGCCACCTTGTCGCTGCGGCACTCCCCCTACATATCCACATTTAATCATGATATGGTTGATAAAGGCATCATCATCCCCATAGTAGTTCTCACATAGACCCCCTTAAGGTGGCTCCTTGTCAGCAGTGCCAAGTAACAAACAAGGTCTCTATAGACTTACCGAGATCTTGGAACCAGGTTGAGTTCACGCCGAAGGGATTCGCCGGAATACTCCCAGAGGTACCATTACCGAGTGGCGGAGACCGAGTAGTCATATTGGACAAAGTAGAGTTCATGGACGTATTATCCTGGGGGAAATTAAACATAGAGTAATAGTCCAAAAAGCGCCCGTCGATTTTGAGAGCGTCATACTCCTGGCTGTTGTGTTCATTGTGGACGGAAAACGTCTTGCCTACATGTGAATCCACGTAGGCGAACGCGCGCATGTTTGGGTCGGGTTGATTGTTAGGATTTGACACATTATAATAGAACATAGTGTAGGCGTTACTCATCATCGCGGCTTTGTATGCGCGGTTCCACAATTGCGCATTGGATTGCGGATGACTCTGGTCGAATTCGGGGTACGTATGATTCAAATTCGCAAAACCACCCTGGTCCGTGAGGACGAAGTTGTCTGCGAACAGGCTTTTCGTGCCTAGGGTAATAGTGAAATCGAGCGTCAGGTTCAAGTCAACACACACTGTTTCTGGCTCGATAAACAGGATGTCCTCCGTCCAGGAGACTCCACTAGGGAAGCCGGGAGGAAAGGTATGATTCCGAAAGCCAATGCTCCCATTGACAGTGTCGACAATCAATCCCTCGATAGGCTCTACCATATTATCCAAGACCACACTCTTCAGGGGGCGAAACGCCATTACGGGGTATGAGGAGCCATTATCAAAAATACCCTTACTATCGATCTGCGTAGCGTATCGCCGCCATTGGATATCGAAGTAGTTCGAGACCGTCGAATTGTGGTCTGTCCCGCTCGAGTAGATGTCCAAGAGCACAGACGGAACGTGCGTGTCGTAGCCGTGTGGAAAAGAGACATTTCCATCAGGGTCCTCGCTGACGACCGTATCGGAAAACGGACATGCTATATAAGTGTCCTGCGAGCAGATACGCGAGAAAGGATGAGGGTGCCTGGGTGGAGTACCATATCCAAAGGGGGACTCGTCAGGGATATATTGAAAGTGGGCGGATTCTAGTGAAGGGGGAAACATTGTTTCGTAGAGCCCAAGGGGTGTGATAACGCCGGCGATAGAGATAAGGACGCCCATAGCAGTAATCAGCCGGGAGAGATCCTTGATATCATTTCGGACGCCGTCAGAACGTGCACTGTCAGTCCGCAGCACGTCGGGCCAGAGAGACTGTTGGACCACGCGGGCTGTCCATGTCCTTGGATAGATTAGTGCGTCGGTTAAATTCAACTGGTCAACCTACCAGGTGGCAGCAGTGTTGCGATCTCCAGCGGTCCCCGCGACAATTAGGGCGAGGATGGGACTCCATATGCGCATTGACGAGGTCAGAAAGTGTATTTGCCAAACCCCTAGGTAGTATGTGCCTTGAACCGATGAAGATGCCTGCCGCGATCAGGGCCGCGACGTTGGCGACAGTGAGCTCGACCATTACTGAATGATGGCTTCGGCAACTATGTGCACCTTGAAAAGGAGGTGTTAGGGAAAGGTACTCGTTGGTGGTAAGAAGAAATGGTATATAGATGGAGAAAAGCTACGTTAGGGTTGAAAAATTCCGCTAGAAAGCAGTGGAGGAACCACTTGAGCTGTTAAATTATTCTGCATCTATGGCCACAGGTTAAAGTTGGATCTACGTGGTTACGAGATACTACGACCGTGCGCCGTATCCATGCCCGGTTCTCCACCCATACCCACCCCTACCCCTGCCAAGTGGAGATACTTCCAAGTCTAACCCATTCCTACCCTCACGGACTCGTATCTTTTGTATTGTTTGCCAATACAAAAGATACATTCCCTCAAACTGACATTTCCAGACATCGGCACTGCCCGCCGCCTGCCAAGAAATAGGTGTTATGGGTTCACCCCGTAACACGCGCTACATTGCCTAGGCAAGGTTTAGACTAGCCAAAATCGGCGGAACCACGCGAAACTAAATGCAGCTTCCCAATTATACCAAAGTGTAAAACATGAACGAGTCTGTCAGGGTCGCTACCTGTACGGCTAGCTATAGTTTTCTTCCACCTACCGAGACGTGTGAGAAACACATGCTAGTATTGACCAACACCAATCTTATAGGAATAGGGAACATTTTAATTCCAAGACCGCGACTAAAACTGACTCTATTCATCATAGCAGCCAAATCGCATGAAAAAAAAAATATGAGGCGGACTCCAGAATTTTAAAACAGATCGAAATTAAACA
>ERZ1673737.1069-NODE-1069-length-29201-cov-4.020998_pt1 | contig 29201 bp, 22 predicted proteins | sample MGYA00580211_ERZ1673737 | MGnify/ENA primary metagenome ERZ1673737 (study PRJEB41218, sample SAMN15661789) | gut metagenome | host: Homo sapiens | place: Canada: London | collected 2015-08-20/2019-03-30 | study: EMG produced TPA metagenomics assembly of... | reverse complement strand
GGAACTTTGCATTGCTGAATAATTTTATTAATCTCACACGTTGGTCATTCAAATCACATATGTATACACATTGTCCCGGATAAGCCAGTATGTGAGCCAATTGCGGCTAGAACCCAGAGGATTAGGATACAATACCTTAGTTATCCGCTGTAGTTTGATTCCATAGCAACATGAGTCTTTGCATTTGCAGCTCATGTCTTCTCTTAAATCGGTGTCTTTGAATAAGAATCTCCTGACATTTAACATAACTACCAAAAATGTCCTTAGAAATATCCTTTCCGGAGTCCCACATATAATACCATATAATTGTTCTCCTGAATTACTATCGGATGAAACTAAAGCACGGATATCTTGTTCAATTTTTCTAGTATCGTCAAGCAATTCTCCAAATTAGGTGGGTTAAGGATTATTGCAGTAAAAAAAAAATTTATATACTTGAGACTCCCGTGTCCATATTGGTCAAGGAGCTTCGAAAACGTATTTCCTTGATCGACAGTTCACTCAATGGTTAATATAAAGACCCGACAAAGCATGGCATTTCCAAATTCCTGATCAATCATACATAGACTTCCACCATGAGACTTTCTAGTGTTCTGATCACTGTCAGTTGTCTGATTGCCCAGGTGGCATCTTACAACCAGGGCACTGTCAAGCACCACGTCGATGTCCCGCCTAACAAATTAAGTGAAACACAAAGTGGTAACTATCCAATGTTCAACAAATTGATGACTCGATATGTTAATAACCATCTCGCCAGTTTATCACCGGAATACCACATCCGGTGGCTTTGCCGGTAGAAACGGTCTGAATTTCACGATCGATGGCCAAGTGAACTATTTTGCCGGGACCAACAGTTATTGGATTAGTTTTCTTACCAACAACGCCGACGTCGATCTTGTGCTCGATCACCTACAAGGCTCTGGTGTCCGTATCCTCCGCGTCTGGGGCTTCAATGATGTGAACACCAAGCCTGCCCCGGGAAAGGTGTACTTCCAGCTGCTTCAGAATGGAACTGCGACGATTAACACTGACTCTGACGGCCTCCAACGTCTAGACTACGTTGTCGCTGCCGCTGAAAAACGGAATATCAAACTGATCATCAACTTTGTCAACAACTGGTCCGACTATGGGGGTATCAACGCATATACTACCGCGTTTGGCGGTAATAGTACGAGCTGGTATACCACATCAGCTATCCAGAAGGCCTACCGCAGATACATCAAAGCTGTCGTCTCGAGGTATAGCCAGTCGTCAGCAATCTTTGCTTGGGAATTGGCAAATGAGCCTCGTTGCAATGGTTGTGACACCTCGGTTATCTCTAATTGGGCTGCCTCCACCAGTGCCTTTATCAAATCAATTGATTCACAGCACATGGTGGGTATCGGAGATGGTAAGTAGGCTGCAAAACTGACAAATAATCCTCCGTCGCTAATATTCTATTCAGAGGGATTTGGTTTAGATATTGGCTCGGACGGAAGCTACCCCTACACGTATGCTGAGGGTCTTGACTTTGCGAAGAACCTGAAGATAGACACGATTGACTTTGGAACTTTTCATCTGTACCCTTCATCTTGTATGCCTCCCATATCCCTCAAGACCCCTATCGAGTTCAGTTCCTTATCTTTCTAATATATAATCCTGTGCTAATATCACGTCTCTAGGGGGTGTCGCCAATTCCTTTGGAAATGGCTGGATTACGGCTCATGGCAAAGCCTGCGCAACAGCGAATAAGCCCTGTCTCATAGAGGAGTATGGAGTGGCCTCCGACAAGTGCAGCATCGAAGGCCAATGGCAGCGAACCGCGCTGGGCACTAAAGGGATTGGCGCAGACCTCTACTGGCAATGTGGAGACAAGCTGAGCACAGGGAACTCCCCCAACGACGATTTCACTATTTACTATGGCTCGGATGACTTCACGTGCTTGGTTACCGACCATGTCGCAGAAATCTAAGTGTGAATGGAACGGGCAGGGGGTTTTCGGACGCAACTTCCTGCACTTCAGCGCCGGAATTTTAGGATTGGGATGCTAGGTGTAAGGAACGAAGGCAAGCCGGGAATGGCAACTCATCCTAGCCAAAGAAACAGGCAACTGTCGTGTAGCTAGGGAATATATTGTTGTCTGTTTTAGGTATTGTGGATATGATTTCCTGATTACCAGCTTTGAGTGCCGTGGACGAGTGCACTTCTTTTTATATTAGCTTTTGTACGGTTTCTTGGCATTGAATTGAATATTACACGTACTATATGAGAACCTGTGGAATTGACGCCGAAAATGACGGCTTTCGAGGCCAGAAACGGCCGCCTTTTCAAACGTAACTTTGGACGTCGAGCCCGCCCCTCCAGGAAGGCAAAACAATATACATGAAGGCAAACAGGAAGTAAGAATCGAAGCCAAAGTGCGCTTGCTCTTTGTATTGCTATGATACAGATTGCTATTCATCGGGTTCGAAAATATGTCTATCTGGAATTGTTGTTATAGGGTAAGACGTTGGATTGCAACTCCCCACAGCCATGGCGTGGATGGAAACCACGGTTGACAGTGTAACTAGGATCCAGACTAACGTTATAATCGGAATGGTGGAACCTTCGCTCTTTGGGAATGTCGAAATAAAGGCTAGATCATGCGCGTGGTATTTGAATCCAAAGGGAGATAAGAAAGCGTATTTTGTATATCAAATTGAAATTCTGAATGAGGTGCCGATCCGAACAAAGAATTGGGTGTGGCCCTGGCTGGGTTTGTGGAAATCGAAGCGAGCTCGTGGGAAATAATATCTGGGAGTGAGAGTCTAGTGTAATCGTGTGTAACATGATTTGGAACCGTGGAGAATTTAGCCAACTCGTGAGTAGCACGTTGATCCGGGGGCTGGATCATCGAACCGGACCGCGGAAATGAGGCATGTTGCTTTAGGGCATCGTGGCTATTTTGACGAATAGTTAAGAATGAGGAGAGTTCGTGAGGGCTCATTCTTGGAAAGAGCGTGCCATTAGATTGGAAGCTTTGTGCATAGGCTTCCGAGGAACGAGGGTTATTCTAGTCAGAGGAATAGGTATCTGCCTCTCTTATAGTCACAAGAGGTTGCGTGTGATTGTTTTAACCTTAAACCTTCTTTATAGATCTCTCTGGATTTCGGGAAATCAATTAGAAGTCAGAACTCATGTGCTCGAATCACACCGAGATGTCCTTGGCTGCGTCCTCGAAAACTATTTCTTTTTCTCCTAGCAGAAGCGCAATGATTTGTGGCAAATCTGCGAGCTTCAAGCATTGAAATTGACCGTATTCAAATATTGTGACCATCGCGACTACTCCCTAGACTGCTAGGTGACCGTCGTGATCCTTAAATGCATCACTCGTGAGTCTCTCAAATAACAATTGGTTAACACCCCTACTGATTCCTTTTTTCAGCACGTTATGATCTAATTGTGGATAGCCATAATCTCTGATGTACCGGACTATCTTACCGGACAGATTGTTTCCGATATGTTAGTATTTGGTATTTATGGAAGCTTGTTGGAGGTTGTTATATACCCCGTCGACCTTGGCCTTTCATCCCCGTTTGCGCTTCTATGCGCTGAATTGTTGAGCGAGTAAATCTGACTCAGACCTTTCAGAAGCTTTTGCTTATTGCTTGGAGTTTTGTTGCTATCCACCTACTTCGGATAGTCGACTCTCTTATCTCGATATTGAGTTTCTTGCTCGTTACGTAGGATCTTAGACAGGGATACTGTTTTTTAGAGAACTCCAAAATATGAGAAAGGCGTGTTTTACCCTCTGCAATAGTTGAACGGAACGACTGTTTTCGAGTGTCTCTCTCTTTCGCTTCCGGGCAATGTCGTGACCGGGTTGGATAGCAGATGTAATAACGGGACGCTGAAAATTTAACGGGTTCGGAGCGTCAATATGCTGTAATAGACGATTTGTTGTTGAGGATAGGTGGCTGATTTTAGCATCAAGGATGGTCTCTAGCGGCGAATGGGCCACTCCGCATTCAACAGCGTTAATGAGAGTATCGATATTTGCCGGAGTGTCAAGAATCTTCACAATATGCCTTATCGTTTTGGTCGCCAACTCACGGTGAGTCTAAGTGATTTCACTAGGTGTATTGCACAGAAGGCTGAAAGCTGATAGAACTTCGATTTCTTGCGAAGGCATGATTTAGATTTATATTGAGAGTTCCTCTTGAACTCGATGGGGCGGGCCGGATGATCCAGAAATAAGGGTTAAAAGCGGGAAAGGCACCAGAATCGCTACGTCTGCAGACTGACCACTTGCCGATCACCCCCACCGGCTAGACCGTAACGCAGTGCAATATTGGGGCTGGCGCTTGCCTGATCGGAATCCTCAAGGCGCGCGCTCTTTGGTTGGCTAGGTGTCCACAGCGTCTATGGATCACCACAATAATCCGCGGAATGGTTATGCTCACATTAGTTCATACTGCCAAAAAAATCTGGTATAGATTCTTACTTTTCGGTTTATTGTCGAATCCGTCACATTCTCGAACTGCGGACGATCCCAAGTAACAAGTCTGGACCGCACCTACGGCGCATCAGTAGATGTACCTTTAGGAAAAAAGCTGGTTTTTTCCCATTGAACTAGACTTTGCTTACACCTTTAACGTCTCTTTCATAAAATAAATTTCTTATCACAGGTCTTTCAATTCGCTCCATTAGCTGAACTTGTTGAGCCAGCTGATATGCGGTGGTTTTGAGTTCCCCCCTACAGAAGCGTCCAGCCCAAATCGGGGCGGTTGGGCAGTGTCGTCGTGAGGACACCTATCTGCTGTTCAACCGCTAGGGAAAGTATATAAAACATATTGATGCATTTACAAACGCCTCAATAAGCCGTGCATCTCCACTCCTTTCGTAAGTTATCATTTCGAGCCAGATAAATCTGTTTTTCATACTATGTAGAAGATAACGATATACATTGAGCGTGATATCGTTGTGAAATGGTTTTTCCACAGGCTTGCTTGCGGGTATTCTTGCCAAGTCGTATCGAAAAAAAGCTCCATCACAGCTATCCTGGCCTGAAGTGATTATCCCATTCGGCGAGCCCTAGAGTCCTATTTCGAGAATCTCCACGCAAAAATCCTGAGACCTAAGATCCCTACGTGGAAGACATAGAATATTCGCGTCTGTCCCCCTTTTTGATGGTACCCGTGCTATCCGGGTATATATGGTGGGTTCGAGCTCCGCTACCGTCCGCTGGTGTGATTCGGGCGCTGATGATCAGCGCCTTGTCGTTACGGTTAAAGTGAGACTAGTGGACAGGACTCGTGCCATCGTTACGATGCCTATAGGAGAGTTGTGAATAAAAGAATCATTGATAGGGAGTAATGTACGCGAGCACTTACAAAATCTCGATAGAGTCAATCTTGCCGACTTTCTGTGACAGAATTAGTAAGGAAAAGAACTCCCATACAAGTTCCGATAACTAACCTTTACGGCACCGTTCTCTACATAAATCTCGGCAGCCTACTTAAAATTGGGCGGGAGTAATTCCTTTTTGAATCCTAACCATCTAATAACGCTCTCGCGGGCGGTAGAAAAAGCTCGAGACATGGCAAGACTTCGTGGAATACTAGTGATCGGAGCTAATAAGAATCAAAGACAAGAGGTCTCTATAACGATCAAGATAATAAGATTTTGAACGAGGACTTGTGAGGCTTATATGTCGACCAGTTCCTTAAAAGCCCATAGCTATGCTATTTTCCAGTGGCTCCGCTTATCTTTCTGTTCAGGGGATTTTCTCAACTATATCAGTTGCCGCTGAACCCATTCCACCGTTCACATATCACATGTCATGCGTCACATTAATGTGTAATATAGACCCTAGTACGCATCTAGACCGCACTAGATATACATGATCATCTTTAATAAAAAACTCGAGCGGTTATCTATTTATATTTCGTACATTGTTAGTCACGGAAGTCATCTAGGCCCGTGAAGTTCGGCGGCTAAATCTTACGAACGTCGCACCTTAGGTTTCATACAGAGAAACCGCACGGTGAAGAAGGAACTTTGTAGCGACGTGCTTATTTTAGTAATCAATTAGTACTACCCACTCGATTCTAGTGCAGCTCTTAGGTATTATTTCAAAGGTCTCATACCTCATTGGTTATTAACTTAGTTTACTTAGTTAACGTTACGGCGTTGACATGTTTCTGCCTAATTCATAAGGCATCCATGAATCATGTATGCAACAGACGTCGTACAGCTCTCACTTTCAGTTTCCCGGTTGATCTCCATTTTGATAGAAGCTTCAAGCCTAGGGTATCAGTGTTTATCTGTAACACTTGGCAGAACGTGCTGGCGAGGCTAGAACAATCCGTAGTCGTTGTGCCTTTCTAGAGGTAGATCACCTGACCTGGTAATCTCCGCCTCCATCAATCATGGAATTTAGTATCTATATTTAATCCGCCTAATCTCCAGCAACACACAGAGTTAAGCAGCTTGACTTTCTTCTTTTCTCGCCAAGTGACCCAGGTGTCTTACCTATCATTTGTTTTCTCAGACGATGCTTCCATCGCTTCTACGGTCTTTGTCTCGGCTTAGACGGTCGTGGCGACCCCTTGATTTCTCCAATCCAAACTTCGCACGGATAAATGCCAGTCAAAGGATTGAAGAAGAGACCATCCCAGATTATATTGCTTCGCGTTATTATCCTACTCGAATAGGAGAAGTCTTTCAGGACCGATATCAGGTCGTAGGAAAGCTGGGATTTGGAGCTAGCTCGACTGCGTGGCTTGCGCGGGACATGAAGTGAGATTCACCTAGCGCTAGTATCAAAGGAGATGGTCAATACTGAATAGGTCACACTCTATTACAGCTGCCGTCGTTACGTTACTCTTAAAATATTCATCAACTCTACATCCTTAGGACAGCAGTTGGATGACGAGCTCAAGATGTACCAACGCATAGAGGGAGCCTCGAAATTCCACCCAGGTCGCAATGCTGTCAGATCGCTACTTGACTCATTTGATGTTGATGGTCCCGAAGACAAACATAGATGTCTCGTGCATCCTCCATTATGGGAGAGTGTTTTGACATTTTTGCACCGCAATCCGATACGGCAACTACCGAAACCAGTTCTAGCATTTGTGCTTCAGCGCCTATTTTTGGCGCTAGACTATCTGCACACAGAATGCAAAATCATACATGCTGGTTCGTGCTCTCCTATCGTCATCTACTTCTTATATTAACTAACACAATCATTCTGTTAGATATTAAAGCCGACAACATCATGTTCGGCATCGCGGATGACTCAGTCTTCTCTGACTTTGAAGGAAGGGAGCTTGAGACTCCCTCCCCAAGGAAGGAACTAGATGGAAGAATAATCTACGTATCCCGGGAACTCAAGATGCCCAGGGAATGGGGAGCTCCCGTCTTATGCGACTTTGGCTCTGCTATGTCTGGCGGCATAGAGCATTTTGAAGACATCCAGCCTAATATCTATCGAGCCCCGGAGGTGATTCTGGAATCCCCATGGACTTACAGTGTTGATATATGGAACGTGGGATGTATGGTAAGAAAACAGGTCTGATGATACAGGTACAATATTTCTAAGACCTCAATCACAGATTTGGGACCTATTTGAAAGCGAGTCGTTGTTCACTGGATACGACGCAGAATTTCAGACTTACCGAAGTCGAGCTCATCTCGGCGAGATGATAAGCCTCCTCGGCGCCCCCCCACTCAGTCTGCTTGCCCAAGGGAAGTCGAGCCACAAGTTCTTCTCTAGTGAAGGTAGGAAAATTGCTTATTTTTTCTGGTTAAATCCGAAACACGCTCACTTTACCTGTTTTTCTAGGTGACTTCTGTGCTGAAACCCCATTAAAAGCTCGGATCCCGCTAGAGCAGAGAGAAAGTACTCTCGAAGGAGAGGAGAAATCAAAGTTTTTGCATCTAATAAGGAAGATGTTGCAGTGGGAGCCAGGCATGCGAAGTTCCGCTAAGGAATTAGCACAGGACGAGTGGATTTGTCAGAACTTATGAGGTTGCGTCAAAGAATCAAAATAGACGCCTTTTGTAGCTCTTAGACTCGAACAAATCATTGAGTGGAGCTTGTCAGCCAACATTGTGGCACACTGATCTTCATAGTAAATGCGATATACTATATCAACAACCACAAGTTGTTTTCACTAGGTTGTTGGTATATTAGGTCGGGTCTTTTATATCGAGGCGACGTTAGGAGAGGTTACAAAACAGCGTATTATGGTACTAAACCTAAACGGCAAAACTGACTCGAACAGGCAATTCACATGTCCGCCGTTTACAACATTCAAATTTAAATCAAATCCATAAATCTAGCATATAATGGAACAAAGACTAGCCGAGATAAATAGCGATCTAATTTAGCATTTATTTCATGCATAGCGACAAATCAAGTATGGTGCCCCACGATGACCCCGTGGCTCTATACAGCACCCTGATAGGCCCACTCAGCCCTCTCACATATCAAAGGGCTGAGCAAGATATCAGGATTTCAAAGCTTTCCCCCTTTAATTAGCCACACAATAAACTAAAGAAATAGACTCAAATACCACGCGACATTCACTTTGCTTTTGTTCAGCCCCGTCATGTCGGACGAACATCCAGAGCATCCACCACCGGACTACCACACTATCCAGCCCCGCAGAGCAACTGCGATTGAGTGCATACGAACATCCGCAGCCCCATCTCGTGAGTTATTCCGTTCCCTAAGAATCCACATTTCATTGGTTTTGGCTAGACCCTCCTTCGCCTGCAGCACCTAGCCGCTCTGTAAGCGGGATCTCCTCCACCAGCTGACCAGCCCAGCGCATTACTAACCAATCATGAGCAGTCACAGGCATTTAAGGTCAATGGCACGATATATGTAGCAGGGCAGATTGCCGCTGCACCTCGTGTTGGTCTTGTTATTGGGCCGCCTTCTTCCAGTGCGGAGCGGATCTTTTTTAACATAGAGGCGATCCTTAAGGCTGCCGGGTCTAGTCTTGATAGGGTTGTTAAGGCTACAGTACGGTTTGGCTTAAGTCATTGTACGGGCTTTTTGGTGATTTTTCTTGCTGATTATTTCTGGCAGGTTTATTTCAGGGATAGTTACCAGGGTGTCCCGGATTTTGAAGCAGTTTATAAACGGAAGCTGCCTTTTGCTCCTCCTCGGACTACTGTTATGGTTTCGAAATTGGAGAATACGGATGTGCAAATGGAGGTTATAGCTGTGGAATAAATTTGTGCTGTGAATTTCCATGGGAGTACATGTTTTATACTTCGGCTAGCTACACTCTCGGAAAGCATTGATGGGGAAAATGATGCGGGATAGTGAGGCCATGAAAAAATCTTCAATGCTAACATTCTAATATCTATGTCCCTTGAATTCATGGATTTGCGCTGAAAGCCTTTCGAAGCCGGTTATCTACTTCCTTGAAAGAAAGAAAGAAAAAGCAATCATACGAGGGCTTTCATGGATAGGTATTTGTATCGCGACTGAGATTACTCACAGATCATCTTCCCAGAGGTACATGAGCATGTAGAGGACTCATTTACTTCGACCTAGCAAATTGAGGCTATCGAATACCCCTTTGGCTAATGACCAAGTGAAAAACAGATGTTTCTCCACTAAAAGAGTTCTACAGGGGCCGCACAACAAAGGGTGATGATGGGTGCATACTAGGCGCCTAATGGGCGTTTGCCTTAAAACCAAACTCAGCCTCCACGCCACTTTCTTCCACTCTGCACCAGGCGCTTGATATAGCCATGGGGGGTGGAGATCTTGGAGCTCACTGCTCATTACCTGCTGTCTCTTTTCCATCGCTCAACTCATCGCTCTCAAAATCAGGCCCGAACGGCGAATCGCTTTATAATCAGTCTCCCCTGCAGATGGAGTCCTCTACTTCTTATCTTTTATCATTGCCTGCTGAGATTCTGAGGTCGTCATCGATGAGGCTTGTGCATCCTCGGCTGACCTCAGCGTTCTTGGCCTCGTATGCCGTGGTCTCCATTCATTCATCACGCCCAGGCTTTACAAATCTGTCAACTTAGTGGGCTATGAGAGGGCAAAACAGTTCTTTTCGACAATTTCCCAGCGTCCTAAATTGGCACCTCTGGTACGGAAGCTGCAAATTCATTCCCATGGCACGGACGAGGTTGAGGACGAAAATTGCTCAGAGGACTTTGATTCAACAATTACCCAGTTGACCAATTTGGAGTCATTAGCATTGCGAACCGACTTTTTCAACCGCTCAAAAGCTCAAAAGATCGGTATCATTTGTCGACCACATGAACTTCTTCCCGCACTCCGTTCCAGTAAGCAAAACATCACACCCGAGAAGCGGCACTTAGGCTAGGCTCAGCCGCGTGAGGAGTGCTGACAATCACAGTCAATCTTGGCTTCGACTACTACCGCGATTATGAATGGTCTCTGACTCCATACGAGGCGCTCTTCTACCACTCCGATCTTACGACGATCAGTATCACAGGTGCCGCAGTGTCAGCAAAATGGGATTATCAAGATATACATCCCCCAGCACTCCGGTCAACGAACCTAGAAGAACTAGAGCTGCTGAATTGCAATATCTCAAGCCAAGAGCTAGAACTGATGCTGCGGTATCCGCGTGCATTAAAAAGCTTTACCCTCAAGGGAGAACCTGCGGAGTCGAAATATGGGTTCACTTGTGGGAGTGACCGAGGTGCATATGTTGACGTTCTCAAGGCCCACTCCTCTTCCCTTCAAGTCCTAGATCTAGATCTATACTATGACTGGAGCGAAGAAATCGATCTTAGTCCTTTTACGGCTCTTGAGAGTCTCACTATTACACCGAGGATGCTGGTCGGAGATAGAGGTGGTGAATGCAAACCCGCAAATGAGATTGACTTGTCGCACTGGGGGGAATTGCTTCCACCAAGTCTAGAACGTCTTACATTTCGCTGTGATGGGCTATTCTTTCCTCTGGATGGGATTTATGAGGCTGTCTCCACGGGAAAGCTCCCGATATTGAGGTGGTTCGCTTGCGAAATGCGACATCATGCTGAAAGTATGGAATATTTCCGCGAACCTGAAGAGGTCTTGGCAGACAAGTGTACATGTACAGAAGGATTGTCTTTTTCTCAGGCTTTCGAAGCGCTGGGTGTCAATATTTCGGTTGTTGCATTGGGTGATAAACGATACATCCCCCGGAGGATGACCTCTGACTGTAGATGCTGGAGCTATGAGCATCGTCGTATACGGTGTTTCTGGTAGACAAATATTGCATAATTTCATGACTTGGCCTCATTCAACCATATCCATTTGGACACCCTCTCGGTTTTTTCCACTTCTCTAATAGTAGAAAATGATGCCGTCTACAGTGGGATTAGCGCGCCGGGCAACTGCCGATATACTGTACAGTACAGCTACCGTAGAAAGTCTCAAAATTCGGAGGATCCACCGAGATAGTCTCCACATGCTCGATGAACACGATCGATTAGGAACTGAACATTCAGTGGCCAATCATACACACGAGAAGCTTCCATGTACGTAGCCCATAGAGTTTTCGCAATCTCGATCGAATAGTCGCGCGAACATGGATCCATCACTTGGCAAAAGATCTTACATTTGCTCGCACAGTGGACCGGGGGGACTCTCGATCTGCAGATTTTACGGTCCGTGCAGGTTCTACGCCTGCAATAGCTTGTCATTGATTGCCACGTTGAAAATAGGAACATAATGTATCACATTGAAGTGGCTTGCAAACAAATGTAACACCCCGCGCAAGCCAAGGCTTACGGATGGCTATTTAGTCATTGGCCGAACCGGAGCCGCCTTTGTTGGGCCTTTTTGCGGGGAACCGAGGGTTCGCGCGACGCTTAAATTGTCGCGATGGAGTAAATTACGCCAATTCAGGAATTAAAAAGATAGGACGCTGCAGTAAGAAGATCAATTCTAGACGGATCATTCAGCTGCCTGCAGGTCAATACAAAAAACTAGCGGAGGCATTGGAAATGCAGCTGAACGCATAAAAAATCATAGTCGCACTATAGGCCGAGATCGGGCCGTCGGTGGATCTACAGCTTTGCGACTTAGGGTGACTCAATCCCTTTTTCTTACATATCTGACGTTCTGCTTCTTTTCCTTTTTCTTGTTCTTCATTCTTGCGCCCGTCTTGCAATTGCTCCAGATCTGCAGCCCGACTCTGCGTTGCATTCGCCCAAATAGCCTCGGGTAATCCCATCCCTGCGTCGGTGATCTGCATTTTGGACCCCGGCACACAACTTCTTCTTCTTCTTTTTTTCTCTCTTTAATCTCTTCGCTTTCAACCCTGCCGATCGATCTGAATCCAGTGCGCTCTATATAGGCGTGATCGCTCATAATGGGTGACCCAGGTATGTTCCATATGTGATGCGCCAAGTACCCCGGATTTCGTCTTTTCTGCCCCTTCGGGCCTTTTCCGCGACGGCGCGTTCCCGCTCAGAAGTCGTGCTGACGACTTGGTGTTTCTTCTTTTACAGAATTCAAAGAGCCTATCGACAATGGCGAGAGCCAGTCTAGCTCCCAGCTTGACAACGAACTTCCCCCTCTCACATCAACGACCGAGCGCAGACTGATGGCCAAGGTCGATTGGCACATTCTGCCTTGCCTGTGTATTCTATACCTTCTCGCGTTCTTAGATCGGTATGTTACTGCTTCACGCAAGTTCATTGTATTTCGCGCCCTTCGATTCTGACATGATTTTGTTGCGCAGAGTCAATATCAGTAATGCCGCTATTCTCGGTCTCAAGGAGGATTTGAATATCACCGAGGGAACGAAATATAACAGCGCGCTCACGATCTTTTTCGTCCCATACATCCTTTTCGAGGTTCCGTCAAATATGCTGCTCAAGAAGCTCAAGCCTCACGTCTGGTGTAAGTGCTGGGATGCTGATTCTATGTTGGAGAGCTCAGCTCATTGACAATTCACCTAGTACCGGCTTGCATGTTCATGTTCGGACTGGTTTTGGTCTTCCAGGGTTTGGTTAACAACTGGGGTGGACTGATGGCCACCCGGTTCTTTTTGGGAGTCTTCGAGACGGGCATGTTCCCTGGATGTAAGTGTGACACCAAAACAATCTGTCGGCCACGTTTTAACGGTCTTCGGTAGGCTTCTATCTGATGGGCATGTGGTACAAGCGCTCAGAAGCTCAGAAGCGTTTCAGTTTCTTTTTCAGCTCCACTAGTCTGGCTGGTGCTTTTGGTGGTCTGCTTGCCAGTGGAATCGGAAAGATGGACGGTCTGCGTGGCTACAGTGGCTGGCGATGGGTCTTCATCATTGAGGGCGTGTTGACCAGTGTTGTTGCCCTGATCTTGTTCTTCTTTATCGCTGATTTCCCCGAGGATGTGAAATGGCTGAACGAGGAAGAGCGCACCTACATGCGCGCCAAGTTGGCCAAGGATGTAGGCCAGGCCGCTCACCATGTTCGTATGGGCAAGAAAGAGGTGTTAGGTGTTTTCAAGGACTGTAAGTCAAGCACCAACTCTCTTATCTGGTGGCAGTGAGCTAACTGTGGCAAAGACAAGGTCTTCATTGGAGGCTTCATGTACTTCGGTTTGATTGTCCCCGCCTATAGTAAGTCCAAAAGCAGCCATGACTTCCTCTACTACGAACAACCACTTACGCAATGTCACAGGTTACGCCTACTTCGCTCCTACAATCATCAAGTCCTATGGCTACGATTGTATGATCCCTCACCTAAGCAAAACATACTTCCGCTAACCTGATCCTCGCAGCTATCAAAACTCAGCTGTATTCTATCCCTCCCTGGGCTGCATCCTTCGGTGTCTCAATGATCATCGCATTCTTCTCCGATAGAATGCGTCAACGATTCGCATTCACCATGATTCCAATGGCCATCGCTATTGCTGGATTTGCAATGCTGCTTACGATTACTAGCAAGGCTCAAACAGATGCCCAGTATGGTGCTCTGTTCCTCGTCACTAGCGGCTGCTACAGCGCCATGCCTGTCATTGTATGTTGGTTCGCCATGAATTTGGGTGGCCATCACAGACGCAGTGTGGGAACTGCTTGGCAGGTAGGCTTCGGTAACATCGGTGGTATCATCGCGACTTGGTCGTTCGTGGAGAAGAATGGTAAAACCGACTATCGAACCGGTTACATCATCTCTCTCGCGTTCGTTTGCTTCTCTATCGCGGCCTGTGTTGCCTATCTCATTGCCATTGTGTACGAGAACAGGAAGCGTGATCGTGCTGCAGTTGATCCTGCTTCGGTCGACGAGGAAGAGGAGGAATACCTCGGCGACTTGGCGCCCACCTACCGCTACGCATACTAAGCGGTAGTCGCTAGATGTTTGTTTTGGTACTTCTTGGATATCCCACTTTGGCGGATTCCTGGATCTTTTGGAAGTTGCATCATGAGTGATGAAACATTTGCTAGATTGATATTATGAAAATGCGATCCGCTATACCCAAGCTATAGGATTGCTATGATTCGCTGGGAGGAACATAATACGTGATATACATAATGGTAACGCCCTCGAGGCTACCTCTCCAACGTCATTACCCTACGGCAGCACAAGTCAATATTTCACATGAATCGCTTTGCGAATAATTTGTCGTCAACGAAATAATAACTGGAGTAATATATGGAGCTAAACCCTACCGAATTGCCTAATTGGGCATGGTCCAGTGTCGTCGCTGATGGAAGCTTGGGGTCACGTGTGGGGTCTAAGCGAGAGCGGCTGAGTCAGCCGCACCATACGTAAATGCGTCTCGGGCCGCCACTCTTCATCTTTCTTTCTACTATCCCCATTTCATCCTCGCAAATCGTGGGTTACCCCTCCAAAGCTCATACCATTGAAACTTACTAACCAGCCAGCAGAACGAAGATGAGAGATAAGTGGAGAAAGAAGCGCGTCCGTCGTCTCAAGCGCAAGAGAAGAAAGATGCGCGCCAGATCGTGAGTCGCCACCCCCTCTGCGATAGTTTCGCGCAAGTACCGAATACGAATGCTAACCGATCCATCAGCAAATAAACTACTCGCCCCCTCCATCTCAGCTCTCCATGCCGGATCTCATGTTTGAACGCTGAACACGACCATTGACGACACGATGTGACGACTTTCGTTTCTCGTGACACGCCTTTCGCTTATCGAGTTGTCTGCCCGGACAAGATTTCCGACCCATAATTTCAGAAGAAATCGCAAATCATCGACGGAATCCGCTGTTTTCTCAACAGTTTCTACCCACTTTCCAACACCTCGGATTTATTCAACGTCGGTATTTGATGTCAGGCATGATTATTACTCGGAGAGGCTCCTGTGTTCAGGTGGATGTTGGAGGATCGGTGCAACACATCGGTCTTTGAGCACGGCACTGGGGAGACTGGTCAATTTCTACATGCTACGGCTATCCTTACGAGGTGGTCGGAGCTATGGAGAGGTTTCTTCCGGGAGTTTATCAAAAGAAAATAACTGGAATAGCTCGGAGGTCTAGGTTTAGCTACTGCAGATGAATCGATGACTTCATGAGTACTGCACTTCAATCGTAAATGTAAACAGCTATTTGTATGCGCTGCATGTCCGTATAGACGTGAGCTGCCAAGTACGTCAATATTCGTTTGTGCGCGGAGTCTCTCACCGCCGAGCGGGTCTCCGACTATATTTTTTTCTGCCAGACAAGTTTAGGACATTTTATTTCACCGCGCTAGAGCCGATTCTCGAACTTCAAGAGCTAAGATCTTGTCGGGTCTCCCTCCAAACTTCACACCATAATGCCGTCAAATAAGACAGATACCAAGCGCAAGCGCTCCTCTGAAAATGAGCGCCCAAACAAGAAGTCAAGTCTTCAAATGCTTCCCCCGCTGGCAGCCAGCGTTGTTGAAGATAAGAGCGAGCTGGCGCCGATAATTGGTGAGTGCAAAAAGATTTTACACGAATCAGGTCCATTCTGACAGCTCTTGTGTATTACAGCCGATACTCCTGGTCTTCAGAGTGCCCAATCCCTCCGCTGGAACCCATATATCAAGAACCGCTCCACTGCCTCCAAATCTGCGGCGGCATCCCGGAACCCGGGCATTGTCTCCTCGGAGATGCTCCTGCAGTCCTCAGACCACGCCAAGCTGGACTTTGTCGGCCGTGAAGGCACGGGAGATGACACAGACTCCCAGGTGAAGCACTACGTCGCAGTCGTTGACCCGGAGAGCAAGACATGGAAGGTTGTCGAGGTGCGCCGGGCAACTCTCCGCGGTGCAGTCCGAAGCAGAAAGGCCGCGGAGGAAGACTCAGATGAAGAGATGGTACGACTCCTCCTACTCCCCACCGTCACAGACAGAGCAAAACTAACTACCCACCAGAACACCATGCGCGCCCAACGTACAGCCCTGACCAACACCTTCGGAACAAAGCAATCCCGCAAGGCCGTGCAATCCATGGCCGAGAACGCCCAGCTCTCCAACGCCCCAGCAGGTTCAGTCCCCGAATCCGGTGCAGCACTCATCTCAACCCTGCCAGCAGACACCGCCTCTGGCCTGGCAAAGGCCAACGCCGTGCAAGCCGAAGTGCAAGCAGCCAAGCCCCTCCCAACCCCCAACCTGAACGTCTCGCACCCATCAGATGTCTACACAATCGACACCCTAGTGCCCGGCGGCCCCTCTACCCTCCGCGCACTGAACGGCGTCGACGAATGGAAATCCCAAGTCGAAGCCGGCCTAGGCGTGACAACAGTCTCGCGCTTCGTCTCAAACCGCGTCGGCCCAGTCGTCAATTCAGACAACACAACACACCTCCAAGTCCTACGCTTCATCCAGCTCCTCATCGAATTCGGCCGTTCCCTCAAGGGCATGGGCGCAAATGCCAAGGGCGGTGGCCCGGGCAGCAAGCGCCTCCCTCCCCGCGAGGATCTCCGCCGCCTCCTCTCCAGCACAACCGGCTCAACCGGGAAGCCTGGCGCTGCCGCTACTGCTGCTGCAGCCGACTCCGCCTCTACAGATCTCCTGCCGGAGTCAGTCATCGACGCCGTGCGCCGCCGTTTCGCGCCGAGCGGTGGCTACGTCTCGAAGAACGATCTTACCCTTCTCCACACGACTATCTGTGCTTTGTCGTTGCATATCCCGCCCCAGCCTGCGCGTGATGGTGGATCTAGCTCGTTGGGTGGAAATGCGCCTAACGAGCTTGCTACCGATCCCTCTGATCTGCGTGATGATCTGCGTTTGGATTCGAATACTATTCAGCAGTATTTCCGTGAATTGGGTTGTCGGATTGATAAGCCTCGTGAGACGGAGTTCGCTAAGTGGAATATTAAGGGTGGAAAGGCTGAGGCGCATGCTCGTCGCGTTGCGAGGTTGCGTGTTCCTGTTGAGTTCCCTAAGGTCAGCCGTGGTGGTCGGAAGTAGAGGGAGGGAGAATTGTTGTCGTTTGATTACAGTCTGGGACTGGCTTTGGGGTATGTATGGATGTACTCCTTTGCTGTCTGGGCTTTCATTTCCTTTCATGGAATATTGGCGCATATGTGTGTTTCAAAATTTTGTTATTTTTTTTATCTGTTTCTATATCAATGAGACAATGTTACATAGCCAAAAGATTTGACTGGGTCATTCCTCTTTTTATTTCGTCTTTTGCCAACGTCGAGTCTACGTATTGGTACTTGGCATCATTAAGCGCTAGTATAGCGATACTAGCTAGAGAATCAGGTATAAACGAGCCTGAAAACATAGTATTGTTGCGATTGTTTGTTATATCCTTGGCTAGGTTTTGGAAGATTGTAGCGTAAGTTACCGGTTGAGTGGTTATATATTTTGAGCTCTCCGAGGCAGCCCTAACATTCGCGCGCAAAGTCGCATCAGTTTGAAATGGAACCAAATAAATAAGCATCTAGATGGTCCGATCAAGGAAAAATATACCTTGATAGAGTCGTACAAGCTACAGGGATCTAAAAAGGTTACGGTAGACGAAAGTATGTCCCACTTCAACCTTGTTCATTCGAGCTTGGTCCACCTCTCAACCTGTCACTCAACAATGTACATGTAGATACTACAGTAGATCCAGTATGTGCTTGGTGCAATCAAATGACAGCACACATCTATACGAGCCCAAGTTTAGGACAAGACACAACTACATCTCATGCAAAAAAGCAGACACAAAACATGAATGAATCCGACAGGTTTGGGATATTTGCAAGGCGAACGTATATGCCCGCTTGCCAGCATATTATAGTAAAAGAATGGACGGGGACAATGAAGACGTCGTTACCCCAAAAACCGAAAATATTCGAAAGCCGACTCTTTAGGCGACCACACCAACAGGGGTGGAGGACATCGCCGAGTGGGCCTTCTCGGTCAGAGGGGTAGCGGTCTTCAAAGGCGGCAAAGTAGTCTGGGCAACTGCATCGTTGAACTCACGAGCAACAGCAGCCTCGACAGTCTCACCAGCCTGCAGACCTAGCTGGGCGTCCTTCCAGATTGGCTGGTTGACATCCTCAGCGCCTTCAACGCCAACGCCAACGAAACCACCCTGGCTCTGCCAGTCGCTGGCACGCTTGAGACCAAGGTCATTCCAAACGGCCTGAACAGCTTGGACCAGGTGTTCGCGCAGTGGCTTGACGTGACCTGGAGTCGGGGTAATGCGCAGACGCTCCTCACCGCGCGGGACGGTAGGGTAGTTGATTGCCTGCACGTAGATGCCGTGCTCCTCGAGAAGCTTATCGGAGGCCTGCTTGGCAAGCTCGGCATCACCAACTAGAAGAGGGACAATGTGGGACGGGTTGGGAATAACGGGAATATCCAGATCCTTAAGAGCCGTCTTCACTGCGCGGGTATGAAGTTGCTGCAGGACCCGGTCACGGGGTTGCTGGGACTGGTATTGGATAGCAGTATCGGCACCAGCCATGGTTGCGGGTGGGAGGGAAGTGGTGAAGATGAATCCGGGGGCGAGGGAGCGGATGGTATCAACCATGGCTGCCGAGCCTGCAATATATCCACCAACACAGCCGTAGGCCTTGCCCAAGGTACCAGTGATAATATCAATACGGTCCTGGACTGTGCCTTTGGTGCTTTGAGGGAAAGCGGTATCCTGGGAGGCGTAGGCATCATAATCAAGATGCTCCGCAACTCCAGCTCCGTGAGGACCATACATTCCAACGGCATGGACTTCATCCAAGAAAGTGATGGCACCGTACTTCTCGGCGAGATCACAGATCTCCTCAATGGGTGCAATTGATCCACACATACTGTAAACGGACTCAAAGGCGATGATCTTGGGGGTGCTAAGTGGCAATGAGGCCAATTTGGCTTCCAGGTCTTCCAAGTCGTTATGCTTGAAGACCATCTTCTTAGCGCCCGAGTGGCGGATACCCTGGATCATGGATGCATGGTTGAGACTGTCCGATAGAATGACACAGTCGGGCATCTTACTGCCCAGAGTGGCCAGGGTTGCATCATTAGCCACAAAGCAAGAGCTAAAGACCAAGGCGGCCTCCTTTCCATGCAACTTGGCGAGCGTGTCCTCCAGTGCGACAGCATGCTGGTTGTGACCCGAGATGTTACGGGTACCACCTGCGCCTGCTCCGTAGGTGTCGAGGGTCTTGTGCATCGAGTTCAAGACCTGGGGGTTGCGGCCCATGCCGAGGTAGTCATTTGAACACCAGACAGTCACACGCTCCTCGGTGGAGGCAGTGTGGGCCCGAGGGAACTCCTGGGCGAGACGGTTGATGTTGTTGAAGTACCGATAGGACTTGTCCTTGTGCTTCTTTTCCAACTCGGTGTTGTAGAAGTCATCATAGTTGTAACGACCGGTGATGGGTGCCTCGGGGCGGGGGCCGCGGACCGCGGCCTCGGTGGCGGCAGGGGACGAGCGAATCGGGTTGTTCAGACCAGGGCGTCCTGCAGTCAGATTAGAAACTACTCAAAGCATAAGCCTTATAGAGATTAGTGTTTACCTCGCTCGTTCTTCTCGTATCCCCCAGAAGCCAGACTGGCGGGGTGACCTCCGGTGGTGTGCAATGCCCGCTTGCCGGTCGGTGCGCGCAGAGGCTGCATGCCGGTAACTCCGGCGGCGCACGAGGTGAAGCGCTTGGTACCGTGAAGGCGGGCACTCTGGACAGCCAGGGCCTTGCTCATGACCGGGCAGCGGCGAGCCAGGACTTGGAGATTGGACATAGTGCCACCTCCAGGGCTGCTGCTGGGACGAGTAGCGGTCGAGAGCGTGCGGAGGGTGGTAGGCGAAGTCCGCTTGAGGAAAGGGCACATGGAACGAGACTGTTGCAAAAGAGCCTCCATTGTGATTGGATTGAAGCAAAATGAAGTGAATGTAGAACCGTAACAAGGGTCCCTGGGGATTTAAAGTGACACAAGATCAAAGCCCGAGAGCACGGCGGGACCACAGTTAAAGAAGAAAATCGGTCTGGGCGGGGTGGGCTGAATAATCCGGCAATCGGCTTAGAAATGGTTGCCTGTGATTGGTTAATTTCCATAGACACGATGTGTCCCTTCCCGACATGGTAAGTTGGCAGCGCACGTGACATACACGTGATACTATAAATCTCTGCCTGACAAACTAGGCGCCGAAATTATTCAAACAGAACCCACGCAGATCTCCCGAGTGGATCCAATCCACTGATCAACACTTCATCTGGGGTATATATACGCCAAGTTAATGTTCTACTACTCGTTACATCCCAACTCTATTGGAACATGGATCTCCTTGAGGACAGCTGGGATATAGTTGAAGGTCTGATCTTGTCTATCTAGAAGACTTTGCCTGTGAATGCCTTCGAAACAAACAGGACTTGGAGCTTGGACGTGAATAACCTCAAGAAAAAGGACGTAAAAAAAATGGGTCCTAGCCCTCTTTGTGTCATTGGTGGACGAACCATACCAATTACCTGCTGAAATGCTATGCCTACCACATCTGGAAGAATGCTTTCACACGGGACTAACGTGCTATACATCGATCGCTACCGTATAAATAAAGTATTGATCACCTTCCATGGCTCGAACGACGGTAGGTACTCATTTCAGCCGCATGATGGATACCCTTCATGAGACGTCTCCTCGGGTGCATCACGACTTATACCGCTGGGCCAAACGGGGCGAGAGTTATTACTCTGTTCGTTAACTCTGATTGTATGGGCAGTTTGCCGGTTTCGTTAACTCCGGCAACAGCAGTGGCCCGAAGTCAGGGTGTTGATGACTCCCACGTGTGTAGAACACAAATGATTCAGATCGCGTATTCATTGTATTATCTTGATTATACATATAAGTTCTCAGTTTCGCATCAACCTCTAGCTGAACCTCCAGTGGAAGTATGATGCTTCCTGTGGTAGGAAACGTATCATCCCCAAAGAATGTTCATCTTTGCCCACACACTGTCTTTCTTGATTGGCACATTGTCCGGGTCATCGTTTGCTTCATCAATCGCCAGCTGCACTGGCACCTGGCTAAGCGGTATAATCTCGGTCCGACGGATTAGTTTGTAACCCCCGTATGCAAGGAGAACGAGAGGAATGTCACTGCGTTGGTTGTTAGCGGGGAAATGATGTGCAGGAATAAAAACCGTACAGATACGACGACACAAATGAGGCCGGGTCCCAGTTTCCTTTCGTGAAAACCTCGAATCCTCCGGTCAGTAGGATGATGATGCAGGAGATCAACGCGAACCAGCTAGTGTATCCTGGAATGAGTCAGTATGGTTAATTTTGACACCTGTAGCAGAGGTACACACTAGTAATCCGATTGTGCCATGGCAAGGCCGTACCAGGAATGCCCTGCTTGTCCATTGCTTGCAGAAGCCGAATATGGTTCAGCGCGATAGTGATCCATGAGATCAAGGTACCAGCAGCCGTCAAATCAACGAACCACCAGAAAACATTCATGGCACCGCTCGAGACGCACATGTAGGCGAGAAGAGAGAAAAGAACCTGCAGCAATACACACATGTACGGCACTCCCCACTTGCTAGTCCGCAGGAAAATCTTAGGTGCATGACCTTTAATGGCAAGACCATAGAGCGTTCTTGTTCCCGCCAAGATACTCTGATTGGAAGCAGACCACGCAGATGTCAAGCAGACAGCATTCACAACTGATGGAATGGCCTTGATGCCTGCATCACCAGCAGCAATGACGAACGGACTCGTGGCCGCGGTACCGGAGTCGTTACCAAGACGATCATCCGCACTGGAAACCAACATGCCCACAATGAGCACGGCAGCGAGATAGAAAAGGGATACACGCGCAAAGACCCTCTTACAGGCCTTTGGGATGTTTTGCCGCGGATTCTTCGTTTCGGCAGCGGCCATGGCGAGGGATTCAACGCCGGCGAACGAATACACAGCGTTGGTCATGACAGCCCAAAAGCCAAGGAAGTGGCCCCAAGAACCCTGGGCGATGTAATCGACGAACGGGCCAGGCTCTTTCCAGTAACGAAATCCCTTTCGCGGGACACCGGGCACACCACCAAGGTCAATAACGAGGCCCAAAATAACCACGAAGATGACGAGGAGGATCTTCAATATGGCGAAGATAAACTCAATCTCGCCATAGACGCGAATGAATGAAATAGCGACCACCACAGAGACCACGATGAGGATAGTCACCCACACAGCTGCGTTGATATCTGTCCAGTACTGGATCAGGACTACACTGGCGGAAATTTCACTCGGAACACTGATAAAGCATCCATACACAACGTTCCATCCGATCGCAAATGAAAGCGCCGGGTCGACGAGGACCTCTGCATGTCGGACAAAGGATCCAGTAACCGGGAGCAGTGCTGCGACTTCACCCAGGGCAAATTGAATGCAGCAGACGACTATACCCACGAACATGTAGCCTAACAGGGCACCTAGTGGACCACCAGTAGCGATTGACCCACCAAGACCGAGGAAAAGACCAGTTCCCTATGTTATAGTTAGACGAGAAAGCGAAGAGAAACATCAACCTCACATACAATTGCACCCGCAATGGCAATCATCTGAATATGGCGCTGGCCCAGGCCCCGAATCAGGCTTTGGCGTTCATGCTGGGTAACGATCTGTCCATCGTCAGGGATTAGGGCCCTAGATGGACCTGAATGTGAGAGTAGTTGATCTTCCACATCTTGCACGGTGTACCTGCTGTCTGTCTTGGGATGAACCCCAAAATCTGCCATGTTGTCTGAGGGAAGAAATTGTGAGGGCAAAGCCAGTGTAGAAAAGATTTCCCCGCTAGAGATCCAATCACACCATTTGAGTGGTTGATGAGGGAAGCTAATTAATTCTTATCTCGGAACGGAGGCTGCGGCTTGAGAAGCTTGCGTAAAGCAAAGGGATGTCTCAATTGAACGGAGTTTGCGAGTGATGTTGGGAATGCATGCATGAGGTGATTGGCTCGATACCTGCATGTTCGTAGTCTCATTTAGTCGAGGCGAACGAGCACCCCCCGGAAATGGTATCCCGACTGGGAAGGATTCAGTTCAGGCATTCGGAGGTCTCCGAGAGGTCCACTCCTGTCGAGTTTCACATTTTGCTTATATCAACGTAAATCGCATTTGACTTTGGATCCAAGCGCAGCCAAGCAGATCTGCAGCCAAGGATCCAGGTCAGAGATTGAGTGGAGTGCTTCTTTGGGGTTGGTTGCAACGAGTTAGCAAGATAGAAGATGCATATGTGCATTTCCAGCTGATCAACAATGAATGCGATAGAATTGAGCGACCTTGAAGTGTATCGAGATAACCTCGGACATGTAATTGGCAACTTGGAAAGCCCGGACCACTGGATGAGTCAGCGGTGCCTGGATCTGATGGAAGAAAGTGACTCAAGCTTCATTTCTCTCTACAGAATACCATGTCCTTAACACTGAAGCTCTCCTCATTGGCAATTAGGACCTTGTCCAAGCCTATTGCTGTAAGCTTGGCCCCCCACCCGATGGTTAATCTTCAAGCTGACCAAACGCAGAGTCAAATCAAAGCCCAAGCCCGTGAACATGAGCGGTTCCGCAAGATCTGCGTCTCGATGGCGCAGGCCCTTCACAGATTTGATATGCGCCTTCGATTAGGATCCATCCGCGACACTGCAGCTTCGCAAAGACAAGCTGCGGCCGAAGCTGCAGCTAGGAAACTCAAGCCTACCTCGCCGACCGTCAAGAATGCCGCAGAGACCAAGGCTGCTGAGGAGGCAGAAGCCAAAGCCAAAGCTGCAGCCGAAGAAGCGGCCAAACCCCAGCACTATCGTATCCGACCCCTCTCCGAATCGAAAGCCATCGAGTCCGGCGCCAATTTCATCTCCGAGTCCTTCCTTTTCCTGGTTGCGGGAGGTCTGATTCTCTTTGAGTCATGGCGCTCACGGCAGAAGGAAAGCACACGACGATCAGATGTTGAGGGGAGATTGGTTGAGTTGGAACAATCGGGCCAGGCCGCGCGCGGAGCTCTGGTGGCTCTAGAAAAGGAGTTGCTACAACTCAGAGCTAAGCACGGAGAGCTACCCAAGTTGCCGACGAACAGGATTCTACCGAAAGAGATCTATGAGCAAGCCCCAGAAGTGGAATCACCAGAGGCCCCTCAGGGGTGGTTCTCGCGCATTGCCTCTTATGTGTCCTTCAGTCAGAGTGCCGAGCCGTCTGAAACCCCGGCTGCACCTAATGCCCAACCCGCATCAGACAAGCCTGGATCAACAGAGCCTTCACCGAAACCCGCTGCTTCTACCGAGAAAGCGCCAGTGTCTGCGCCAAAGACCTCGTGATATATGTTGGATTGATCGTAGCGTTCGGTACATACCGATATCCTGCCATAGAAGGTCGGCATGCATTTGATTTTTTTGTTTCTATCTAGATACCCTGTCACATTCAAAGACGAGGACTTCTGTCCTCGCTTCAACTATGAGCCTTGGAGAGGTTATTGCTCTACAATTTCTGGCGGGGTTAATTGTTGATATACTCTCCCCTCGTTGTTGATGTATATAGACTCACGGTCAGGCTTCAAATTAACTCTCCTTTAATAGTCTTCGTACCCATCCCTTTGGTTTCTTTCATTACGTCCTGCTGCTACCATTCCGTATCTTCCATCTACATGATTTCTCTTTGAACATGTCGTTCCTACCCTGGCGGAAGAGCCACCTTATAATTATATTTACAGATATCAACATGTTACGATCTAGAAACCTATTTTATATACATACAATGTCCATCCCCTGGGGCCAAGAACTTGAAGCCCAATTGCAATGATTGTGGCTGATTAGGCAGTATGTTTGAAAAATTATGCCCAATGACGTCGGCGCTTCTATTCTTGACCCGCATTAGCCACAAAGCTGTGACGCGCGTGGCGGTCGGAAAGAATTTAACAGAGGAAAGCAATGTGAGTGGAGGAGTAGTCTGAATAATCGTAGAAACCCAAGCCATACGGCGTCTGATTTGCCCCCCTGAGGCAGCAATCGGAAGACCCTGGTGTGGCGCAGTGTTTGTCTCCGTTTGACTGGTTCGTACGTAAGTCCCCCAGTCACCCATTCCTCTCTACTCACACTTGCTCGACTCTACACTCTACACTCTTTGTACACTCTTTCAATTCCTCCAATACCTGCGCAGTTGACAGGTCATATTTGCATTTGTCGCCTAGGCGCGACATCCCGAGAGCTTGACACAAGATGGTAGGCCTACTATGACCGCAATGAAAGCACCACACTGACTCGATTGCGGAACAGGGTCAGTCACGACGCCCCGCAGGTGGGGAGAAGAAGAGTCGCTTCGGGCGGTCCAAAGCAGTCGCCGACGTTGGCGATGGCCGGCAAGCGGGGGGCAAGCCGCAAGTCAAGAAGGCCACGTTCGAGAGCAGCAAGAAGAAGGAGATCGGAGTGTCAGATCTTACTCTACTCAGCAAGATCTCCAACGAGGCCATCAACGACAATTTGAAGCTCCGGTTTGAGCATGACGAGATTTATGTAAGGGACTGCGGGGTTGAGCGCGAACACGAAGTACAGGCTGACGGGAGATGTTTAGACCTACATTGGCCATGTGTTGGTCTCTGTGAACCCTTTCCGAGATCGTAAGTTGCTCCGCGGTGAGGTTGACTGCTTTGCTGACAGTGCGATCCAGTGGGCATCTACACCGATAATGTTCTCGATTCGTACCGCGGCAAGAACCGTCTCGAAGTTCCTCCTCATGTATTCGGAGTCGCCGAATCGGCATACTACAATATGAAGTCCTACAAGGACAACCAGTGTGTTATTATTTCAGGTGAATCCGGTGCCGGAAAGACGGAGGCAGCCAAGCGGATCATGCAATATATTGCCAGTGTGTCTGGCGGCGGCGATTCCTCTATTCAGCAGACCAAGGACATGGTGTTGGCGACAAATCCCTTACTGGAGTCTTTTGGTAATGCGAAGACCCTGCGCAACAACAACTCGTCGCGATTCGGCAAGTACCTGGAATTGGAGTTCAATGCCAACGGCGAGCCGGTGGGTGCCAATATTACGAACTACTTACTGGAGAAGTCCCGAGTCGTTGGCCAGATCGCGAACGAGCGAAACTTTCACATTTTCTACCAGCTCACAAAGGGCGCCCCACAAAAGTACCGCGACAACTTCGGTCTACAGCAGCCGCAATCATACCTTTACACGAGTCGTTCGAAGTGTTTCGATGTGCCCGGAGTCGACGATGTTGCCGAGTTCAAGGATACATTGGATGCGATGAAAATTATTGGAATGAGCGACGCAGAACAGGACAATGTGTTCCGCATGCTGGCCGCTATTCTATGGATCGGTAATGTTCAGTTCAGCGAGGATGACTCTGGCAATGCTACGATTACCGATCAGTCGGTTGTCGATTTTGTTGCCTATTTGCTGGAGGTTGATGCCGACCAAGTGAACAAGGCCCTGACAATTCGCCTGATGGAGACCGCTCGAGGAGGCCGCAGAGGTTCTGTTTACGAGGTGCCACTCAACACAGTCCAAGCCTCCGCCGTTCGGGACGCTTTGTCCAAGGGAATCTACTTCAACCTGTTTGACTGGATCGTGGGTCGCGTCAATCAGTCACTGACTGCTCGTGGGTCTATCAGCAACTCGATCGGTATTCTGGATATTTACGGATTCGAGATCTTTGAGAAGAACTCGTTCGAACAACTTTGCATCAACTACGTCAATGAAAAGTTGCAGCAGATTTTCATTCAGTTGACCCTGAAGGCCGAGCAGGATGAGTACGCTCGCGAGGAGATCAAGTGGACCCCAATCAAGTACTTCGACAACAAGGTGGTGTGTTCGTTGATCGAGGACAAGCGTCCTCCTGGTGTCTTCGCCGCCTTGAACGATGCTTGCGCAACTGCCCACGCCGATTCCGGTGCTGCCGATAATACCTTTGTTGGCAGATTGAACTTCCTGTCTCAGAACCCCAACTTCGAGGGTCGCCAGGGCCAGTTCATCATTAAGCATTACGCAGGTGATGTCAGTTACGCTGTTGAGGGAATGACGGACAAAAACAAGGACCAGTTGTTGAAGGACTTGTTGAATCTCGCTCAATCGAGTAGCAATGAATTCGTTCACACTCTGTTCCCCAACCAGGTTAACCAGGATGACAAGCGTCGCCCGCCTACCGCTGGTGACAAGATCAAGGCATCTGCTAATGATCTTGTGGCCACGCTCATGAAGGCGCAGCCTTCTTACATCCGTACCATCAAGCCCAACGACAACAAGGCTCCCAAGGAGTACAATGTTGGCAATGTTCTGCACCAGATCAAGTACCTTGGTCTTCAAGAGAACGTTCGCATTCGTCGTGCTGGTTTTGCCTACCGTCAAACGTTTGACAAATTTGTTGAACGATTCTACCTTCTATCCCCCAAGACCTCCTACGCTGGCGACTACACATGGAGTGGTGATGTGGAAACTGGTGCTAAGCAGATTTTGACGGACACCCGTATTCCCGCTGAGGAGTACCAAATGGGTATTACCAAGGTGTTCGTTAAGACTCCCGAGACGCTGTTCGCACTTGAAGCCATGCGTGACAAGTACTGGCACAACATGGCCATTCGCATTCAGCGCGCCTGGAGAAACTACCTCAGGTACCGTATCGAATGTGCGATCCGTATCCAGCGCTTCTGGCGCCGCATGAACGGTGGACTCGAGCTCATCAAGGTTCGTGACCAAGGGCACCAAGTGCTCCAGGGCCGCAAAGAGCGCCGGAGAATGAGTCTGTTGGGCTCTCGACGCTTCCTCGGCGATTACCTCGGCGTTGGCAACGCTGGTGGTCCTGGTGAAATGATCCGTAATGGTGCAGGCATCAGCGGTTCAGAGGACATAGTTTTCTCTTGCCGTGCCGAGCTCTTGCTTTCCAAGTTTGGTCGTTCCAGCAAGCCAGTTCCTCGGATTCTGGTATTGACGAGCCGACATGTCTTCATTGTATCGCAGAGCATTGTCAACAACCAGCTTGTCATCGCCTCGGAACGGACCGTCCCTGTTGGAGCTATCAAGAGTGTCAGCACCTCGAATCTCAAGGATGACTGGTTCTCGTTGGTTATCGGAGCCCAGGAGCCCGATCCTTTGCTCAACTGTGTCTTCAAGACCGAGTTCTTCACCCACCTCACCACCGTCCTGCGTGGCTCTCTCACTTTGAAGGTCGGAGAGAGCATTGAATACAACAAGAAGCCTGGCAAGCTGGCTATGGTCAAGGCGGTTAAGGACCCGGCTGCTGGGAATGTCGACAGCTACAAGAGTAGCACTATTCATACCAGTGCTGGTGAACCTCCCAGCTCTGTCTCGAAGCCTACCCCACGACCAAAGGCAGTTGCTGCCCGCCCAGTCACCAAGGGCAAACTCCTCCGCCCCGGTGGCCCTGGTGGCGGTCCCTCGAAACTGTCCCAGGCTGCTCGCAGACCTGTCCCTGCCGCACAACCTCTACCTCGGCCTACCCCACGGCCCGCAGCAGTACCGCAGCCTGCAACCCAGTCGCGGATTGTGCCTCAACCCGTGGCAGCTGCGGCCGCTGCCCACACCCGCAACGAGTCCACTGGCTCTATGAGAGCCCCGCCACCACCTCCCCCCGCGGCACCTCCAGCTGCAAAGAAGCCCACTGCAAAGGTCAAGTATGACTTTAACAGCGACCGGGCCAACGAGCTTTCCATCCGCACTGGCGAAATCGTACAGATTGTGTCTAAGGAAGGAAACGGTACGTACATTCCTCTACTCTGACGATAGAATACTAATTATCCCAGGTTGGTGGCTGTGTATGAACACAACAACCTCTACGCAAGGCTGGACCCCCGAAGCCTACCTTGAAGAGGTAGCTGTCGCTCCCACGCCTAAACCCG
>ERZ1673737.1059-NODE-1059-length-29400-cov-11.587596_pt1 | contig 29400 bp, 31 predicted proteins | sample MGYA00580211_ERZ1673737 | MGnify/ENA primary metagenome ERZ1673737 (study PRJEB41218, sample SAMN15661789) | gut metagenome | host: Homo sapiens | place: Canada: London | collected 2015-08-20/2019-03-30 | study: EMG produced TPA metagenomics assembly of... | reverse complement strand
ATTTCGATATAGCTGCCAGCTTCAATATAGTTCCTACCAAGCCTGGATAGGTCTTCTTGTGTCAAGTAGGGACTAAAAAAATTTTGAGAATTTACAAGCCGTTCATAGGTGGACAACCACCCGTGAACGGCTTGCGTTTTCTCTATGCTCTTTTGCCGTTCTTTGTGCGACGCTTCTTATACGCCGTCTCAAACGCCTCCATCATTGGAGTGACCGGAAGCTCGTTGTCAGGCTTGGACAGATACTCGAACCGGATGCCGTTCTCCCTGAACTTTCGCTCAAACCTTATGAAAGAGGAAGTGTCCCGGCTAATCCGTGAGGTGTCACGGGTGAGGATCGTACCGGTGCCCTGACGCTTGGCTTCGTTCAGCAAGAAGTTCATGATGCCTTCCGTATGGACGCCGGAGATGCCGTCTGCCGCCACAGCAGCAGCCACCTCATAGCCTTTGTCCTTCGCATAGCGTTCCAGCTCTTCCCGCTGGTTTGCTGCCGCAAGCTGATCCGCACAGGCAACGCGGATATAAAGAAATACTTTCATTTGGCTTCTCCTTCTGATGTAGTGAGGAAGTCCTTGAACTTCCAGACGATTTCTATGTTGTCAAGATCGTAAATGTAGACCGCAGAAATGAATGCGTGGGTCAGCTCATAGGTCAGAGCTTTGCAGTCGGCGTACTGTTCGCAGACCGCATCCAGCTTTTCATCTGAACAGGCGGTCTCGGAGTCAAGCTCCTCCATCCGCTCATGACTGCGCTGAATTGTTTCATCGTTTTCAGCGATCTTCGCATCCGTTGCCGCCTTCTGCTGAATATATGCTTCCTTCGTGATGCTTCCGGCTGCATACTTCTCGTAGAGCCTCAGCTTCGACGCCTTGTGCTGCTCATTCTGCTTTTGCAGAGTGCGGATTTTATCAGCGCATTCCTTGATTGCAGACTTCCGAAGATCACCGACTTCGCGGTTCTGAACTGATTCCTTCTGTGCCAAAGCAAGAAACTGAGTAAGGGCATGGAAGACAACCTTCTCAATATCCATTTCCGGAAAGCTCCTGCCAATCGGACAGTCTGTGTTTCCGTTGTTGACCGAGTGAATGCACTGGAAGTACCGAATATCAGCCTTGTTCTTTCGGCGCGTCATAGCACGTTTACAGTTTCCGCAGCGGACAAGTCCCTTGAGCGGATAGTCATGCTGCTTGCGCGTGGGATTCCGTCCTCCACCTCGAATGACCTTCTGAGCAAGCTCAAAGTCTTCCTTGCTGACAATGGCTTCATGGGTTCCTTCTACGATGATCGGCTCATTGACAACACGCTTTTTTGAGCCGACACCACAGGACTTCATTTTGCGGCTGACCAGCGTTCCGGTGTAAACAAGGTTTTTGAGGATGTTGTAGACCATCACGGTTTCCCAACTGATTTTCTCGCTCATGTTACTGAACTTCTTCTTGTCGGGATGCTTGCTCTTGAAGTATTGCCCCGGCGTAGGGATGCCGTCATCATTCAGGCTGCGGGCGATCTGGGAAGTGTTGCTACCGTCCAGAGCCTCGCAGAAAATACGACGGATCACATCAGCCGCCTCCGGGTCTACGGCAAGTTTGTTCCGAATGGTTGGATGCAGGACGTAGCCGTATGGAGCGTAGCCACCGACATACTTACCCTGCTTCATCATCTGGATTTTTGCCGATGTGGTCTTTACGGAGAGGTCTTTGCTGTATGCCGCATAGATGATGCTGCGCATAACCACTTCCAGACCGCCCGTTGTGCCTTTGTAATCGTCGCTGTCATAGCCGTCGTTGATGGAAATAAAGCGGACGCCCATGAATGGAAAAGTGCATTCCAGATAGTTTCCCGTTTCAATGTAGTCACGAGAAAAGCGGGAAAAGTCTTTGACGCAGATCAGGTTAATCTCGCCGCGCTTGACCTTCTCCATCATCTGCGCGAACTGAGGACGGTGAAAGTTCGTGCCGGTATAACCGTCATCCGCAAACTCAGACCGCTGACAGTGAGACAGATCCGGATGATTGTCAAGAAAGCGATTGATGAGCATACGCTGGTTGCCGATGCTGTCACTTTCCGCCTTGCTGCCATAACCGGTATCTTCATCAGCCATTGAGAGGCGGATGTAGATGCCGATGTTGTATTCCTTGCTCATTTACATCGCCTCCTGCACTTCTTTGATACTCTGAACGGTCAGAGCGTAAATATCGCCGTATTTCATGACCAGCTCGATTGAGCCGTCCTCATGGACTTTTACAAGCTCTACGGACTCGTCAACCAACTCCTGAGAGAGTTTTGCTGCCCCACTGACAGATTTCATCAGCGTGAGCCACTTATTGTCCTCGGACATTGCCTCGGCAAACTTTACCTTCCGCTGAACCGCTTCATCCAACCGCCGTGAAAGATCGGCATACTGCTCATCGTAGGCTTTCTTGGCAAAGGCGTATTCCTCTTCATCGAGAACGCCTTCCGTGAAGTCCTCGTAGAGCCGGGTGCGTTTCTTGGAGACGCCGCTGAGTTTCAGATTCAGGCTTGTGATGAGCGCATTCTGCTGATCGCGGATGCTGCGTTCGCCTTCGCTGTTTCTCAGCTTGGCAAGCAGCTTGTCGTAATTGAGAGCTGCCTTGACTTGAAGCTGGATCGCCGCAAGCACGTCGGCTTCGAGCTTATCCTGCCGCGTATAGTGCGGCGTACAGAGATTGCCGCGCTTGACGGATGAGCTGCACTCATAGAAGGCATACCATGCGCCGTCCTTGCGCTTGTCAACGCGCTTGCGATGGAAATAGAGCTTTCTGCCGCAGTCCGCGCAGACGATTTTGTCTTCAAAGAGATTGATCAGCGTAGCGCGGATTTCTTCCGTGCGCTCCATCTTCTCAACCCTTGTCCTTGCAGCAGTGTTCCGCATTTCTCGTACCTTCTGGAAGTCCTCACGGGAGATAATCGCCTCGTGAGTATTGGGAAAAACAATCCATTCCTCGCGGTCGATATGCTGATTCTTGACACCCTTGTAAATGGCGTTCAGCGTCCGTCCGAGAACGGTATCTCCGACGTAGTGGGGATTATCCAGAATTGACGTGAGCGAAGACTTGTTCCAAATCTTCTTTGCCGTGGCATTGCCCGTGCGGACACCGACCTGATACTTCTGAAACTCCGGATTGGGCGCGTTCATTGCATCAAGCCGGTCTGCAATCGCAGGAAGGGACAGCCCTTCAATCTTCCATTGGAAAATCTTCCGGACAATCGGTGCGGTTTCCTCATCGAAGACCATATTGCTGTGTTCTTCATCCCAGCGATAACCATACGGGAGATTGCGCTTCTTGAACTCTCCGCTTTCCATCTGTGCCTTGAGCGCGGTAGAAACCTTGCGGGAGATGTCCTTCGAGTAGAGTGTGTTGATCATGTTTTGCAGAGGGATAATGAGGCTTTCGCCGGAGCCGTCCGTATCAAAGTTGTCGTAGTTCTCTTTGATGGCGATAAACCGAAGCCCGATCTGCGGAAAGACCCGTTCCAGATAGGTTCCTGCCTCGATGTAGTCACGCCCGAACCGGCTGAGATCACGAACTACAAGGCACTTGATCCTGCCGGTGCGGATGTCGTTCATCAGACGGTTGAACTCCGGTCTATCAAAAACCGTACCCGTTCGTCCGTTGTCCACATAGGTATCTATCAGATTCAGGTAGGGACGCTCTGCAATGTAGGACTTGCAAATCTCAATCTGATTTGCGATGACATCCACCTTTTCAGACTTGCCGCTGTTTTCAACGGAAAGACGGGCATAGATGGCTGTTGAGAAGACCTCGGAAGAAACAGACTCGATAACCGGCTCTTCAACTGCAACTTGCTTTCTGCTTTTTCTTGCCATTTGCTCATCCCTCCTTTATACGGCAATATCCAGTTCATCGGCATAACCGAGAACGTATTCAATCGTCTGCTGGTATTCATCCCTGTATTTGAAGACGATTTCGATTACATGGTTTTCGTGAATCAGAATGCGGTCAACAAGGGACATCAGCACACGGCGGTTCAGTTCTTCGACGTTTTCATACTGCTTGAAAAGCGTTACCCAGTTCCGTTCAGTCGTGCCGGTTGTCACCGTCTGCTTCATTTCTTTTTTGACACGCAGAAGTGCGTCCTGCTTGTCCTCAATGATTTTGGTGTAGCTGTTGCGGAACTCGAAGTATTCCGACTTATCAATGACGCCGCCGATGAAGTTCTCGTAAAGCCCCAGCTTGAGCTTTTGATACCGCTCGATCTCTTCCTCGATTTTGGTAATCTGGGCTTCGTAATTGAAAGCCTTACGGCTCTGAGACGGAAGCCGCTCTATCATCGCAAGCGCGTGTTCGAGATTGATTACAAGCTCGATCTGGTCATGAATAGCACGGAAGACCTTCTCTTCAACCTCTTTTGCGGCGATGCTGTGCGGGCTGCACGTCCGGCTGTGCTTATTGGTGGAGCAGACGTAGTAGATATACTTTTTCGTCTTCGACGGGACGGTCTTGCGGATCATTGGCTGCTGACAGTCTCCGCAGAACAGGAAGCCGGAAAACAGGTGTGCCTCGTCCTGATCGGGTGAACAGCGCATATCCCGCTGCATCATGACCTTGACTGCCATGAAGTCCTCGTAGGACACAAGAGCTTCATGCGCATTTTCAACCTTGACCCACTCGGATTCATCCTTGCTCTTCACAACGCGGACTTTGTAGTTGGGAGTGCCGCGCTTGCCCTGAGCCAGAACGCCGATATAAACCTCGTTGGTGAGAATACGCTGGACGGCTTTGTATGTCCATTTTGCGGTATCGCCGGTTTTGAAGACGGTATCGAACTTCACACCGGCGGAATGCTTGTATTCCATCGGGGACAGGACGCCCATCTGGTTCAGACGCTTTGCAATACGTCCTATGGAGAAGCCATCCTTGTACATGGAAAAGATCATCTGCACATATTCGCTGACCGCTTCATCCACGATGAGCTGGTTTTTGTTCTCCGGCGATTTCATGTAGCCGTAAGGCGCGAACGAGCCAACGAACTCACCGCTCTTCTGCTTGACTTCCAGACTGCTTCGGATTTTCATGGAGATGTCCTTGCAGTAAGAATCGTTAATCAGGTTTTTGAACGGGATAACAAAGGAGTCGGACTGCGGATCACCGGTCAGACTGTCATACGCATCATTGATTGCGATGAAACGAATGCCGAGCTGCGGGAAAATCTTCTCAATGTAGCGTCCTCCGTCGATGTAGTTTCTTGAGAAGCGGCTGAGATCCTTGACCACGATGCAGTCAAGCGCACCCTTGCGGATTGCCTCTTCCAGCTTTTTGAACTGAGGACGATTGAAGGAAACGCCGCTGTAACCGTCATCCACAAACGGCTCACAGACAAGCTCCAAATCCTCATGCCGTGCGATATAGTCCTCGCAGATGGCTCTCTGGCTGGCGATGGAGTTGCTTTCTACTTTGTCTCCATCCTCACGGGACAGACGGCAGTAGATCGCCGTGCGGTAAACCTTGTCTGGCATAAAAATAACCTCCGTTTTCTGTTTGGTGTGGTACATCAAATCAGAAAGACGAAGGCTTGCTTCAACTCTTATGAAGAGGAACACGAAAACGCCACATGACCATCAGGGCAAGCGGCTTAATCCGTATTCTTCTTTTTTTGACCGATTTCATTATACCACAGGCTCAATCGCTTGTCCATAGAACCGGGTGAAAAGATTCAGACTGTTCATAAATCAAAGACCTCTCAGATAGTGTTCCAGACAATCTTCCATTGTCGTGTCCGTCTCGGCGAAGCTGATCTTCACCACTGTCTTCCCGTCCAGATAACAGTAGGGATTTCTGATCTGCTTGATGAACTCCCTCAGCCTGTCCTCTCGCGGTGCCGCAGGATCAAGCCGGATGCTGCTTCGCTGAACGAGTGTGCTACGGTCAACCGTTTTCGGGCTGACGTTTTTCATTGTTTCAATGCCCATCATATTCTAAGCACCTCCTGTTTCGTGGAATTATTCAGGACAAAAGGATATGGCAGAGCATCTTGTGAAGACACTCTGCCACATAGTTTTCATCCTGAAACTATATAGTAAGTTTCTTTTGGGTTTGTTTCATTGTCCGGCATATTTGCAGCTCGCGCCCCTGCCAGAAGAACTTTGCAGTTCCGGGAATGCTGCGGACTACCAATGGTCAATCGGTATCATGGGACTCTCACCCCTCCGAGGATCGCTCCGAGCCGCCCCTTCAAAGAAAAGACGGAAGTATCATTATACCCGGCATCTGCATCGTCGCAAGCAGCCGCACCACACGACTGTTATAGCTCTCCGGTGGTCGCTCACTCCCTTTCGGGAGGTCTTGGCGTCGGAAGCTGTGTTGCTTCGCAGAAGCGGAAAGATCCGCAGCACTGAACTATTCAGTTTTCAAGGAACAGTGAAGTGGTCTGATTGACCCTTTCACTTTACAACGGACATCTTTTTGCCGTTTGTTGAGTACCGCTCAAAAAATTTTTTGAAATTTTTTCTGCACCGCTGCTTTGAGGTCAAATGCAGCTCTGATGCCGATGCCTTTCCTTCGGGCAAACTCTCGAAGAGTCAGTCCTTCACGGGTCATCGCAAGATACAATTCGCGCTGCTTCTCGGTCAGAATGGAAAGAAGCTCCTTCTCTTTGAGGGCGGTGATCAGTTCCTCCATGCAGTCGCGGGAGTCTGCCAGCCATGCAGCGGACTTCACATCGTCCTCCGGCATAGCGTCAAGGGACAGCACGGTATCAGAAATTTTCTCTGCGCCGTCCTCATCCTCAGAGGTGTTGTCAGAGCCATACGAGCGTCTGATCCGCTTTTCCTCTGCGCGAAGGATTCTCATAACCTTGCGGTCAACCTCGGAAGCTTCGCCGGTTCGTTTCACGCGCACCATGCACTTGCCGTCCTCCGTAGTCCATAGGTCGTAATCGAACGCGATAGGGGTCTTAGGGATTTTCATTGTTCATCCTTTCCGCTGCGCGGGAGCAGCGGGAAGGGTGAAGACAGAAAAAGAGCCGCATGACGGTGAGGTTTGAATCCCATGCCGATAAAACAGAGTAATTAAACTCTGTCTCATGCGGCATTAGGATGACTTCACCTATCAGGCGGCTCCACAGCTCAGCTATGACATATATTTTATTTTAGAACAGAGGCTTGTCCTCCGGTTCTTACTTGGTACGCGGTCGCAGTCTTCTCATATTCAGCACATCAAAGACTGTGATCCGCCCGCATTTCTTGCACTTGGATTCTACATGACCCCTCGTGTCCTCGTAGACAGCAATGGCATTATGCTGACAATAGGGACATTTCAGGTATCGGGGCTTCTGCTGGGAAATGGCAACTCTTGCCCTGCGGATTTTTTCGATCAGCTCCGGCGTCGGTTCCTGAACCCGAATGGATGCTCTCTTCATTACCACACCTCCAATGGGTCAACATACTCACTGAATGGACGATCTACCATGTAGCCGAGCTGACGAAGGCGGATAGACGCCGTTGTCTTGGAGACACCGAACAACCGGCAGAAAAGGCGCAGCGTTAAGTGATCACCATACGAATACCTCCCCTCGTAATTGATCAGCGGCGTTTCTGCAAACCGACGCATTGCCAGGTCAACCTCTTTTTGAGGAAGCAGGATCGCCGCGCCCAAGACATTTGCTTGCCACTCGTTCCAGTCCTCGCGGGTTTTCAGCTCTCGCGGCGTATAGGCTGTCCGTGCGGAATATTTCATTTCGCAGGACGCCTTTACCTCTTCCGATTCCAGTTGGAAGAGAATCTGATGGGCGCACTCGTGGGCAAGGGTAAATCTGCGCTTGGCGCAGAGCCGCTGCACGTTGCCGGATCGAATGAAGCTCTCGTCCAAGATGACCTGATTACGCTTCAAAGCCAGTGTGCGCGTAATACCAAGTTCCGTGATCTTGTACTCAGTGTCGGCATAGGCAGTGACACCGCAGATGCTTCCGTCCGGCGAGAGACGGGCGAATGATACGCGAAGACCGAGATAGTTCTTTGCAAACTGATCAATGGGTGTTGGCAAAGCTGATCGGTCGGGCTTGTCCGCCTCATCCCCGAAAAAGAATCGGTTGAAGTCCTTCGTTGTTGAGGCTGCAATTTCTTCAAGTTGGCGCTGGGATAAAATCATGAGCAGTTGTCCTCCTTTGCTTCGACGAACCACTTGTCTCCTTCGTGGAAAAGAAATGACTCCTTTCCTCGAATCTGAACTGTGTAACGGATGCCTCCGCCCCCAACCTTTTTGGATGTGGCGCGGCATTTGTATAGAATCTGGTCGATTTGAAAGATTACACCGTTGTCCCACCAGATAAGGCGAGGGAGGATTGCCCCCTCCTTGTCCACATCCAGCGTAACCGGGACGTATGCTTTTCTGTACTGTGTAGCCATTTCTGTTTTTCTCACTCCTGTTCCCTCATACCGGTGTATGCCGGTACGGATGATCTTCGGCAGCATAAATGCCTGTCCATTTGAACTGCTCAAAAGATGTAACTTTTTCGTGTACAACTACTCATGCCCCTTGACAGGATGAGCAATTCAGGATATACTATGAGTAGTTGGATTGCTCAGTCATTATTATACGCACTTCAAGTGCCTTTGTCAATAGACTTGCGCAATTTGATGTCGCAAACTTTTTGTGAACAGGAGTGATTACCAAAATGACGTTTGGAGAGAAATTCAAGGCTGAACGGGAGAAGCGGAAGCTGACCCAGCAGGAAGTAGCCGATGCACTGGGGATCAACAGGCGTATGATTACCCGGTACGAGAACGGCATTTCCTTTCCCCGTACCAAGGACGCATACAGAAAAATCGCGGAATACTTCAAGGTGGATGTGAACTATCTGCTGACCGAGGACGAAGAGTTTGTGGTTCAGGCATCCGAGCAGTACGGCTCCCGTGGCATGAAACAGGCAAAAGACCTGATTGAAGGGATGTCCGGCTTGTTTGCGGGTGGTACGCTGTCTGAGCAGGACAAGGACGCGGTGATGAAGGCGTTGCAGGATATATATTGGGAATCCAAAGCCCGGAATGTTGAGAAATACACGCCGAAGAAATACAAGAAGACCGGTACGGACGCAGAGGAATAACTGTCTGCGTCTCGGTTTCCTGACGGATTTACTTTGACTGTTTTCAACATGAAAGGGGTGAAGGTCCCGTGATAATTCGCTCCGAGGAAATATACAAAAAGGCGAACAGCATTGTCAAAAGCTGTGGAACAAGAGATACCTTGAAGATTGCCCGTGAGCTGGGCATTCATCTCCACTTTCTTGACAATCTGAACGATCTGCTCGGAATGTACACCTACCGCCATAAAGAGCGGCATATTCTTCTGAACTCCAATATGGAGTATCTGATCATGCAAATGGTTTGCGGTCACGAGATCGGGCATGATACCTTTCACCGTGATCTTGCCAAAGGAAACGAACCGCTCCCGGAGTTCGTGCTGTTCGATATGCGCACAAAACACGAATATGAGGCGAATGCGTTTGCCTCACACCTGATCATTGACGATGATGAGCTGATTGACCTGATGAAGCAGGACTACGATGTGGTGCAGCTCTCGGCTGCAATGGGAACAAACATCAACCTGATGCTGATCAAGCTCAACGAGCTGAACCGCATGGGCTGGCATCTCAACTTGCCTTATGTACCGCACTCTGACTTCCTGAAAAATGTCAGACCGGAGGGGTGAATGCCATGAAGAAAACCTATATTCTGAACACAAAGGACTATCTTCTTGAGCCGTATCACAGCGATCCCATTGCAGGAGATACGCTCCTTGCTACGCCCAAAAATGGGGACGGTGCAAAGCTGCTTGTCAAGTATGAAGACCCAAGCATTGCTTGCAACGAGTTTATCTGTTCCCGCTTATCGGAGATTCTGCACATCCCCAATGCTACGGCGTATCTCATACGGATTTCCAAGCAGGATTTGAGTTTCTTTCAGAAAAGTCCTTTTTCAGATACGATCTATGCCGTTGGCATTGAGCTTATCGAAGGGCTTCACGACTTTGATCCAAAAAGACTTGATGACACAGGATTGCAGCGACTTGAATACGCAGAGCAGTTTGCCTTGAGCGTTCTGTTCCGTCAGGCAGATATTTTGAAGCTGGAAATGACGCCGAGCGGCTGCGTGATCGAAACTGATTTTAGCTCCTGCTTTAACATGGATAAGTATGTACTTGCCGGATTTGATATGTCACAGTCCGACCGGGAAACGCTCTTTGCCAATGCACTTACCATGTTCAGGGAACACAGCTTTTCCATGTGCGCGAAGGAGCAGGCAAAGAAACTGGCTTTCAGCCTTGGCATCCGAGATGTCCGAAATGTCTATCCTGCCTATCACGACGCCATGAAACGCTTCCTTGCTCTATCGGACAAGCACCTCCGCCCTTTGATGGACGCACTGAATGAGTTTTATCCCACAGAGATCTCCAGCCACTACAAGGCTTGCTTTGAGATCCTGAGAGAACGGATTCCGGCGTATATCGAGGATGCTGAGGTCTACCGCCCTCTGAATGAAGTAAAGGCTGCGGTCTCGGATGACTACTGGAAGCAACATGAGACGTTCATTGAAAATGTACGTTTGGAGTTTGGAAACCGTGGTGTCGGTGAGGCGCGAAAGCTGATCCGCGAAACGCTGGAACAGTATCGTCCGCCGCAGATACCTCTTACGGATTTGGAAGGAGTGCTTCTCGCCATGCAGCAAGCCTTCCTGATAGCAAAACGGGAAGCGCAGGAGAAGTTTGCACCGAGAAAGTATAAGGCGCAGAGCGAACCACTTGAATAAAGGATGTTTCTGAGGCTTTCAGCACATTCCTGTCTGTTAAGTAGATTATATGGGAACTACCATGTCGAAACCTACACAATCCTGCAACGGTGCCGGACAAACAGGCACGAATACAGATTGAGTCTCGAAAGGACAATATCAGGATGAACAATAACGACTATAAAGAAGCCCTTTTCTATGCCGCTTCCATATTTAACGAACGCTTGGGAACGGAGTTCAGCGAGGACAACCTTGTGCTGTGCTGCTTTCAGACGGAAAATCAGCAGGAAGTCTTTGAACAGTTCTGCAAGCAGTATTTCCCTGATCGGCTGGAAGACCGCTATACAGAGGACGGCTATTTTGACTTTCATGCCTCTGCCTTCGTCGGTAAAGGAGACGGCGTTGATGGAATCCTTCTGCGGACAGACATTGCGCGTTATCCGGCAGAGTTGAAGCACATTCTTCTGCATGAGCTGGCGCATATCTTCTGCACCCGCAACGAGCTTGGCGGGGATAACTTCTATGAACGATACTGCATGGACGATACCATCAGCCGCGAAGAGGACGGAACCATTAACGCCGGATATGCGGTCTGGCGGGAACTCGCTGCGGAGCTGATTGCATTTGAGCTTGATGACAACTGTGATATGATTCCGCTCCGACGTAAGAAAGACCTTCTCAGCTATTACGAAGGAGAACTCCTGACCGGCAACGGGAAAATGGGCGTCAGCATGATTCTCTGCGAGGTGATGACCAGTGCTGAGGGCGAAGCGTCCATGACATGGGACGCTGCCAAAAGCAAGTTTGCACGGTTCAAGCCCTTTGATGATCCACTGTACAGGGACTTGCTGGAACTGGTTTTCACACACATTAGAGAATGCTTTATCGTGATCGACCGCGAATTTATCTATGAAATTGGAGTTTTGTATCTGAGCATCGCCGCACAAGCGATGATTGCGTCCCTAAAGAACAGATTTCAGGAAGAATAGACAGACCGATAGAGAGAAAGGACGGGCAATGATATGAAATACAAGCTGTTTCGCTCCCCCGGTAATCTGGACAAGGCAGTCCGGAAGCACGAACTGGTTGCCGTGGAAACCGGCAAAAGCATTGATGATGTGGCAAACGCGCTTATCCGTGCCGTTCGGGATGATCTTGCGGAAATGCCGGAATATGCGCACTGTGAAACCGCTGCGTATGCACCGGAGCCGGTTCAGGAGCATCGCCGCGTGAGACGTTATCAGTATGAAATGATGGGTATTGTTTACCCGCAGTATGCGGAGAAAAATATCCTGATTGATTATGGCGTGATTGAAGAGGCAGAGTAATGTCAGAGCGAGATGTCGGACAACTGCATAGTGCCGATGACTTGATTGCCGCTGTTGAGCAATACGGCTTTCTGCCCTTCTTTCGGAATGAGATTCACGGCTTCTCCATCGAGGAACTTTGCCCACCTGAGTTATGGTTTGCGGATGATGTAGATGGTCCGTGGGAATGGAAAGGTCCGGCTGCGCGGAGTGGCAAATGTCTCTACGGCAAACTTTTCAACAAGAAAGCTGGATTTGTGAGTCGGGAGTGGATTCCGGACTTTGCGAACTTACGGCGTGACGGCTATGACTTTGACGCCCGTTGGGATGACGGCTTGGCGTCCTACAAGGACAAGGAGCTTTATGAAGCCATAGCCGGTGAAGGCAGGATGCTTTCCAAACGCCTGAAAGAGGCTCTGAACTACCGCAAGGGCGGCAACACCGGCTTTGAGACGTGTATCACGAGACTGCAAATGCAGAGCTATGTCTGCATTGCGGATTTTGTCTATATGCAGGACAGGTACGGAAGACCTTATGGCTGGGGTGTGGCAGAATATGCGACGCCGGAAGAGCTTTTCGGGTACGACTTTATCACCTCCGCCTATCAGCGAGACCCGCAGGAATCCAAAGAGCGCATTCTAAAACATCTGCAATCACGTCTGCCTAACGCGACCGAAATGCAGCTTGAGAAAATCATAAAGGGGTAACGCAATGGACGATATTATCTTTGAGAAGGATTACCGGGAAGCCGAGTCTGTCGAATACGATAAATGGTGCGATGAGGTGTTTGACCGCGCGGTCAATGGGGGTATGCTGAAAGCGTACTCCGAAGCAATGGACAAGATACCAAAGATCATTGTACCGGAGGACAAGAAGAACTACGAGTATCTTCTGGAACGCTGTGATGCGTTTGTCAAACAACACCGCGGGTATATCAAGGGAATCGTGGACTATCATCGTTGGCACGCGGAAATCAATATGTTTCTTCCGTTTGCGGAGTTCGATGACTCAGAAGACCTTGCATTTTTGAAAGAAATTGCAGAAAAATCGCAAACCGTCTGCTTCTCCCCGGACGAAGAAGGCGGCATTCGCGTTCATATTTTTATCAACTACTTTGAAGAATTGATGTCAGCCGAACACAAGTCATACATCGAATGCGATGCTATTATGCAGGACAAGAAACTATCTGCGCTACTTGGCATACCGGAGCTTTCTGACGAGGAAAAAGAACTTGCTCTGAAAATGAAGGGCATACTTGACCGCATTGATGAGGAAACAAGGATTGACCGTACCACGGCTTTTCGAGCCGTACTTGATAAGATGGCAAAAGAGCCGGAAGAAAACTGGTCGCTTCACTATATGGCAACATTGCTGGAAGCACTGCTATACTTCATGCTGAATGAAGGAAATGAAAAGATTGATGAGGAAGAACACAATGAGCAATAAACTTGTAGCATATTTTTCTGCGTCCGGCGTGACCGCAAAGGTTGCCGAGACGCTGGCAGAGGCAATCGGCGCAGACATCTTTGAGATTGAGCCGAAGGTACCTTACACGGATGCTGATCTGAACTGGATGGACAAGAAAGCCCGCAGCACGATTGAGATGAACGATCCTGCTTCCCGTCCTGAGATTGCCGTGAAGCGGGACAACATGAAGGACTACGATACAATCTTTGTGGGTTTTCCGATCTGGTGGTATGTTGCGCCGACGATTATCAATACGTTCCTTGAGAGCTATGATCTGACCGGCAAGACGATCATCCCGTTTGCAACCTCCGGAGGAAGCGACATTGGCAAGACGAACGAACGCCTTGCGCCGAGTTGCAAAGGCGCAAAGCTGATGGACGGCAAGGTCTTCAAGGGCAACATCGGGCATCAAGAGCTTGCGGCGTGGGTTGACAAACTTGAACTTTGAGAATCACATGAGTCGGAGGTTATGTATGGCTTTTGATTTCAAGAGAGAATATAAGGAATTTTATATGCCAAAGAACAGACCGGAGATCGTTACTGTTCCTAAAGCAAATTACATTGCGGTTAGAGGAAAAGGCAATCCCAACGAAGAAGGAGGGGCATATCAGCAGGCAATCGGTGTATTATATGCGGTCGCGTACACTCTGAAAATGAGCTATAAAACCGACCATAGAATTGACGGCTTCTTTGAATACGTAGTTCCTCCCCTTGAAGGCTTCTGGTGGCAGGAGAATACAGATGGCGTGGATTATAACGATAAGTCTGCATTTAACTGGATTTCCGTTATCCGCTTGCCTGATTTCATCACAAAAGCGGATTTTGAATGGGCGGTTGAAACTGCAACCAAGAAGAAAAAGCTGGATTGTTCATCGGCAGAATTTATGACGATTGAAGAAGGCTTGTGTGTACAGATCATGCACTTGGGAGCATTTGATGATGAGCCTACAACTGTTGCGCTCATGGATGCGTATTTAGAGCAGAACGGATATGTGAACGACATGAGTAAAGATAGATTGCACCATGAAATCTATCTGTCCGACGCAAGAAAGGTTGCTCCGGAAAAATGGAAAACGGTTATTAGACATCCAGTAAAGAAGGTCTAACTTTCGGTTTGACGAACAGGAGATGATGATCGCATGAAAATCCTATATGAACTATCCTGGCTATGGGAAACGCTGGGCATTGCACTTTTGGCTGCGGCTGTCTGCGTGGCTTGCGCCGCGCTGATCTGCAAAGTTGCGAAGAAGAACCTCGGCAAAAAGGTGTTGGCTGTCATAGGGGCTGCTGCATTTGTGGGCGCGATTCTGGCGGTCATTCTGATCGCCCGGACACCGATGCCGCTTTGATAGGACGGAGGAGAGAATAATGCCGCTTCAAATCGTCAGAAATGACATCACGAAAATGAAGGTGGACGCCATCGTCAACGCTGCCAACGAGTCGCTGCTGGGTGGTGGCGGCGTGGACGGCTGCATTCATCGCGCTGCAGGACCGGAGCTGCTGGCAGAATGTGAAACGCTCCACGGCTGTGAAACCGGGAGCGCAAAAATCACGAAGGGCTATCGCCTGCCCTGCAAATATGTCATTCACGCAGTCGGTCCGCGCTGGTATGACGGACGGCATGGGGAGCGCGAACGGCTGATTTCCTGTTATCAGACTTCGCTCATGCTGGCGAAGGAATACGGATGTGAGTCGGTTGCATTTCCGCTGATTTCCTCCGGCATTTTCGGCTATCCGAAGGATCAGGCTCTCAAGGTTGCGATTGATACCATCAGCAGCTTCCTTCTTGAAAACGAAATGGCGGTGTACATCGTCATCTTCGACCGCAAAGCCTATCAGATCAGCGGCAAGCTGTTTGCCGATATTGCAGCGTACATAGATGACCGCTATGTGGATGAGCATACCGATAGTCGTTCCGAGCGGCTACGCAGAATGAGTGCCTTCCGTATGGAAGAGCCGATGCCCTGCGAGTCATCCGTTTGCGATGAAGCTATTGAAAAGCTCACATCTCCTATGGCAGTCAGCTCCGAGAAGGCGGCAACTCTTGACGATGCACTGGGACAGATCGACGAGAGCTTTTCGGAGATGCTTCTGCGGAAGATTGATGAGCGCGGCATGACGGATGCGCAGTGCTACAAGAAGGCGAATATTGACCGGAAGCTCTTCTCGAAGATCCGCTCGGACAAGTCCTATAAGCCTTCTAAGCCCACGGTCATTGCATTTGCCATCGCCCTTGAGCTGCCGCTTGTGGAAATGAAGGATATGCTCATGAAGGCTGGCTTTGCGCTCTCCCATTCCAATAAGTTTGACATCATCGTGGAGTATTTCGTGGAGCGCGGGAACTATAACGTCTTTGAGATCAACGAGGCTCTGTTTGCATTTGACCAGAGTTTAATAGGAGCATAAGGTCTATGGATAAAGTATTTCAGAAATTTTTGCGAAGTGGTATTGAACTCTCTGTCGTAGGAGTGGAGTGTCGTGAAGATAACAACCCTTACTTTTGCACGCCCAAAGGTGCATCTATTTTTGGCTGGGCTGGCGTGGATGGCATTCACTTCTGCTTTGTTCGAGGCTTCGGCAGTATGGTATTTTCCGTCAGCCCCATGAACTCGGCTCCGGATTTCGTTCATCCGCTGGCAAACAATTTTGCAGACTTTCTGAGGCTGCTCCTTGCTTGCGGTGATTCGGCAGCGTTGGAACAGGCGTGGATGTGGGATAAAGCCCAATTTGAAGCCTTTTTGCGGGACAACCCTCCGACGCATGAACAGAAAAAAGCGCTATCAGAGCTTGCCGAGAAAATGAAATTGACGCCTATGGAACAACCGTGGGCATACATCAAAAAGCTGCAAGCATCCTTTGATTATAGCAAGATCAAGTACACCGAGGACTATTATGATGTTGATATGAACCCGGAAGCAGAACCGACCATACCTGAACGGAAGGTCTACTTTGATGGAGACTTCTGGGGACATTCAGGAAAAGACCGTTCCGGAACGGAACTCCGGTTGAATAAGCAATTTGACTGGGCAGGACATCATTGGGTTATTCCTGCGGCGTATTCTTGCAGCAAGGGACTCGTCATGGACTTTTGTATGCGCACCCCAGAGGATGACATCCGCAAGTTCATGACAAAATGGGATTTGCACCCCGAAAACGACTCCTGCGAATACTTCACGCAGGAGCAGCAAATGCAAATTGATTTAGACAATCCGCTTTGCCTTGACTTTATTTCTCGTTTGGAATTGAACGGGAAAACAATGCGAACCTCCCACGGCTGCTCGGTGGTTTATAATCCGTGTTTGCCGGATGGGATGATCAATGAATTGGAAGCAAAGTGGGCGTTGGAACACTATGACTTGGATATATCCTATGGATGGATGATTTTTCGGGCAGCTTTTCCGTGGGCAAGCAAACGCCGTACTGAAATAAAATCCCTCTCCTTTACGATGGAGCAGCGGTCATGCCGTGTCCCAGGACCACATTTCAAGACACACGCTCCCGGCGATTCGTTTTCTTTCACCCATCCGGTCAGCGGCACAAAATACACATTAACCGTACATGAATTGGAGCGGCAGACAATTTCCGAAAAGCGTTTCGGCTCTGACCGCTGGTTTTATCCGACGTATTTTACCGCCATGAGCTATACGCTTTCTCCTGAACCGGACAGCGATATTTCGATCTGTGATTGTGCTGAGGGGGACAAGCCTTTGGAAATTGCGCCATGCTCTGACCGCTATGCACCGGAGGCACGAAACGATATGGCTTGTATCGGCATTATCGGCGGCGCGGACGGTCCAACCGCAATCGTATGTGGAGGCAACTCGAAGGAAAAACTCCATGCAGCTTGTTCCGCTCTACACTTTGAGCCGGTGGAGGGTGATATTGAATGGCGTATCGTATTCAACATCAAAAACTCCAATGAAATGTCATTAGAGCTAATCTGAGAAGAAATCGGAGGCGCAGAAGATGAAGCAGCGCATATACATTGCAATCGACCTGAAATCTTTCTATGCCTCCGTGGAATGCCGTGAGCGTGGCTTAGATCCTCTGGACACAAACCTCGTTGTCGCAGATGAGAGCCGGACGGACAAGACCATCTGCCTTGCCGTTACTCCCTCCCTCAAAAGCTACGGCATCTCCGGACGCGGACGGCTGTTTGAAGTCAAGCAGCGTGTGAAGGAAGCAAATGCCGGACGGCAGCACGACGCGCCGGGACACAGGCTGGACGGCACATCACACTTCTTCTCGGAGCTGCAAGCAGACCCGTCTCTGGCGATTGACTTCATCATCGCGCCGCCTCGAATGGCGTACTACATGGAGTACAGCACCCGCATCTATCAGGTCTACCTCAAGTACATCGCGCCGGAGGACATCGTAGTCTACTCCATCGACGAGGTGTTCATGGACGTGACGGACTACCTGAACACCTACAAGCTCTCCGCCCATGATCTCGCCATGAAGATCATCCTCGATGTGCTTGAAACAACCGGCATCACAGCAACCGCAGGAATCGGCACGAATCTTTTCCTCTGCAAAGTGGCAATGGACATTGTGGCAAAGCACATCCCCGCCGATAAGAACGGCGTCCGCATTGCAGAGCTGGATGAGATGAAGTTCCGGCGCGAGCTTTGGTCGCACCAGCCTCTCACGGACTTCTGGCGCGTGGGTCGGGGCATTGCCAAGAAACTTGAGCAGAACGGGATGTTCACGATGGGCGATGTTGCCCTCTGTTCAGAACGGAACGAGGACTTGCTTTACAAGCTGTTCGGCAAGAATGCGGAATTGCTCATCGACCATGCGTGGGGATGGGAACCGACCACCATTGAAGCAATTAAGGCGTACCGTCCCAGCTCCAACAGCCTCAGCTCCGGTCAGGTATTGCACTGTCCCTATGAGCCGCAGAAGGCGAAGCTGGTTGTGCGGGAAATGACGGACTTGCTTGTGCTGGATTTGGTGGACAAGGGGCTTGTTACTGACCAGATGGTTCTCACTGTTGGCTACGACATTGAGAACCTGACCGATCCGGCGCGGCGGGCAAAGTATCACGGCGCGGTTGAGAAAGATCCCTACGGGCGGGAGATTCCCAAACAGGCCCACGGCTCTATCAATCTCGACGGTCACACATCCTCTACCCGCAAAATAATGTGTGCTGTGTCAGAGCTATTCGACCGGATCGTGGACAAGAATCTGCTTGTCCGCCGTATGTATGTTGTGGCAAATCATGTCCTGCCGGAAGCGGACGCGCCGAAGAAAAACGACGGTGCTGTCCAGCTCGACCTCTTCACTGATTATGCCGCCGAAGAGGAAAAGCAGAAAGCTGAGAATGCCGCATTGGAACGGGAACGAAAAATCCAGAAAGCGGCTCTCGCCATCAAGAAGAAGTACGGGAAGAATGCCATCCTCAAGGCGATGAATCTTGAAGAAGGAGCAACCGCCAAAGATCGTAATGCGCAGATCGGCGGGCATAAGGCATAAAGAATCAAACAAATCGGATTTTATTGAGGTGTTTAGAATGAAACAGAAAGTACCTATGATATGCAACATTGTGAGTCTCATTCTGTTGATTGTATTTGTTATTAAGAGCATCGTTGATTATACTCAATACTCAACATCGCTAAACTCTGCGCCTTTTTATTTGTGGGTGTTAGTAAATGCTTTGTTTTTGGTAATTCCTGCAATTATTTTGGTCGTTATTGGTTTCGTTGTAAAGAAGAAACAGTAAACAATTCAAGTTTATCTAGGAGGTGCGATGCAGAATGCGTATGAACAATAGGTACGACGAGATTATCAATCTTCCTCACCATGCCTCCAAGACGCGACCGCGGATGCCAATGTCAGATCGAGCAGCGCAGTTCGCACCCTTCGCAGCACTCACCGGATATGACTCCGCCATAAAGGAAACCGGACGTCTGACCGACGAAAGGATTGAGCTTGACGAGGAAGCTCTGACTGCATTGGACTTGAAGTATCAGCTTCTCATGGATGCCTTTGATGAAGCACCGGAAGTTACCATTACCTACTTCCAGCCCGATGAGCGGAAGGCAGGCGGCAAATACATAACCGCAACCGGCGCGGTCAACAAGGTTGATGACTTTGAACGTCTAATTACCATGCAGGACGGCACGAAGATTCCGATGGATGATGTTCTAAGTATTGACGGAGAGCTGTTCTCATCGCTGGAATAATGTCGCTTGCCATGCGACCAAATGAAGTGAATACCGAAGTACAATATGACTGTAAGGTGAGACGCCAAGCAGTCATATTTTTTATATACGGAGGTACTGAACATGAGAAAGAACTTGACGGAGATTGTATTCATCCTTGATCGCAGCGGCTCTATGAGCGGGCTGGAAGCAGACACCATCGGAGGCTTCAACTCCATGATTGAAAAGCAGAAAAAAGAGAATGGTGAGGCATTGATCTCTACCGTCCTCTTTGACAACGTGAGCGAGGTTATTCATGACCGTGTACCGGTTCAAAAGGTCGAGCCGATGACCGACAAGGACTATTCCGTTCGCGGCTGCACCGCGCTTCTGGATGCTATCGGCGGAGCGATTCATCACATTGGAAATGTCCACAAGTACGCAAGAAATGAAGATGTCCCTGAACATACTCTGTTCGTCATCACAACGGACGGCATGGAGAATGCAAGCCGCCGTTATGACAGCGAGAAGGTCAAGAAAATGATTGAGCGTCAGAAGGAAAAGTATGGCTGGGAGTTTTTGTTCCTCGGTGCAAACATTGATGCAGTTGAGACGGCAAAGCATTTTGGAATTGGAGCAGACCGGGCGGTCAACTACCACTCTGACCACGAGGGAACGCAGCTCAACTATGAAGTTCTGAGCGAAGCGGTTTCCGCTGTCCGTTGCAGCGTCCCGCTGGGTACGAATTGGAAAAAGCGTATTGATGAGGACTTCAATTCCAGAAAGGACGGGAGAAAGCAATGAGAACGATCACCGTAAAAGGGACAGGCAATGTCTCTGCAAGACCGGATTACATCATCCTCACCATGAACATTGAAGCCTTATCTGAAACTTATGACCGCGCAATGTCGGAAGCTGCCGAGAGGATCGAAAAAATGCAAGGTGCCGCAGTCTGCGTTGGGTATCACAAAGAAGACTTGAAAACCACGAGCTTTGATGTCCAGACAAGGTACGAGAACGTCAAGGATCGGCAAGGAAATTACAAGCGGGAGTTTGCAGGATATGCTTGCACCTACCGCCTAAAACTTGCCTTTGACTTCGACAGCAAGCAGCTTGCAAAGGTCATTTCTGCGATTGCGGATTGCGGTGCAAAGCCGGAACTCAGTATTGTATTCACTGTAAGAAACCCGTCAGCGGTCAGCGAAAAGCTGCTGATCAGCGCGACGGAGAACGCCAGAGCGAAGGCGGAGATTCTTTGCAAAGCATCAGGCAGTACGCTTGGGCAGCTACTTAATATTGACTACAACTGGGGCGAACTCAATGTGTATTCCAGAACAAGCTATGAGGTCGAAGACTGCATTCAGCCTCTTATGGCGATGAGTAAATGCTCCGCGCCAGAGATCGAGCCGGACGATATTGAAGTGTCGGACACCGTGGCTTTCACATGGGAAATCCAATGATTTTTTGACTTTTTTGAAATCCGGTACTCAACAAACGCTCTTATTGTGTCCGTTGTAAAGTGAAGGGACATTTCACGGAGGAATCTTCGGGGAATACGATTTTGGGAGATTAGCAAGCACAGCCGGTGTATATACACACGGCGATTTTGGATTAAGGAAACCCTCCCCTTAATCCCGAAAATGCTTGTTGGGATGTCTCCCAAACCCTCTATCTTTACGAAAGGACAAACCGCTTATGGCAAACAGAACACGACCAAATCAGATACTCTTCTTTGTTTCAGATGACGAGAAACGGATTATCAAAGGAAAGATGAAACAGCTTGGTACAAACAACATGGGAGCGTATCTTCGCAAGATGGCGATTGACGGTTACATCATCAAAGTGGACTACACGCAGCAGAAGAAACTTGCCGCAGCAGTATCTCGCGCAGCGGCAAATATCAACCACATTTGCCGCCGAATCAACTCCACAGGACACTTCTATGAGGACGATGTTGCAGAGCTGAAAGAAAGGCAGGCTGAGATATGGCGATTACTAAAATCAAGCCAATCCGAGGAACTGTGAACAAGGCTCTCGCATACATTCTTGATCCGCAGAAAACAGATGACCAGCTCTATGTCTCTTCCTATGGTTGCGCTGCCAGCGATGCCGCAGCGAAGGAATTTGAGTGGACAAGAAATCTTGCTGCTCAACAAGGAATGCAGATGCCGAAGGTGATCGCCCGACATCTGATCCAATCCTTTGCGGTTGATGAAGTCACGCCGGAACAAGCGCATGAAATCGGTAAGCAGTTTGCCGACGAATGGCTCAAGGGAAAGTACGAGTATGTGATTGCAACGCACATCGACAAGGGGCATTGCCACAATCATATTATCTTTAACGCTGTCAACTATGTTGACTTCCATGCGTACCGAAGCAATAAGAAAACCTATCGTGAGATGCGGCATCTCAGTGATGAGATATGTGCTGAACACGGGCTGTCAGTTATTCCTCCCTCTCAGGGAAAAGGCATGGACTACAAGGAATACACCGAAGCCAAACGCGGTACAAGTTGGAAGCAAAAACTCAAGCAGACCATTGATCGCTGTGTGGTCACAGCAAAGGACTACGATGAGTTTTTGAAGCTGATGCAGGACACCGGATATGAAATCAAAACCGGCAAATACATCTCCTTCCGTGCCGAAGGGCAAGAGCGTTTCACCCGTGCAAAAACCATCGGAGATAACTACACCGAGGACCGGATCAAGGAACGCATTCAAGGACGCAATGCCCGCAGACGGCAGATGCAGAACGGTAGGAAGAACATCTCTCTCATCAGCGATATTCAAAACAGAATTAAGCAGATCGACAGCAAGGGCTTTGAGCATTCTATGAAGATTAAGATCCTCAAAGAAGCCGCCAGAACGCTCAATTACCTCACTGAGAACGAGCTACTTCAATATGCCGATCTTGAAAAGAAAGTCGAAGACATCCATAGTTCTTATGAGCGTACCGGCGCTGACTTGAAAGTCGTTGAAGCGCAGCTCCGAAAGGTGCAGCCGCTTATCAAGAATATCTCAACCTATCAAAAGCTCAAGCCGGTCTATGATGCCTACTCAAAGACGAAGAACAAGCAGAGTTTTCGAGCTGCGCACGAGGCAGAGCTTGTCGTTTTTGAAGCAGCAAAGAGTACATTGCTTGCTATGCAAGATGGTGAAAAACTTCCAAGTATGAAGTCTCTGCAAGCCGAGCAGCAACGCCTTTTGGAAGAGCAGCAGCGTCTCTACGACGAACGAGCAAGGCTCAAAAAAGAGGCTAAAGTGATTGATACCATGAAGGCAAATGTCGATGATTTTCTCAGTCCAACGCTTTCACAGGAGCATGAAAAAGCCAAAAGTAGCGAGTTGGAATAACCACCAAAGCCTGAGCCGTATGAATAAATCGGCTCAGGCTTTCTTCTTCGTAATGCGCTCCATGAACTTGAAATATATTTTGAATTTTTGGAGCATCGTATTGAAAATTTGAAGCGTTTGGTGTATAATATAATGAGTCTCACTATAAGCGTTTGAGAGAGGTGCTTTTATGAAGATAAGCTATAAGAAATTATGGGTCATGCTCATTGAAAGAGAGATCCCAAAATCAACTTTACGCAAGGATATAGAGCTGTCTCCTGGCACGATGAGTAAGCTCAATAAGAACGAGGATGTAGCTCTCTCTGTTCTGCTGCGCATTTGCGACTATTTGAATTGTGACATTGGAGATATATGTGAAGCTGTGCGAACGGGCAAGAAGTAGGTCCGAGTTTTCGTGCGGCTATTTTGTTATAGGTAGAGAAAAATACCTCAGCGAAAGGAGCATATATGGATGTCCTTGAGAATGCTGTGACTGAGAAAAATGCCCTCGTTGAAGCGGAGGCGTTTCCCACAGATGATCGAGTCACCTACAAAGACAGCACCTATGAAATTGTTTCTAAGGTTGCATATTTGATTGGTGTTCCGAAACGAATTTTTGATAATGAGCATGAAGCACCCAAAATAGAGATATACGAAAAACTTGATGCAGACAAAACGGCACGGATAATCCGTCATTTGTGTATCATAAGGACAGCGATTGAAAGAAACTTCAAGCATATCAACGAGCGCATGAAGTTTAGTTATCTCTCAATCAGCAGTATGCCGGAATATGTGCCGCAGGATAGCCTTCAACAACTAAATGCGGATGGCATTAGTTTTATAAAGAAGTCCAGCACGAAGCTAAATCAGCATATCGTTGAGATAAACAAGCTGATTTCTGATCGGATCAATAATTGCAAGAAGCTATTTCCTCTTTGGCTGAATTGGCTGTATGTAAAAAACCTCTTTCTCATGCCAGATGGTTTGAAAGAGGAAGGGACAAAAGCAGCAGCAGATATTTATTACGCTCACTTGCTCTTTTATCCTTACCAGATGTATATAAACTGGGAACCGGAGGATGTCGGTAATCTGCTCTATAACGATAAAAAATTCGTGACGCTGCTTTATCAAATGAACGGTGACTACTTTACAGAGTACAGTAAAGTTTCTGATGCTGGAAGTTACATTAAAGGAAGCATCTACGAGTTTATTGGTAGCAGCGAAAAGGTTGTCGTAGTGGTAGATTGTGAAAACTCTGATCCGTACAAGCTCTGCGCTACGCTCAAGAATCTTGACTATCAGTACACACAGAAGATAGCATCCATCATCCTGTTTGATGATGTGCATAGTGCATCTGCTTGGCGTATTCTGGATAGTTTTACCCACATCCCGGTCGAACACATGATGACCGAACGGGTAAAGCAGAACAAGTCTCTGGTCGATGTGATGCTGATTGCCCGAACTTGTCAGGAGCATTACAAAAACAATGTGGATTCCTTTATTTTGGTGTCCAGCGACTCCGACTATTGGGGACTGATTTCTTCTTTACCGGAGGCTCGGTTCCTTGTCATGATAGAGCGCGAAAACTGCGGACCGGATTTGAAGAACGCACTTGTCAATGCCGGTATATTCTATTGCTACATTGATGACTTCTACTCCGGCAATGCAGAAGATATTAAGATCGGCGCACTGTTCAAAGAGATGTATCATTACATAGACCAGGCGGTGCGGCTGAACATCTACGAGATGTTCACAGAGGCGTTAAAAGCGACTCGAATTGAAATGAGTTCTTCGGAACAGAAACAGTTTGTGGACAAGTATTTGAAAACGATGCTAATGTCCATTGCGGATAATGGCGATGTGACATTGGAAATAAGACGAAAATGAGTCCGTTATATCGGACAGTAGCCGTGATAAAATAAAATGAGGATCGGTTGGCAACAAAAAATGATCCTCAAGTATTGGAGATGAAGATATGGCATACCAAAGCGAAGCGGCTCTTGAGCAGCAATTCATAGAGCAGCTAAACAAGCAGGAATACAGCACAGTCGATATTCCTGATTATGACGCATTGGTGGAGAACTTCAAAGTTCAGTTTGAAGCCTTCAATGCACCCAAACTTGATACGCCTATCACCGATAAAGAGTGGGAGCGTATCTTTAACCTCATGCTTGGAAAGTCCGTGTTCCAGAGCGCAAAAATTCTGAGAGACAAGTTCGTCCTTGAGCGTGAGGACGGGACGAAGGTTTACCTGTCTTTCTTCGATCAGGATCACACCAAGAATATCTTCCAAGTTACACATCAGACAACGGTTGTAGGAAAGTATGTCAACCGCTATGATGTGACGATTCTTGTGAATGGCTTGCCGTTGATTCAGGTCGAGCTAAAGCGCAGAGGTATTGACATTCGAGAGGCGGTCAATCAGGTCATGCGCTATAAGAAGCACTCCTATAACGGACTATATCACTTCATTCAGCTTTTCATTGTCTCCAACGGCGTTGATACCAAATATTTTGCCAACTCCGACAGGGACTTGATGTATAGCCTCGCCTTCTTCTGGACGGATTTCAACAACATCCGTATTACCAACCTGAAGGACTTCTCAATCTCTTTTCTGGCAAGGGATCACATCATCAAGATGCTGACACGCTATACCATTCTGAACGATACGGATAAGATTCTGATGGTTATGCGCCCCTATCAGGTGTATGCCGTAGAAGCCCTTATAAGGCAGGCTACGCTCACAAATCGCAACGCCTATATCTGGCATACCACCGGTGCAGGAAAGACGCTGACATCCTTTAAGACAGCTCAAATCCTCGCAGCCAATCCGAACATCAAGAAGGTTATCTTCCTTGTTGACCGTAAGGACTTGGACTCTCAGACCACCGAAGAGTTCAACAAGTTTGAGGCTGGCTCTGTGGATGTCACAGATCGCACGGACATTCTTGTGCGGCAAATGAAGGATAAGAACCGGCAGCTCATTGTCACGACGATGCAGAAGATGGCAAATGCCGTTAAGCGTCCTCAATACGAAAAGGTAATGGACGCATACCGTGACGAAAAGGTTGTCTTCATCATTGACGAATGCCACCGCAGCCAGTTCGGAGATATGCACAAGGATATTGTTCGGCATTTCAAGAAAGCGCAGTTCTTTGGCTTTACCGGTACGCCCCGTTTTGAAGTGAACGGAAAGACGGAGGGCAAGATCACACAGACCACCGAAATGCTGTTTGGGGAATGTTTGCATAACTATCTGATCAAGGATGCTATCTTCGATAACAATGTCCTCGGTTTCCATATTGAGTACATAAAGACGATGGAAGGCGATTTTGACTGGGACGATCCGACATTGGCTGACGCGATTGATGTTGGCGAACTCTATATGTCGGATGAGAGAATGTCCCTCATTGCAAACCACATCGTCCAGAACCACAAAGCCAAAACAAGAAATGGTCAGTACACGGCTATCTTTGCTGTTTCCTCCATTGAAGCTCTTGTCAAATATTACGACATCTTCAAGAAGATCAAACATGATCTGAACATTAGCGGTATCTTCTCCTATGGGCAGAACGAAGATGCCGAGGGCAAGGACGAGCATAGCCGAGATGCCTTGGAGCGTATCATCAAGGACTATAACGAGATGTACGGCACGAATTTCTCTACCGACACCTTCTCCGCGTATCACAAGGATATTTCAGATCGTGTCAAAGGCAAGAAAACGAAGTCTCTGGACATTCTCATTGTCGTAAATATGTTCCTGACCGGCTTTGACAGCAAGCAGCTCTCTGTGCTGTATGTGGACAAGGATTTGAAGTATCATGATCTGCTGCAAGCCTATTCTCGCACGAACCGTGTCGAGAAAGAAACAAAACCGTTTGGTATCATCATTTGCTACCGCAACCTCAAGAAACGGACAGATGATGCGCTGACGCTCTTCTCCAAGAGTCAGGACACCTCCGGCATTGTCGTTCCGGGCTATCAGTATTTTGTTGAGAAGTTCAATGAAATGGTTATGAAGCTTAAGGAAGTGGCACTCTACCCTGAGTCCGTCGATACCATGCAGAGCGAGGATGACCAGAAGAAGTTTGTCATCACTTTCCGTGAGCTGACAAAATACCTCCAATCTTTGCAGACATTCATTGAGTTCAGCTTTGATCAGGATGCACTCATCATGTCCGAGCAGGAGTATCAGGACTACAAGAGCAAGTATCTGATGCTTTACTCCCGGCAAAAAACTGATCGAGAAGTCGTATCTGTCCTGAATGATGTGGACTTCTGCATTGAGATCATGGAGAGTGACCGCATCAATGTTGCCTATATCATGAACTTGATCCGCAACATCCACTTTGATGACAAGAAGCAGAAGGACTACGACATCAAGCACATCAAGGAAGAATTGAGCAGGACGGATAATCCGCAGTTGCTTCGCAAGGTTGAAATTCTTCAAGCGTTCTTGGATCGTGTCGTTGTTGGACTTGAAAGTGCGGATGAGATTGACGCTGCATACAACGACTTTGAAAATGAAGCAAAACGAGAAGAGATCGTTGCTTTCGCAAAGACTGAGGATATTGATTCCTCCATGCTGACGGACATCATTTCTGAGTATGAGTTCTCCGGCACAATGGATGCAGGAAACATCCGTGACCGTATTGAGAAGCCCATGCCGCTGCTCAAGAAGAGGTCTTTGGTCAACCGGATCGTCGAATTTATCCGGCAGCACACTGAGAAATACCAATAAGGAGAGAGAACAATGGATAATTCTATTCAGGCTCACCAGAAAGAGCTTTGCAACAAACTATGGGCGATGGCAAATGCCCTGAGAGGTAACATGGAGGCATACGAGTTCAAGAACTATATCTTGGGCATGATCTTCTATTACTACCTCTCCGACAAGACCGAGAAGTACATGGTTAATCTTCTCAAAGACGATAATATCAGCTACGAGGATGCTTGGAATGACGAAGAATACAAGGCTGCCATCGTAGAAGAAGCTCTGCGTGACCTCGGCTACATCATCGAACCGGAGTATTTGTTCCGCAAGATGGTCAAGATGGTTGAGAACCGTTCCTTCGACATTGAGTTCTTGCAGAAAGCAATCAACGCTCTGATGGAATCCACTATCGGCAACGATTCGCAGGAAGACTTTGACGGATTGTTCTCCGATATGCAGCTTGATTCTACGAAGCTGGGGCATACCGTTAAAGATAGAAGTGCTGTCATGGCGAAAATCATTGCTTCGCTGGACGAGATCAATTTCAGCGTGGATGACACGAAGATTGATGTGTTGGGTAATGCCTACGAGTATCTGATCGGTCAGTTCGCTGCCACAGCCGGTAAGAAAGCCGGTGAGTTCTATACGCCTTCGGGTCCTGCCGAGCTGCTGTGCCGCCTTGCTTGTCTTGGCTTGACCGATGTTAAAGACGCAGCCGATCCGACTTGCGGTTCTGGCTCTCTGCTTCTTCGCCTCAAGAACTATGCAAATGTGCGTAACTACTACGGTCAAGAATTGACCTCGACCACCTATAACCTTGCCCGAATGAACATGATCCTTCGTGGCATCCCGTACCGGAACTTCAATATCTACAATGGCGATACGCTTGAGCATGACTACTTCGGAGACATGAAGTTCCGTGTTCAGGTTGCAAATCCTCCGTATTCTGCAAATTGGTCTGCTGATATGCACTTCATGGAGGACGAGCGTTTCAATGAATACGGCAAACTTGCGCCTAAGAGCAAGGCTGACTTTGCTTTTGTGCAGCACATGGTTTACCACATGGATGAAGACGGACGAGCCGTTGTCCTGCTGCCTCACGGCGTTCTGTTCCGTGGCGCAGCCGAAGAAGTGATCCGTAAGCACCTGATCCAAAAGCTGAATGTGCTGGACGCTGTTATCGGTCTTCCTGCCAACCTCTTCTTTGGTACGGGCATTCCGGTATGCGTTCTTGTACTCAAGAGGGAGCGCAACGGCAACTCTGATAACATCCTCTTCATTGATGCGTCCAACGACTTTGAAGCCGGAAAGAATCAGAATATCCTCCGTGAGTGCGACATTGATAAGATCGTCGAAACCTACGAGCATCGTGTGGATGTCGATAAGTACGCCCATGTTGCCACTATGCAGGAGATTGAAGAGAACGGATTCAATCTGAACATTCCTCGCTATGTTGATACCTTTGAGCCGGAAGAGGAAATTGATCTCAATGCTGTTGCAGCAGAAATCCGCAATATTCAGGCTGAGATCAAAGGCATCGACGCACAACTGAAACCGTTTTTCGATGAGCTGGGACTTGATTTTCCATTTGATGTGGAGGGCAAATAATTATGGCAAATGTATCCTCAAGTAACGGTCTTGAGAAGCGTCCGAAACTCCGGTTTCCGGGCTTC